>WBZP01000476.1_pt1 | contig 53730 bp, 55 predicted proteins | sample 5204301 | NCBI WGS metagenome assembly WBZP01 (sample SAMN12412401, study PRJNA552823) | activated sludge metagenome | isolation source: activated sludge from nitrification reactor of wastewater treatment plant... | place: USA: Pennsylvania | collected 2017
AACCGACCGCCACCAGATTCTGTGGCGTGAGCAGGCGATGCCCGGACTGCGTGCGCTGACCGATGCGGTTCATGCAGAAGGCGCGGCAGTCAGTGCGCAACTCGGCCACGCCGGGCCGGTTGCCAACGGCCGCGTCAACGGCGCCAAGTGCCTGGCCCCGAGTCGCTTCTTTCAGCCACAAGCCATGCAATGGGCCAAGGTAGCCACCCCGGCCGACCTTGACCGAGTGATTGCCGATCATGCGCGGGCCGCCCGAATGGCGATCGAGGCGGGCTTCGATGCGGTCGAAGTGCATCTGGGTCACTCCTATCTGGCCTCGGCATTCCTCAGTCCCAAGTTGAACCACCGCCGCGACGAGTACGGCGGTTCGTTGGCCAACCGCGCCAAACTGGCCAGAGCGGTGGCCCGCGCCGTACGAGACTCGGTCGGAGACCGGGTGGCGATCATCGCCAAACTCAACATGAGCGACGGAGTTCGCGGCGGAATCACTGTGGCCGAATCGATCCAGACCGCCCAGTGGTTGGAGTCGGACGGCTCGGTCGACGCCTTGGAGATGACCGCGGGGTCGTCGCTGTTGAACCCGATGTATCTCTTCCGCGGCGATGCCCCGGTGCAGGAGTTCGCCAGGGTGATGCCGCAGCCCGTGCGCTTGGGGATGCGGTTCGTCGGGGAGAAGTTCCTGCGCAGCTATCCCTACGAGCCCCTCTACCTGCTGGAGCGTGCTCGCCAGGTGCGGGCCGAAGTCAGACTCCCGATGATTCTGCTCGGTGGGGTGGTCGATGGCGCTGGGATGGATCGGGCGATGGTCGAGGGGTTTGAGTTCGTGGCCATGGCCCGGGCGTTGCTGCGCGAGCCGGATCTGATCGCGCGGATCGAGCGCGAACGCGCGACGCCGTCGCTATGTATCCACTGCAACCGCTGCATGCCGACCAACTTCATCGGCACGCATTGCCCTGAGATTTCGCTCGGCTCGCGCACAGCGGCCTGGAGTCGACCGCTGCTGTAGTCAGGGATTCGGTGTCGACTGCACCTGCTGCACCGAGCGCACATCGACAAAGACGGTGCCAGCGGCCTTGTCGCGCACGATGGTGCCGTGCGCGGGACCGTCGAAGACGATGTCCCACACCACCTTCTCATCGCCCAGTTGCTCGGTGACGTTGGTGCGCACCGTGTAGCCGCCGCGAGGCAACACCTGCTTGTAGAACGCGATCACCCGGTCGGGATCATCGGTGGGAATGTCGAACTGCCAACTCTCATAGAGCCCAGGGGGAGTCTTGAGGTCTTTGATCCAGGGCGGCACCGGGAACCCGCGTGCCTCCGTGGGGCCCTCGGAGGGGATCGGGATCACCGAGGCGCCTTTGATCCGAGGCAGGTCGGTCGGGGTGGGGGTGGCGGAGTCGACCGGTGCTACCGGGGTCGCACTCGGCGGCTCAGCGCGCTGCATGAACGCCCAGGCTGCCGCGACAGCCGCCACGGCGGCCGCGACCATCAGGACCACCAATCTGGTCCGGGTCGGGCGTGTCCTCACCACGTGCTGGCTCCCCTCTAGGCTGCTTTCTCGCAACGCTAACCGATCAGGAGCCACGGTGAATTCACAGTTCCACAGGGCCATCGAGGTCACAGCTGAAGGGGCCGGCCGCTACGGCGTACCCCTTGATGCGGGCTGGAGTGTGGGGGGTGGACTTAACGGCGGCTACCTGCTCGCCGTCGTGGGCAGTGCCATGGCTGCTGAGAGCGGCGGAGCCCACCCGCACCCCCTTGCGGTCAGCGCACACTACCTCTCCGCAGCGCGGCCAGGTGCCGCCGTCGTTCAAGTCGAGGTGTTGAAGCGGGGCCGAGCCACCACGGTGACGGCGGCTCGTCTGCTTCAAGACCACGAGGGCGAGGAGCGGGTGCGGTTGGTCGTCACCGCGACGTACGCCGACCTGACCCAACTCAGCGACGAGGTGGCCACGACCGCCGTGCGCCCGGCGGTGCCAGCACCCGAACAGTGCATCCCTACTTCGATGGCGCCTCCGGAGATGAAGCAGATGGTCGCCATGCTCGACCGGTTCGACTTGCTCGCCGATCCGGCCACGCTCGCGTGGTCGTGGGGTGAGCCGAGCGGCCAGGGCGTGATTCAGGGTCTGTTCCGCCTCGGCGACGGTGTCGACATGGACCCGCTCGGCCTGCTGCTTGCTGTCGACGCCCTGCCGCCGGTGAGTTTCGACCTGGGTCGACCCGGGTGGGCACCAACGCTGGAACTGACCGTGCATGTGCGCGCCATCCCGGCCCCAGGCTGGGTGCAGGTGCGACACAGCACCCGCAACGTGGCTGGCGGCTATTTCGAAGAAGACTGCGAAGTCTGGGACTCCACCGGCCGTCTGGTGGCGCAGTCGCGGCAACTAGCCGGGATGCCTCGGGCCGCGAACGACTAGTGCGCTAGCCGATTGGTCGCCCGGTGTTGGTCGTCGGGCAGTCGCTGGGGGCGGCGTACGACGAGACGCTCGGCGTTGGTCGTGCGACGAGCCGCTTACTCGTTCGCCTGCGCGGAGTCGAAGGGCTCAGCCACCGAGCTCGTTTGGTCGTCGAGCAGCCGCCGGAGGCGGCGTACGACGAGACGACTGCGGCCGGCGGGACGACTGGGTGGCGCGTTTGGTCGTGCGACGAGTCGCTTACTCGTTCGCCTGCGCGGAGTCGAAGGGCTCAGCCTCCGAGCTCGTTTGGTCGTCGAGCAGCCGCCGGAGGCGGCGTACGACGAGACGACTGGGGTGGCGCGTTTGGTCGTGCGACGAGTCGCTTACTCGTTCGCCTGCGCGGAGTCGAAGGGCTCAGCCACCGAGCTCGTTTGGTCGTCGAGCAGCCGCCGGAGGCGGCGTACGACGAGACGACTGCGGCCGGCGGGCGTCGTGACCGCGTGCTGAAGCCAATCCCCTATTCGGAGCGAATACAACCCCCTACTCGACCCGCGATAACCCCCTACTCGGCAGGCGGTAACCCCCTACTCGGCGCGCGATAACCCCCTACTCGGCAGGCGGTAACCCCCTACTCGGCAGGCGGTAACCCCCTATTCGGCGGTCAGTGGAAGCGCTGGCGGTCCATTGCGAAGACCACTCGGCGGCCGGGGTATTCGGTCAGGCTCCACAGTTGGTTGCGCGAGGGCCAGTAGCTGATGTCTTCGGGGCCGGGTGGCAGCGCGAAGCGGAAGCGCTTCAAGGCCCCGGGTTCGCCGACATACAACGTGCCGAGGCGCCAGCGGCCTCGCGACGAGGTGACGTAGTAGGTGCCGTTGACGATGGCCGCCCCTTGCATGTGGCCGACTCCGCCGTCATGCAAGAACACCGGGCGGGCGCAGCCGTCCTCTTCGACGTGCAGCAACTGCGTATCGCGATCGAGGTGGAATCGGGCGAGTCGTGTGCTCATCTCGCTGACGCCGTATTCGCCGGCCACCAGTTCGGGTGGATTGGCGGAGCGGTCCACCGATAAGAAGCTGTAGCGAAGCAACTCGGTGTCGTCGGCGGCAAAGGCGTTATAGACATAGCGCACCGGCAACACGTAGCGGTAGCCGAAGGTCTCACCATCGGACTCCACGTGCATCAGGTCGTCGAGGTGGCAGGTGTAGAGCCCCCGTTTGGTGCCCGCCACGTGGAGATAGGGACCGAACCAGACCAACCCTCCAGCATGGACGCGCAGCGGCTGCACCTCCGGGCGACCGAAGGCATCGGTCGTTGCCGTGACCAGCAACACGTGGCGATAACGCAGCGTCTCCAGGTCGACGATGGTGATCCGGCTGCCCATATTGGGCCCGGGTACGCCGGGAGAGGCGCCCCGCGAATACCAACTCGTGATCAACAGTTGCCGGTCGTGCACGGCTTCGGTGTCGTCTGCGTCCGCGCTCGTCGTGATCCCTTGTGGCCACCATCGCTCATCGAGGTTGTCTCGGCGCTCCCAGCCGAAGGCATACGTCGGTGCCCGACCGGCAGCCTTAGTTACCACGGCCTGGCGGTTGAGATTGTCGAGCACGCCAGCCAGTCCCACCGGACGGCCCAAGCGCTCAACAACGGCAGCGATCTCGTCCAGGTTCTCTTCACGCCGACGCAGGTGGACTCCGTGAAACAGGCTGCGCTCAGACATGTCGGTCATCGTGCCGCATGCGACGCTCCTGCCACAGCGCAGTCGCGTCGGCGAGGAGTTGCTCCGCGCGCGCGGCAAAGGAGTGTTCCAGACCGATTCGGGTCGCGGCGGCGGCCCGATCCGCTGCACTCGGGAAGGCGCCGTCGAGGTGGGTGGCCAGACGTTTGAGGTCCTCGGGGTTGGTCGCGATCCGAACCATGGGCAGCAGTTCCGAAAGCCCGACCACGGGGTCGCTCACCGTTCGCGCACCGGTTGCGGCAGCGTCGAGGATCCGGTTGCTAATGAATCCTTCTGCGGCCATTTCCGGCGCATGGTCGCCAAGGACGAGTCCGGCATTGCAGTAGGCCCCCCCGAGTTGGTCGTAGGGCAGGCTCGCACCGCCAATGTGCGCGGCATCGATGACCCCCTCCCACCGGGCACCGAAGACGCGCACTGGCAGCCCTGCCTCGATCGCCTGGTGCACGATCGGACGGCCGGCTCCACGGTTGTTGCCGACGAACAGCACGCCGTCTCCTGAGTCCGGCACCCCACGGCTTGGATTGAACAGCTCTGGGTCGGTGCACTGCAGTAGTGGGCGCAGTCCGTGTGCGGTCGCAAAGGGCAAGCTGGCGGCGTACACCAGGTCGAAACGGGCGCACTCCTCGCTGCTGACCAACTCCGGGTGCGAGATCACCCAGAGCACGTTGAGGTTCTCCGGCCGGGGGGTGTATTCAACCAACCCTCGCAGCACCAGGGTCACGTCATCGAGCCCTCCAGATTCGCGCTCAAAGCCAGGCCGGTGATCGATGGCGACGTGCTGTCCAAGCCCATGCAGTGCGGCCGCGAGTCGACGAGCGAAGTGGGTGTCACCCCAGCGTTCGCCGCGGGGCCCCAGAGGCGCTGGGTTTTTGATCGCCCAACGCAGCCGTGGCGGACCCTCTGTCACCACTGGGCGAAGGCGTTGCCACCCATCCCCAGTGCGGACCAGACCGGCCGGGTCTGGGGGCATCGGTGCGTCGGGATCGGTGAACCGGAGTGGTGTTGGCCCACTGCCGTGCCGCCGCACCGCCACTGCGGGTACGACGCGCAACTGGCCAAACTCCACATCCGGGCGCATGACCAGGCAGCCGCCGACCAGCCCTGGCATCGATCGACCGGCCACACCGTCGGCGTCGGCAAGCGGCAAGCCCTCCAGCCACGGTCCGCCGTCAGCGTGGCCCGCCGCCACAATCGTGCCCTCGTCGCCAACCAAAACGGGCGCGACAGCACGAACGCCAGGCTGGTCGAGTTCGGCAAGGAGTGGCGGCAGCCACCCGGGGCAGACTTCGTAGCCAGCCCGCAATCGAACCACTACCTTGGCGCGGGTCTGGGGATCGCCAAGCCGCACATCTGCGCCCTGGGCCTCGGCCAGTCGGGTGATCTCATGACGCCGATGCGCAGAACCGGTGTGCAGATGCGAATCGACGATCACGATCCGGCCAGCCGTCGCCTGGGGCGTGTGCTCGACCAAGCTAGCCAGCGTGCGACGTAGCGGCGGCAGCCGTCGACCTGCGTGGATGACAAAGCTCAACGCAGGCCGAGGACCTCTGCGCCAAAGCCCTCGAAATGCCACAAAGCGAGCCTAGTCGGCCCGACTGTGGGCGCCGCCTACACTCGACAGGTGCTCTTTCGTCGCAAGCCCATCCCGCTGCCGCCTGGTCGGTTCCGCATGGGGGGCGCCCACTTCAAGGACGATGCCGAGTTCATCCGCACCGCGGTGGCCGATGTCGAGCGACTGCAAGCCCGAGCCGGACTGACCAAACGCAGCACCTTGCTCGACTGGGGTTGCGGTGCCGGTCGGTTGGCGGTCGGGGTCAAACACCGCTGGGGGCACGTTCGCGACTACCACGTTGTCGACGTACAACCGAAGGTGCTGGGTTGGGCCAAGCGCAATTTGAGTGACAAGCACACCCGCTTCACCTTGGTCGACGTGGCCAACGCCCGCTACAACCCCGACGGCTCGTTGCAGCGCCACATTCCAGCCGAGCCCGACAGCATCGATGTCTTCTACGCCTATTCGGTGTGGTCACACATGACCCCCGACGATGTCGCGGGGTACGCCGAGATCATCGCCAGGATTCTCAAACCCACCGGGCGCGCCATGCTGACCGCCTTCGTCGAAGACGACGTGCCGGACTGGAGTGAGAACCCCGAGGGCTACGGACCACTGGAGTGGCGCAAGCCCCTGCACTGCGCCCGCTTCGAGCGTGGCTACTTCTATCGCATTCTCGACGAGGCCGGACTGCGCGTCGTCGACACCGACCATGGCACCGAGACCGACGGACAGTCGCTGTTCATCTTGGCTCGGCGCTGAACTTCGCGAAAGGACACCATGACCGACCGACGCTTGCTGCTGGTGCATGCCCATCCCGACGACGAGAGCATCGGGCAAGGCGCCACCATGGCCAAATACGTCGCCGCAGGTGTGGGCGTCACCCTGGTCACGTGCACAGCCGGTGAGGAGGGGGAGATCCTGGTCCCCGAGGAGGCTCATCGGGCCTCCGATCAAGACGACACTCTCGCCGAGGTACGCCGAGAAGAGTTGGCCGCTGCCATGCGAGAGATCGGGGTCACCGACCACCGATTCCTCGGCGGTTTCGGCACCTATCGCGACTCCGGCATGGCCTGGCACGACCAAGGCCATGCCGTAATCGGGGAGAACATCCATGAGCGTGCCTTCTGGATCGCCGATCTGACTGAAGCTGCCGACCACTTGGTGGCCGTGATCCGCGAAGTGAGGCCGCAGGTGATGGTCACCTATGACCAGTTCGGTGGCTACGGGCACCCAGACCACATTCAGGCCCACCGAGTAGCGATGTATGCGGCCCAGTTGGCCGCCGTGCCGTCGTACAAGAGCGAGTTGGGGGAGCCCTGGGAGATCGCCAAGATCTATTGGGGCGCGATGAATGCCACCAAGGTGCGCGAGGGCCTGCGCCATCTCCGCGCGGCCGGAGACACCACCACCTTCGAAGGCATGGACCCAGAAGGGCCGATGCCATCGTTCATGGTCGAGGAGGACCTGCTCTCGGCAGCAGTCAACGCCAACGACTACGTCGAGCAGAAGATGGCGGCATTGAAGGCACACCGAACCCAGATCTCCGTGGATGGCCCGTTCTTCGCGCTCAGCAACAACATGGGCAATGAGATTTGGGGCACCGAATACTTCCGCATCGCCAAGGGTGCCCTGGGTCCAGTCGGAGCTGACGGTCTGGAGGCCGACCTGTTTGCGGGGCTGTGAACCATGAGTGAGGACATCATCGGGGGACTGACCGAGAGCCCGCCGCGACGCTGGCGTCGCAAGGGTGGGTTCACGGTGATCGGCCTCATCGTGCTCTTGGCGGCCCTGCTGGGCGGAGCCTACGTCGGTGCAGCCATCTATCTGGGGGATCGGGTGCCGCGCGGCACCTCCGTAGCCGGGGTTCCGATCGGTGGTCTCACCGCCGCCGCGGCCGAGACCCGACTCCAACGCGATCTGGCTCCCAAGGCCAAGCAGAACTTCTCCGTCACGGTCAACGACAAATCCTGGCCGATTGACCCGGCCGCGGCCGGGCTTGGTCTCGACGTACCCGCGACTGTGGTGGGGGCAGGTGGCGCCCGATCGTTCAACCCAGCACGCCTGCTGGCATTCGTGATTGGAGGCAATGACGAAGACCCGGTGCTCACGGTTGATGAGGCCGCGTTGACGCAATCGATTACCACAGTGGCTGAGGCCGCAGATCAGGTGCCGAAGGACGGTGCGATCAGGTTTCGCAAGGGCAAGCCGGTGGTGACCAGCCCAGAGAGCGGAGTCAAGGTCAATCGCGCGGCTGCAGAGCAGGCGATCACCTCGCGGTTCTTGCGCAGCAGCACAATCGAACTTCCCAAGGTGGAGTCCGAGCCGCAGATCACCGCAGCCGCGATCGAACGAGCAATGACCGACTTCGTCGAGCCGGCCATGAGCGGACCGGTCACTCTCAAACTTGGTGACCACCGGGTGACGGCCAAGCCGCAGGACTACCTGGCCGCGATCACCATGGCGCCTCAGGGGCGTGAACTACAGCCGACGCTGGATCCAGCAGCCTTGAAGACGGCGCTGAAGCCCGCCATGGCAACGGTCGGCAAGCGGCCACGTGACGCGGGCTTCGAGGTGGTCAACGGCAAGCCACGGATCATCCCGGCCCGGGTTGGCGTCACCTTTGACGAGACCAAAATTTCCGAGCAGTTCCTGAGCGCGATCAGCCAGCCCAAGGGTTCGCGAGTGCTGAGTGTGGACGCGGTGACCGACCAGCCTGAGTTCACCACGGCGGACGCCAAGGCACTCGGTATCAAGCGACGGGTCAGCACATTCACCACCTACTTCCCGTACGCCGAATATCGCAACGTCAATTTGCCCAGGGCAGCCGCCTTGATCAACGGCACCCTGCTCAAACCGGGAGAGACGTTCAGCCTCAACGACACCGTCGGTGAGCGCACCGCGGCCAATGGGTTCACCACCGGATTCATCATCAAGGACGGGATCTTCCGTGAAGACCTCGGCGGCGGCGTGAGTCAGATTGCCACCACCACCTTCAATGCGGCCTTCTTTGCTGGTCTTGAAGATGTGGAGCACAAACCGCACTCGGTCTATATCGACCGCTACCCGGTGGGCCGCGAGGCGACCGTGGCCTGGGGGCACTTGGACCTCAAGTTCAAGAACAACACCCCCTACGGCATCTTGATCACGGCCAACGTCACCAAGAGCACTCCCTCATCCAGTGGTGTGGCCACGGTGAGCATGTATTCGACCAAGTATTGGGACATCTCGACCTCTGCTGGGCCGCGCACCAACTACACCCAGCCGAAGACTCGAACGATGACCGGCCCCAAGTGCGTGCCCTCTGACGGACTGCCCGGATTCACCGTCAATGTGTGGCGCTACTTCCGCAAGCACGGCCAGTCAGCGGTGGTGCGCACCGAGAAGTTCCACACCGTCTACATCGCCTCTGACCGGGTGATCTGCAAGCCTTCGATCGGCGGTGCCATCAGGTAGCGACTGGTGTGGTGAGTGCGGAATCCCAGCCCGTCGTACATCCCTAGGGCGGGGGTGTTGTCGGCCTCCACGTGTAGCCACACTGTGGTGGCACCACGAGATGCTGCCCAATCGACCAGGGTGGCCAGCAGCGCGGTGGCGTGACCTTGGCGGCGGTGCCGGGGATCGACGGTGATGGAGTGCACTCCGGCCCAGTCGCCATCAAGGGCCACCACACCTGAGGCCAGCGGTCCGAGAGTGGCGGTTGCCCGGTCGCCCGCTTCCGCCAACTCCACAGCAGGGGTGCTGCCAATCCGACGAAGCACCTGAGCCGTGGCGGCCACGTGGAAGTGCACGTCGCCCAGACTTGGCCCCCACCCACGATTGGACCAGGTCTCAGCCTCCTCAAGGGGGAACTGCGCAAGGGCCGGTGATTGGCCGTAGAACTCCCGGACTCGAACCACCACCTCGTCAGGGGAGATCCCGGGGTCGCCGTACGCCAGAGCGCTGTTGGCGCGTTTGCGTCGACGACCAACTGGGTCGGTCTCCCGGCGCAACACCCACTCGCCTAGCGGCTCGGTGACCAGGCTGGGCCACAGCGCCAGACCGTGCAGTTCGGCTTCGCGGGCCGGAACCCGATCTCGAATCGATGGGCGCGGTGGCACCGGTTTGCCCGACACGATCAGTCGGGTCGGGATCAGGACTGTGGCGCCGTCGGGCAAGCGAAGCAGACAGGTGCCCTCGCCCCAGTGCTCGCAGACGCCGAGGGTGTCGGTGAGGGCAGGCCCGCCGCTGGGACCAGTCTCGCCCGGCACGATCCGGCGTACGACGACGCGCTGGCCGATCACGTGGGGACCCAACCCGTGTCTTTCCACGTCCCGGATACTAGGCTGGCCGCACCGCTGGACAACCGAGATTTGTAGGAGGACCGAGGTGACCTACGTCATCGCTCAACCGTGCGTGGACCTAAAGGACCGTGCCTGCGTCGACGAGTGCCCGGTCGATTGCATCTATGAAGGCAAGCGGATGCTCTACATCCACCCCGACGAGTGCGTCGACTGTGGCGCCTGCGAGCCGGTCTGCCCGGTCGAGGCGATCTACTACGAAGACGACGTGCCCGCTGAGTGGGCGGCCTACTACGACGCCAACGTGCACTTCTTCGACGACCTCGGTTCACCCGGTGGCGCCGCCAAGATGGGCGTCATCGACGCCGACCACGAACTCGTGGCTGCGCTGCCGCCACAGGAGCACGACCACTGAGCGTCTCCGCTCGGCTGCCTGACTTTCCGTGGGACAGCCTGACTCCCTACGGCGACCGCGCCCGCGCGCACCCCGATGGGATCGTTGATCTGTCGGTTGGCACACCAGTCGATCCCACTCCAGCGGTCGTGAGGGCTGCGTTGGCGGCGGCAGCCGATGCCCCGGGCTACCCGCTCACGGTCGGCACTGAGCAGACGCGACAGGCGGCGCTCGACTGGTTGGCCCGCAAGTTTGGCGTGTCCGGCCTAGGCCTCGACGGGGTATTGCCCTCGATCGGGTCCAAAGAGTTGATCTCAGCGCTGCCGCTGCACCTCGGGCTCGGTCCAGGTGATCTGGTGGTGCAGCCTCTGCTGGCCTATCCGTCCTATGAGGTCGGTGCCGCGCTCGTGGGAGCCCGACTTCTGGCTGCAGATTCCCTCACCGCAATTGGGCCCGAGCGGCCCAGCATCCTCTGGCTGAACTCTCCCTCGAACCCGACGGGTCGAGTCCTCCCGGTTGACCATCTGAAGAAGGTGGTCGACTGGTGCCGCGATCGGGGCACGCTCTTGGTCTCCGACGAGTGCTATTTGGAGTGCGTATGGGAGGGCGAGGCCACCTCAGTGCTCCATCCCAGCGTCTGTGGTGGGTCGCCTGAGGGCATCCTCACCGTCCACTCGCTGTCGAAGCGGTCCAACTTGGCGGGCTACCGATGCGCCTTCGTAGCCGGTGATCCGGCCGTGGTGGCGGAGTTGCTCGCGGTGCGCAAGAACCTCGGCTTGATGATGCCGACGCCGCAGCAGGCGGCTATGGCTGCCGCGCTTGCCGACGACGTTCACGTGGCTGCCCAGCATGCGGTCTATGAGCGCCGTCGGCGCTGGCTGCGAGATGCCCTGGTCAGTGCGGGATTCCGGATCGACCACTCCGAGGCCTCGCTCTATCTCTGGGCCACGCGTGGTGAGGATTGCTGGGCGACGGTGGCCCACCTCGCTGATCTCGGCATTCTGGTGGCCCCGGGCAGCTTCTATGGACCGGCCGGTCGCGAACACGTGCGCGTAGCTTTCACCGCAACGGACGAACGCGTTGAGGCCGCAGTCGACCGATTGACCGCCTGAGACCAGGCAATACGCCGAGCGAGTCACGGACGAAACCCCCTACTCGGCCGTCGATAACCCCCTACTCGACGGGAGATAAACCCCTATTCGGCGGAAAGGGCGAGGGCGGCCCGAACCTGGGAGACGGCCCGATCCCTGGGGATGGGAGCCGGGTTAGCCCTGGTGGCTCCAGGACCGGACCCAGTCCACTGTGGCTGGCGATTTGGCCGACTCTGCCGCCAGTGTCCAGGGCCCCTCCACGACCACGCCATTGGCTTGCGCGAATGGTTGCCCGTCGACCAAGAAGATCGCGTCAGGCCCGGTGCGTTGAATGGCGATGACGTGGAAGCCGGCCGACCATTCGGCGTACTCCGGGCGAAGTGGGCCGCTATCTGAGGGGCCACTGAGCGCGCGAACGCGTTGGCCGTCGCGGGCTTGGGCCACCAGGGCCCCACCTCGGTTGACCAAAGCGAGTTGAGAGCCATCGCCTTGGCTGACCACCAACCCCGACTGCCCTCGCTCGGCGACCTGGATCCGAGTTGCGAGGATGCCGTCTCCGTCGAGGGCTGGTACGACGGAACTGAGCCGCCCACCTGCGGGAATGCTCGCGGTTCCATCAGCAACCTCAGCCGTTGTCCAGTCCGGCGACTCGGCATCGAACTCCGCCAGGACCCCCGGAAGCCACCGGCTGACGACGGGGCGAGAGCGCACCTCATTGAGGTCACCTGTTGCGACCGCCACGGCCCGGAACTGTCGCCAGTCGCCAGCTTGGGGCACTTCGACCCTCACCCAGCCGTTGCCGTCTTGGACTCCGCGCGCCACGACCTGCCAGTCGCCTGTCGGTCCGGTTCGTCCTTCGACACTGACTGTTCGACCTGGCGTCGCGGGCTTGAACCGCGCGGTCAGCAACGCGGCAGCATCGTTGGCGTCTGCGGGGTCGGCACCGGCGTCGATCAGTTGCGGCAAGGCGACCACAGCCCGTCCGCGTTGGCTAGGTGTCGTCGCCTGACCGACCGCCTCCGCTGGTGCCCCGGCGGGCTTGCCGGGCGTGCCGGCCAAGGAGACAACCAGCATCGCAGCACTGACCACAGTGGCGAGCAGTGCGCAGCCAAGCAGCATCAAGACGACCTTGCGAGCCACCACACCTCCGATTCCCCACGACCGACCGCCGCAGCCTATCCAACTGCGGCCATGTGGCGAAGAGGGATCAGGACGAGCGCAGGATCACACGCGTAGTGGCGGCGTCGTCGGCCTGCCAGCCCTTGCTGGACGCGGAGCCCGTGCGCCAGGTTCGAGAGTCGAAACTAATCGAGCGCAGGTGCAGTGGTTTGGCATGAGCAACGGCGAACGCTGCCACTGACCAGCCGAGCCGTCGCCCGGACGCGGTGTCCGGTACCCGAATGGAGACCACGGCTCCGGGACCCTCGGTGACCTGCAGGGCACCGAAAGCGCGCTTCAAGGCCCGCGCGCTCTGACGCGGGGTGCCGGAGGTGGTCGGCGCGGTATAGGTGCAGCTAAACCGGCCGCCGGGGGAGTAGCCGGTGAGGGCAGAGGCGAGGGCGCGTGCGTCGTCGGCGTGGGCTTGATAGGCCTGTGGGTAGGCCGAACGCTGCACCTTCTGGGCAGCATCGGTGATCCGCATCGACTCAAAGCCTTCGATCTTGGCCAACACGTCATAGAAGGCATTGGTCGCGTAGTAGGGGTTGCGCACCTGCTTTGGCGTGCCCCATCCCTGGCTCGGTCGCTGTTGGAAAAGGCCCAGAGAGTCGCGGTCGCCATAGTCCAAGTTGTGCAGTTTGGACTCCTGCATTGCGGTGGCCAGCGCAATGCTCACCGCGCGCGCCGGCAGGTTGCGACGTACGCCGATGGCCGCGATGATCGCCGCGTTGCGGGCTTGATCCGGCTCCAGATTGACCTCGACGTCGCCAACCTTGGCCACACATTGACTGGGCCCTGGGATCGGTCCGAAGCCGCGATAGAGAACCCATCCAGCCGCAGCAACCACGGCGAGGATGAGTAGGGCAATCAGGGGTCTAGTTCGCATGCAGATCCGCGTTGAGCGCGATCCCCTCGCCCTTCCACGGCACCGCCTCGATCGCGCCAGTCACCGAGTTGCGTCGGTAGAGAACGTTGCTGGCGCCAGAGAGCTCCACCGCCTTGACCAGGCGATCGTCGTGGCCTGGCTCGCGCACGGTGACCTTGGTGCCTGCGGTTACATAACAGCCAGCTTCGACGACACAGTCATCACCCAGACTGATCCCGATGCCTGCGTTAGCGCCCAGAAGGCAGCGCTGCCCGATCGAGATGGTCTGCTGCCCGCCGCCGGACAGGGTGCCCATGATGGAGGCGCCACCGCCGATGTCGGAGCCGTCACCCACCACGACCCCAGCCGAGATCCGGCCCTCGACCATGCTGGTGCCCAGAGTGCCTGCGTTGAAGTTCACAAAGCCCTCATGCATCACCGTGGTGCCTTCGGCCAGATAAGCGCCCAGTCGCACTCGGTCAGCGTCAGCAATCCGGACGCCCGTCGGCAGCACGTAGTCGACCATGCGCGGGAACTTGTCGACCCCATAAACAGTGACCTGTGCGCCGGTCGCGCGCAGTCGCATCCGGGTCTCCTCGAAGCCATCAACTGCGCAAGGCCCGTGGTTGGTCCACACGACGTTGGTCAGCAGCCCGAAAACACCAGTCAGATTCACCTCGTGGGGCTTGACCAGTCGGTGGGAGAGCAGGTGCAGCCGAAGCCAGCAGTCGGCGGTGTCTCGGGGAGCCTCGTCTAGCTCTGCGTGCACCTCGATGACCTCCCGGGAGACCCGTCGTACGTCGTCATCGCCGTGCAGGGAGTCCAAACCAGCGGGCTTGGTGCTGTCCTCGCTCAGGCTCGGAGCCGGGAACCACGCATCGAGCATGGTCTCGCCGGAGTAGGTCGCGATCGCCCATCCATGGGCCGTCTTGGAAGTCACCGGACAACCCTACGGTCCTATGCCATGCTCGGCGGCATGACCGCGCGCTTCAAGGAACTGTGTCTCGACATCGGCCCGACGGAGGGCGCGGTCGCCTCCTTCTGGGCTGGTGCCGCCGGACTCCGTCTCGACCTAGCCAGCGGCGAACCAGGGGACTTGCTTGGTGAGCAGGAGGGGATGGGCATCGCCTTGTGTCCGGTGCCGGAAGACCGCACAGTCAAGCAACGCGTGCATCTGGACGTGTCGGTCAATTCACTCGCTGAACTGACCGCCCTTGGTGCCACTGAGTTGGAGTCACGGGAGTACTGGACCGTGATGGCCGACCCGGCCGGCGGGGAGTTCTGTGCGTTTGTGCGCGAGGGCGAGTTGCCGTCGTACCGCGTCTTTGAGGTGGTCGTCGACGCCCAAGATCCCGAGCGGATCGCGCGCTGGTGGGCTGAGCGATTCGGCGTAGAAGCACGCAACGACGGACGACCGTGGTGGTGGCTGGATGCGGTGCCGGGCTTTCCGACCGGATTGCCGTGGTGGGGCATGGTGTTTGCGCCGGTGCCGGAGTCGAAGACGGTGAAGAACCGCATCCATTGGGATGTGTACGCCGATCCGAGCGAATTCCTTGACGCCGGTGCCCAACTCCTCTGGGAGATCCCAGGACGCACTCGCCCGATCGCCTGGACCACTTTGGCCGATCCGGAGGGCAACGAGTTCTGCGTTTTCAACGAGAGTTGAGCCGGAAGCGGCTTGTGTGCCCGCTCGACTTGCCTGGTGATCTGACACCATGACCGGCATGGCACATGAGTTGGCGGACCTAGGGCGGCTGGACTTGACCGGTGACGTCGTGGACCTCACCGAAGCGATCTGCAACGTGCAATCGGTCAGCCTCGATGAGCAGCGGTTGTGCGACCTGATCGAGACCGAGTTGGCGGCGCTGAGCCATCTGAGCCTGACTCGGCTGGGCAACAGCCTGGTCGCCCGCACGGAGTTGGGTCGGACGGAGCGGGTCGTGATCGCCGGTCACATCGACACTGTGCCGCTCAACCACAACCTGCCGGTCACGCGCGACGAGGAGTTCTTGCACGGATTGGGCACGTGTGACATGAAGGGCGGCGTCGCTGTGGCGCTGCAACTGGCCGCCACCATCACCGAGCCCAACCGGGATCTGACCTTTGTCTTCTATGAGGGCGAGGAGATCGACTCGATCTACAACGGCCTGCGTCGAATCAGCGAAGAGCGCCCGGAGTTGATCGAGGCGGATTTTGCGATCTTGATGGAGCCGAGCAACGGCGTGGTGGAGGCAGGCTGCCAGGGCACCTTGCGATTCGACGTGATCACGCGCGGCGAACGAGCCCACTCGGCGCGCAGCTGGATGGGGCACAACGCGATTCATGACGCGGGCGCAGTGCTGCGCCGGCTCGGCGACTATGTCGCGCGGCAACCCGAAGTCGACGGACTGCGCTACCACGAGGGGCTCAACGCGGTGCTGATCAGCGGCGGCGTCGCGGGCAACGTGATCCCCGACGAGTGCCGAGTCACCGTCAACCACCGCTTTGCCCCCGATCGTTCGATCGAAGAGGCCAAAGCATTCGTCGAAGACTTCTTCGCCGGCTACGAGATCGAGTACGTCGATCAGGATTCCGGCGCCCGCCCCGGGCTCGACCGACCAGTAGCCCAGCAGTTTGTGGCTGCCACCGGTGGCGTGGTCAATCCGAAGTTCGGCTGGACCGACGTGGCCCGCTTCACGAGGCTCGGTGTGCCCGCAGTGAACTTCGGCCCCGGCGACCCGATCTATGCCCACAAAGCCGACGAACGCGTGCCGATCGAGCAGATCCGCTCGTGTGCTGCGAGTCTTGCCGCCTGGCTGGCCTGAAGGGACGCGAGATGGAGAATCGGCCGGTGCGGTTCAAAGGACCCACGATGCAGCGCGGTCAGGCGATGGATTCGACCACGACTGATCAGCGACTCCTCGACACCAGGGGCGACACCGAGTGGCTGCACGCCGACCCGTGGCGCGTGATGCGGATCCAATCCGAGTTCGTGGAGGGTTTCGGAGCTCTGGCTGAGGTGGGCCCGGCTATCGCCGTCTTCGGCTCGGCACGCACGAAGCCTTCGCATCCGTCGTACGCCATGGGCGAGGCGGTGGGCGCGGCGCTGGCCCGCGCGGGCTATGCGGTGATCACCGGTGGTGGACCGGGGGTGATGGAGGCGGCCAACAAGGGTGCCCACAACGCGGGCGGGCTGTCGATCGGGCTGGGCATCGAACTCCCGTTTGAGCAGTCGATGAACGACTGGGTCGATCTGGGGGTCAACTTCCGCTACTTCTTCGCCCGCAAGACGATGTTCGTCAAATACAGTCGCGGGTTTGTCACCTTGCCGGGCGGGTTCGGCACCCTCGATGAACTGTTTGAGGCGCTCACCCTGGCGCAGACCCACAAGGTGACGTCGTTCCCGATCGTGCTGATGGGGGTCGACTACTGGCGCGGGATGATCGACTGGCTGACCAAGAGCGTCGCCCTCGAAGGCAACATTGCCGCCGAAGATGTCGCCCGGATGACGCTGACCGATGATCCCGAGGAAGCAGTCGAGGTGATGACCGCGGCGCACCCGCCGCTGCCGGAGGCGCCTCGATGACCGTCTTCTTCGCCGTCCTGGTGATTGTGATGATCGGAGCGGGCTTCGTGTTGGCGTTAGGCCGAAGTGAACCCATGAGTGAGGAGTACGACGACCGCCCAGACGTGCGCATCCCAGCCGACCGTCCTCTCGTCGGAGCAGATCTGCGGCGGGTCAGATTCACCACCGCCTGGCGCGGCTATGACGCCGCCGAGGTCGACGCACTGCTCGACCGGATGGCTCGGCAGTTGGACCAGACCGACTAGCGCCCTTCAAACACCGGCGTCTGCTTGGCGACGAAGGCGTCCACGGCCCGCCGGTGATCTCCGGTGGAGCCCGTCAGCGTCATCAGTTCGCCTTCGTGCTCCAACGACTCCACAAAGTCGTGTGTGGCCGAAAACGCCACTGCCTTGCGGATCGAGGCATAAGCCACGGTCGGTCCGCTCGCCAAGCGACGGGCCACTTCGGCGACGCGGCCCGACAACTCCTCCAGGGCCACGACTTCGGTGGCGAGTCCGATCTGCAGGGCCTCCTCAGCAGGGACTGTGCGCGGGAAATAGAGCAGGTCCATCGCTTTCGTCGTACCCACTAAGCGCGGGAGCAGCCAGGATGCGCCGGTGTCACAACTCAACGCGACCCCAGCAAAAGCGGTGTTGAATCCGGCCGTGTTGGCCACGATCCGCAGGTCACATGCCATGGCCAGTGACATGCCAGCCCCTGCGGCGACGCCGTTGACCGCAGCGATCACCGGCTTGGGCATGGTCGCCAAGGCTGTGACCAAGGGGTTGTAGTGATCTGGGACGGTGGTGAAGAGCACCTCTGGAGAGTCCGAGTTCAAGATCTCCACATGCTGCTTCAAGTCTTGACCGACGCAGAACGCCCGACCGGTGCCGGTGAGCACCACGCAGCGCACCGCGTCATTGCTGGCCGCGTCGCCGACCGCGTCTAGCAGGGCCAGTTTGGTGTCGAGGTCGAGCCCGTTCATCGCCTCCGGGCGGTTGAGCGTGATCGTCGCGACGCCCTCCTCGATCGCGTAGTGCACCGGGCTGTTCGACATCGTTGTCTCCGTTCCCCAGCGGCCAAGCGTTTGGTCTGTGGCCGCTGCTGTTGCTGTGATCGTGGATAATGAGTGCTACGTGTCGCGGAGGGCACGAAGCAAGCACCAAGGAAGAAGGTAAGCACATGGCGGCTATGAAGCCCCGGACGGGCGACGGTCCGCTGGAGGTCACCAAGGAGGGGCGTGGCATTGTGATGCGCGTTCCACTCGAGGGCGGCGGCCGGCTTGTCGTCGAACTCAATGCCGAAGAGGCTGGCGCCTTGGGTAATGCCTTGAAGGACGTCGTCGGCTGACCGACGTGATGTGAACGCCCCCGCCTGCGAGCAATAGCCGCAGCGGGGGCGTTCTGTATGGTGCAAAGATGCTCCCACCCCAGGTGTCCCCGCCGGAGTTTGCTGCGGTTCCGGTCGATCTAGGCCGAATCTCCGGGGTCGAGGTGATCGCCATCCCAGTCTTTGCTGGTCCAAGCGCAGTCGTGATCGGCCCGGGTGCGGACGATCTGCTCGAACTCTTAGACGTCGACCCCTTCGCTGCTTTGGAGTACGACGGTGCCACCGGCGCCGTTGGTGAACTCACCGCAATCTCGATCTCCGGAATCACCACCAACCCTGCTTTGCGGGCAGTGGTCTTCGTCGGGGTCGGTTCGGGTTCCCCGGACGACGTGCGTAGGGCGGCATCGCTGGTGGCGCGACACTGCCGCAATCGCGACTCGGTGGCCACCACACTCCACCTGGTCGGCCAAGACACCGCACTGTCGTTGCAGGCCCTGGTCACCGGGATGTTTTTGGGTTCGTTCGTCTTCCATATGCGCAGCGAGGGGCCACCCTTCACCCCGGTCCGTCAGGTGGTGCTGGCGCTGACCGATGTCGACCGTGATCCCTTGGCTGAGGCACTGGCCATTGCCGGTGCTTCGTGGCGGGCGCGGGCAATGGCGACGGTGCCGAGCAACGTCAAGACTCCGGCCTGGTTTGCCGACCAGGCGGCGGCCTTGGCCGAATCGGCCGGCTTGAAGGTGAAGGTGCTTGAAGCCGATGCCTTGGCGGCCCAGGGTTTTGGTGGCCTGCTCGCAGTTGGCCAAGCCGCCGTCGTACCCCCGCGGTTGGTGCAGTTGACCTACACCCCGGCCCGCCGAATCCGTCGCAAGGGGCATGTCGCACTGGTGGGCAAGGGGATCACCTTTGACTCAGGCGGGTTGTCGATCAAACCTGGTGAGTCGATGACCAACATGAAGCGCGATATGACCGGGGGCGGTGCGGTGTTGGCCGTGATGGCAGCGCTGGCCGATGTTGCCTGCCCGGTCAAAGTGACCGGACTGATCTGTGTCGCCGAGAACGCGATCGGCGGCAATGCCCTACGTCCGGGCGACGTGCTCACCCATGTCAACGGGCGCACCACCGAGGTGACCAATACCGATGCTGAGGGGCGCCTGGTGTTGGCCGATGGGATGGCCTACGCCGTGGCCGCCCTCAAGCCAGACGTGCTGGTCGACGTCGCCACATTGACCGGCGCGATTCGGGTGGCGCTGGGTCAGCATCTCGGTGGCCTGTTTAGCAACGATGAAGACCTCGTCACGGCGTTCCTGGCGGCAGGTGAGCGCAGCGGCGAACGACTCTGGCCGATGCCGTTGGCCCCGATCTACGAAGACAAGTTGGCCAGCAAGGTGGCCGACGCGGACAACTGTCCCACCACGGCATCCGCCCTCACCGCAGCACTGTTTTTGCAGCACTTCACCGGTGGGCTGCCCTGGGTGCATCTGGACCTGGCGTCGGTTGGTGACGCTGTAGCAGATACCGAAGATCAGACCCCTGGGCCGACCGGCTTTGGGGCACGCGTGCTGCTCGAATGGCTTCGCTCAGTGGAGATCAAGTCCGCCTAGCGGCTGGCTCGGTCAGTCCGAGGTCCAGAGCTTCTTGGCGCACAACAAGCCGTCACCCATCGGCAGCAGCAGCGGCACCAAGTTGTCGGCTTCAGCCACGGTGCGGCCGAGTTCGCGAATGGCTACCGTCTCAGGGTCGCGTTGCGCCGGGTCGGCCACGCGGTCATGCCAGAGTGCGTTGTCGAATACGACCACGCCACCTGGACGGAGCAGCCGCAGGGCTTGAGCGAGATATTCGGGATATTCGTGCTTGTCACCGTCGCAGAAGACCATGTCGTAGTGGCCGTCGGTGAGTCGAGGCAACACCTCTAACGCAGCCCCGGCGATGAGCCGGAAGCGTTGGTGGGCGATGCCAGCCTCGACGAATGTCTCGCGAGCCAAGCGTTGGTGTTCGGCTTCGGTGTCGACCGAAGTCAAGACACCGTCGGAGCGCATGCCGCGTAGCAGCCAGAGTCCGGAGACTCCGGTGCCAGTGCCGATCTCCACGACCGCGCGGGCATCCAACACCGCGGTCAGAAAGCGCAACGCGGCGCCACCCCCAGAGCCGATCGCGGTCACGCCGACCTCGTCGGAGCGGTCGCGGGCATGGGCCAGCACCTCGTCTTCGGCGACGAACTGCTCGGCGTAGCTCCAGGTCGCAGGCTTGATGCTGATGGCGGCCTCCTTGATCGGTGGGTTGACTCTAACGCCGTACGGCCGGGAACACCTGGGGAGACTCGCACGTTGGGCCCGACATGCGCCGCGCCTGTGCTTCTGAGCCAACCTGGGCTTCACAGCTAATCAAGGAAGAAGACTCAGGTGCGTCTCAGACTCGATTCCTAGCGTTCTCAGTAGTCGCCCACGCATCGGCGACAGACCCGAGCGGAGTGAGGACATGACCACCACCCAGATGAGCACGTTGGCGGACCCCGACGCCTGGACTCAGCCGTCTTGGGACGAGATCGTGGCGACTCACTCCGCGCGGGTATTCCGGCTGGCCTACCGCCTCACCGGCAACGTGGCCGACGCCGAAGACCTCACCCATGAGACCTTCATCCGCGTCTTCCGATCCCTCGACAAGTTCCAGCCTGGCACCTTTGAGGGTTGGTTGCACCGGATCACTACCAACCTCTTCTTGGACCAGGCTCGCCGACGTCAGCGGATCCGCTTCGACTACCTCACTGACGAAGGCGCCGCTCGGCTGAGTGCTCGCGGTCCGGCCACCGACGCGGCCTACCTGGAGACGACGTTCGACGCCGATATCGAATCGGCGCTGCAGGCCCTCTCCCCAGAGTTCCGCGCCGCCGTTGTCTTGTGTGACGTTGAAGGGCTCACCTACGACGAGATCGGTGAGGTGCTTGGTCTCAAGCTCGGCACCGTGCGCTCTCGAATCCACCGCGGACGTGCCCAACTGCGCAAGGCATTGGCGCACCGTGCCCCCAAGTCGGGCCGGGTCCGGGTCGGCGGCCCAGCCCTCAACGAGGCTCCTGTGCGAGGAGTGGCCAGGTGACTCTGCGTGACCGGGCTGCGATGTTGTCCGGCCATGCCAGCGGCCAGCAGATCTCGGCGTACGTCGACGGCCAGACGGCCGGAGCAGTCCATGACTGGGTGAGCCAGCACCTCGAGTCCTGCAGCCGATGCGCCACGGCCGCCGCTCGCGAAGCCTGGCTCAAATCGCGTGTGTCCGGTCTGGGTTCGGTGACGGCAGTTCCGGATCGCTTCGCCGCTTTGTCGCAGTTGGAGGCGTGTCGAGTGGCCTCAAGCAGCGGAAGTCGCCGGGGCACTGTCGCTGTGGCCGGTGCTGGTGCCCTCGGAGTGGCTGTGCTCGGGATGGTCGGCTACGTCGCCCCCAGTGTCGGCCCGGCGCAGTTGTCCTCGATGACCACGACGACGGTGGCTGAGGTTTCTCAGACAGTGGGCCAGACTCTCGACTCGGCCACCAAGTGGTTGCGCGGTAGCGCACACTAGGCGCGTGTCTTTTCCGTTCTCCGACGTCGAGCCCGCCCCTTCGCCGCCTTCTGCTCCTGACTCACGCTCGTCGAGATTGCGTTTGCCGAAGTGGGTGTGGCCGGCGATCGCGGTCACAGCCCTCCTGGTCGGGCTTGTTGGTGGCCTGATTGGCGGTGTTGCCGCGACCCTGATTTCGGCTCGCCTGGGCGGCAGCAACCTGCACATCCAACCGCACACTGCGGCGCCGCTGCCCGCCGACAACAACTCGCTGCCCAAGGTTGCCGAAGAACTCCTGCCGAGCACGGTGCAGATTCACGCCACTACTGACGGCAAACGTGGCGGCGCTACCGGCTCCGGATGGGTACTGGATGACCAGGGGCACGTGATCACCAACAACCATGTGGTTGCAGACGCCACGGGCGACAAGGGCCGAATCGAGATCGTCGATTCGACCGGTCGGCGCAGTCGAGCCACGGTGGTCGGTCGGAGCGCGGTCTACGACATCGCCGTGCTCGAAGCCAAGGCGGCGACCCGGTTGCACCCGGTCAGTGTGGGCAGTTCCAGCGACCTGCACGTCGGCGAGACCGTGGTGGCGATCGGCTCGCCGCTGGGACTGGACAGCACCGTCACCTCAGGGATCGTGAGCGCGCTCAACCGCCCGGTGAGCACCGGTGACGCGGGCAGCGACAACTCCTTCATCAACGCAGTGCAGACCGATGCCGCGATCAACCCCGGCAACTCAGGTGGGCCGCTGGTGGATCTGCAAGGACGAGTGATCGGAGTCAACTCTGCGATTGCCACCGTCGGAGGGGGTGGAAGTGAGTCCGGCAACATCGGGGTCGGCTTCGCGATTCCGATCGAGCAGGTGCTGACCACGGCCGACCAAATCGTGCGCACTGGACAGGCGGAATACCCGATCATTGGCGCTCAGGTGCGCACGCCGCGGGTGCTCGACGGTGCCAAGCTCGTCGAGCTCACCAAGGGCGGACCGGCCGCCTCGGCCGGACTCCAAGTGGGGGACTTGATCACCCGGATCGATGACCGACCGGTGGCGGACACGGTCGAACTGGTGGTGGCAATCCGCACCCACGTCAAAGGTGACCGCGTGCGGTTGACGGTGTTGCGCAACGGCCAGACCAAACAGGTCGAGGTGCGGTTGGGTGCCTCGCCCGACACTCCGTAATCAGGTCGCCTCGACGTCGTACGGCGGGATCGCGCCGTCGACCAAAGTCTGTTGCTCTGACTGCACCAACGCAGCGCGCTCTTCGGCATCGAGTTCGGCCAGGGCCTCGCGGATCTGCTTGCGGATCTGAATCCGGGGGTCCAACTCGCGCAGGCTCATGTCGGCGTACTCAGGGCCGAGTTCGTCGCGCAACTCCTGTTGGGCCTTGCGTGCAAAGCCGCGCAACTGGTGCAGCACTCGGGCCGCTTGGCGCGCCAACTCCGGCATCCGATCGGGGCCAAAGACCACCACCGCAATGATGGCGATGAAGATGATCTCTTGGATGCCGACGTCAAACACGGGCTCAGGCTACCTGCGCGGACTCAATCCCAGTTGCATCCCGGCCAAGCCGCGACCTCTGCTGGCCAGTTCGCGACCGATCTTGGCCAACTCGCGTCCAGCCGGGGACTCCGGATCAGCCACGACCACCGGAGTGCCGTCATCGCCGCCCTCACGCAGACGCGGGTCGAGGGGGATCTGGCCGAGCAGTGGCACGTCGTAGCCAAATCGGCTGGACAGCGTCTCCGCCACTCGCTGGCCACCACCTGTGCCAAAGATTTCCAGGCGGTGGTCGTCGCAGTGCGGGCAGGGCAGCCACGACATGTTCTCCACCACGCCGATGACACGCTGATGCATCATCGAGGCCATGGTTCCGGCGCGCTCAGCGACCTCGGCGGCCGCCTCTTGCGGAGTGGTGACCACGATGAACTCTGCGTTGGGCAGGTGCTGGCCAAGAGAGATGGCCACGTCGCCGGTGCCTGGTGGCAAGTCGAGCAAGAGGACGTCGAGGTCGCCCCAATAGACGTCGGCAAGCATCTGCACCAGAGCCCGATCGAGCATGGGACCACGCCAGGCCACCACCTGCTCGCGATGCGGTTTGAGCATGCCGATGCTGATCACGCTCACCCCGCTGGGGGTGGGCACCGGCATGATCAGGTCGTCGACCTGAGTCGGTCGCGAATCGGCCACGCCCAGCATGGCGGGCACCGAGTGTCCGTAGATGTCCGCATCGACCACGCCAACCCTCTGGCCAGCCTTGGCGAGCGCGAGGGCCAGGTTGACGGTCACGCTGGACTTGCCCACCCCACCCTTGCCCGAGGCGATCGCATAGACCTTGGTCAGTGAGCCCGGCTGAGCGAACGTGATCTCGCGCTGGGCCTGGCCACCGCGAAGCAACTCCTGCAGTCCGGCCCGTTGCTCTGGGCTCATCACACCGAGGGTGAGGTCGACACCGGTGATGCCGGGCACCTTGGTGACCGCCGCAGTGACGTCGCGGTTGATCGTGTCTTTGAGCGGGCAGCCAGACACGGTCAACAAAACCGTGATCGCGGCAATCCCGGCCTCATCGATGACCACCGAGTCGACCATGCCCAAGTCGGTGATCGGACGACGGATCTCAGGGTCGTTGACGGTCGCCAGGGCAGCCAGAACGGCCTCGTGCAGGGGGTGGGTCATGCGGTCGAGGGTACGGCGCGGACCCTAGCTCTGGGCAGGCGGGTCGTCGTCCGCCTCGTCGGTGCTGGCCTCGGGTTCGTCGTTCTGCGAGAACCGTTCGTCGATCTCGGCCAGCAGGCTGCGCAACTCTGAGCGCACATAGTCGCGGGTGGCGACTTCGCCGACCGCCATCCGCAGCGAGGCCACTTCTCGGGCCAAGAACTCCATGTCGGCATGGGCCCGACTGTTGGCTTGCCGATCGCGTTCGGAGACCACTTTGTCGCGCATCTCTTGGCGGTTCTGAGCCAAGAGGATCAGCGGTGCGGCGTACGACGCCTGCAGGCTGAGCATCAGGGTCAAGAAGATGAAGGCGTATTTGTCGAAGCGCAGGTGATCGGGAGCCAGCGTGTTCCAGATGATCCAGGCCGCCACAAACAGCGTCATATAGATCAAGAATTTGGCGGTCCCCATGAAGCGAGCGAACTGCTCGGCGAAGATGCCGAACGCGTCGGCGTCGACCTGCGGGCGTCGGACAAACCGGCGATGCCGCTCGACCGGGGTGTCGAGGCGCGGTCCCGTGGGGCGCTTATCCGGTGTCTTCTTTTCGGTTCCCTTTTTTTCCGGGACCTTCTTCTCTGCTGCGCGCTTGTCGTTGCTCTTGGGGTCGCGGCGCATCACTGAGCGGCCTTCTGGTCGCGCCAGTCATCGGGCAGCAGGTGATCGAGCAGGTCGTCGACTGTGACCGCGCCCAAGAGTCGACCCTCTTCGTCGACGACGGGAGCAGCGACCAGGTTGTAGGCGGCCATGTGGGCGGCCACGTCTTGCATGGTCGCGTCGGGACGCAAGGTGCCCGCACTCGTGTCGATCGCCCCCGCTACCAACGAACTAGGTGACTCGCGCAGCAGGCGTTGAATGTGGGCGACTCCGATCAATTTGCCGGTGGGAGTTTCGAGGGGCGGGCGTACGACGTACACCAGAGCCGCGAGTGACGGGCTCAACTCCTCGTGCCGCACATGCGCCAGCGCCTCAGCGACCGTGGCATCCGGTGGCAGAATCACCGGCTCGGGCGTCATCATGCCGCCGGCGGTCTCCTCGGCATAGACCATCAACCGACGCACATCGTCGGCCTCTTCTGGTTCCATGAGTTCGAGCAGTTGCGCTGCGGTTTCGGGCGGCAGTTCGGCGATCAGGTCGGCGGCGTCGTCCGGCGACATCTCCTCCAGGACGTCTGCGGCCCGCTCGGAGTCGAGGTTGCCGAGGATCTCGACCTGGTCCTCTTCTGGCATTTCCTCCAAGACGTCGGCCAGGCGCTCGTCGTCCATCGCTGCGACCACTTCGGAGCGCCGCTCAGGCGGCAGATCCTGGATTACGTTGGCCGCATCTGCGGGCTTCAGATCGGCCAGGGTGGCGACCAAGTGGGTAGCGCCCTGCTCGGACTGTGTGCGGAGTCCCTCGACTTCGTTCCACTCCACGACATGGGTCTGGCCGCGTCGGCGGAATCCCTTGGTCGGCTCCTCCAAGGCGAGCCGTGAGATCACCCAGTCGCGGGCTCGGGTCTGTTCGAGCGCGACGTCATAGACGATCCCTTCCACCCCGGAGTCCTTGATCCGCACCCGGCGGTCGAAAAGTTGACCGACCACGAGCGTCTCACTGGAGCGTTTGGCGAAGCGACGCATGTTGAGGAGTCCAGTCGTGATCACCGCGCCCGCGTCGATGCTGGTGATTCGGGTCATGGGGGCAAACACCTGTCGTCGCCCAAACACCTCCACGACCAACCCGACTGCGCGAGGTTGATGAATCTCGCTGCGCATCACCACCACCACATCGCGAACCTTGCCCACTTGGTCCCCCGACGGGTCAAACACCGGCAGCCCGGCCAACCGGGCGGCAAAGACGCGAGTCGTCATGGTGCTCATGAGTCCCCAGACTAGACCGCCGAGTAGGGGGTTATCGCCCGCCGAGTAGGGGGTTATGGCGTGCCGAGTAGGGGTTTAGTGCGCGCTGAGGGGGTCAGTCGAACGAAACCTGGCCTTTGACTAGCACGGTGGCACTCCCCCCGACCCAGACATCGGTGCCGTCGAAGTCCAAGTGGATTCGTCCGGCACGACCCAAGACCGTCCCCTGCGAGGCGACGTACGACGAGGGCAGCGCCCCAGATCCGATCAGCCACTGGGCCAGACTTGCGTTGAGCGAGCCGGTGACTGGGTCTTCGGGGGCGCCGATCCCGGGGTAGAAGGCCCGCACCTCGACCTCGGCCGGCCCATCGGGCTGGTAGCGACCGACCAGGCCGGGCTTGAGATCGCCCATGATGGCCAGATTTGGGACCGCTCGGAGCACCGAACCGGCGTCGACAAGGTGCAGTCCGAGCCAGCCTGGGCCGTTGTCGACCCAGTTGGCGTCGACTAGATCGGCGCGGGTGAGCCCGACCGACGCCAGCGCTTGGTCGACGATGGCTGGGTCGACCGGTCCGGAGCGGATGAGTGGGGGTGCGGCGAACGCGAGTTGCTCGCTGCTGCGGCGCACTCGGATCAAGCCGGCGGCGCATTCTTGGATCACCATGTCGGAGTTGCGCGGAGTCCCACCCGCCTGCAGCCATGCCCTGGCGGTGCCGAGAGTCGGGTGCCCGGCGAAGGGCAATTCGCCCTCAGGGGTGAAGATCCGCACCCGATAGTCGGCCGTCACCTCGGTGGGGGTGAGCAGGAACGTCGTTTCGGACAGGTTGGTCCAGCGCGCGAACCGGGCTAGTTGGTCGTCAGTGAGCCGATCTGCCCCGTGTACGACGGCTACGGGGTTGCCCAGCATCGACGTCTGGGAGAAGACATCGACGTACGAGATTGGGAGCACAGGGCAGAACCTAGTCGCCAACCCCCTACTCGGCGGGCGATGAGCCCCTACTCGGCGGGCGATGAGCCCCTACTCGGCGGGCGATGAGCCCCTACTCGGCGCGGTGGGGGGATGGCGAATGTTCGGTAGGCTGGGCCGGATCGACGTACGACGGAAGGCAGTCATGCAAACCCAGGCAGTCATTCTCGCCGCTGGACTCGGGACTCGGTTGGGCAAACCTTGGCCCAAGCCGCTTACCCCCTTGAAGTCCGGGGAGTCGATTATGCGTCGGGCGGTGGATGCGCTCCGTCGGCATGACGATCAAACCCATGTCACGGCAGTTGTGGGCTTCAAGCTCGACCTCGTGATCGAGGAGATGCCCGACATCTGCTTCGTCTACAACGAGCTCTACGACCGCACCAACACTTCAAAGAGCCTGCTCAAGGCATTGGCCCAGTCCTTTGACGGCGGCGTCATGTGGATGAACGGTGATGTGGTGTTCGACCCGCGGGTGCTCGACATCGTGCGTGATCACATCGACGCCGGTCAGAGTTTCGTGTGCGTCAACACCGAGTCTGTTGCCGAAGAAGAGGTCAAATACACCCTCGGCGCTGACGACAAGATCAAGGAACTCTCCAAGACCGTGGTCGGTGGCCTTGGTGAAGCAGTCGGGATCAACTACGTCGCCGCCGCCGACAAGGCAGCCCTGATCGAGCGGTTGCGCGAGTGTGACGACCAGGACTACTTCGAGCGCGGCATCGAACTAGCAATCGAGAAAGACGGGCTCAGCTTCGAAGCCGTCGATATCTCTGCCTACCAGGTGGTGGAGGTCGACTTTGAAGACGACCTCTCCCGCGCCAACACCTTCGTCACGGACTAGCAGGTCGAGATTCTGTGAGTGCCGCTGCGCAGTTCGTCGCGATTGACGATGCCGGGCTGACCCTGCGCGGTGCCACCGACGTAGTCCTCGACGTGATGTTCGGCGGACGCCGGATCTGGTCGTTCTGGCTGCTCCGCGACTCCCAAGTGACCCCCGACGGCAGCCGAAGGATCGCCTGGCCGGAGTCACTGCACCGATTTCTCGACGGTCACGCCCGGGTGAGTGTGACCGAGCACCTCTCCGGCGCGGTGGTGTACGACGCCGCCACCCACTTCGGCTCCGGCGATCAGCAGATTGAGATCGTCAACAGCGAAGGCAAGCCGCTCGGCATCGACAAGTCCGGGCGAATGGCGCAGACCTTTGACACTCGATCTGCCGACCAGGTGGCCCCGCTGCTGGACTCGATCGAACGGGTGCTCGCTGCGCTGCAGCAGGCGGGGGTGGAGGCATTCCCGGCGTACGGCACCCTGCTGGGCGCGGTGCGCGAGGGCCAACTGATCGGCCACGACTCTGACGCCGACCTCGGCTATGTCTCGCGCCATGACCACCCGGTCGATGTGATCCGCGAGTCGTTTCGGATTCAACGGCACTTGGCCAAGGCGGGCTATGCGATCACGCGCTATAGCGGGATTGCGTTCAAGGTTGACGTGGTCGAAAGCGACGGTTCGGTTCGCGGGCTGGACGTGTTCGGCGGTTTTATCACCGGCGGACATTTGTATCTGATGGGTGAGGTCGGCCATCCGTTTGAGCGCGAATGGATCTTCCCGCTCGGGACGACAACGTTGGCTGGTCGCACTCTGCCGGCCCCAGCGCGGCCCGAGAAGTTGCTGGAGGCGATGTACGGCGCAGGCTGGAAGGTCCCTGATCCGGCCTTCCATTTCGAGACTCCCCGGAGCACGGTGCGGCGACTCAATGGCTGGTTCCGGGGCACTCGGGTCTATCGCGATGGTTGGGACCGCTACTTCTCCACCCGACGCAACAAACTGCCTGAAGGCTCCCCCTCACCACTGGCAGCCATGGTGGTCGAACGCGAGCAGACCCCGACCCGGATCGTCGATCTCGGCTGCGGTCGGGCAGGCGATGCGCTGTGGTTCGCGCGGCAAGGCGCTCAGGTGACCGGCTACGACTTCGTGCCCTCGGCCTCGCGCGCTGTGCAGCAGGTCGCTGCGGCAGAGGAGTTGTCGTTGCGAGTCGAACAGTTGAACCTCAACGAATGGCGTTCGGCATTGGGCGTCGGTGCCCAACTGGCCGCCGTTGACGGACCCTGCGTCGTGATCGCTGACCACGTAGCAGATGCGCTCACGCTGCAAGGCCGACGCTCGCTATGGCGAGTCGCCTCAATGGCGTTGCGGCAAGGTGGACACCTCTATGTGAGCGCCTGGTTAGGTGGTGGCGAGCGTCGTACTCTCCAGCGCGCAGTGCGGTTGGGAGTACTCCGCAGCGAACTCGAACACGCCGGATTCAGCATCCTGCACAGCCAAACAGACCAAGACGACTCCGGCCGCAAGGTGGTTCGACTCGTCGCTCAGGTGGGAGAGAGATAGATGCCGATCAAGGACGCAGTCTTCAAGGCGCTCAATGTTGGCCCGGTGGCTGAACTGACCGGACGGATCAAAGAACTCGAAGCCGAGGTGCAGGAGTTGCGGGCCCAAAGTCTGCGACTGGCTGAGCTGGCCGACCTGGTCGAGGAGTTGCTGATCCCGATGGCGCAACGAGACCAAGCGCGCATCGACGCCGCCGTCGAGGCCTACACCAAGAGCCTGTAGTCATGGCTCAGCGGGTCTTTATCCATATCGGGCTGCCCAAGACGGCGACCACCTATCTGCAGACGATCATGTGGGGCGCCCGTGATCAGTTGCGGGCCGAAGGGGTCTTGCTGCCCGGTGCTGAGCGGCGCGATCACCTGTGGGCATCCCGGGTGATCCGGGCCGAGGGCGAATTGGCCAGTCACGCCCATGAGCGGGCGCGTACGTCGTGGCAGCGCCTGCGCGACGAGATCGCTGCCTGGTCGGGCACAGCGATCATTTCCCACGAATTCTTCGCTGCGGCGTCAGCTGAGCAGGCCGCCGGCATGATCGCCGAACTCGCACCGGCCGAGGTGCACATCATCGCGACGGCACGAGAACCGCTCGGACTGTTTGCCGCCAGTTGGCAAGAAAGCATCAAGAACCGCGACACCACTCGGATTGAGGACTACTCCCGCGAGGTCTCCGACAGCCCGAGTGCGATCTGGAACTGGCGCACTCTCGACCTTCGCCTCGTGTTGGAGCGGTGGAGCGCAACGGTCGCGCGCGAGCACGTGCACGTGCTGCCCTTGCCTGGCAAGGGTGCTCCCCGCGAAGAGATCTGGCATCGATTTGCTGGAGTGCTTGGGCTTGACTCCCATGCCTATGACTTGTCGGGCAACTTCCCCAACGAGTCGCTGGGCGTGGTCGAAGCCGAGACCCTGCGCCGGATCAACGAGCACATGGGTGACTTCAACAAAGCCTTCGAACGAGGCGTCTATATCCGCACCTTCCTCGCCGACGAGCGGCTGGTCCCGCGCAAAGGGGAGCGGTTCTGGCCGAGCGCCGAGCGGATCGAGGACTGTCGAGAACGCGGCCGGGCGGCGGCGGCGTACGTCGTGGAGCAGGGGTTCGACCTGATCGGCTCTGCTGAGGACCTTCTGGTGCCCGAGGATTTGCCCGAGCGCAGGCATCCGGACACGGTCACCGACGCCGAAGTGGCCGACGTCGCTGTCGAATTGGTGGCGCGCATCATGCAGGACGTGCGCGATGCGCGTCAGGAGCGTCGACGGCTGCTGGACAAGCTCAGTCGGCAAGATGTGGAGTTGGCCCGATTGAGGCCAGTGGCCAAGCCGTTGGGGTGGGCAGCCAAGGTTGTGCGCGGGCTTCGTCGTACGACGGCGTGAGGGAGGTCATGCTGGCGACCGTGTCGCTCGGGCCTCAGTTCTCGATAACCTGCGAGTAACCCTGACTTCAAGGAGCAGCGCCATGGGCCGCCTCTGCCAGACCGAAGACCTCACCGAGATGCAGGTCGAAATCCTCAAGACTGTGCGCCAGTTTGTCGACGAGCAGATCATGCCCGTCGCCACGGAGTTGGAGCACCGCGACGAGTACCCCACCGAGATCGTCGAGGGGATGAAGGACCTGGGCATCTTCGGGCTGATGATCCCCGAGGAGTACGACGGTCTGGGGGAGTCGCTGTTGACCTACGCGTTGGTCGTGGAGGAGATCGCCCGCGGCTGGATGAGTGTCAGCGGCATCATCAACACCCACTTCATCGTGGCCTACATGTTGCTGCAGCACGGCACCGAGGAGCAGAAGCGCAAGTACCTGCCGCGGATGGCGACCGGCGAGATCCGTGGTGGCTTCTCGATGTCAGAGCCCGGTTGTGGCTCCGATGTGGCCGCGATCAAGACGAAGGCTGTGCTCGACGGGTCCGACTACGTGATCAACGGCCAGAAGATGTGGCTGACCAACGGTGGCTCGTGCAACCTTGTCGCCGTACTCGTCAAGACTGACGAGGGCGTGCCAAGTGTCTACAAGAACATGACGGTGTTCTTGGTGGAGAAGGAGCCCGGCTTCGGGGAGACCGCTCAGGGCGTCACGGTGCCGGGCAAAATCGAGAAGATGGGCTACAAGGGCGTCGACACCACTGAGTTGGTGTTTGAGGGCCACCGGATCTCGGCCGATCAGATCCTCGGCGGAACCCCTGGAAAGGGGTTCTATCAGATGATGGACGGCGTCGAAGTGGGCCGGGTCAACGTGGCTGCCCGCGGCTGCGGGGTGGCCAACCGCGCCTTTGAGCTAGGCGTGCAATACGCCCAGCAGCGCGAGACCTTCGGCAAGAAGATCGCCGAGCACCAGGCCGTGCTGTTCCGTCTCGCCGAGATGGCCACCAAGGTCGAGGCCGCCCACCAGATGATGGTCAAGGCTGCCCGTAAGAAGGACTCCGGGGAGCGCAATGACCTCGAGGCCGGGATGGCGAAGTACCTCGCGTCGGAATACTGCTCGCAGGTGGTCGAGGACTCGTTCCGGATTCATGGGGGTTATGGATTCTCGAAGGAATACGAGATTGAGCGCCTCTACCGCGAAGCCCCGATGCTGCTGATCGGTGAAGGAACCGCCGATATTCAGCGGATGATCATTGGGCGGCGGTTGTTGGAGGATTACAAGATTCAGTGAGTCACACTGGTCACATTGGTTGACAAAAGTCACAAGTTAACTTGTGACTTTGATGCTTCACCTGGCAGATCTGCCAAGTGAAGCATCAATCTTCCATGTGAAGTACGCCGAACCCACTACCCGACTCACAACCAGATGCGAAGACTCGCCGACTCGGCGCTAGATCTTCTTCAGCGCCTCACGCAGTCGCTCTTCGTCGCGATCAACGGCGGGCACTAGCAACTCCACGACGACATCAAGTACGTCGGAGAGTCGCTCGTTCAGGCGACGCGACTCCTCGAGCCCCGCCTCCAGCAACTCCACTCGCTTGGTCAGGTTGCCGATGTGAGCGGCGTTGCGTAGGCCGTCGACGGCCATTCGGATCTTGCTCATGTCCAACTCACTTCCAGTCGGCAAACGTAGGGATTCTCGTTGCCCAGGGGGGCCAGGTCGCGGCCGATCTCCTGATGCACGATCGTGCCGCCGTAGCGGGCGATTTCGGCTTCGATCACTTCCACCTTGGGCAGGGTGCGAATGTGATTGCCGAAGAAGAAGGGACCGCCGCGGTTGCGCGCCGTACGAAACTCGATGAACGTATGACCTCCCGAGCGACAGACCATGGAGGCAAACCGCCAGAATCCGTCGCGGCCGCGAGGAGCGATCGAGTCGAGGAACAGTCGGGCATAGATGTGCTTGGTGCCTGGCCGGTGGGCAAGTTTGGCGCCCATGGTCAAGTAGTTCTGGATTGCCTCAACGTTGTAGCCCCGCACCGGCACCTTCACTCCGCGCGCCTTCGCATTGGCCTCGGTGAGGGTGCGTGCGGCGCCGCAGTAGTCAGACGCGATCACCTTGAACCCCTGCTCAGCCAGCCAGACCGCATCACGACCAGTGCCGGAGCCCAACTCCACAATCTGTGCGTCGGCGTCGATTCGGCCCACCACCCACTGGGCGAACCGCGATGGTTCCGTCGGGATCTTGGCCACTTTGACGTCCGACCGATAGAAGGCACTCCAATGCCACAGCCGCGATCGGCTGCCTCGCCACCACTGCGACATCATCTCGGTGTTCTCAGGTGGGTGATCGAAGTGGAACGCCGGATCCGGAACCTGCCAGCCCGGACCATAGGTGTAGGTCAGGAACGCGTCGAGATCGCGAGGAGCGGGGAACTCGATGCCTTCTAGGGCGATCGGTTCGAACGGCAGGATCTTGTCGCGAGCGAGTTTGCCGCGCAGCGAGCCGGTGATGTGGAAGTGCTCACCGATATGAAATGACCCGAACACATCGACGCCGGCCCGCTTTCCGTTGGGTAGCGGCACCCAGACTTTGAAGTTGGCCGCTGACATCCGCACGACCTGCCAGCCGAGGTCCTTCATCTGCTGCTCTGCGGCGCGACACTCGCGGATGATGTCGAAGGGATGGGTGTACTTCGACAAGTACGCCAAGTCGACGTCGCTGTCATGGCCGATCATGTGTCCGGTGCGTACGGCGCCGAGCAGTCCGCCGTACGCCAAATAGGCATCCAATCCACACTTGTCGACTAGGTCCTCGAGTACACGCTTAGAGGCATCGACCAACAAATTGACCGCGTCGGCATCCATGCGGTCGAAGCTGCGCTGGAATCGCCCCCCCTTATCGAGGGTGACCGGGTTGCCAGCGTCGTCGCGAAACTCCAACGGTTCGCTGGAGTCTGCGAACCGCACGCTTTCGGAAAACAGTGCCTCGCCGGTCAGATGCTTCTCAACGGAAACCTCGGCGGTGCCGGCCAGTCGCTCCTTGATCGCTCCGGGCCAGGCCACGGTGAGGCCGGTCACGGTTCGCTTGCCGTCGCGCGTGGGGTTGAACGACCACAACCTGTGCCCGCCGAAGCGAATATCAACCGGTTCGTCGATGCCCGGCGGGAGGTGGATGCCGGCGTCGTCGACGCGAACATGGGTCGCCATGGGGCCGGATCCTCCTTGGGGTTGTGAGAGCGAGGTTACCGCGTGCGTGAGCAAGCGCACGCTGCGGTCGAGGGGTGGCTCGGGCAGGATGGATGCCAGGTGAAGTAACAAAGTCACTGGTTAACCAGTGACTTTGTTTCCGCCGAGCGCAGCCAAAGCCCGCCGCCCAAAGGAGTCTGTCGTGCAGTTCGGTCGCAGCTATGAGGAGTTCGAGGTCGGGGCCACGTACAAACACTGGCCAGGCAAGACGGTCACGGAGTACGACGACCACCTGTTCTGTCTGCTCACTATGAACCACCACCCGCTGCACCTGGACGTGCACTACGCCGAGGAGACCACGCAGTTCGGCAAGAACGTCGTGGTCGGCAACTACGTCTACTCCATCCTGCTCGGCATGTCGGTGCCTGATATCTCCGGCAAAGCGATCGCCAACCTTGAGATCGAGTCGCTGCGCCACGTTGCGCCAACGTTTCACGGCGACACGCTGTACGGCGAGACCACCGTCTTGGACAAGTGGGAGTCGACGTCCAAGGATGACCGCGGAGTGGTCTACGTCGAGACCATCGGCTACAACCAAGATGGCAAGGTCGTGTGCATCTTCCGCCGCAAGGTGATGGTCCCGAAGCAGAACTATCTGGAGGCCAGGGGCGGCGAGCAGCCCGGCCGACCGATCCCGCAGCCGGACAAGAACTGGGCGGGTCCGCAGGCGTAGGAGCGAGGTGAGGAGTCGGTTGGCCGGATAGGCACAGCCGACCGATCCCGCAGCCGGACAAGAACTGGGCGGGTCCGCGGGCGTAGTCGCTGGTTGAGCAGCTGCCGAGGCGGCGTGACGAAACCATGTCCTTGGAGAGCCGGGTGCGCCCGGGGCTTCGTCGTGCGGCCGCTGGCGCGGCCTGCTCAGCCACCGGTGTTCTTGGTTTGCCGGGTGGGTTCGGGGCTTCGTCGTGTGGCCGCTGGCGCGGCCTGCTCAGCCGCCGATTTGTGGACCCCGGTCGGGTTGTCTGCGATGGTGGAGCAATCGGCAATCCGCAATGGACCCGCGGTCACCAGGAGGAGCCATGGCTGAAGGCAACGATGACATCAAGGCCAAGATGAAGGCGGCTTTGGAGCGCAAGCAGGCCAACGATCGCGGCGTACCTAAGGACCAACCCCCGCGCGAGAAGGCACACGGCGCCGAGGTGGAGGGTGGAGCCACCAAACGGATGCACCGACGCAAGTCTGGTTAGGCCCCGAGAGGTCTAGGCTGAGACACATGGCCAGCAACGAACTCCTCGTCCTCAACCGTGCCGATCTTGTCGGCTTGAACGTCACCTGGAAAGAGGTGATCGACGTCTTGGACGACGCCTTCAAGCAGAAGGCGCAGGGGTTGGTGCAGAACCCGCCGAAGCCCAAGATCGCCTCGCGCGATGACTCATTCATTCACGCCATGCCGGCCTATTTGGGCGGCTCGGACCGGATCGGGATCAAGTGGGTCGCAGGTTATGAGAGCAATGTCGAGAAGGGCCTGCCCTACATCTACGGCGCAGTGATTCTCAACGACGCCGACACTGGTCGCCCGATCGCGCTGCTCGACGGCGGTTGGGTCACCGAGATGCGGACTCCGGGCGCCTCTGGGGTGACGATGCGCCATGTGCCTGTGGATGCCAAGCGACTGGCTGTGGTCGGTTTTGGCGTTCAGGGGCAGCGCCATGTCGAAGTGGCGCTCGAAGAGCACCCTGACATTGAGTCGATCACCATCTTTGACCGTGACCCGAGCAAGTACGACGCGCTGAAGGCGATTGCCGGCGACCGCGAGATCGCGATGGCGGGCAGCCCGACTGAATGTGTCGAGGGCGTCGACATCGCGATCACCACGATCACCGTGCCCTTGGACCCGAAGTTGGACTGCCGCAACACCGACCCCAACGCGCTGCTGCTGCCGGTCGACTACGACGACGCAATGGCCACCAGCGCCTTCCACGAAGCCGTCGTCTACTCGGTCGATGACCTGGGCCAATACGGCTCAGTGGCGGGTCGCAAATACTTCTTCGACTTCCCCGAGCCCGACACCCACTTGGCGGCCGTGGTCGCCGGGGAGTACGACGTACCCACCGAAGGCCGCAGAATGTTCCTCAACATGGGTCTGGCCATGGACGACATCTCGTTCGGCTCCTACGTCTATGACCTGGCCCGTGACCGTGGAGTCGGCACTCCGGTCGTGTTCCCGTAGCGCCGACTACTCCTGGCCCTCAAATGCCGGGGCCAGCGGAATCAGCAGCAGGATCAACACCATGGGAAGGGCGAACCCGTAGCGCAATGAGTCCGCCCCCACCAGGCCGGTCGCGACCGAACCCAGCAGCGCGCCCGCGTAGTTGAACTGGTTGAACCGCGCGATCACCGCATCGACGCGCGCGGCTTGGTCCGGCCCTGAGCCTCCTGCGATTCGCGCGGCTGCGGAGAAACTGAGGGGTGCGATCACAGCAGCCCCGGCGCCGAGGATGGTGAAACCCAGCACCGCCACCTGCCAGGTGGGGGCGAACACAATCACTGCCAGCGCGGCGGCAGCGACGACGGCACCCACGTGGAGCACGCGCGGGGCGCCGTACCGTGCCACCAAGGAGTCGCCGACAAGACGCATCAGTCCGCTGGCCAGCAGATAAGGGAACGTCGCCAACGCCACTAGGCGAGAAGGGGATCCCAGCGTGTGCCCCAGATAGATCGGTCCCCACGTCTGGGCAGCGGTGTCGACCATGTAGAAGAGCACCAGGCCGGCGCCGACGAGCAGTAGCGGCCGCAGCGGCACCTTGACCGCTTCTGGATCCACAATCGGAGCCCGCGGCATGAACCGTCCGAGACCGGCGACGCCAAGCGCCACGAGCCCGAGTGGTACCGCGGCTCGCAGAGAAGGATCTGCCAAGGCAAGCCCGGCCCCGATCACACCACCAGACGTCCAAGCTCCGTGAAACGAGGGCAGGATCGGGCGCCCGTAGGCATGCTCGACCGCCACGGCTTGGGCGTTGCTGGTGGCATCGATGGCGCCTAAAGCAGTGCCGTAGCTACCCAATGCCGCCAGAAATGTGGCATAGGTCGGGGCTACGGCGATCACGGGCACGGCCAGTCCGGCCACGATCAGCGAGATCCGCAGAATCTTGCCACTCGACGTTCGGCCAGCGGCTCGCTCAGCAACCAGAGAACCCACACCAGCCAGCAGAACCATCATCAGCAGCATCAGGGAGAGCGAGGTGGGATTCAGATCGAACCTGGCCTGGGTGACGGGCAACCGGGTCGTCAACGCGATGAAGAGCAGGCCTTGGGCGAAGAAAGCAGCTGCGACAGAAAGGCGATGAGTGCCCAACGACATGCTCGCCACCGTAGGCTCCCCGCCATGAGTAGCGATAGTGCCGACGAAGTCTGGATCGTGCGTCACGGAGAGACCGAGTGGAGCAAGACGCTCAAGCACACCTCCTACACCGATGTTGAACTCACTGAGGTCGGCGAATCGGTGGCTCGCGGGTTGGTCGACCGCCTCCCTCGCGACTTCGACCGAGTGTTGTGCAGTCCGATGCTGCGCGCTCGTCGTACGGCGGAACTGGCGGGGTTCGCCGACGTGGAGATCGACCCTGACCTGGTGGAGTGGAATTACGGACAATACGAGGGGGTCACGACGGCAGAGATCCGCGAATCGGTGCCCGGTTGGACCACCTGGTCGCACCCCAGTCCGGGCGGTGAGTCCCCGGGCCAGGTGACCCTGCGGTGTGACCGAGTGATCGCCAAACTGCGCGCCCAGGGCGGCAAGACTTTGGTGTTTGGTCACGGCCATTCGCTGCGGGCCCTGACGGCGCGCTGGTTGGGACTGATCGCCACCGATGGCCGACTCTTTCGGCTCGACACGGCGACGGTGTCGGTGCTCAGTTATGAGCGAGAGAATCCAGTGATTGCTCGATGGAATGCGTGAGGTGCTGCGTGTTTGCCGAATGTCCCCGCTGCGATACCCCCACCGCTGACGGAGTCTGCTCCCACCACCCGGGTGCGCCGGTCTTGTGGCGGGCCAAGCCCTGCGACTACGCGGACTACGCCGAGGTGGTGGCCCACGGGCTGCCGCTCTATGTGCCGTGGCCGGTCGGTGACTGGACGCTGGTCGACCTCGGCTACGCCATCGACGACGGCCGCGCCGTGGCGGCCTATCTCACCGCCACCCGGTTGAGCGACGTTGACGGCGACGTTGAGGTCAGCATCGTCAGTGAAGAACCCCTCGTGGGACTGGGCGCCCGGATCGCGGGTCTGCCGCATGCCGACCCAGGACCATCCCTCGGGGTGGGGCCAGCTTTGCTGCACCTCGACCTCGATGGCCACCGTGTGCCGTTGTGGTCGGTGGGCGCAGCCGACTTGTCCGAGCCACTGCTCACCGAGGTGTTGGTGGGGGAGTGGCAGGGACGCTGGTTGTGGATCGTCGTACATCCGGCGACGGCGCTGCTATCGCTCGGTGCAGAGTTCGAGTTGGCTGATGCGGCACAGTTTGGGCCCGAGGCCTTGGACCTGCCGTTTGGTGGCTCTGGTCGAGACTGGTGACGTCGCGGTCCGAGATTTAACGACGACCGATCCGCTGGAAGCGGTGGATCGAGTCGAACGGCACGAACTTGCTCGCCCCGACGATGGTCTTGTAGAGCGCCGAAGGCACCGAGACTGACTTGTTGGCGTCGAGATCGTCGAGCGCGTCTCGCACGAGTCGGTCGGCGTCGAGCCACATGAAGCCTGGCGCCGACTTGCGCGAGACCTGCATGCGCTCGTGGAACTCGGTCTTGACGAACCCCGGGCAAAGTGCCATCACGCGCACCCCTTTGCCGGCGTACTCCGTGTGTGCCCAGCGTGACAACGAGGTCACGTAGGCCTTGGCAGCCGAGTAGGTGCCGCGTGGGAGATAACCGGCCACGCTGGAGACGTTGATGATCGCGCCTGAGCCGCGGGCCGACATTGGACCGAGGGCGGCGTGCATCAGTCGCATCACGGCCACGACGAGCACGTCGAGCATCTGCTGCTCAGCCTCCACGGAGTTGACCAGGAATGGCTTCTTCAGACCGAATCCGGCGTTGCTGACCAAGAGGTCGATCGGGCGGTTGGGGTCAGCCAGGCGCGCCTCAACCGTGCCCAGTTGATCGCGATTGGTGAGGTCTGCGGGGAGTACTTCGGTGTCTACGTCGTACGCCGTGCGCAGGTGCGCAGCCGTCTCCTGCAAGCGCTGGACGTCGCGCGCGACCAGGACGATGTCGTAGCCGCGAGAGGCTAGTTCGCGCGCGAAGGACAATCCGATGCCGGCGGTCGCGCCGGTGATGAGTGCAGTAGCCATGTGGCGAGCATGCCAGGTCGATCACTTGCAGTCGTGGCGCGGCCCCGGTGTGCGCCGCGATCAGGCAAGATTGGCCTGATGAGCGTGCACAAGACCCGGATTCTCGCCGTTGCCAACCAGAAGGGTGGCGTGGCGAAGACGACGACGGTCGCTTCGATAGGTGCCGCCTTGGCCGAGTTGGGTCACCGGGTGCTCTTGGTGGACCTGGACCCTCAGGCTTGCCTGACTTTCAGCCTGGGGATCGATCCCGAGGACCTTGAGGTCTCGATCCACCAGGTGCTCACCCGCGGACTTGACGCCACCGAGGCGATCTTGCCGACTGAAGATGGCGTCGACCTGCTCCCGGCCACGATCGAACTGGCGCGTGCAGAGGCCGATCTGCTCACCCGGACCGGGCGGGAGTTTGTGCTGCGCTCGGTCTTGGAAGAACTCGACGGCTACGACTGGGTGCTGCTCGACTGTCCGCCCTCGCTCGGCGTACTCACCGTGGCTGCACTCACTGCCGCACACGGTGTGCTGATCCCGTTGCAATGCGAGACCCTGAGTCACAGGGGTGTGGGTCAACTGCTCGATACCGTGCACGACGTACGCCGTTTCACCAACAAGAAACTGTCGGTGTGGGGCGTCCTGCCGACTTTGTACGACGGCCGCACCACCCACGCCCGCACCGTGCTCGACACGATTGCGGAGACCTACAAACTCGACGTGATCACCCCGCCGATTCCGAAGACGATTCGATTTGCCGAGGCGCCAGCCGCTGGCCGTTCGGTCTTGGCGACGACTCCGAAGAGCAACAAGGGGGCAAAGGCCTATCGCGAGGTCGCCACATCATTGGCTGAGCGAGAGGCCCGATGACTGGGGCCCGCTATGACCGCCTGGCCGCGCTGATCCTGGCCGCCACTGTGGCTGCGGTGTCGATGTTGGGTGGGATCGGTCTACTGCCGACTGGTTCGCCGCAGGCGAGTGCCGAGACCGTGCAACAACAAGCCAAGCCGACTCCGTCGGCAACGGTGCCGAGTCCGGCACCCACACTTGCGGCATCGATTGACACCTCGCGGGCCAAGATCCCGAACCTGCCCTCACCCACCCCCACGGTGCTCACCACCGCCTTGCCCGAGGCCAGTGGAGATGGTCGACGCATCGTCTTCTCGATCTCTCAACAGCGGGTGTGGCTGGTGTCGTCAGGGACTCAGGTGGCGAGCACGTATCTGGTGTCCGGCAGCCTGACCAACAACCTCCAACCCGGCACCTATTCGGTCTATTCGCGCTCGCGCAATGCAGTGGGCATCGACGACTCCGGAACGATGGAGTACTTCGTGCGGTTCACTCGCGGTGACAACGCTGCCATCGGGTTTCACACCATCCCGGTGCTCGACGGGCAACCGTTGCAGACTGAGGCCCAGTTGGGTACTCCCCAGAGCCACGGCTGCATCCGTCAGCGCACCGATGACGCGATCCGCCTCTGGGAGTTCGCCCCCCTCGGCACCCGCGTCGTAGTCACCCCCTAGACGGCAGGGTTGGTTCAGTCGGACTTGGGGGCGGTGTTGCCCGACGTACGCCGACGACGGCGGCGGCGGGGTCTCGATCCTTCCGATCCCTCGGTGGAGGGCGCGGGGGACTCAGCCTGGGTAGGTGCAACTGTCGTGCCGGGCTGAGCAGACTCGCCGCCACGGGTGCGGCGGCGGTTGCGACGCGGACGTTCGGTGCGCTCGGGACGGCCAGTCTGCTCAGAAGCCTTGCGCTCAGGGCGCTGTTCGGGCTTGGCCGGGACCACCCGGCCCTTGGTGCCTGGAGCGATCCCCTGATCGTGGAACAGGTGCTCGCTGGAGGAATAGGTCTCCTGAGGGTCATCAAAGGGCAAGTCCAGCGCCTTGTTGATCATCTTCCAGCGGTGCAGGTCAGACCAGTCCACCAACGTGATTGCGATGCCACTCGCGCCGGCGCGACCAGTACGACCAATCCGGTGCACATAGGTCTTCTCGTCTTCGGGACAGGTGTAGTTGATCACGTGGCTCACCCCGGTGACATCGATGCCGCGCGCGGCCACGTCGGTGGCGACCAAGACCTTCATCTTGCCTGCGCGGAACCGCTTCAACGCGCGTTCGCGGGCGGCTTGAGCCATGTCGCCATGCAGCGGCGAGGCTGGAAACCCGCGCTCGATCAGGTCATCGGCGACCCGTTGGGCCTGCCGCTTGGTGCGGGTGAACACGATCGCCAAGTCGGCGGTCTCGGACTGCAAGATCCGCCCGATGATCTCAGTCTTATCGAGGTCGTGGGCCTGGTAGATGAACTGCGCCGTCGCAGGCACCGTCTGGTTGTCATAAGAAGACTCGGCGCGGATATTCATCGGGTGCCGCATGTGCATGCGCGCCAACGCCACAATCGCCGCCGGCATCGTGGCTGAGAACAGCATCGTCTGACGCGTCTCCGGAGTACTGCGAATAATCCGCTCCACGTCGGGCAAGAAGCCCAGGTCGAGCATCTCGTCGGCCTCGTCGAGGACTAGCGACTTCACATGCGAGATGTCCAGGGCTCGACGGTTCATTAAGTCGATCAGGCGACCCGGCGTACCGACGACCACGTCGACGCCTGACTTCAATGCGTCGAGTTGGGGCTCATAGGGCACACCGCCGTAGACAGTGAGAATGCGGACCCCGCGGTCGGTGCCCGCCACGGTCAAGTCACTGGCGACCTGCAAAGTGAGTTCGCGGGTCGGGGTGACGATCAGAGCCTGTGGCTTGCCCGGCGCCACCAAGTCTTCGTAGTCAGGGTCGTGCTGGGCCACGATCCGCTGCAAGACGGGAATGCCGAATGCCAAGGTCTTGCCGGTGCCGGTGCGGGCTTGTCCGATCAAATCGGTGCCCATGAGGGCAACCGAGAGGGTCATCTCTTGGATCGGGAAGGGTGTCTCGATGCCGACTCGCGCCAGCGCGTCAGCGATCTCGGGGAGCACCCCGAGTTCTTTAAAGGTGGTCAGGATTTTGCCTGTTCTGTGAGTACGTCGGTCGCCCGGCGCGCAGCATGCGCACGCGGCCTTCGAGTGGCCAGCAGGTGCGCACAGCGGATGGGCTTGTTTGGCCATGGTATCGGTACGCTCCGCCTGTGACTGAATCCGCCACGTTCGACCCCTTAGCCGGCGACTTCGGTGACGAGGCCTATCGCGAGGCCGTCATCGATCTTCTGGGCGTGATCGCCTACGGCGAATTATCGGCGTTCGAGCGCATGGTGGACGACGCCGAAATGGCACCCAACCTGCAAGCCAAGATGGCCTTGGCCGGGATGGCGGCCACCGAATTTGGTCATATTCAGCCCTTGCTGGACCGGATTTCGGCCTTGGGAGCCGACCCGGTCGAGGCGATGCAGCGCTTTGAGAAGCCGTTTGACGACTTCCATGCCCACACTGCTCCGCGCGACTGGCTGGAAGGTTTGATCAAGGCCTATGTCGGTGATGGGCTTGCGGCTGACTTCTACCGCGAAGTGGCTGCGTTCTTAGACAAGCAAACCCGCGATCTGATCGTAGGTTCGCTGGCCGACGAGGGCCACGCCGCCTTTGCTGTTGAGCAGGTCCGTGCGGCGATCGCAGCCGATCCTCGTGTAGGTGGGCGGCTGGCGCTGTGGGGCCGCCGACTGATGGGGGAAGCGCTCTCGCAAGCCCAGCGCACCGCGGCGGATCGCGACTCTCTCACGGCTCTTTTGGCTGGGGGCATTGATCGCCCCGGCATGGACTTGGCCTCAATCTCCCGGATGTTTAGCCGCATTACTGAGCGGCATGCCGAGCGGATGAGCGCCCTCGGTCTCGACGCCTGACTCTGCCCTCGCCAAAAAGCCAGTTGGCCCCGACCCGCAGGTCGGAGCCAACTGTTGTCGCAATCAGTCAGGCTCGACGGCCAGTCACCATCGCGGCAATGCCGACGAGTACGGCGGCCACGATCACCTGCACGCCGTGGCGCAGCCAGTCGATTCCCTTAGTGTCAGCCGAACCGCCAACGGCGGTGTAGAGGTAGGTGCCGATCAGCATGCCGCCGATGCCGCAGATGATGGTCAGCCACAGTGGAATGTTGTCGCGGCCACCAGGAGCAACAAACTTGCCCAGCAGACCGATAACGGTGCCACCGATCAGAATCCAGAGAACGGTCGAAACCATGAGCGTGTGCTCCTCGATTGAGTGGGACAGCCGTCTGTCCCGTTCGTAGACCCAATCTAGCCAACGTGCGGGCTATTCCCAGTCAGGCGACGAGAAAGTGGGTCGGCGTGGTTTCGACTCGTCGCCTTCGGCGACGGCTCAACCGACGGTGGGACACGTGGTGGCGACGGCTCAACCGACGGTGGGACACGTGGTGGCGACGGCTCATCCGATGGTGGGACGCGTGGTGGCGACGGCTCAACCGACGGTGGGACGCGTGGTGGCGACGGCTCAACCGACGGTGGGACGCGTGGTGGCGACGGCTCAACCGACGAATAGCTGCTGAGCGCGACTACCGCTGCGCTCAGCGGAACCCGACTGTCCCGGCGGTGGTGTTGCTGATGTCGACGTACGCCAAAGAGGAGGCGGGTACGACGACTCGGCGGCCGCGGCTGTCACTGATCGCGAGGACTCCGCCGGAGGCAAGAGCTGACTCCACGAGTTCCTGCAACTCGCTGACGTCGAGCGGGGTGTCGATGGTGAGTTCGCGCGAGGCGTTCTGCACCCCGATCTTGACCTCCATGGGTCCTCCTATTGAGAGATGAACTGTCGGCGAGGCGCGCCGATAACGACATACGTTCTAGACCCTAGACCGCGCCCGCAACCTGGCTCAGGACTCGTCGGTGCGGGGGTAGCCGCCGATGCCGCGCCAGGCCAGGCCGGAGACCAGCGCAGAGGCTTCAGCGAGCGGCAGCTCGCCGTCTTCGGCCAGCCAGTATCGCGCCGATACCTGGGCCATGCCCACCAGCGACATGGCCAGAAGTCGGGACTGCTGATCGGGCAGACCGGTGTCTTCATGAATCACGATGGCAATCGCTGTGGCGCACTCGGTGTTGACCCGGTCAACCCGCTCGCGCACCTGCGGGTCATTGGTGAGGTCTGACTCGAAGATCAGCCGGTAGGCCCCTTCGGCGCTGCTGACGTAGGTGTAGAACGCATTGACCGTGGCCGCCACTCGATGCTTGTTGTCGGTGGTGGAAGCCAGCGCTGCTTGCACTGCGGCAATGATCGTCTCGGCGGACTGATCGAGGAGTGCCAGATAGAGGTCCAGCTTGCCGGGGAAGTGCTGGTAGAGCACGGGCTTGGAGACCCCGGCGCGGTCGGCGATTTCGTCCATCGCCGCGGCGTGATAGCCCGATGCGGCAAACACCTCCATTGCCGCGCCGAGCAACTGGGCCCGTCTGGCTCGGCGGGGCATGCGCACTCCGCGCTGTGAGTCCATCGTTGTCACCCGGCGAAGCCTAGCGAATGGTCCGCTAGCGACCATCAAAGTCACTGGTTAACTTGTGACTTTGAACCTCACTACGCCTCGGCCCCGTTCCAACTATTGGACATCATGTCCAGCATGTGGTCGACGCAGGGAACAATTGCCGACCTGCTCGCGTTTGCGCGACAACCCCAAGAACTGCCCAAGGAGTGCCGTGTCCCTGCCTGCGTTGGTTGAGCCAGCCGCTGAGCTCACCGTTGACGAAGTACGCCGCTATAGCCGTCACCTGATCATCCCCGACGTCGGGATGACCGGCCAGAAGCGACTCAAGAACGCCAAGGTGTTGGTGATTGGCGCGGGTGGACTGGGCAGCCCAGCGTTGCTCTATTTGGCCGCGGCCGGTGTGGGCACGCTCGGGATTGTCGAATTCGACGAGGTCGACGAGTCCAATCTGCAGCGCCAGATCATCCACGGCCAGTCCGATATCGGTCGACCGAAGGCCGAGTCGGCTCGTGACTCCATTGCCGAGTCCAACCCCTTGGTCAACGTCGTCGTCCACAACGAGCGTCTTGACAACGACAACGTCTTGGAGATCTTCGGGCAATACGACTTGATCGTCGACGGCACCGACAACTTCGCGACTCGCTACATGGTCAACGATGCGGCGTACTTCTTGCGCAAGCCCTATGTCTGGGGCTCGATCTATCGCTTCGATGGCCAGGCCAGCGTCTTCTGGCCGACAGTGAACGACGTCACCGGGGAGGCCGAGTCCGAGGCTCCCTGCTATCGCTGCCTCTACCCCGAGCCGCCGCCGCCGGGCATGGTGCCCAGTTGCGCCGAGGGTGGCGTGCTCGGTGTGCTGTGCGCGTCGATCGGCTCGATCCAGGTCAACGAGGCGATCAAGTTGCTCACCGGTATCGGCGAGCCGCTGGTCGGCAAGTTGATGATCTATGACGCACTCGAGATGGAGTACCGCAAACTGCGCGTCCGCAAGGACCCCAACTGCGCCCTGTGCGGCACCAACCCGACGGTCACCGAGTTGATCGACTACGACTCCTTCTGTGGCGCGATCTCCGAGGACGCGGCGGAAGCCGCTGCCGACTCGACCATCTCGGTGCGCCAGTTGCAGGAACTTCTGGCCGAGCGTGATGCGGGGACTCGCGACTTCGTTTTGATCGACGTGCGCGAGCCCAATGAATACGAGATCAACCAGATCCCGGGTTCGGTGCTGATCCCCAAGGGCGAGTTCCTCAACGGCAACGCGATTGCCTCGCTGCCCACCGATAAGCAGATCGTGCTGCATTGCAAGTCGGGGGTGCGCTCGGCCGAGGCGCTGGCGGTCGTGAAGGGCGCCGGGTTCGCCGACGCCGTACACGTCGGTGGTGGCGTCGTGGCGTGGGTCAACCAGATTGATCCCTCGCAGCCGTCGTACTGATCCAGCCGGCGCTCCCGTGGTCTGATGGGCCGCGTGGACGAGGACTACGTCGAGGCGGTGCTCTCCCTTGTTGAGCGCATTCCGTCCGGGCGGGTGACCACCTATGGCGCGCTCGCTGAGGTAGTCGCGTCTCACCTTGCTCGCGGCGGACCTCGCCAAGTGGGCGCCGTCATGACGATGTACGGCGGCGCCGTGACCTGGTGGCGCGTCGTCAACGCCAGTGGCGCGCTGCCGCCGCGTCACTACGCCGAAGCAAACCTGCAGTACCTCCGCGAGGGAACGCCACGGCGACCCAACGGCGCAGTCGATCTGCGGGTGGCGATGTGGTGGCCAGATCGGGCGCCCACGGATTTGGGGGGACCCTCGTGATTGGGTAGCCCCATGGCTGCCGAACCCGCGTGTCGACTGGTCCGTCCTGGACCCGTGGCAGTTCCGGTGCCGCAGTTGGACGCTGACCAGCAGGCCGTGGTCGATCATCTGGGCGGGCCGCTTCTGGTGTTGGCCGGGCCGGGCACAGGCAAGACCACCACGCTCGTCGAGGCCATGGTCGAGCGGATCGAGCAGCGCGGCGCTCGCCCTGACCAAGTGCTCGCGCTCACATTCAGCCGCAAGGCCGCTGACCAACTGCGTAACCGGGTCACGGCTCGGCTGGGCCGCACCACATCCGCGACGATGGCGGCGACGTTCCACTCCTTCGCCTATGGATTGGTCCGCAAATACGCCCCCGCAGAGTTGTATGACGCGCCGCTGCGCCTGCTCTCTGCCGCCGAGCAAGACGTCATGCTTCAAGACCTGCTTACCGGTGAGTTTGCGGTCAGTTGGCCGCCTGAGTTGGTCCGCGCGGTGGGCACTCGTGGGTTCGCGCGCGAGGTTCAGTCCGTGCTCTCGCGCGCCCGTGAGAAGGGATTGGACCCGGTCGATCTGGTGGTGCTTGCTCGCGAGCAGGAGGAGCCAGCGCTGGCGGCTGCGGGATTGTTCATGCAGCGCTATCTCGACGTACTCGACTGGACCGGGTCGGTGGACTACCCCGACCTGATTCGCCGTGCGGTGGCCTTCGCCGAGGCCAATCGCGCCGACCTACGCGCTGCCTACAGCTGCGTGTTTGTCGATGAATATCAAGACACTGACCCCTCCCAAGTCGCTTTGCTGCAGGCGTTGGCAGGCGATGGCCGCAATCTGGTCGTGGTGGGCGATCCACATCAGTCGATCTATGCCTTTAGGGGCGCTGAGGTGCGCGGCATCCTCGACTTCCCCCAGACCTTCCGCACTGCGACCGGTCAGCGTGCGCCGGTGCAGGTGTTGGGCGCGACCAGACGGTTCGGGCCGGTGCTGCTTCGAGCCGCGCAACAAGTGGCCGCGCGACTGCCGCTGACCGGCAGTATCCCGGCCGCAGAGCGGGCCAAGTTCCTCTCGCCCACGTCGGTGACCGACAGCGCCGGGCGGGTCGACGTGGCCACCTTCGACACCGACCGCGCAGAGGTCGAGCACATTGCTGACCACTTGCGCCGTGCACACCTCCATGACGGTGTCGACTGGTCAGAAATGGCGGTCTTGGTCCGGTCAGGACGGGCCAGCATCCCCGGTTTGAGACGGGCTCTCGGTGCGGCTGGGGTGCCCGTCGAGGTGGCTGCCGATGACACCCCACTCGTGCGAGAGCCCGCGCTCGCGCCACTGTTGGCGGCTCTGCGTGCGGTGATCGCCCCAGATCACCTAACGGCCGATCAGGCCCGTGCGTTGCTGCTCTCTCCACTGGGCGGCCTAGATGCCACCGAGTTGCGACAGTTGGCCAGGGCCCTGCGAGCGCGCGACGCAGTCGCGTCAGCGGCTCAGGTGGGTCACCGTCAGAACTCTGCGGAGCTGCTCCGCCAAGCCGTGGTGTCTCCAGATCGGCTCGCGGATCTGAGCGCGCATCCCGACTCGGCTGCTCCCGGCTCCAGCACGCCGTGGCAGGCGGCCGACCGGGTGGTAGCCAAAGCAGTGCGCCTTCAAGAATTGATTGCCTCGGCCGCCAACGTGCTTGAGTCGGGAGGCAGTGTCGAAGAGGTGCTTTGGGCGCTGTGGAGCCAGACTGGGTGGCCGTCCCGGCTCCGGTCGGCGGCGCTCGGCGGCGGTCCATCAGCGCGGCTTGCCCATCGCGATCTTGATGCCATCTGTGCCCTCTTTGAGATGGCTGCTCGCGCCGAGGAGCAGCGCGGCCACACCAGCGTGGCCAGCTTCCTCGACACTCTGGTCGCCCAGCGAATCCCCTCCGACACGCTTGCTGATCGTGGGGTCCGGGGCAGCGCCGTACGCCTGCTCACCGCACACCGTGCCAAGGGATTGGAATGGGATCTAGTCGTAGTTGCCCACGTCCAAGAGGAAGGCTGGCCGGACCTGCGCCGCCGCGCCACCCTGTTGCAGGCCGACCGTTTGGGGGCCGACGGGTGGCAGGACCCGGTGACGACGCGAGAACTCCTCGCTGAGGAGCGGCGACTGTTCTACGTCGCGTGCACCCGAGCCCGCGAGCGGCTTCTGGTGACCGCGGTGGCCGCCAGCGACGACGATGGCGAGCAACCCTCTCGATTCATCGGGGAACTCGGCGTTTCGCCGGAGGCTGTGCCAGGTCGGCCCCGACGGCCGCTGTCGCTCGACGGGTTGGTCGCCGAACTGCGACGTACGACGACGGACCCCGACGCCGACCCCGCACTTCGCGAAGCCGCGGCGCAGAGGTTGGCCGGACTGGCCCTTGAGACCGCCGGTGGGCGCCCGATCGCGCCAACTGCCGATCCCGGCACCTGGTGGGGGATCAGAAGTTTGAGTCTTTCCGAGCGCACCGTGCGACCAAGTGACCACCCGATCGGTCTACGGGCATCGGCGCTGGAATCGTTGTTGACCTGCTCGCTGAAGTGGTTCTTGGAACGAGAAGCCGGAGGCGCCAGTCGCTCGAACTCTGGTCAGGGGTTCGGGCTGATCGTGCACGCCTTGGCCCACCGAATGGTGCTCGGCGACGTCCCTGCCACTACGGAGGGCATCGAGGAATTGATGGGCCATGTCGAGCGGATCTGGGGCGAACTCGTCTTCGACACTCCCTGGAAGAGCGAACGCGAGCGGGAGCAGATTCGTCTGGCTCTGCTGCGTCTGGTGCGTTGGCATCAAGACCCGACTCGGCAACGCCAGGTGATCGCGACCGAGGCCGAACTTGCCGCAACCGTTGTCATCCCCGGCGGTGAAGCGGTGGAACTCCGCGGTCGCGTCGACCGACTCGAGCAGGATGCCGACGGCAACGTAGTGGTGATCGACCTCAAAACCGGCAAGAAGCATCCCTCCGGCCCCCAGGTGGCCAGCCACGATCAACTTGGCTTTTATCAACTTGTGATCGATCAGGGTGCTGCCGACCATTTGCTTGGGCGGCCGGCGGCGGCCGGCGGGGCTGAGTTGGTGCAGTTGCGGGTGCCCACTGGCGATGTGGCCAAGGTTCAGCACCAAGGCGCGCTGGAGCGCGACGAGGATGGTCGACTGTGGATCGAAGAGCGAGTTCGCGACGCCGTACGCCGCCTGCGTGAGGAGGACTTCGCAGCCACCCCGGGCGAGCACTGCAAGTACTGCGATTTCAAAGCCCTCTGCCCGGCGCAAGTGTCCGGGACGGTGTTGTCATGACAATCCAGATCAACACCCCTGGCGACCTGCAGGCCGTGATGGGCACCGACTATCAGGTCAGCCAGCAGCAATGGGCCGCGGTCACGGCGCCACTGCGACCGGCGGTGGTGATCGCTGGCGCAGGCTCGGGCAAGACCACTCTGATGGCTGCGCGGGTGGTCTACCTCGTGGCGACCGGGCAGGTGGCTCCAGAAGAGGTGCTGGGCCTCACCTTCACCACCAAGGCAGCGGCGGGATTGGCAACCAGCGTGACCAGGGCGCTGTCGGGGGCCGGACTCTTGGGCGAGGGCAACGACGAGGAGGAACCACTCGAGCCAGCGGTCTCGACCTACAACGCCTACGCGGCACGATTGCTCACCGAACATGGGCTCAGGATCGGATTTGAACCCGACACTCGCGTGCTCGCCGATGCCACCCGCTACCAGGTCGCGGCCCGGGCCGTGAGCTCGCATACCGGCCAGATCGACGAACTCAGCGATCACCGAGACACGGTAGTTGGCAACGTGTTGGCCCTCGACAGTGCCATGTCAGAGCACTTGGTCGGTCCGGGTGACGTGATCGCCGACGGTGAATCCTGGCGGCCAGGGTTTCTTGACGCTCGCAATGCAGAGGCGGCTGACAAGCATCGAGTCAGCTATCTCGAGGCAATTGACAAGGCCCTAGGAGCGATCAAAAGGCGCGCCGAGTTGGTCGGTCTGGTGGAGGACTACCGCGCGTTGAAGCGCCGCCTCGGCGTCATGGACTTCTCTGAGCAGATCGAACTCGCAGCCCGACTTGCGGTGGAGCACCCAGAGGTCGGAGCAGGGGAGCGAGCGCGCTACAAAGTGGTGCTGCTCGACGAATATCAAGACACCTCGGTTGCCCAAGCCATTTTGCTAAGCCGCCTCTTCGGTGAGGGCCATCCCGTGATGGCAGTCGGTGACCCCAACCAAGCCATCTATGGCTGGCGCGGGGCGTCGGTGAGCAACATCCTCAACTTTGGCAGCGACTTCTCCCACCCCGACGGGGTTCCCGCCTATCAACTCACCGTCAGTCGTCGATCCGCTCCGGTCATCCTCGATCTGGCCAACCACCTGGCTGCTCCGTTGTACGCCGACCTCGACGGCGTACTCCCGCTCGACCCAGCTCCCGGTCGCACCGGCGGCGAAGTGCACCTAGCCGTCTATGAGACTCAGGCCGACGAACTTGCGGCACTTGCCGACCAGGTGGGTCAGGCGCACGCAGCCATGCCGGAGCCACTCTGGCGCGAGATTGGAGTGCTCACTCGCGACAATCGCACCGCCGCCCGTGTCTTTGATGCACTAAGCCTTGCCGAGATCCCCGTGGAGATCGTGGGCATCTCCGGTCTGCTCCGGCTGCCCGAGGTCGCTCAAGTGCTGTCAGTGCTCAAGTTGCTGCATGACGAGACCGCCAATGCCGACCTGCTCACCTTGCTTAGTGGCCCGCGTTGGGCGATCGGACCGCGCGATTTGGCACTCCTTGGCAAGCGTGCGCGGCTACTCGCCGATGCCTCGCACCAACCCGTGGCGGGGCTCACTGTGGATGAGGAGTTGGCGGTCTCGGTAGTGGGGTCTGACCCAACTGAGGTTCCAGCATTAGCCGAAGCATTGGCTGACCCCGGTCCGGGGGAGTATTCGGAGGAGGCACGGCAGCGCTTCGGACTGCTTGCCGCTGAGCTGCGATCGCTGCGCGGTTTTGTCGGCGAGCCGCTCCTAGACCTGCTCCGCCGGATCATCGATGTCACCGGAATCGACGTCGAACTGGCCAGTGCCCAGAGCCCGGCCGCAGCCGCGCGGCGCGACAATCTCGACCTCTTCGTCAAGGCGGTGGCCGACTTTGAAGGCGTCGACGGAGACATCAGCCTGACGGCTCTACTGGCATGGCTCAAAGCAGAAGAGGAGCACGACGATGGGCTTGACGTGGCTACGCCGAGCCCATCGGACTCGGTCAAACTGCTGACCGTCCACCGCGCTAAGGGCCTGGAGTGGCATAGCGTCTTCGTGGTCGGGGTTAACGAAGGCTCCTTCCCCTCAACTCGCGGCCAGCCGCTGTGGGTGACGTCGCCGATGCTGCTCCCCTCCCATTTGCGCGGCGATGCTCGCGACGTACCGCATTTGGAGGGGTTCGCCAAAGCAGACATTGACCGCTATCGCGAGGCGATGAAGGTGCACCACCTCGCTGAGGAGCGCCGGCTTGCCTATGTCGCAGTGACTCGGCCCGCGGAGGCGCTCTGGGTGAGTGCCCATGTATGGGCCGACCGCCCCACTCCCTACGGTCCCTCGCCGTTCCTCGGCGAGATCCGCAACTTCATGGAGTCCGCCGGGCTCGCCCTTGACCGCTGGACCGACAAGCCAGCCAGGGGAGTGGCCAATCCACTGCTGGCCGAAACCCAGGTTTATCGCTGGCCGAGCACTGCTGGTGCCGATGAGGCCGCCCGTCGACGCGAAGCCGCAGCCTTGGTGGGTTCCTTCGTTGACGATCCACGGTCCTCGCAATCCAGCGAGGATCCCCACGTGCTGGCTCAGATCGCGTCGTGGGATGCCGACCTAGAGCGCCTCATCACTGAAGCACATACCGCCCACGTCAGCCAGATCGAGGTCGAATTGCCTTCGGCGCTATCTGCCACTGCTCTAGCAGCATTGCGAGACGACCCCATCGAATTTGCCCGCGACTTGGCTCGTCCGATGCCCCGGCGTCCGTCGGCTTCGGCCCGGTTCGGAACGCGCTTCCACGCCTGGATCGAGTCGCGGTTCGGGCAATTGGGCTTGATCGACCCAGACGATTTGCCGGGCCGTGCAGATGCAGAAATCGATGACGACGATGACCTGCGCGAGCTGATCCAACGCTTCTCCACCGGAGCTTTTGCCGACCGAAAACCGCTGCAGATCGAAGCCCCCTTCGCACTGGTGCTTGCCGGTCAGGTAGTTCGCGGTCGCATCGACGCGGTCTATGCCGACGACGACAACCCAGGCGGGTTCTTGCTGGTCGACTGGAAAACCAATCGAGCCCCCACCGCAGACCCCCTGCAGTTGGCGATCTATCGCGAGGCGTGGGCCGAACTTCACGGGGTGCCCTCAGATCTGGTCCGAGCCGCGTTCTACTACGTGCGCGCTGACCGCCTGGACTTCCCCACCCTCCCCAACCGAGCCGACCTGGAGCACCTACTCACTGCCCCCTCGACGTAGGCAGTGGTCAGCGCCCTCGGCGACCAGCGGTGGGCCAGCAAGTCACTGGCCGGGAAGTCAATAGCCAGTCTTGGTGGTCAGGTTTAGTAGTCAGCAAGTAGTAGTCACTAGTGCCCGTAGGTCGACGCGCCCAGTTATTTTGCCGACGCGCCCAGTTATTTTGCCGACGCGCCAGGTTGTTGTGGCGAGCCGCCCGGTTTGTTGGGCTGCGAGGCAACTTAGAGCGTTAACCAACCAGCCCTCGATCTGCCGACCACCTGCAACAACTAGGTGCGTGGTCGCAACTTTTGGGCGCGTCGGCAAAACAAACAGGCGCGTCGGCAAAACAAACAGGCGCGTCGGCAAAACAAACAGGCGCGTCGACGGAACTTTTGGGCGCGTCGGCCGAACAACTGGGCGCGTCGGGGAGGGGGGAGGTG
>WBZP01000477.1_pt1 | contig 53708 bp, 47 predicted proteins | sample 5204301 | NCBI WGS metagenome assembly WBZP01 (sample SAMN12412401, study PRJNA552823) | activated sludge metagenome | isolation source: activated sludge from nitrification reactor of wastewater treatment plant... | place: USA: Pennsylvania | collected 2017
ACGCCGGTCACTTCCTCGCCGAGTTTCGCAAAATTGGCGGAGAGGATGCTGGGAGCAATGCGGTACATGGCGATACCTCGGGTGCGGTTGCGGATGGCCCGATTGTAAACAGAAGCCCAGCGCGAGCGGCATCACGATTTCTTTGCCCTACTCTCGACGCGCGCTGATGCTTGCGCGCATGGAACGATTGTCAGCGCGCGGGAAATCGTATTCAATGGCTGCATGACTGATACCGCCAAGTACGAAATCGCAATCGGCGCAACACCGCAGTTTCTCGACGAGCAGTCGGATGTTGCGGCGGGCCGTTTCGTCTTCGCTTACACGATCTCGATCCGCAACATCGGCAGCGTCGCGGCGCAGTTGATTTCGCGTCACTGGATCATCACCGATGGCAATGGCACGGTGCAGGAAGTTCGCGGACTCGGCGTGGTCGGCAATCAGCCCCTCCTCAAGCCCGGCGAAAGCTTCGAGTACACTAGCGGCTGCGCGCTGAGCACACCGGTCGGCACGATGCGCGGCAGCTACCAGATGACGGCGGAAGACGGCACCCGGTTCGAGGCGCCGATCGCCGAATTCACGCTGGCGATGCCACGGGTGCTGCACTAGCCGCGTTTGCGCATCGCCCCGGTCCGGGCCAGAGGACACGCGCTGATCCAGGGCGCTGTCATTCCAGTGTGAAGCGGTACTCGATCTCCACATCGACCGGAGAATCCTGCTCGCCACAACTGTATTGCGTGGCGTTGGCGAACAGCGTCGAACTGAAGTACTTGCGCGCGTCGTTCTGGCTCATGCCCTCGACCTTGGTAATGCGCGGATTGCTCACGCTGCCATCGGTATTCACCGTCGCGCGGACGAAGATGCTGCCGCTGATGCTCTCGCGCATGGCGTTGCGCGGGTATTCGGGTTTCGCCGGCTGCCCGGGGCAATTGACGCCGCGGATCATGCTCGGTTTCTTCGCCGGGGGCGCCGGGGGGGCCGGCGGCGCAGGCGGTTCGATCACATGCGGCTGGGTAGGCGGCTCGGCCACCGTCGCCGAGATCACCGGCGCGGTCTGCGCCTGCGGCACATCGACTTCGGGCGGAGGAACGAACGGCTTGGGCGGCGGTGTATCGAGACGCGGTTGCTGCCGCTCGATCTGCTTGACCTGCGGTGGTGGCGGCGGCGGTGGTGGCGGCGGCAGCTTGACCTCTTCGATGATCTTGGCATCGAAGGGCTTCTTGATGACTTCGACCGCCTTGCGCGCCAGGCCGGTTACCAGCGCATAGACCACCAGCACATGCAGCAGCAAGACCACGGAAATGCCGAGCAGGTGTTTCTTGGGGTCCCTTTGCTGCCGCGCGAAATCCATCTTGGCGTTTTCCTCCGGTTGCCGCCTGGCGCTACTCGACGAACTGCTCGCTGCCGACGATGCCGATCTTGGTCAGCCCAAGCCGCTGCGACGACACCATCACCCCGGCGACGATGTCGTACTTGGCGAGCTTGTTCGGCCGCAGGTGCAATTCAGGCTGCACTTCCTGCGCGGCCGCACTGCGCAGCTTTTCCTCGAGTGCCGGGCGATCGGCCAGGCGCTCGCCGTTCCAGTAAACGATGCTGTCGGCGTCGACGTCGATCTTCACCACCTCGGGCGGTGCCGTCTGCGGCGGCGGCTTGCCGACCGGCATGTTCAGATCGACCGAGTGCAACTGGATCGGAATGGTGATGATGAGCATGATCAGCAACACCAGCATCACGTCGATCAGCGGCGTGGTGTTGATATCGACCATCACCTCCGGATCGCCCGACCCGCTGCCGGAACCGACGTTCATTCCCATTCGCAGTACCCCCGACTTTGCGATCCGCCAGCCATCTCAGCCGCCCCGCGCCGGCGGTTCGAGGATGAAGCCGACCTTGGCGATGCCGGCGCGCTGGCAGGCGTAGATCACCCGGCCGACCGAATCGTAGTTGGCGCCGCCATCGCCGCGTATCTGGACCGCCGGCTGCGGATCGATCACCGAGATCTTCTTCAACCGTTCGACCAGGGCGTTGGTGTTGGCGATCTGCAAGTCATTCCAGAATATGCGCCCGGCGGCATCCACCGATATGTTGACGTTCTCGGGCTTGGTCTCGCGGACTTCATTGGTTTCCTTGGGCAGACGCACCGGAATCGAGGTAGTCACCACGGGAATCGTGATGAGGAAGATGATCAGCAACACCAGCATCACGTCGACCAGCGGCGTGGTATTGATGGCCGACACCACCTCGTCCTCGTCGCCCTCCGACGGGCCGACGCTCATGCTCATGGTCAGAGCTTGCCGTTGCTGTTCGGGGCGCCGAGCAGAACCGCGTGCAGATCGGCGCCGAAGGCGCGCACTTGTTCCATCGCCGCCTTGTTGCGACGGACCAGCCAGTTGTAGCCGAGCACCGCGGGCACCGCAACCGCCAGGCCGATCGCCGTCATGATCAACGCCTCGCCGACTGGTCCCGCCACCTTGTCGATCGACGCCTGCCCGGCGATGCCGATCGCGGTCAGCGCATGGTAAATGCCCCACACCGTACCGAACAGACCGACGAACGGCGCCGTCGATCCGACCGTGGCGAGAAACGCCAGCCCGTCCTGCAAGCGGCTTTGCACGTTTTCCAGCGCGCGCTGGATCGACATGCCGATCCACGTGTGGAGATCGACGTTGCCAAGCAACCCGACGTGTTTGTTCGACGCATCGAGCCCCGATTCGGCAAGGAAGCGGAACGGGCTCTCCTGCTTGAGCGTGTCGGCACCCTGCCTCACCGTGCCGGCGGTCCAGAAAGTCTTGTTTGCCTCGCGCGCCTGCCCGCTGAGCTTGAATTGCTCGTACAGCTTGGTGATTATGATGTACCAGCTTCCCATCGACATGATCACCAGGATCAACAGCGTTCCCCGGGCGACGAAATCGCCGCCCTTCCAAAGCGCTTCGAGGCCGTAGGGATTGTCGACGATTTCGGTGGCCCGGCTGGCGGTGGGCGCAGGTGCAGCCACCGGCGGCGCGGCTGGCGCCGCCGGTGGCTGCACCTGTTCGGCAGGCGCGGCAGCCGGCGCCGCCGCACCCTGGGCAAGCGCCGACGGCGCGACATTCAGCAGGGCTGCGAATGCGCACAGGACAACGGCCAACGCAGGCAAACGGATCAATTTCGACATGCTGCCTCCAGACAATGGGGATCGGGGACGAGTTGATTTTGACTTCATGTTCGCACAACGGGCGGCGGTTGTTGGGGTGCCGGACCGTGCAAGGCACAAAAATTTTTTGCTCGCAACGCCCGTCTCGCAGCGCAGCAACCGGGCGGCCCACGTACCGGGTAGCGACTTGTCATGGCCATTTGATCGCGCCGTTTGAATCGATCCCCGCAGAGAAAACGCGCATCGATCCGCGGCGGCGTTTGAATTCGTCGCGTAGCCTCTTGGCGACGAATGTGCACTGGCAATCACGCCACAACTCGCCGGGCCAGCCCTTGACATTCAAAACTCGCAGTAAAACAATCTATTGGATATTGTAACTGAATGTAATCGAATCCCCGCTTCGCGCCCGTCGATGCTTGACGCGGCGCAGGTCGTCGTCAATCGCACACCATCACTGAAAGGTCGAACAATGAAGCCCACTGGCCCGCAAAAGAATCGGCTCGCTCCCAGAATCCTCGCTCATGCCGTCGGCACCATGTTTGCCTGCGGTGGCATGACCGCGGCGCTGGCGCAGGAAGCGCAAAGCCTGCAGCGCGTCGAGGTGACGGGATCAGCGATCAAGCGCACTCAGGTGGAAGGGCCGGCGCCCTTGGAAATCATCAAGAAGCAGGAGATCGAACGAACGGGTGCCACGACCATCAACGAGTTGCTCAAGTCGATTCCTACGGTTGATATCTTCGACCAAGGTGAACTCACGTCCAACAGCCCGTCTGGTTCGGGTACAGCAAACGTCCGGATGCGCAATCTGGCCGAGAGCAACGTTCTGGTCTTGCTTAACGGACGCAGGCTGCCAGTAAATGGCCTGTACGACGGTAGCGGCGCCGGCGCGGCGGTCGACGTGAACATGATTCCGCTCAGTGCCATCGAACGCGTCGAGATACTCAAGGACGGCGCATCGGCGATTTATGGCGCGGACGCTGTCGCTGGCGTCATCAACTTCATCACCAAGAAGGATTATCAGGGTATCGAGGTCAACGCCGGCTACGGATCGACATCGAAACATGACGGTGTCGAGCAGAAGGTTGGTTTTACCGCCGGTTTTGGCGATCTGAACTCCGATCACTACAACGTTCTGTTGGCGGTCGACTACTTCAGACGCACGCCTATACTGCGCAAGAACCGGGAGATCTCGAAGTCGGTGGACTTTCGCCGACTTGGCGGATCCGACGGTCGGAGCGTGTTCGCGCCCGAAGGCAACCTTCTCGACGCCGATTTCGAGTTTACCGGTGCGACCGTACTTCCTTGCCCACCCGACAAATTGAACGATGTTTGCCGCTACGATTTCAATTCGAGTCTTCTGACGGCATACAACGGCGCCGACCGCCTTTCGACCATGTTGCTCGGATCCTTCAAGGTAAGCGAGCGCATCACCGCATACAGCGAGATCATGTATGCGAAGACAAATGATCATTTCGACGCGCATCCAGTACCGGACATTTTCACGACGTCGACGGGAGAGGCCTATACAGGCCGCTTCATGCAGGGCGGCCCGCGAACGACCGACCGCGACTCCGACATGGCCCATCTCGCGTTCTCGCTCGAAGGGAACACCGACCTGTTCGACTGGAAAGCCGGTTACAACTTCGGCCAGAGTACGGTCCTCAACAAGGACAGCAACTACTACAATCGCACGCTTTGGGACGAAGCCATCGCCGCCGGAACATTCGATGCAACCAGTTTCTCGAATCCGGATTCCGTGGTTTCAGCACTGAAGGTTTCGCCCCGGCGCGAGGGAAATTCGATCGTCAAGAATCTCACCGGACAGATCAGTGGCGAGGCGTTCCAGCTCCCTGCCGGACGGCTGGGATATGCCGTGGGCCTCTCGTTTCTTCAGGAACGCTTGACCGACTACCCAGATGTCCTTACGCAGCAAGGCTTGGTTGTCGGAAGCATTCAGCAGGCCGCCGTGGCAGCGAAACGCAACGCAAAATCGGTTTTCGCGGAACTGAGTATTCCGATTCTCAAGAACCTGGAAGGCCAGGTCGCCGTTCGGCACGACAAGTATCCTAACGAATCGAAGACGAGCCCCAAGGTTGCTTTGAAGCTGCAAGCTCTGCCGCAGCTCGCGTTTCGCGCATCCTATGCCGAGAGCTTCCGCCCGCCCAGCCTCAAACAGCTATACGGATCCATTGAGCAAGGCGCTATCACCATTACAGACGATGACGAATGCCGTGCGCTAGGACGCCCTGTCGGTTGCACGGTACCTGCTTTCCGCGTCGAAGGGTCGAATACCGAATTGAAGGCGGAGAAGGGCAAGACCTACAACCTGGGTGTGATCTTTGAGCCAACTTCCTGGCTCAACGGCAGCCTGGATTACTTCATGATCAAGAAGAAGGACGACATCAATACGCCGACAACACTCCAAGCGCTGCAGGCCGGCCGCACAGGTTTCGACCCGAACTCCGGCATCTTGTTGGTCTTCAGAAACCTGAGCAATATTTCGGATGTTGAGACTTCGGGGATCGATCTCGACCTAAGAGCCAGCTTCAAGACCGATTCGATCGGCAAGCTATCGGTACGAAACTCAACGACGTACTACTTCAATGCAAAGCAAAGGAACGCTCCTGGCGAACCGCTTCTCGACTACATCGACACCTACGGATCGGGCAGCGGACCGCAGCCGCGGTGGCGCAATCTGCTGAACATTACTTCGGAAATCGGCAACTGGACGACTTCGTTGCTGCTTCGCTCAACCGCGAGCTTCTACGACATCGATCAGTCCCCGGTGCCGGACGGGACGCGCCGTGTGGAATCGCACCACGAGGTTGATCTCACAGGAAGCTACAAGGGATTCAAGGGCTTCGAAATCAGCTATGGGGTCAAGAATCTTCTCGATCGCGATCCGCCGTTCAGCAACACCAACGCCTCGAACAACGACTACTCTCAACAGGGCTTCCCTGAGTTGTACTCCAGCCGTGGCCGCTTCTTTTATGCCGGCATCAGCTACAAGTTTCGCTGATCGCGTGTAGTGGTTGCGGCGGAATTTGCCGCCACCTTCCGCAAATGTTGGACGACCCGCGACGTGGGGTCGTCCTTTTCTTTGGCGCGACCGTAGGCCTCGTTGGAGGACACTGTTGCTTCTAGCCTTCACTAACGGCTTCCTTCTTTCTCTCTCGCTTTGCCTGGATCTGGGCATCGTCAATGCCGCGATCATCGACACCTCATTGCGCAGCGGCGGGCTGCGCGGTTTCATGGTCGGCTTCGGTTCGTGCTTCGGCGATCTGTTCTACGCGGCGCTCTCGCTTACCGGCCTTGCGCTGATCGCCACCTATGCGCCGGTGCGCTGGGCGCTGTGGATTTGCGGCAGCGCCTTGCTGTTGTGGCTGGCCGGCCGCGCGCTGGCCGCGGCCTGGCGCGAGCGCGCACGCTATGCCGACGGCGTGGCGCCGGCCGACGAACCCCGCGATTCGCCGGGCCTGGGCGATCTGTTTCTCAAGGGTGCCGGATTGGCGATCGCCTCGCCCTCTTCGCTGATCTGGTTCGCGGCGGTCGGCGGCGCGCTGATCGCACGCGCCACCGGCAGCGAACCCGCCTCGATCGCCGCGTTCCTGGGCGGATTCTTTTGCGCCGGGCTGATCTGGTCGGCCGCCATCGCGTTCACCTTCGGCCGGCTGCATCGGCGCGCCGGGCGCGGCTTCGCATTCTGGACACACATCGCCTCCGCGCTGTTGTTTGCGGTGCTGGCCGGCGTGGTGATCGCCGACGGGTTGAGGCACATTTGAAATGAATTGGATCGGCTGGGTTTGCGCGAAACAATTTGCGCGGAACAGCTTGACCTGGCGGGCCTGGCCGGGCGATCATCCGGATTCACGCAACGAACACAGTCCAACGACATGAAACCAACACGACACCATTCAGCGGCAATCCGGTCCGGCGCCCGCCGTGCCTGCCCGCGCCGTGTCGCAACGGTGTCGCTGGGCTGGCTGATGGCGCTGTCCGGCATCCGCATCAGGTAGTTCCCGGCTGACACGTTCCGCCGGAATTAGGCGGGACAGGCAGCATTCGCAACACCCCTCATCCCGTCGTTTCGCCGCCACCGCGGCATTGGCACTGGCTGCGCCGCCACGAACGGTGCGGCCCGGAGAATCGACATGCATTCGCTCTTCAGAGGTTTGCTCGGGCTCGCCGTCGGCGATTTGCGCGACAACCGCAATTTCACCCTGGTATGGGCGTCGGCCACGGTGTCGGGGCTTGGCGCGCAGGTTTCGCAACTGGCGATACCGTTGATCGCGGCGACGCTGCTGCACGCTACGCCGTTGCAAATGGGCCTGCTGGTGGCGTGCGAGACGCTGCCGTTCGCGCTCTTCAGCCTGCCGGCCGGGGTCTGGCTGGATCGCATGAAAACGCGCCCGATCGTGCTCTACGGCGAACTGGCCGCGGCCGCGCTGCTGCTGTCGATTCCGCTCTGCGCCTGGCTCGGCTGGCTCGATTTCGTGCTGCTCTATGCGGTGTCGTTCGGCATCGGGTCGACGCTCGCGGTGTCGAGCGCGGCGGCACAAATGCTGGTGGCGCGGCTGGTGGAACGCGACCAGTTGGTGGCGGCGAACGCGCGGCTGCAGGTCACGTGGTCGGCGGCGACGCTGATCGGGCCGGGCATCGGCGGCATGCTGGTGCAATTGCTGACGGCGCCATTCGCGATCCTGCTCGATGGTCTGTGCCTGATTTTGTCGGCCGTGTTCATCGCGCGCACCCGCTTTACGGAAGCATCGCCGACGGGCGACGAGCCCGCGTTTTTCGGCGAACTGCTGGCCGGCCTGCGCTTCGTCTGGGGCGAGGACACCCTGCGCGGCGTGACGCTTTCGGTCGGCCTGCTCTCGCTGGTGCTTCACGGCTACTTCGCGCTGCAGGTGCTTTTCGCCACTCGCGAGCTAGGCATGTCGGCGGGTGAACTGGGCGTGGCACTGATGATAGGCGGCGTCGGCGCCCTGCTGGCCGGTGCGGTCAGCACCGCTCTGGCGGCGCGCATCGGCATCGGCCGGGTGCTGGTACTCGGCTATGGGTTGACCGCGATCGGGTGGACGGCGATCGCCTTCCTGCCGCCCAGCCAGAAGGCCGGCACCCTGGTGCTCGGTCTCGGTATCGGCATTTTCGAGTTCGGCCAGACGCTGTTCGTGGTCAGCTATGTCAGCTTGCGCCAGGCGCTGACACCCGACCACATGCTGGGACGGGTGATCGGCACCATGCGCTTCCTGACCGTGGCGCCGGCGCCGCTCGGCGCCCTGCTCGGCGGCTGGCTGGCCGAGCAGACGGGCATCCGGCCGGCGTTGGGCGTGCTGGCGATCTGCGGCTGGCTATTGACCGCGCATATCGCATTGCTGACGCCGGTGCGCAACATCCGCAACCTGGGCGCCGCGCGCAGCACCGCGTAAGCCGCCGCGGGCAATCGACAGTGGGTTGCCCGCGCGCCTGCGGTGCCCGGCGTAATGCCGCTGCGTGTTGCGCAAGGATTGGAGATTGGATATTCGATTTGGCACGTACGTGTGACCAAGGTGTCCGCTCCGGTCGCGCAATTGACGAATGCCGGCCACTGTTGTCGGGACGAGAATCGCGTTTTCGGGCGCAAATGCCCCGGCCGCTGGGGGAGGTAGAATCTCGACGGTCGCGCACGTCGACCCCGTTGGATGCCATGGGGCATGTGCGGTTTTCCAGTCAGTATCGAGCGTAGCCCGTCTATCCATCCCATGTGCAATCGATATGTCTCCCCGGATCAGGCCGCGATAGAGCGGTTCTGGCAGATCGGCCGGCAAAACCCGTGGCGGGGCAAGGTGGAAGTGTTTCCGCGCAGCCTCGGCCCGTTCATTCGTCCCCATCGGGACGACGGCGCCAGTCAGCCAGAGCGTGAATTGGTCGTTGGCAAGTGGGGCCTGATTCCCTGGTTCGCCAAGTCCGCGACATTGCCCTACTCGACCAACAACGCCCGCTTCGAGGAAATCGCCGCCAAGGCGTCCTTCAAACACCCATGGCAACGCGGGCAGCGCTGCATAGTGCCGGCCCTGTCGTTCGACGAACCGTGCTGGGAAACCGGCAGAAACGTGTGGTGGCGATTCCGCCGCGCCGATGGCGCTCCCTGGGGACTGGCTGGCGTGTGGAACACCTGGACGGACAAGCAGACGGGCGAGATCGTCGAGAGCTACACGATGCTGACCGTCAATGCGGACGATCACCCGCTGATGTCCCGCATGCACAAGCCCGACCCCAAGTTGCCGCACGATCAGCAGGACAAGCGCAGCGTCGTATCCATCGAACTCGCAGATACCGAAACGTGGCTTTACGGAACCAGGAACGAAGCAGACGCACTTGTGCGACCGCCGCCTGTTGACGTGATCGACGCGGCACCAGCGCTGGTGATTGTCGGCCAAGATTAGGCATCTCGTGATTCTTGTGCGGACGAGTGGAAAGGAACCAGGAATGGCGTCGGAATGGTGGAAGGAGCTGACAAGCGAGAGAATCCAGGACCATAGACTATCAATCGGCGCTGCCGCGACGGCGGTGGCAATCGTCACCACCTTCCTCCAGGTGACGCCGCCCCTGGGCGAACGCCTTGTCGCAGCGTTGCACCTGTTCGCAATCTCGATACCCGTCCAGGTCTTTCTGTTCCTGGCGCATCACGCCGGCCTTGAGCACAAAGGCGGCTGGCACGCGGTTGCGATCAACCTGATTTACGTCGCTTCCTTGTTCGTATTCTGGTCTGGAATGGCGCTGACGATTGCCCATCTGAACGAGGCAGCCGCCTGGCTTTTCGTCGGCGCGACGGCAGTTGGCCTTTTGCTGCTCAAGGTGAGTTTTGCGCCGGGTGACAATCGCTAACTGCGATAGTCGGCGTTGATTTTCACATAGTCGTAGGAAAAATCGCAGGTCCACACGCTGGCGATCGCGCCGCCGCGGCCGAGGTCGACGCGGATGGTGATTTCCGCCTGCCGCATGACGCGCGCGCCGTCCTCCTCGCGGTAGTCCGGATTGCGGCCGCCGTCGCACGACACCAGCACGTCGTCGAGCCACATGCGGATGCGGCTTACATCGAGATCGGCGATACCCGCATTGCCGATCGCCGCGAGTATGCGTCCGAGATTGGGATCACTGGCGAAGAATGCGGTCTTGACCAGCGGCGAATGGGCGATCGCATAACCGACCGCCTTACATTCGGCACGGCTGTCGCCGCCTTCGACCGCAATGCGAATGTACTTGGTCGCACCTTCGCCGTCGCGCACGATGGCCTGCGCCAGTTCCCGCGCAACGCCGGTCAGCGCTTCGGCCAGCAGCGCATAGTCGGGACTCGATTCGTCGACCTCGGCCCCGCCGGCGCCGCCGGTTGCAATCAGCATGAACGAATCGTTGGTCGAGGTATCGCCATCCACGGTGACGCAGTTGAAGGATTCGTCCGCCGCCTCGCGCACCATGCGCGCCAGCGCGGCCTGCGAAACGGCGGCATCAGTGGCGACGAAGCCCAGCATCGTGGCCATGTTCGGCCGGATCATTCCCGCGCCTTTGGCGATGCCGGTGATGGTTATGGTGTGCCCGCCGATGTCGATCTGCCGCGAGGCTGCCTTGGCCACGGTATCGGTGGTCATGATGGCGTGCGCCGCGTCGAACCAGTGGTCGGCATCGAGATCGGCGATACAGGCCGGCAGGCCCGCCTCGATGCGCTCGACCGGCAGCGGTTCGAGGATCACGCCGGTGGAGAATGGCAGCACCTGCTCGGGCTGCAGTGAAAGCTGCTGCGCCACCGCAGCGCAGGTGGCGCGTGCGGCAAGCCAGCCGGGTTCGCCGGTGCCGGCGTTGGCAACGCCGGTGTTGATCAACAAGGCGCGTATCTCGCCCGGGTTATCGGTCGTGCCGAGGTGGCGCTGGCAGACTTGCACCGGTGCGGCGCAAAAGCGGTTGCGGGTAAACACGCCGGCCACCCGCGCGCCCGCCGCCAATTCGATCAGCAGCAGGTCTTTGCGATCCAGCTTGCGGATTGCCGCCCGGGCAATGCCGAGCCGCACACCGCGGACCGGTTTGAGTTGCGACGCAACAGGCGTCTGGTAGTTGACGGGCATGAAGTCTCCGGTTCAGTTGGCGCAGAAACACGACGCAAAGGATGATAACGCACGGCGATTCCCCGCTTTGGACAGCAACCAGGCAGCGACTGGGCGGCGAGCGTGGCGCCGACCGACCGATTGCCCGAATGGGGCGCCACCGGGGCGTCGAAAAAGTTCCGCCTTTTTTTGCAATTCTTGTCATCGAAACCGGGAGACACATCGTTTAACTTGTCGCAGCGAACAAACATCGCTGATTTTCTGCCAATTAAATCAATGGAGTGCATCATGGCCAAGCGCAAAAAGGGTAAGGGCAAGAAGCATTAATTCCCGCGACAGGCTGTGCCTGTCCGAGTCGAAGCAAAAAAGCAGGCGTCAGTCTGCTTTTTTGCTTTTTGGCACAATCCGACCGCGTCTCGCCCACCGCTTCGATCATGATCGCCGAACCCCTCCGCCCGTTTCGACCCCGCGACTTTCTCGGTTTCCTGGTCGGACCGGCGATCTTCGCCATGCTGGCGATGGTGGTGCTGCAGGAACTGCTCGGGGCCGCGACGACCTGGCTGGTAATTCAGATCGGCCGCGACATTACCGACGAGCATGTCACTGCCGGCGACTTTGTCTGGATCATCGTCGCCCAGACCTTCTCCTATCTGGCCGGGGCGGCCAGCTGGATCTTCTCGGAGCGCGCCGGGTTCGGCGCCTACGGCCGCTACATGCTGCATTTCGCGCGGCAGAATCGCTTCCAGACCGCCCTGCTCGGCGATGCCGGCGCTCGTGAGAAGGCCGAGCCCTTTCTCACCAGCGAGACCTTCCACATCTGTTTCGATCTGATGAACGACCTGCAGTTCTATTTGCGGCTGTTCTTCAACCTGGTGTTCAACGCGCTGGTGCTCGGCGTCGAAATCGATGCCGGTCTGCCGCTGGCATTCGCCGTGGCGTTTGTCATTCTGGCGACCCTGCAATGGTTCCTGCGCAAGCCGCTGGCCAATGCGTTCCTGCACAACCAGCGCATGACCAACCGGATGACTGCACGCACCTACAACGCGTGGGACAACATCCTGACCGGCAACCGCTACAACTTCGCGCTCTGGCATCGCGACTTTCGCCTGCGGCTGGACATGGCGCTGCGGGCACAGATCAGGGCGATTCTGGCACGCGAGGGGTGGAGCGCGATCAGCGGCGTGATCGCGCTGGTGCTGGTGCTGTCGACCACCGCGTGGGTGGCGATCCAGGACGCCGGCAATACCGCTCTGCTGATCGGACTGGCGGCTACACTGCCGCGGCAGATCGAGATGACGCTGGACATGCATCAACTGACCACCGGCTTCAACGACCTGGTGGCCGTGTGGGCGCGCATCCGCGGTATCTGCGAGCACATCCGGCCAGAACCCGATCCGCGATTCGCTGCCCGCATCGGCTTCGGCCGCATCTTGCTCAGGCAGGGTGAACGCGAGCAAGTCTGCGAGTCGCTGGCGGACGCGGTGAGCGGCGTTCTTGCCGCCCCCACCGGATTGGTCGCGGTTCGCGGCGGCAACGGCGTCGGCAAGTCAACGTTGCTGGCGGCGCTGAAGAACGTGCTGCGCGGCAAGGCTTACTACTGGCCGACCCAAGATCGTCTGAGCTTTCGCTTCAACGCACCGGCCGGCTCGGCTGCAGTGGTCGCGTCCGTCGAGTCAGCCGCGGAACCGGACGAGGATGACGCGGTGGAGGATGCCGAAGAGATCAGCGCAGCCGAGGATGCCCGGCAGAAACAAGGCTATTCATCGGGAGAACGCCAGCTGCAGGTGTTGCGAGAGATCGTCGCCCGCACCGACCATGCGGTCTACCTGCTCGACGAGTGGGATGCCAACCTCGATCCGGCCAACCGCGCGGCGGCGAGCCTGCTGGTCGCCAAACTGGCCCAGAGAGCACGCGTGGTGGAGGTCTCCCACCGCGACCGCTAGCCGAGTCCGTCAGGCGCGGATCTCAGGAAAGCTTGCCGTGGCAGTGCTTGTATTTCTTGCCTGAGCCGCAGGGACAAGCGTCGTTGCGGCCGATCTTCTCGCCCGCACGCTGGAACGGTTGCACCGCCGCTGCAGCCGGCTGGCCGAGCCCGGGATCGAGCGCGGATTCGGCGTCCATTTCCTGGTCGAACGCGGCGTGGCGGTATTCGACATTCTCGACCGCGGGGGCCGGCTCGACCTCTTCGATCGCTTCCGGCGAACGGATTTCCACCGTCATCAGCAGGCGCGTGACCTCGGTACGCACCATCTGCAGCAGGCCCTCGAACAACTCGAAGGCTTCGCGCTTGTATTCCTGCTTCGGATTCTTCTGCGCATAGCCGCGCAGGTGGATGCCCTGGCGCAGGTGATCGAGCGCGGCCAGGTGCTCGCGCCAGTGGGTGTCGAGATTCTGCAGCATGACGTTGCGCTCGAACGCATGCCATGCGGTGGCATCGACCATCGCTACCTTGGCCGCGTACTGCTCGTCGGCGGCGTCGAGAATACGCTTGAGGATGCCGTCCTCGGCCAGCGTGGGTTCGGCCTTGATCCAGGCGCCGACCGGCACCTCGAGCTTGAACTCGGCGGCCAGCGTGGCTTCCAGGCCGGCAATATCCCACTGTTCTTCGACGCTCTCGGCCGGCACATGCAGGCGGAAGGCGTCGTGCAGCACGCCCTGGCGCATTGCGGTGATGGTTTCGGTGATGTCGGTCGACTCGAGCAGTTCGTTGCGCTGCTGGTAGATCACCTTGCGCTGGTCGTTGGCGACGTCGTCGTATTCGAGCAGTTGCTTGCGGATGTCGAAGTTGCGCTGCTCGACTTTGCGTTGCGCCGATTCCAGCGAGCGGGTCACCATCGCATGCTCGATCGCCTCGCCCTCGGGCATCTTCAGGCGAACCATGATGGCATTGAGCCGCTCGCCGGCGAAAATCTTGAGCAGCGGATCTTCGAGCGACAGATAGAAACGCGACGAGCCCGGGTCGCCCTGGCGTCCGGCGCGACCGCGCAACTGGTTGTCGATGCGCCGCGATTCATGGCGTTCGGAGCCGATGATGTGCAGTCCGCCGGCGGCGATCACCGCATTGTGGCGCTCCTGCCATTCGCTGCGCATGGCGGCGATGCGCGCTTCCTTCTGGTCGTCCGGAATCGATGCGTCGTCCCGCACCAGCGAGACCGGCTTTTCGACGTTGCCGCCGAGCACGATGTCGGTGCCGCGGCCGGCCATGTTGGTGGCAATGGTGATGACTCCCGGACGGCCGGCTTCGGCCACGATCTCGGCCTCGCGCGCATGCTGCTTGGCATTGAGTACGTTGTGCGGCAGCTTCTCTGCGGTCAGCATATGCGACAGCAGTTCGGAATTCTCGATCGACGTGGTGCCGACCAGCACCGGCTGGCCGCGCGTGTGGCAATCGCGAATGTCGGCGGTGATGGCGGTGTGCTTCTCCTTGGCGGTGCGGTAGACCTGATCCATGCGGTCGTCGCGAATCATCGGCCGGTGGGTCGGAATGACGACGGTTTCGAGGTTGTAGATCTGGTGAAACTCGTAGGCTTCGGTGTCGGCGGTGCCGGTCATGCCGGCCAGCTTGCCGTACATGCGGAAGTAGTTCTGGAAGGTGATCGAGGCCAGCGTCTGGTTCTCGTGCTGGATCGCCACGCCTTCCTTGGCTTCGACGGCCTGGTGCAGGCCTTCCGACCAGCGGCGGCCGACCATCAGGCGGCCGGTGAACTCATCGACGATGATGACTTCGCCGTTCTGCACGACGTATTGCTGGTCCCTGTGATACAGGCTGTGTGCGCGCAGCGCGGCATACAGGTGGTGGATCAGCAGGATGTTGGCGGGCTCGTAGACGCTCTGCCCCTCCTGCAGCATGCCCAGACGCACGAGTATTTCTTCGGCATGCTCGTGCCCCTGCTCGGTCAGCAGCACCTGGTGCGCCTTGAGATCTACGGTGTAGTCGCCGGGAACCGTGACGTTTTCGCCTTCGCCTTCCTGCTTGGTGAGCAGCGGCGGCACTTGGTTCATCTTGACGTAGTGCTCGGTATGATCTTCGGCCTGGCCGGAGATGATCAGCGGCGTGCGCGCCTCGTCGATCAGGATCGAGTCGACCTCATCGACGATTGCGTAGTTGAGCGGGCGCTGCACACGGTCTTCCGCCCCATACACCATGTTGTCGCGCAGGTAGTCGAAGCCGAATTCGTTGTTGGTGCCGTAGGTAATGTCGGAGGCGTAGGCGGCCTGCTTGGCATCGTGCGGCATCTGCGACAGGTTGACCCCCACCGTCAGGCCGAGGAAACGATAGACCTGCCCCATCCAGTCGGCATCGCGGCTGGCCAGATAGTCATTGACGGTAACGACGTGCACGCCCTTGCCGGACAGTGCGTTGAGGTACACGGCCAGCGTCGCCGTCAGCGTCTTGCCTTCGCCGGTGCGCATCTCGGCGATCTTGCCGGCATGCAGCACCATGCCGCCGATCATCTGCACATCGAAATGGCGCATGCCCAGCGAGCGCTTGGCCGCTTCGCGCACTACCGCGAAGGCCTCGGGCAGGATGTCGTCCAGCCTGGTGCCGCCGGCGACCCGCTGCTTGAACTCTTCGGTCTTGCCGCGCAGGGCGTCGTCGCTAAGCGCGGCAATGGCCGGCTCGAACGCATTGATCGCCTTGACCTGCTGCATATACTGCTTGACCAGCCGGTCGTTACGACTGCCGAAGATCTTCTTGAGAATGCCTGGGATCATGAAATGCAGTGGGCGGCGATGCGCAAACAGAGGCCGCGCGCGACAAAAGCCGCGATTTTAGCACGCGGTCCGCGGCCGCCTCGGGCCGCGAACGAGGCGCCAGTGCTACTTGACGAGCCGGGGCGCCAGCGCCAGATCGGTCTGCTGGGCGTGGCGCAGGAAGTTGTTCGGGTTCATCGACGCACCGTTGGCGCGAACCTCGAAGTGCAGGTGCGGCCCGGTGGAGCGGCCGGTGGAGCCGAGTTCGGCAATCTTCTGCCCGCGCCGCACGAACACGCCGGGCTGGACCAGCAGCCGCGAGCAATGCGCGTAGCGCGTGGTCAGCCCCTTGCCATGATCGATCTCGATCAGGTTGCCGTAACCCGGGTGAACCTCGGCAACGATCACCATCCCGGCGGCTGCGGCGGAGATCGGCGTGCCGACCTCGCCGGGGAAATCGACGCCTTCATGCATCGCACGGTGCCCGGTGAACGGATCGATGCGGATACCGTAGCCCGAGGTGTTCCAGTCCGCCTGCACCGGCAGGGTGGTCGGCAACAGGTTGCTGCGCACCCGTTCGTCGAGCAGTTCGCTTTCCACCAGCCCGAGGTAATCGCTGCGCAGGTCGACCTGCTGGGCCAGTACGTCGAGCTGGCGTTGCAGTTCTTCGGCCGAGAAAGCGCGCGTCGGCTGGATCAGCGGACCGCCCTGGCCGGGCTTGTCGGCGGCCTTGAGTTCCTGCGGTTTGATGCCGACCATGCCGCCGACGCGCTCGCCGAGCGAATCGAGCCGCAGCACCTTGGCCTGAATCTCGCCGATCTTGATCGCCATGGCGTTCAGGTTGTCGTGCATAAAACTCTGCGTGCGCTGGCTTTCCTCGGCACGCATCGACAGCGCGATTTCCTGAATGAAGGGCAGGCGAAGTTCTGCGGCGTGGCGCAGGGTGATCAACCAGAACACCGAGGACAACCCGAGCACCGTCAGCAGCAGCACGCCCATCGCCAGCGCGATGTGGCGGCCGGACAGCGAAATGGTCTTGGCCGTTGCGAGCCGGTCAGAGACGAGAATAATATGCACTGTTTTCCTCCTAGGTCGTCCCGGAATCCAACGCATGCAGCCCAAGCCGCTTGGCGCTTACTTCCAGTCGAACGACGCATTGGCGCATCTTCAAGAGCACGCCAGCCGGCTGATCAGGCTGCAGCGTGCCTACGAGGAATTTGCGCCCGCGCAGCTTGCACGATCCAGTTGGATCGCGAATCTAAAAGCGGGGGTGATCGTCATCCACGCCGTTAACGGCGCGGTCGCAACTAAACTTAACCAGCTAACTCCGCGATTTATCGACGAATTTTTGAATCGCGGGGTGGACCTTACCGGAATCGAGGTGCGCCTGCAAGTCACGCCGCTGCACACAGCCCCTGCGCAAAGCGCGCCGCGCTCGCTGAGTGCCGGCGCTCGGCAGGCGCTGGCGCGGCTCGAAGACACCCTCCCGGCCGGCTCGGCGCTGCGGCGGATCGTCGCCGGATTCAAGTCCTCGGGCGCCCGATAGCCGCCGCACCGGCCCGCTGGAAGGCGCTCCAGCCGGTGATTTACAGGGTGCCTGGCCTGAGAACCGCATGGATACTGGTTCCTGGCCTTGCCATGCCTGAAACGTCCAGCCCATGCGGCTTGCAGACGGGTGACCGGATTGCTTTGTGGTCAGACGAACGGAATCGCCCCGGCCAGGAAGCGTTCCGCGATCAGCAAGCCGAACAGGATCAGGGCGACGATGGCCGCGTATTTGAAGATGCGCCAGGCGAGGTTCAAGTAGCGGCGGTCGCCGGTGAAAAGGTGTATCAGGACGCTGGCGCCGATCGCGATCACTGCCAGAACGGCCAGGATGCGGAGTATCAGCATTGCCGGAACCGCGTCAGGCGATTTGCAGATCGAACTGCCGGGCGATGCCGGCCGGGGTATCGCCAGCCTGCTCGAAAGTCGCGATCTCCCAGGCGCCGGCATCGGCCAGCAGGGCACGCAGCAGGTCGTTGTTCAGGGCGTGCCCCGATTTGTGCGCCGCAAAAGACGCCAGCAGCGGATGGCCGGCGATGTACAGATCGCCGATCGCATCGAGCACCTTGTGCTTGGCGAATTCGTCGGCAAAGCGCAGGCCGTCGGCATTGAGCACCCGGTACTCGTCCATCACGATGGCGTTCTCCAGGCTGCCGCCGAGGGCCAGCCCGTTCGAGCGCATGTATTCCACGTCCTGCATGAAGCCGAAGGTGCGCGCGCGGGCCACTTCCTTGGCGTAGGAATGCTCGGCGAAATCGACGCTGACCGTCGACACCGTGCGATCGATCGCCGGATGGTTGAACTCGATGCTGAAGGTGAGTTTGAAACCGTCATACGGATCGAGGCGCGCCCACTTGTCCCCGTCCTTGACCTCGACGCGCCGCTTGACGCGGATGAAGCGCTTGGGCGCATTCTGTTCCTCTATGCCGGCAGACTGCAGCAGGAAGACGAAAGGGCCGGCGCTGCCATCGAGGATCGGAATCTCGGCCGCGTCTACATCGACGTACACGTTGTCGATGCCGAGCCCGGCCAGCGCCGACATCAGGTGTTCGATGGTCGCAACCTTGACCTCGCCCCTGGCAAGCCCCGAGCACAGCCGCGTATCCACCACCGCCTGCGGATCGGTGGGCAAATCGACCGGCGGATCGAGGTCAACGCGGCGGAAAACCACGCCGGTATCCGGCGCAGCTGGACGCAGCACGAGGTTCACCTTGGCCCCGCTGTGCAATCCGACGCCGGTGGCGCGAATCAGCGATTTGAGGGTGCGCTGCTTGAGCATGTGCGTATCTTCCGAAGAGGCGCGATTGTAACATCCGGGTCACGCGGCGCCGGCCGCGGCGATCCGTCGCGCGCAGCGGAACGCCCCGCCCGCGCGGGTGGGCGCGGGCGGGACAGGAGGCGATGCGCGACTTCAGTCGGCCTGCTTGCGCAGAAAGGCCGGGATGTCGTACTTGTCGACACCGCTGGCAGACAGCGCCTCCACCGTCGTCGACGTCGAACGGCGGCGAATCACCGCCGGCATCTCCAGCGAGCCGTAGTCGATCGATTCGATCGACATGCCGTGGGTGCCGGTTCCCTGCACAACGGTAATCGTCGGCTTAACGGCGGCGCGCTGATTGCCCAGTCCGGTGGCCACCACGGTCACCCGCAGGCTGTCTTCCATATTGTCGTCGAACACTGCGCCGAAGATGATGTGGGCATCTTCCGCGGCAAACTCGCGGATGGTGTTCATCACTTCGTTGACTTCCTTCATCTTGAGCGAGGTCGATGCGGTGATGTTCACCAGCACGCCGCGCGCACCGGACAGATGGATGCCTTCGAGCAACGGGCTGGCAACCGCCTGTTCCGCCGCTAGGCGGGCTCGATCCATGCCGGCGGCCACCGCGGAGCCCATCATCGCCATGCCCATCTCGCCCATCACCGTGCGGACGTCTTCGAAATCGACGTTGACCAGGCCGGGGAAGTTGATGATCTCGGCAATGCCGCCGACCGCGTTGCGCAGCACGTTGTCGGCAGCCTGGAAGGCATCCTGCATGCTGACGTCGTCGCCCATCACTTCCATCAGACGCTCGTTGAGGATCACGATCAGCGAATCGACATGCTTGGACAATTCGTCGATGCCGGCCTCGGCGATCCGCAGCCGCTTGCCTTCGAAGGCGAACGGCTTGGTCACCACGCCGACGGTCAGGATTCCCAGCTCGCGCGCCACCTCGGCGACGACCGGCGCGGCCCCGGTGCCGGTGCCACCGCCCATGCCGGCAGTGATGAACACCATGTGCGCGCCACGCAGGTTGTCGGCGATCCGCTCGCGCTCTTCCTGCGCCGCGGCGCGACCCAGGTCCGGCTTGGCGCCGGCGCCCAATCCGGTCTTGCCGAGCTGCATCTTGACCGGCGAACTGCTGCGCTTCAATGCCTGCGCATCGGTGTTGGCGCAGATGAACTCCACGCCCTGTACGTTCTCGCGGATCATGTGATCAACCGCATTGCCGCCGGCGCCACCCACGCCGATGACCTTGATCGTAGTCGCGCTCGGATCCTTTTCCATGATTTCAAACATGCTCGCCTCCTTGTTGATGAAACAACCCTGTCGCCACACTGCTGCCCGTTTCGACCGGCCTGCGCCGGCCCACCTGCCGCACGATCAGAAGTTCTTTTCGAACCACGATTTCATGCGGTCGAATACCTGCCTGAAATTCCTTGTCTCGCCCGCGATCACGCCGCGCTTTTTCTGCGCTGCGCCCTCCAGCAACAGCCCCATCGCCGTCGCATATTGCGGATGCGCCACCACGTCGGCCAGGCTGCCGTCGTAGCGCGGCACGCCGATGCGCACCGGCAAGCCGAAGATCTCCTCGCCAAGTTCCGCCATGCCCTCGATCACCGACGAGCCGCCGGTCAGCACGATCCCCGAGGACAACACCTCGAGGTAGCCGCTGCGCCGCAACTCCGCCTGAACCAGCTCGAACAACTCGGAGACACGCGGCTCGATCACCCCTGCCAGCGTCTCGCGCGAGAGCTTCTTCGGCGGACGATCGCCGACGCCCGGCACCTCGATGGTCTGCTGCGGGTTGGCCATGCGCGTCACCGCCAGGCCGTGCCGTACCTTGATCTCCTCGGCATCCTGCGTCGGCGTGCGCAGCGCCATCGCCACGTCATTGGTGATCTGATCGCCGGCGATCGGGATTACCGCGGTATGGCGTATCGCGCCCTGGGTAAACACCGCGATGTCGGTAGTCCCGCCGCCGATATCGACCAGGCAGACGCCGAGATCCTTCTCGTCCTCCGACAGCACCGAGTAGCTCGACGCCAGCGGCTGCAGCACCAGGTCGCTCACCAGCAGTCCGCAGCGGCGCACGCACTTGACGATGTTCTGCGCCGCGCTCACCGCGCCGGTGACGATGTGTACCCGGACCTCGAGCCGCACGCCGCTCATGCCGATCGGCTCACGCACGCCGTCCTGGCCGTCGATGATGAATTCCTGGGTCAGGATGTGGAGGATCTGCTGGTCGGCCGGCAGTGGCATCGCCTTGGCGGTTTCGATCACCCGCTCGACATCCATCTCCGACACTTCCTTGTCCTTGATGGCGACCATTCCGTTCGAGTTGAAGCTGCGGATGTGGCTGCCGGCGATGCCGGTTATCGCGTCGGCGATCTTGCAGTCGGCCTGCAATTCGACTTCCTGAATCGCGCGCGAGATGGCATCGACGGTGGCTTCGATATTTACCACCACGCCCTTTTTCAGCCCGCGCGACGGCTGGTTGCCCACGCCCAGCACGTCGATGCGGCCTTCCGGCTTGATCTGCGCGACCAGCGCGACGATCTTCGACGTGCCGATATCGAGACAGACGATCAAATCCTTGCTTTCTCTTGGCATTTTCCTTTTCCTAACTTCCTTGCGCGGGCCGCAGCGCGAATCCGTTCGGATAGCGCAGGTCGGCTACCGCCACGCGTTGCCCGAATCTCTGGACCGCCTGCTCATAGACGCCGACGAACCGCGCCAGCCGCTCGGCTACCGGCGCTTTCGCCTCGTCGTGACCGAGTTCGATCACCATCCCGTCGTCGAGCTTTATCTGCCAGGCCAGACGGGGCGAGAGCGCCAGTCCGTCGAGCGAGCGGCCGAGCGGCGCGACCGCCCGGTTGAACTCGCGATAGCGCTCGAGCAGCAGCGGCGCGGTTCCCTCCGGGCCGCTGAATACCGGCAGCCTGGCGTTGCTCGCGGCAACGAACACCTCGCCGAACTCTCCCACCAGTCTGGTATCCCCGGCATCGACCAAGCGCCAATAGGCGGCGGCACGATGCTCCTCGACTTCCAGTTCAAGCACGCCGGGCCAGCGCCGGCGCACCTCGGCGTGGCGCACCCATGGCAGTTTCTCGAAGCTCGAACGAACACGATCGAGATCGACGGTGAAGAAGTTCCCGGCAAGCGACGAGCGCGCGGCATAGGCGATCTGATTGCCGGTGACCTGTTTCATCGGCGTCACCACCACCAGCTCGCGCAGCGGAAACAGCGGCAGGCGCAACGCGGCGAGGACGATTGCATAGGCCAGACCGGCCGAACCGAGCACCAGCAGCACATCGGCGATGGCCCCGAGCAGGGCCGGCCGGTCCCACAAGCCCGGCGGGCCTTCACGCAAGCGGGGGCGGGGGCGTCTCTCAGCCAAGTTGGGCCATCTCCAGTATTCGCAGGCACAGATCCTCGAAGCCGATGCCCGCCGCGCGCGCCGCCATCGGCACCAGCGAATGTCCGGTCATGCCGGGCGCAGTGTTCATTTCAAGGAACGAATAGCGCCCGTCTGGCCGCAGGATCACGTCGGCGCGTCCCCAGCCGCGGCAGCCGAGAACCTGGAACGCGCGCAGGGCGACCGCCCTGATATCCGCCTCGACTTCAGCGCGCAGTCCGGCCGGACACAGGTACTTCACCTCGTCGGTAAAGTACTTGTTGGCATAGTCGTACTTGCCCTCGGGCGCATCGATGCGGACCAGCGGCAGGGCGGCCTCGCCCAAAATCGCCGCGGTCAATTCCTGGCCGGCGACAAACTCCTCCGCGATCACCAATGGATCGAGCTTGCAGGCAAGTTCGAACGCGGCGCCGAGGTCGGCTGCGCTGTGTACTCTGGTCACGCCGATCGACGAGCCTTCGCGCGCCGGTTTCACGATCATCGGCAGGCCCAGTTCGGCGACCACCCGCGACAGATCGGTCGCGCGATCGAGCAGGCGGTAGTTCGGTGTCGCCACGCCGGAAGCCAGCCACAGCAGCTTGGTGCGCCACTTGTCCATCGAGATCGCCGATGCCATGACACCGCTGCCGGTATAGGGAACGCCGAGCGACTCGAGTGCGCCCTGCAATGTGCCGTCTTCGCCAAAGCGCCCGTGCAAGGCAATGAAGGCACGCGCGAATCCCTGCTTGCGCAAGTCCCATAGCGGGCTGACGGCGGGATCGAAGGCATGCGCATCGACGCCTTTCGATTGCAGCGCCTTGAGCACTGCGTTACCCGACAGCAACGAAATCTCGCGTTCCGCGCTGGTCCCGCCCATCAGCACGGCAACCCTACCGAAATCGCTCATGTGCGCTCTCCCACGATGCGCACTTCGCGCACCAGTTCAATACCGAACTGCTCGCGCACCGCTCGCTGCGCATGGTCGATCAATGCCTCGATATCGGCTGCCGTGCCGGCGCCGGCCGGATTCACGATGAAGTTTGCATGGCGTTCGGAAATCCGCGCACCACCGATCGCGAATCCCTTGAGGCCGGCAGCCTCGATCAGTCGCGCCGCATGATCGCCGGGCGGGTTGCGAAATACCGAACCGGCATTGGGCAATTGCAGTGGCTGCGACGCGATGCGCTTCTCCAGCAGTTCCTTGATGCGGGCACGCGAGGCCCGCCCATCGCCGCACCGCAGGCGCAACCATGCGCCCACGAACAACTCGTCGTCGGCCGCCAGATTGCGAACATGGCGATAGCCGATCTCGAACTCGGACGGCATGCGCTCGCGCACCTGGCCGCGACGATCGAGCACTCGCACGCGCTCGACAAGGTTCCAGGTCTCGCCGCCATAACAACCGGCGTTCATGGCCAAGGCACCGCCGAAGGTACCCGGGATGCCAGCGAGGAATTCGGCGCCCACCAGGTCGTGGTTGGCGGCGAAACGCGCAACCTTCGGCGAGGCGACGCCGGCCTCGGCATAGACAATGCCGCTCCCGCCACTCGCGGCGGCTGCAGCGATCGCGGCATCCGAATCGAGCCGGAGCCCGTCGAGCACGCCATGCACGAACACCACGGTGCCGGCGAAGCCGCCGTCGCGCACCAGCAAATTGGACCCCAGGCCAACCAGCAGCAACGGTTCGCCGGCTGGGAGTGCGCGCAGAAACGCCGCCAGGTCGTCGAGATCGACCGGCACGTAGGCACGGGCCGCGCTCCCGCCGGTGCGCCACGAAACATGCCGGGCCATCGGCTCGTTCGCCCGCAGTTCGCCGCGCAACGCGGGGGCGGCAGCGAACTCGGGGCGCGTGATGTCGCTCATGTTCATGCCACCAGACCCTGAGCGAGCTTGCCGGGCACCGCGCCGATCGATCCGGCACCCATCGTGATCACGACATCGCCATCGCGTGCCATCTCGATGATCGCTCTCGGCATCTCGAGGATGTCTTCGACGAACAGAGGTTCGATCCTGCCGGCAACCCGTATCGCGCGCGTCAGCGAGCGGCCGTCCGCCGCCACCAGCGGCGCCTCGCCGGCCGGATACACCTCGGCCAGCAGCAGCGCGTCGGGGGTTGCCAGCACCTTGACGAAATCCTCGAAGCAGTCGCGGGTTCGCGTATAGCGATGCGGCTGGAATGCCAGCACCAGACGCCGTCCGGGAAAGGCACCGCGCGCCGCGGAAAGCGTGGCCGCCATCTCGACCGGATGGTGGCCGTAGTCGTCGATCAAGGTAAAGCTGCCGCCCGCCGGCAGCGCCACCTCGCCATAGCGCTGGAAACGCCGGCCGACGCCCTTGAACTCTGCCAGCCCCTTGACGATCGCCTGATCGGAAACGCCTACTTCGGTCGCCACCGCGATGGTCGCCAGCGCATTGAGCACGTTGTGCATGCCCGGCAGGTTGAGCGAGACCGGCAGTCGCGAAACCGTGCCGTTCTCGCGCACGGCCGTAAAACGCATCCTGCCGCCGGCGGCCTCGACGTTCTCGGCCCGCACGTTGGCAGTCGGGTCGAGGCCGTAGCGCACGATCTGCTTGGAAACGAAAGGCATGATCTCGCGCACATGCGGATCATCCACGCACAGCACCGCGACACCATAGAACGGCAGCCGATGCAGGAAATCGACGAACGCCTGCTTGAGCCGCGCGAAGTCGTGGCCGTAGGTTTCCATGTGATCGGCATCGATGTTGGTCACCACCGAAACCACCGGCGACAGATGCAGGAACGAGGCGTCCGACTCGTCGGCTTCTGCCACCAGGAACTCGCCCGTCCCCAGCCGCGCATGCGCGCCGGCGGCGTTGAGCCGGCCGCCGATGACGAAGGTCGGATCCATGCCGCCTTCGGCCAGCACGCTGGCGATCAGGCTGGTGGTGGTGGTCTTGCCGTGCGTGCCGGCGATCGCGATGCCCTGCTTGAGGCGCATCAGTTCCGCCAGCATCAGCGCGCGCGGCACCACCGGAATGTGCCGGGAGCGCGCGGCGATGACTTCAGGATTGTCGCCGCGCACCGCGGTCGAGGTCACCACCGCATCGGCGGCGCCAAGATGTTCTGCGGCATGGCCGATCACCACCCGCGCGCCCATCGCCGCCAGGCGCCGCGTGGCAGCGTTGTCCGACAGATCGGAACCGCTGACGGTGTATCCAAGATTCACCATGACTTCGGCAATCCCGCTCATTCCGGAACCGCCAATGCCGACGAAGTGAATGTGTTTGACCTTGTGTTTCATGGCTTCCCTACTTGGCAAGCGCCGCGCAAGCTTCGGCAACCATGCGGGTCGCTTCGGGTCTGGCCAGGGCGCGGGCACGTTGCGCCATCTCGGTCAGGTGTTCGCGCGTCATGCTGCCCAGCAGTTCGGCAAGCCGTCCGGCCGTCAGGTCGTGCTGCTGGATCAGCACGGCCGCGCCGGAACCGGCAAGGAATTCGGCGTTGCGCGTCTGGTGGTCATCCACCGCGAAGGGAAAGGGAACCAGCACGCTGCCGACGCCGGCCGCCGCCAGCTCGGCCACCGTCAGCGCACCGGCCCGACAGATCACCAAATCCGCATCGGCATAGCGGGCCGCCATGTTGTCGATGAACGGCAGCAGTTCGCCCTCGACCTTTGCATCGGCGTAGTTGGCGCGCAGGGCATCGAGCTGCCTGGTGCCCGACTGATGGGTGACGACCGGGCGCACGGCAGGATCGATCAGCGCGAGCGCCTGCGGCACGATCTCGTTGAGCGCGGTCGCGCCGAGACTGCCGCCGACCACCAGCACGCGCAGCGGTCCGCTGCGTCCGGCAAAGCGTTCGGCCGGTGCGGGCAGAATGGCGATATCGGCGCGCACCGGATTGCCGGCCCACTCGCCCTTGCGCAATGCGCCGGGAAAGCCGGTCATCACGCGGTCGGCCACGGCGGCGAGTACCTTGTTCGCCAGCCCGGCAACCGAATTCTGCTCATGCAGCACCAGCGGCCGGCCGGTCAGCGCCGCCATCATGCCGCCCGGGAAGGTGATGTAGCCGCCCATGCCGAGCACCACGTCAGGCTTCACCCGCGACAACTCGCGCAGCGCCTGCCAGAAGCCGCGCAGCAGATTCACCGGCAGCAGCAGCTTGGTGAGCAGCCCCTTGCCGCGCAGAGCGGCAAATCGCACCCACGCCATCTCGTAACCGCGGGCGGGAACCAGCCGGGATTCCATGCCATCCGGATTGCCGAGCCAGACGATGCGCCAGCCGGCATCGCGCAGACAGTCGGCGACCGCCAGGCCGGGGTAGATGTGGCCGCCGGTGCCGCCGGCCATGACCATCAGCGTCTTCATGCGGGGAGCCCCCGCATGAGCTGCCTGTTCTCCCAGTCGACGCGCAGCAGCACCGCGACCGCAACGCAATTGGCGACGATGCCCGAGCCGCCGAAGCTCATCAGCGGCAGCGTCAGGCCCTTGGTCGGCAGCATGCCCATGTTCACGCCCATGTTGATGAACGCCTGCACGCCGATCCACATGCCGATGCCCTGGGCAACCAGCGCCGCATAAGGCCGATCGAGTTGCAGCGCCTGGCGGCCGACCGCGAAGGCGCGCTGGACCAGAAGCGCGAACAGCACGATCACCGTCACCACGCCGGCAAACCCCAACTCTTCGGCAATCACCGCGAGCAGAAAGTCGGTATGCGCTTCGGGCAGGTAAAAGAGCTTCTCCACGCTGCCGCCGAGTCCCACGCCGAGCCACTCGCCGCGGCCAAAGGCGATCAGCGCATGCGACAGCTGGTAACCCTTGCCGTAGGGGTCGTCCCACGGATTCATGAAACCGAAGAGACGTTCGCGCCGGTACGGCGCGAGCCAGATCAGCAGCACGAATCCGATGATCGCCACCACCGCGAGCAGCGCAAAGATCCGCGCGTTGATGCCGCCGAGGAACAGGATGCCGAAGGCGATCGCGCAGATCACCACGAAGGCGCCGAAATCCGGTTCGCGCAGCAGCAGCGCGCCGACCAGCAGAATGACGCCTGCCATCGGCATGAAACCCTGCCGGAAGCTGTCCATCACCGGCAACTTGCGCACCGTGTAGTCGGCCGCATAGAGCACGGCAAAGAGTTTCATCAGTTCCGAGGGCTGCAGATTGATCGGCCCCAGCGGCAGCCAGCGCCGCGCGCCGTTGACCTCGCGCCCGACATGCGGGATCACCACCGCGATCAGCAACCCGACGCCGACGAGAAACAGGTAGGGGGCAATCTGCTGCCAGGCGCGCAGCGGCATCTGGAACGCAACGATCCCCGCGATGCCGCCGATGCACAGGAATACCGCGTGGCGCACCAGGAAGAAGTTCGCATTGTGTCCGGTGAATTTGCCGCCTTCAGCGGTGGCGATCGACGACGAATAGACCATCACCAGTCCGAACAGCAGCAACGCCACTGCCGGCCACAGCAGCAACAGATCGAGTTCGCGCGGCTGGTCGTGCTTCTTGAGCCAGCGTTGGGAGAAATTGCCGCCTTGCAGCGCGATGTTCATGCTGCCCTCCCTTGGCCCGCAATCAGCTTGCGCACGGCGGCGATGAACACTTCGGCGCGATGGGCATAGCCGCGAAACATGTCGAAGCTCGCGCAGGCCGGCGAGAGCAGCACGGCGTCGCCCGGCCGTGCAAGCGCGACGCTGCGACGCACTGCCTCGTCCATGTCGCCGGCAAACTCCAGCGGCACCTGGCAACCGGCGACAGCATCGGCGATGCGTTGCGCATCGCGCCCGATCAGCACCACGCCGCGCGCATGGGCGGCAAAGGCCTCGCGCAGCGGCGAAAAATCCTGCGCCTTGCCGTCGCCGCCGGCGATCAGCACGATTTTTCGCTGCAGACCTTCGAGCGCAGCCAACGTGGCCCCGACGTTGGTGCCTTTCGAATCGTCATAGAACGATATGCCGCGCCAGTCGGCCACTTTCTCGACGCGGTGGGGAAGTCCGCGGAATTCGCGCAGCGCCCCCAGTATGGGCTCGCGCGGCAAGCCCACCGCCTCGCACAGCGCCAGCGCCGCGAGGGCGTTGGCGGCGTTGTGCAGACCGGCGATCGGCAGCGCCGACAGCGCCAGCAATGGTGTCTCACCCTGCGCCAGCCAGTCGCCCCCCTCGGTCTGCAGCAGGCCGAAGTCTCCCGCCCCCGGATGATCGAGGCCGAAACTGACGCAGCGACGCCCGTCGCGCGCCATCGCCGCAACCCGTGCGTCCTGACGATTGATCACCTGCACGCCGCAGCTGAGAAAGACTCTGGCCTTGGCCGCCGCATAATCGTCGAGTCCATCGTAGCGGTCGAGGTGATCGTCGCTCACATTCAGCACCGTGGCCGCCTCGGCCGCGAGCGACTCGGTGGTCTCCAGCTGGAAACTCGACAGTTCCAGCACCCACAGCTTCGGAAAGACCTTGCGCAGTGCGCAATCGAGCAGGCGCGCCAGCGCCGCCGGGCTGATGTTTCCGGCGACTTCGGTGGTTGCGCCGGCAGCACCGGCCAGCGCCCCGCAAAGCGTCGTAACCGTGGTCTTGCCGTTGGTGCCGGTTATCGCGATGACCCGGCAGTGCTCGCGTTCGCCCAACTCGCGCAATCCCTGGGCGAACAGTTCGATCTCGCCGGTCACCGGAATTCCGCGCCGCCTGGCCTCCTGCACCAGCGGCTCGCGCTGCGACAACCCCGGGCTGATTGCAACCAGATCGATCCCCGACAGCAGCGGCAGATCGAACGGCCCGAAGTGCATTTGTGCCTGGGGTACATGCTCGAACAGTTGTTCGGCGCCGGGCGGTTCCGCACGCGAGTCGGCCACCCGCACCAGCGCGCCGCAATGTGCGAGCCAGCGTGCCATCGCCAGCCCCGATTCACCGAGACCCAGCACCAGCACGTGTTTGCCGTTCGCTCGCATCGCCGGTCAGCGCAGCTTCAAGGTGGAAAGGCCGAACAGCACCAGCATGATGGTGATGATCCAGAACCGCACCACGACTTGCGTCTCCTTCCAGCCGCCAAGTTCGTAGTGGTGATGCAGCGGCGCCATGCGGAAGATCCGCTTGCCGCCGGTCCACTTGAAGTACAGAACCTGCAACATCACCGACAGCGTCTCGGCGACGAACAGACCGCCCATGATGAACAGCACGACCTCCTGGCGCACGATCACCGCCACCGTGCCGAGTGCTGCGCCGAGCGCCAGTGCTCCTACATCGCCCATGAAGACTTCGGCCGGATAGGCGTTGAACCAGAGAAAACCGAGTCCCGCGCCGGCCATCGCGCCGCAGAACACCGCCAGTTCGGCCGCACCCGGTATGTGCGGCACACCAAGGTACTTGGAGAAGCCGGCGTGCCCGGCGACATAGGCGAAAATGGCGAGCGCCGATCCGACCATCACCGTCGGCATGATGGCGAGCCCGTCGAGTCCGTCGGTCAGATTCACCGCGTTGCTGGTGCCGACGATGACAAAGTAGGTCAGTGCCATGAAGCCGATCGCACCCAGCGGATAGGCCACGGTCTTGAAGAAGGGCACGATCAGTTCGAGCTGCGAGGGCATGGTCGCGGTCTGGCCCAGATACACTGCTGCCGCCAGGCCGAGCAGCGATTGCCAGAAATACTTCCAGCGTCCCGGCAAACCTTTGGGATTGCGTTGGACGACTTTGCGCCAGTCGTCCACCCAGCCGACCGCGCCGAAGCCGAGCGTCACCAGCAGCACCACCCACACGTAGCGATTCGAAAGATCGCCCCACAGCAGCGTGGTGATGGCAATCGAGACCAGGATCAGCGCACCGCCCATGGTCGGCGTGCCGGCCTTGGTCAGGTGCGATTTCGGTCCATCGTCGCGCACCGACTGGCCGACTTTCTTGGCCGCCAGCCAGCGTATGACGATCGGGCCGAAGATGAACGAGATCACCAGCGCGGTAAGTGCCGCGAGCACCGCCCGCAGCGTGATGTAACCGAAGACGTTGAAGGTCCGGATGTCCTTGGCCAGCCACTGAGTCAGTTCAAGCAGCATGGTCAGCGCACCTTCACTTCCGGATCGACCGCAATGGCATCGGCCACCCGCTCCATGCGCATGAAGCGCGATCCCTTGACCAGCACCACGGTATCCGGTCCGAGTTCTTTGCGCAGGGCGGCAAGCAGATCGTCGAGGCTGCGGAAATGGCGTCCGCCGGCGCCGAAATTGCGTGCTGCCAGTTCCGACACTTCGCCCAGCGCGAACAACCTGTCGATGCCCTGGCTCTTCGCGTAGCCGCCGATTTCGTCGTGATACTGGCCGGCCCGCGCGCCGATCTCGCCCATGTCGCCGAGCACCAGGAGCTTGCGTCCGGCGGTGGTCGCAAGCACGTCGATTGCCGCCTTCATCGAATCGGGATTGGCGTTGTAGCTGTCGTCGATCAACTGCGTCCCGCCGGCAGCGGCGCGCAACTGCAAACGTCCCTTGACCCCGACGCAACGGGACAGGCCGTCGGCCACCGCGCGCAGCGTGACGCCGGAGGCGAGCGCGGCAGCGGCTGCAGCGAGGGCATTGCGCGCGTTGTGCTGTCCGGGTACGTTCAGCAAGAACTCGGCCTCGCCCTGCGCGGTATGCAGGGCGATTGCGCTGGCCAGGCCCTGCTGGCGCACTGTAGCCGTCACATCGGCCGGCTGGTCGATGCCGAAGCTGACGACCCGCCGCGTGCGGTTGATGTCGCGCCAGTAGTCGGCATAGGCATCGTCGGCATTGACCACCGCCACACCGGAGGCGCCGAGCCCGTCGTAGATGTCGCCCTTCTCGCGCGCCACTTCCGCCAGATCGCCCATCCCTTCGAGATGTGCGCGCTGCGCGTTATTGACGACGGCCACGGTCGGTTTGGCCAGCCGCGTCAGGTAGGCGATTTCGCCCGGATGGTTCATGCCCATCTCGATCACTGCGGCACGGTGCACGCCAGTCAGTCGCAGCAGCATCGTCGGCACGCCGATATCGTTGTTGAGATTGCCGCTCGTGGCCAGCACCGCGGCGTCCGGATCGAGTCCGTCGGCAGTCGCCTGCGCGCGCAGGCAGCAGGCGATCATTTCCTTGACCGTGGTCTTGCCGTTGCTGCCGGTCACGCCGATCAGAGGAATCTCGAACTTGTGCCGCCAGTGCGCGGCGAGCAGACCGAACGCGCGACGCGTGTCCTCTACCGCCAGCAACGGGATGGGTGCCGGATGGGCGCTTGCCCAGTCTGCGCCGACAATGGCGGCGATCGCCCCGCGCTCTGCCGCAGCATCGACGAAGTCATGGCCATCGAAGTTCTCGCCGCGCAAGGCGATGAACAGTTCCCCGCGACCGACCTTGCGGGTATCGGTACTTACCGCACTGAACCCCGGGTTCTCGGCCGGGGCGGCAGCACCGATGGCCAACGCGGCTTCGTGGAGATCCATCATGGACGGCGGCCTCCGGCAGCGCCGCGCGCTTCGAGCGCAGCCGCCGCATGAGCGAGGTCGGAAAACGGATGGCGCACGCCGCGGATTTCCTGATAGGGCTCGTGCCCCTTGCCGGCGATCACGACCACATCGCGCGCATCTGCCTGTTCTATGGCTTGCCGAATGGCGTGTGCGCGATCGACGATCACGTCCGCATTGGCGCCGGCCCCGGCCATCACGGCGTCAACGATCGACTGTGGGTCTTCGCTGCGCGGATTGTCGGAGGTGACTATCACAGCATCGGCCAGGCGGCTCGCCACATCGCCCATCGGCGCGCGCTTGCCGGGGTCACGATCGCCGCCGCAGCCGAACACGCAGACGATGCGCCCGCCGCGCCCAGCGGCGGCCGGGCGCAGCGCCAGAATCACCTGTTCAAGCGCATCGGGCGTATGGGCATAGTCGATGATCGTCAGCGGCAGATCGTTGCCGCCCAGCGGCTGCATCCGACCCGGCGGTGGCGCAAGATGCGCAACCAGCGCCGCCGCCTCGCCCGGTTCCACCCCGAGCGCGATCAGGGCGCCGATCGCCGCCAGCAGGTTGGCAACATTGAAGCGGCCGACGACACGCGCCTGCACCGAATGCGTGGCACGGGCCACGTCAAGATCGAAGCGCACGCCGGCGCCGCTCTCGCCGATCGCGCGCGCACGCAAAAGCTCGACGCCCGGCGGCGCCGGCAATTGGGCGTTGAGCGTGTACCCGAAGAGCCGGCCGACCCGACCGGGCAGGCGTTGCGCCAGGCCCTGGCCGAACGCATCGTCCAGGTTGAGGACTGCCGCCGGCAGATCCGGCTGGTCGAACAGGCGCGCCTTGGCGGCCGCATAGGCCTGCATCGTCCCGTGGTAGTCGAGGTGATCGCGGGTCAGGTTGGTCAGCACCGCGACCGCGAAACGGGCGCCGTGGGTTCGCCCCTCTTCCAGACCGATCGACGAGACTTCCATCGCGGCTGCCTTGGCGCCGGCGGCGACGAAGCGCGCAAGTTGCGCATGCAGCGCGATTGCGTCCGGCGTGGTGTTGGGGCTATCGACCAGCGCGCCGGGAAAACCGTTGCCCAGCGTGCCGATGACGCCGCACTTGCGGCCGTGTTGCTGCAAAGCCTCGGCGATCCACTGGCTGACTGAGGTCTTGCCGTTGGTGCCGGTGACACCGACCAGATCGAGATGTTCGGACGGACGGCCATAGACCAGGTGCGCCAGATGGCCGGACAAGGGCTGCAATCCCTCGACCGGGATGTTCGGCGCAACCCAGTCGGCATGCCAGGCAAAGCCGGCCCGCTCCCACAGCACGGCGCCGGCGCCGGCGCGCAGTGCATCCGGGATGAATCGCCGGCCATCGCTGCGATGTCCCGGATAGGCGACGAAGACATCGCCCGCCCGCACCGCACGGGAATCGGCGCACAGGGCGTTCGCCGCGGCCCCCTGGCCGCGCAGACGACTCAGCAAGTCGCCCGCACGTTGCGTCTGGACGGCGCTCACATGCTCTCCCGCACGGTGTCGACATCCTTGGCGACCTGCAGCGGGGCGAGCGGCGCATCGGGCGCGATGCCGAGCGCGCGCAGGCTGCCCGCCATGACCTGGGCAAACACCGGCGCCGCGACATCGCCGCCGAAATACTTGCCGCCCGAAGGTTCGTCGATCATCACCGCGACGACCAGCCGCGGGTCGGAGGCCGGCCCCAGTCCGACAAACGACGACACATATTTGTTGGCATAGACACCGGACTCGAGCTTGTGCGCGGTGCCGGTCTTGCCGGCAACCCGGTAGCCCTGGATCTGTGCCTTGGGTGCGGTACCGCCCGGCTGCACCGCCAGTTCCAGCATGGCGCGCACTTCGCGCGCGGTCTGCGCGCCGAACACCGCCTTGCCGTGCAGCGGCGGCGAGTCGACGCGCGTCAGGGAAAGCGGCAGCAGGTCGCCCTCGCGGGCGAACACCAGATAGGCGTGGGCCATCTGCATCAGGCTGACCGAAATGCCATGGCCATAGGCCATGGTGGCCTGCTCGATCGGCCGCCAGGTTTTGGCCGGACGGAGCCGGCCGCCGACCTCGCCGGGGAAGCCGAGCTTCAAGGGCGCGCCGAAGCCCAGGTCGTCGAACATCCGCCACATGTGCTCGGGCGGAAACGACAGGGCCAGTTTTGCCGCGCCGACGTTGGAGGATTTCTGGATCACCTGCGCGACGGTCAGCAGACCGTGCGGATGGGCATCGGAGATCGTCGCCGACCCGATCGTCATGTGGCCCGGCGCGGTCTGCACGGTGCTGTTGAAACGGAACTTGCCCTTGTCCAGCGCCATCGCCGCGGTGAACGGCTTCATCGTCGAACCCGGCTCGTAGGTGTCGGTGAGCGCCCGGTTGCGCAGTTGCGCGCCCGACAGGCGGACCCGGTTGTTCGGGTTGTAGGTCGGCAGGTTGACCAGCGCGAGCACCTCGCCGGTCTTCGCGTCGAGCACCACCGCGCCGCCGGCCCGCGCCCGGTGGGTTTCCAGCGCTTCGCGCAGGCTGGCGTAGGCCAGATACTGGACCTTGGCGTCGAGCGCCAACTCGATGTCGCGTCCATCCTGCGGGGTCTTGATGGATTCGACATCCTCGACGATCTGGCCACGCCGGTCCTTGATCACGCGACGCGATCCGGGCTTGCCGGCGAGCTGCGCTTCGTAGGCCAGTTCGATCCCTTCCTGCCCCTTGTCTTCGACGCCGGTGAAGCCCAGCACATGGGCCATCATGTCGGCATGGGGGTAGTAGCGCCGGTACTCTTTCTGCTCATGGATGCCGGGCAGCTTGAGGGCGGCGATGCGCTCGGCCACGTCGGGCGGAATCTGCCGCTTGAGGTAGGCGAAGTCGGTGTCCGCGGACAGCTTGCGGGTCAGTTCGCGCACGTCGATGCCGAGCAGCGCCGCAAGTTGCCGCGCCTGCGCGGGTGTCAGCTTGGCGTCTTCCGGGATCGCCCAGATCGATTTGACCGGCGTGCTCACTGCCAGCACCTCGCCGCTGCGATCGACGATGCGACCGCGGGTTGCCGGCATCTCGATCACCCGCGAATAGCGCGACTCGCCTTTGGCCTGCAGGAATTCGTTGTTCACGCCCTGCAGATAGAGCGAGCGCGCAACCAGCGCGATGAAGCCGCCGAGCAGCAACAGCAGGACAAAACGCGAACGCCACTGCGGCAACAACTGCGACAGCAGCGGATTGCGGTTGAAGGTGACGCGGCGGCTCATTTGCCGCCCTTCGCCGGCAGCGCATCGACTGCCAGCACCTGCCCGGCGGCCGGCGCGCGCATGGCAAGGCGCTCGCGCGCGATCTTCTCGACGCGGGTGTGCGCCGCCTGGGTGCTCTGTTCAAGCTGCAGTTGTCCGAATTCCACTTCCAGCGCACGCATCCGCTCCTGTTCGCGCTCGATCTCGGTCACCAGCTTGCGCGACTTGTGCTGCGCGGCGACCACGCCGAGCGCGCTGGCCACGATCAACGCAAGCAGGATGAGGTTCAAGCGCAGCATGCTCAGGCCCGCTGCGCCACGCGCAGGATGGCACTGCGCGAACGCGGGTTGGCGGCGACTTCCGCATCCGTGGGCCGGATCGGCTTGCCGACGAGCTTGAGCCGCGGTTGTGGCAATTCGCTGGCGCGAATCGGCAGCCGCGCAGGCAACTGCGGCGGACGCGATTCGTCGCGCAGGAAACGCTTGACGATGCGGTCCTCGAGCGAATGGAAGGCGATCACCGCGAGGCGACCGCCGGGGGCAAGCATGGCTGTGGCCTGTGGCAGCACTAGCGATAACTCCTCAAGCTCCTGATTGATGAAAATCCGTAGAGCCTGGAAGCTGCGCGTCGCGGGGTGTTGCCCCGGCTCGCGCGTGCGGACCGCTTTCTCCACGAGTGCGGCAAGTTGCCCTGTGGTTTCGATTGGCCGCTCTGTGCGAGCAGCAACAATCGTCTTTGCAATCGCATCAGCAAACCGTTCTTCCCCATAGTCCCGCAGCACTCCCTTGATCCTGGTTGTCTCCGCCGTCGCCAGCCACTGCGCCACGGTCGTGCCGTGGCTTGTATCCATGCGCATGTCAAGCGGCGCATCGAAGCGAAAACTCATGCCGCGCTGCGCGTCGTCCAGTTGCGGCGACGAGACGCCCAGATCCAGCAACACACCGTGCACCTGCGTCACGCCGCAGCTTTGCGCCACCTCGGCCAGCGCCGAGAACGGGGCGTGCAGCAAGCGCAATCGCCGGTCCTCCACAGCCTGCCCGGCCGCGATGGCCTGCGGGTCGCGATCCAGCGCGAGCACCCTGCCCGCCTCGCCCAGCCGCGCCAGAATCGCCCGGCTGTGCCCGCCACGGCCGAAGGTGGCATCGACGTAGGTGCCGTCGGGTTGCACCGCCAACGCTGCCACCGCCTCCTCCAGCAGCACCGATACGTGCTGCAACTCGCCCGTCACAGCCGCAACTTGCCCAACCCCGGCGGCAGCTTCGAGAAGTCCATCGCAAACGATTGCTCCTGCATCTGCTCCCAGCGCGACTCCGACCACAGCTCCAAATGGTCGCCTTGCCCGACCAGCCAGACCTGTTTCTCGAGTTGGGCGCGCTTGCGCAGGCCCGGGTCGACCAGCAAGCGCCCGGCGCCGTCAAGCGCCGACGGCTTGGCATTGCCGACGAACAGGCGGCGAATGGTGGCTGCCATGTCGTCGAGGCTGGGGTAAGCGAGCACTTCGTCGCGAATCGGCCCCCACACCTTCTCGGGGTAGATCAGCAGGCAACGATGGGGATGCACGGTGACGACGACCTCGTTGCCGAAGTCACGCGTCAACTCCTCGCGAATGCGCGTCGGCACAACGAGCCGCCCCTTCGCGTCGAGATTGAGCGCATCCGCCCCCTGAAACATCGGCCCCTCCATCGGTACAATCCGCCGGGTTTCGAGGCAAAAAAGGCGCCTCTCCCCCACTTTTCTCCACTTACTCCCACTTTATGAGGGAATGCCCACCCGGTCAAGGGTAGGTCGCGGGTTTTTTGTGTCAACACAAGCACTTAACGTGGGGATTCATACAGTCCCGATATGAAATAACTATAAAAAACATGTGGTTGGCGAACAGCCGGCGGGGTTGGATGCTGCGTCGCAGCGACACGATGGGCGGCGTGGCGCAGCGGCGCCGGATGTGCCGATGCACATCGCAAACCCCGGCCCGTTTCAGCCGCTGGCGCCGATCTTGCATCCGGTATCGCGCCCGGGTCGTGGCGAGCGGCTTTGCCACCGCCCGGAGAGCCGCATGCAGTGGCGTTCTGCACGCACCCTGCGCCAGGAGGCTCGCCCCATGCGCCGTTCCGGCATGGGGCGTCGTAGACCGCCAACTGGTGCGGCTTTCAGGGCAGGCTCGTCGTGGCGTCCGAAAACCGGTGGTAGGTGGCGTAGCATTTGGCGGCTGTGGAGTGCCGGTTTCCCGCGGACTTCCACCGCCCTTCTTCAGGAGATCACGATGAACCGAACCGTCACCAACGTTGCCCGGCCGCTGGGCATTGCGACGCTGGTCGCGCTGGTTTCGGCATGCGTCTCACAGCCGGCGCCGCCGTCGGCGCCGCCACCCGCCTACGCCAGCTACTTCGACAAACTGCCGTGCGTCGACCGGATCGGCCGCTGTTTCGATGCCAGCATCGCCGGCCAGCCGGTGGTCGTGATCGCCGACAAAGCGCGCCACGAGCGCATCTCGGCCGAAGCCCGCCAGAGCAACTCGCAGGTGCGCGAGGTGTATTGGGAGCTAACGGAGCCGGTCGACGGCAAGCGCGTGTTCGACGTGGCAGTCGGCCCCAATGCGCTTGGCCAGCCGCATGTCGGCGCGGCCGCCGGCCAGACCGAGTTGATGATCTACCCGCTCGACCGTCAGAAACTGGCCAGCAAACAGGATCGGGTGACCAGCCGCAACGTCAACATCAACGGCCGGGCCGCCGTGGCCCGGCAGAACACGCTGACGCAGGACAACCTGCCGCCGGGCCGCTACGTGATCACCATCCGCTACGAGGGCGAACGCAACTGGGAACGCAAGTCCGTCTACCTGGTGGTCAAGTAGCGCAACGCCGTCCGGCCCGGCGATCCGCAGTGCGCCACCGGCGCGGGCCGGCCACGGCAATGACAGCGGGGTCGGCTGTCGCCAGCGTCGATCACGGCCTGCCGCCCGCCGCGTTGAAAGTGCGGCGCGACCAAACGCCGCACGCGCAGCATCGCGCGCTCGCACCGGAAACGGCGCGCGTCACCCGCAATGCGCTGCCTGTCTGCCGGTGACGACACCTTGCACGGCGTCTTTGCGCGTGCGGCCGCGCTATGGCATGCTGCACCGCCCGTCTGCCGCGGCAGTCGCCGACGCACGCATCTTCGCGCCAATCCATTCAGCAGGAGTCGAGCCATGATTCGTCGCGCAATCCGCCTTGCCGCACTTGTCACGCTTGCCGCGCTTGTCAACATTGCTGCCGGCGTCGCGCCGGCGTTCGCGCAAAGCGCGGCACCGCCCGCCGTGCTGTTCGTCGATATCGATGCGGGGCCGGTCAGCGGCGGACCGCAGGGACTGGGCGTGCCGATATCGATATTCGGCCACGGCTTCGGCGCCACGCGCGGAACTTCACGCGTGACGATCGGCGGCGTCGAGGTTGCCGCCTACCTGGTGTGGGGCAGCGGCAATGCGCAGAATCCCACGCTCGACATGATCGTCGTGCAGCCCGGTCCATCCACCACCGGCGGCCCGATCGTGGTCGAGGTGGGTGGCCAGGCCTCCAACGCCACCCACCGCTTCACTGCCGCGCAGACCAAACTCCGCTACGTTGCCCCCGCCGGCAGCGACAGCGCGGACTGCGCCCAGGCAACGCCCTGCGCCACCATCTCGCGCGCCATCGACCCGGCGATCAGCGGCCCCGGCGACACGATTCTGGTGCGCGGCCCGGTGCACGCCGAAGGTGAAATCTGGGTTCGCCGCGAATACGGCCACGGCGGCAGCGCAGGCTTGCAAAAGACCATCAAAGCCTATCCAGGCGAGTCGGTAGCGCTTTCCAACGCGAGCCGCCCGTTCTATGTCGACGCCGACTATGTGACGGTTTCGGGCTTCACTTTCCAGAATGGCAAGAGCATCGGCGTGCCCGACGCCGGCGACACCGCGCGCCGGCGCGGCAACCGCTTGATCAACAACAGCGCCGCGGGCGCGGTGACATGGAGCTTCATGGACAGCCACGGCGACGACCACCTGCTCGCCGGCAACGTCTGCGAGGCGACCACCAGCAGCCAGGGCACGCAGGGCCACTGCTTTTACATCTCCTACGGCAATGGCGTGCGGCTGCTCTACAACATCGGCAGCGGCGCGCCCGGTTATGGCATTCACGTATTCGACCAGCGCCGCGCGACCACCGACTTCCGCCGCACCATCAGCAACCTGCTGATCGAGGGCAACATCCTCAAATCGTCGAAACTGCGCTCGGGGCTGATCATCGCGATGGTGGACGAAGGCGGCTACGGCAACAGCATCGAGAACGTGATCGTGCGCAACAACATCATCACCGCCAACAGCCACCTCGGCATCACGGTCGGCGGACTGGTGCATCACCTGAAAATCTACAACAACACGATCTACGAGAACGGCCGCCAGGGTGTGAATGTCGGCAGCGACGGCGTTGCCGACGTCGACATCCGCAACAACCTGATCATGCAGTCCGAAAATGCCAACTGCCTGAACGACTGCCAGTGGTACGCCACCGCGCACATCCAGAGCGCGCCCGGCATCGCACAATTGGTGGTCGACAACAACGCTTACGGACCGGGCGCCGCGACGCTCATCGGCGCGGTGGACGCCCGGCCGGTAACCGGCACGAACAGTTTCGCCGACCCCGCACGCTTCGATTTCCGCCTGCTTGCCGGCAGCGCCGCGATCGACCGCGGCACGAGCCTCGGCACGGTTGCCACCGACTACTGGGGCCTCGTGCGCCCGCAGGGTTCGGCACCCGACCCCGGCGCCTTCGAAACCCTGGCGAACGGCGGCGCGAGACCTTCCGCGCCGAGTGGCCTGCGCGTAATCAGCAGCGTGCCGTAGCCGGCCGACAACGCCCCTCCCTGCACCGCACCGGGCGCAACAGGTCTACCCGGCGAGCGTGCCGCATTGGATGGAAAGCGATGGTCCATCCGGCATTACCCCCGGGTCCGTGCATCGAAGGCGTTCGTCGCCTACGCGACGATTGCTAGGCGAGCCGCCAACTGGGGATCCTGCCCATGTCCGCCCTCGCCGTTTGCCTTTTCCATTTGCCCAACTGCGTGCTGCCCCTGCTACCTGGTGCAAATGACAAGACAAGACCTGCCCCCAGCCATCCGCATCGAGCGGTTCGAGCGAAGCCTGGGTCACGACACCTGCTCCATCATTCCGGCGAAATTCTCGACATGCCACGTACCGATGATCCTGCCATCAGCAACGCGGTGCACGTCTATGGCAGTAAAGGCGAATGGCTTGCCGCTGGGCGGCCGACCGAACAGATCGCCCGTGTTGGTGCCTGAAACCCGGGAGCGCACGGCGACCACGTCGTCGTTGGCGATTATCTCGACATTGTCGACCGCAAGATCGGGAGCACCTGCGCGGAACTGATCGATGACCTGGCGATAGCCAGCCACCTGGTTAGGCGCTGCGGGCAGTGGCGGAACGGCGGTCCAGCCATCGGAGAAGATGCTGTTCCAGTTCACATCGGCGCGGTTGTTGAGATAGTCGTAGAAACGGCTCACCAGTTCGATGTTGGGGTTAGGATTTGTCATGGGCGGATCCTTTCAGCTCGGGGCAGCGTTCGTGGGGATAGCGAGTCCGGCGACATGATCCCGCGCCGCGGAGAGCGCTTCCGCTGAAGCGAGCATCAGTGGGCCGAGAACGTGGATTGGCTGGTTCAACTGCTGCCCCGCGACAATCGCGATTCGTGCCTCGCCATCGGTCGCCGCCACCCGAAACAGGCCGCCGCCCTCTGCAGCAAAACCGATGGCCTCGTTCCCTCGCAGTTCCGTGCCATTCGGCAGGGAAAGGCTGCCCTTGAGGGCGATCAGGATTCCGCCCCAGCCCGGCGGCACTTTAAACTGGTACGAGCCGCGCGCCTGAATGGAGACTTCCTGCACCCGGATCGGTGCGGGAAGGGCATTGAGAGCCGAACCGATGGCAGTACCATCTACCGCGATCCGGCTGAGCCAGCCTTGGCCAGTCTCGATGCGGACTTCTTCGGGCGCGACCGGGAACGCGCCAGGTTCGTCAGCTTGGTTGGCCGCAGGCAGGTTTGCAAAGATCTGCAGGCCCTGCACCGCGCCACCGCCAAGCAACGGTGTTTCCTCATGCAGCATCCCACGCGAAGCCCGGCTCCAGTGCAGGCCGCCGGGGCGGATAACATGTTCCCCACCCAGGCTGTCGCGATTGCGAAGGCCGTTGGGCGACTCTGCGAACAAATACGTGACCGCCGAAAAGCCGGCATGCGGGTGTGCTGGAAAAGTCGGCCCTTTCATCTCGAACCAGTCGATATTGAGCACCGGGTCGATCACATTGTCGAAGGCCTGGCACGGATACTGCCGCGCGGCAAACACATCGGCGCGCGCCATGGTTTGCGGAGCAAATGGTAGCGTCAATCTGACCATATGGTCCTCCAGTTGCTTGCCGGGCGTTGTCCCAAACCCAGTTGAAGGGCTGAAGAGCGGTGGAACATGAATCATACCCGAGGCGCGATGCTCCCCTGGACGCAATTGGCGTTTTCGACGGTACCGCTGACTGCAGTTGCCGGAACCCACAAGCACGATGCCCGGCAAGTGCCGGAAGGTCTTCTCGGCGTCCGGTCCGCGCAGGTTGGGCTGAGCACCGCGAAGCCAATCGCTCGCCGCTCGATTGCATGAATGGCGGGGCCAGGTCTCCTCTCTGCCATTCCCGAGATCATCCGTGTCACGCGGCGCTCGCCTCGGCCAGAACGCGGGTCAGTCGGTCGAGGTTTTGCTCGTTCGCCGGCACGACGATGTGCTTGACGGCCAATGCGGTTCCGGGGTCGTCGAAGGCTTGTTCCCAGTTCACATGCGTCCCGCCGCTGACTGCCGTCAGCCGCACTGTCAGGGTGAAGAAGGGAGCGCAGTCGTGTCGGATGACCACCAGGCTTCCCGGTTCGAGTACGGTGAAGACGTTCTCGTTGGGATAGTTGCTGCCATCGGGTCCATGCATGACAAACGTCCAGCGGCCACCTGCCTTGAATTCGAAGCGCTCGAATGTGTTGGAGAAGCCGTCCGGTCCCCACCACTGCGCGAGCAGAACGGGCGAGGCAAATGCGGCAAACACCGCGTCTGGCGCGAATGGCAGCGTTCTCGATGTGCGCAAGACGCTCTGTTCATCGGTCATTGCCGATCTCCGTGGATGCGGTAGACGAGGTTCGTCTTGCCAGCCGGTACGATGTCGATCCGAGACGAGCGAGCAAGTCGCTGCCACGTTCCTCGCCGCCCACTCGATTCTCGGCAGGCGCGGCGAGTATCGTACCCGGGCAAGCGGCGCACAAGCGCTGGCGCAGCCGGGCGGTGGTCGACGCCTCTCCGGGCGCTGCAAGATTGCCGGAGAACACCTGTCGCCAGCCGATTCGCCCGCAAACCGCACCCGACGGCGATCTTCACACCCCGCATCGCCAGAAGCCGCATGCAATGGCGCTCCTGGCGGTGCGGTGCCCGTAGATGTCCATTCCATGCGGCTTGTGGCGTTGCCATACATTCCACAGGCCGAATCCGGTGCAGCGTCTCGCCGGCGCAAGGCCGTCGGCCGGCCGGGGCGAATCGCGCCGCTGTCTGTGCGCGTGGCGGCTTCACGTCAACGCCCGCGAGGGTTCGGGTTCGCCTGTTGCGGCCGGCCCTCGCTTTGCGCGAGCGCCGCATCGTCGGCGGGAAAGAGATCCAGCGATTCGCCGAGTGCCGGTGGCGACGGCCCGGCGGGTGGCGCGTCTTCGGCGCTCAGCGACGAGACGCGTACGCCAAGCAGGCGCAGCTTGCGCTCTAGCGGCACGCGTTTGAGACAGGCGCGCGCAGCCTTCTGGATGTCGGCCGCATCGGCGGTGGGTTGCGCGATCGTCATGTCGCGCGTGACGGTGCGAAAGTCATCGAAGCGCAGCTTTATGCCGATGGTGCGCCCGACATAGCGCCGCCGCTGCAGATCCTGCGCGACTTGCTCGCACAGCCGGGTGAAGATTTCGCGCAGTTCGGCGCGGTCGCGCAGCGGATGCAGGTCACGCTCGAAGGTGGTTTCGCGGCTGCGCGAGCGCGGTTCGGATTCGGTGATGATCGGCCGTTCATCGCGCCCGTGCGCGACCTCGTGCAGCCATCTGCCATAGTTCGGACCGAAGCGGCCGATCAGCGCCGCCGCGTCGTGATGCGCCAGATCGCCGATGGTCGCTATGCCCATGCCATTGAGGCGCTCGCTCGCCTTGGGGCCGATGCCGTTGATCCGGCGCACCGGCAGCGGCCAGATGCGCGGCTCGATATCGGCGGCGCGCAGGATCGTCAGGCCGTCGGGCTTTTCCAGATCGGAGCCGATCTTGGCCAACAGCTTGTTCGGCGCGATGCCGATCGAGCAGGTGAGCCCGGTCGCCTCGACGATGCGCTGCTTGAGCGCTTGGCCAAGCGCGCGCGTTTCGCCCGCCAGTTCGGTCAGATCGACGTACACCTCGTCGATGCCGCGGTCTTCGATCAGCGGCGCGAGCGTCGCGATGGCGGCCTTGAACAGCCGCGAAAATTTGCGATACTCGTCGAAGTCGACCGGCAGGAAAACGCATTGCGGGCACAGTTCGAGCGCCTTGCGCGCCGGCATCGCCGAGCGCACGCCGTAGCGGCGCGCCACGTAGTTGGCGGTAGTGACCACGCCGCGGCCGCCGCGGCCGCCGATGGCCACCGGCAGCTCGCGCAGTTCGGGCCGGCGCAGCAGTTCGACCGACGCGTAGAAGGCGTCCATATCGATGTGGGCAATCCGGCGCTCGGGCATGGCGCATAGTGTACCCAGTGCAGGCACCGCGCCGCCGCCAAAGCGCAATTGAAGCGCGGTGACAGACGGGCGACAATCCACCGCAGGGCACGAAACACTGCCGATCGGGTGAACGATGAAAGCACGCAGATTGCTCGCGGGAATCGCCCTCGTCTGCGCGACGACGCTGGGAGCATGCTCGATGATTCAGGACAACCTGCTGTATTTTCCGGACAAGGCAACGCAGGCCGAGCTGGTGACCGACCTGCTGGCGCCCTGGCCGTCGCAGGACGATTTTCGCGGCCTGGTCGCCGAGCCGGCCGGCGCCGCGCGCGCCACCGCGATCATTTTCCACGGCAATGCCGGGCATGCCGGCCACCGCGAGTATTACGCGCGAGTGCTCACCGGTCTCGGGCTGCGGGTGATACTCGCCGAGTACCCGGGCTACGGGCCGCGCGGCGGTGCGCTGGGCGAGCAAAGCCTGGTTGCCGATGCGCGGCAGAGCATCGATCTGGCCCGGCGCCGCTACGGCGCGCCGCTGCTGCTGGTCGGCGAATCGCTCGGCGCCGGGGTTGCCGCCGCGGCCTGCGCGCCGCAGAACGAAGCGGCCGGCACGCCGGTCAGCGCGCTGCTGCTGATCACGCCGTGGGACCGGCTGGAGAGCATTGCCGCCCATCACTATCCGATGCTGCCAGTGAAACTGCTGCTGCGCGACCGCTACGACAGCGCGGCCAACCTGGCGGCGTTCGCAAGCCGGACGACGGTGGTGATCGCCGAGCATGACAGCATCGTTCCGGCGCGTTTCGGCAAGGCGCTGCATGAATCGCTGGCGGCGCCCAAGCAATTGAAGGTGGTGCACGGCGCGGACCACAACGACTGGTTCGGTCGCGTCGATGACCCCTGGTGGCGCGGCACGCTCGACTTTCTGCTCGGCGCGGCGTCCGGGGCGCGCTGATCGTCCCGGCGCCGGGTCGGCCGCCAAACCGCTCAGCGCTTGCCCGGGCGCACCGGCGCATGCGGCGCCGAGGCGATCGCGCCGAACACCGCACCGAGGGTGACGCAGATCAGGCCGGACAGGGTGGCCGCGTTGATCGATTCGCCGAGCAGCGGCACCGCGGCCAGCGCGGTGATGCCGGGCACCAGCGCGAGCACCAGCGCCGCCTTGATCGGCCCGATAGTCTGGGTGGCGAAGGTGAAACACAGCCCGCCGCATATCGCAACCGCGATGCCCTGATAGACCCCCTGCAGCAGAATCTGCTGCGTCGGCGCCGCCGCCAGTCCGCTCGGCAGCCACATCGCATACACCGGCAGGTAGAGCAGCGCCGACACCGTGGCAAGTCCGGCCATGGCATCGAGCGGGCGCAGATGCCACTTGCGCAGCAGGCAGCCGAACATGCCCCAGCACAGCGCGCCGCACAGGAACAGCAGATCGCCCAGCCATTGCCGCGAACCCTGCTGCGCCGGCGCCGTCATGCTTTCGTAGCCGATCAGGCCGATGCCCAGCCCCGTCAGCGAAAAGGCGATCATCACCCCGCGGTTGGGGCGGAATCCGAGCAAGCCCCAGGCCACCAGCGCGGTGGCGAACGGAATGCCGCCATTGACGAGCACGCCAGCATGGGCGGCCGGCGCCAGGGTGAAGCCGGTGTAGACGAACAGCGAATAGCCGATCCCGCCGAAACCGGCCACGGTCACCAGTTGCCACCACGGCACCGCCGCCGGGCGGCGCAGAAAGAGCGGAAACAGGATCAGCGCCGACACGCCGAAACGCAGCGCGGCGATATCGAATCCGGTCAGCACGCTGCGCCCGCCGATGCGCGAGATGATGTTGAAACCCGACCAGATGACGACCACCGTGCCGATCGCGAGATAGCCAAGCCAGGTCAGCCGCCGTGCTGCGGCGCGATCTGAAACCGACGACGGCTGTTGCGCATTTTCCAAGGTGCGGTCCCGTGCCTGAAGCGGCGGCTGCGCCGCAAGCGCTCGATTGTAAGTGATGAACCGATTGCGCCCGGCGCGTCGGCGGCGCAACCGAATTGTGGCGGCGCAGTTCACGCCGACCCGCGTGGATAACGGAATATCCGGCTACACTGCCGCTACCTCAGCCTGGCTACCTGTCCGATGCACGATTCCGCCAACCCTGTCATCGTCCGGCACTTCCGCCAGATTCTCGTCTGGCCGCTGCAACTGATGCCGCTGCGCGCCGCTGACCAGGTGCAGCGCCACTTCGAGGCGCTGGAACAGGTCGGCAGCGGCAATCCGTGGCAGGAAGTGCTGGACGAGTTCACCGGCGATCCGACCCAGTTCCAGGAGCGTCACTACCGCGAGTTCGTCACCTTTCTGCCCTACGTGCAGCGCTTCCTCTACGGCCAGGGGCGCTCCAGCACATCGCTGCGCGGCTACGGCGAATCGCCGATCCGCGTCTATCGGCGCAGCGACATCGCGTTCGTTCGCGTCACCTGCATGGACGAGGTGAGCATCGACCTGTGCGTCAAACACGTCGACCTGCATTTCTTCTACGACGTGGACGTGGTGATCCTGGCGCTGGAGGTCCATGCCGACGATCTGCCGCTGTCGCGCGTGCAGGAGATCATGTACCGCTTCGGCCGCACCTTTCCCGCGCAGTGGGACAAGGACGGCCGCGCCAGCCATTGCATGCGCAAGGTCGAATGGATCGGCAACCAGGGCGAGGTGCTCGCGGTTTCCGACTTCAACGACCGCGCAAAATACCTGACCCACGCCTGCGAACATCGCGCGTCTACGGTCGGCGCGCACTGGGAATACCTTTTGCAGCCGATGGCACAGCACCACTCCGAGCAGCCGGGCCTGATCCGCTACCGCCAGCTCGAATACCACCGGCTGCCGAAGATGACCTATCTGTCATTCGACGATCCGTTCGTGCTGACGCGGGAGGATTTCGTGCGCCTCGGCCTGGCCACGCGGCCGGACGACGGGCAGGGATTGCACCATTCGGAAAAGACCATCGAGGACTTCGAGCGCGATCACTGCTACGACCGCTTCTGGTCACCCGCCCGGCGCGATCCGCGCTCGAGCACCCGCATCGTCTGCACCGGCCATTCGTTCATCATGATCGGCAGCCAGCGCCTGCCGCTTTTCGCGGATCCGGAGATGGGGCTGCTCGGGCAGTTCCGCCACCAGTACTTCCAGCTCGGCCTGATCGCGCATTTCCACCGCGCAGCGCTGCTGATGATGTCCGACCGCCTGGTGGTGGCGGTAAGCCGGCTCGACATCCGCAGTCAGGAATCGATACGCTACTTCAAACGCAGCATCCGCCAGACGATGGAGATTTTCCTGCGCTTCAACCACCGCTACTGGTTTCACGAAGTATCCAAGCAGGTGGTGGCCAAGGATCTGTTCCGCCTGTGGAGCCACCAGCTCGGCAACGACGCATTGTTTACCGAACTGCGCGAGGAAGTGCAGGACATGAGCGACTACCTCGACAGCGACGATGCGCGCCGCCAGAGCGACACCGTGCTGCGGCTTACCGTGGTGACGATCCTCGGCCTGGTCGGCACCATCGTCACCGGATTCCTCGGCATGAACCTGATCGCCGAAGCGGATCAGCCGCTGCTGGTCAAAGTTGGCTTTTTCGCCAGCGTGTTCTTGCCCACGCTGGTGCTGACGCTCTACACGGTGCAAAAGTCGCGCGCGCTGTCGGAATTCCTCGACACCATGTCGGACGAACGCCTGCCGCTGCGAAAGAAAATGGCGAGCCTGCTGCGGGTATGGCGCAAACCGGTGGCGTCCGAACCCGGGCTGGTGGAAGTGCCGACGCGGGCGCGGCGACGCGCGAGGGCGCTGGCCAACCGGCGCTGACATGCGGCTGCCGACCGCCGCACGGTCCCGGCGACCGCGGCGCGAGACAGTTCGCGATGGGTTCCCGGTCAGTCGTCTGCCGCCTTGCGCGGGTCCGGCAGCGGCACCATGATCGCCTGCCCGGGTTGACTGCAACCCGCATCGCAGCAGCGCCCGGGCTGTTTGTCGCGCGCAAACGGCCCGTTCTCGCCGGCCAGTACACCGCGTTCTAGCAGGCGTTCGACCAGATCGACCTTGTCGCCGACCGGGTAGTGGCGCCAGATCTCCTGTTTCAGCGCCGCGGGCGAGCCGCCGCCGTGCAGGCTGATCAGCGAGTACCAGCCGCCCTGGTAGGAGGCCGTCAAATCCTCGACGAAGCGCGCAACCTCGATGCGCTTGTCGTAGGGCACGTCGGGGTTGGCGCGCAGCACTTCGGCCAGGGTTGCCGCCGTCGCCGGGTTGTGGTCTTCATCCGGCCCCGGCAGGGCGACCACGAGGCCGCCCGAGACTTCGTGGGCAAGCCGGTGCATGTCGTAAATCTGCGTCGACAGCAGCAGCTTGCCGATGTTGGCGAACACCGGCTCCGGCATGAAGCTGTGCGAATGGGGGTCGCGCAGCGCATAGACGCTGGCCGCGACACCGCAAGCGTAGAAGCCCTCGGTGATCTTGATCAGTTCGACCATCGGATCGCGCAGGTTGGCCTTGCGGCCCGGATCGAGACCGTTGGCTTGACATATCAGCGCACCGGCGCCGATCAGCAGGTCGCCGAAGCCGGCGCGGGCGCCGATGCAACTGTGGCGATGATGGGTGGCGTAGTTGTAGGTCACGTCGCCGGAAAACTCCCATTCGCCTGCGACAAACACGCGCTCCCACGGCACCAACACCTTGTCGAAGATGACGACCGCCGTGGCCTGACCGTATTTGCGGGAGAACAGCGGCGCGCCGTGTTCCGGTTTATCCCCCGGCCGGCCGGCCGGGCGGGAGACGATGGTGATGCCCGGCGCATCGATCGGCACGGCACAACAGAGCGCGAAGTCGGCATCGGCTGCCTGCATGTTGCGCGACGGCATGACCAGGAATTCATGCACGTAGGGCGCGCCGGTGACGATCGCCTTGGTGCCCGAGATCATGATGCCCCTGGCGGTGCGCTCGACGATGTGAACATAGACATCCTGGTTGGCCTGCTGGCTCGGGCGTTTGCTGCGGTCGCCCTTGGCGTCGGTCATGGCGATGCCCAGCGCCAGATCACGATCCTGCACATGCTGCAGGTAGGCCGCGAACTTCGCCCGGTATTCGGTCGAGCCTTTCGCGTCGTCGATCCTGGCGACCGCCTGGCCGATCCCGTTCAGTGCGTCGTGCGACAGGTAACGCAGTGCGCATCCGGTCTCCTGACACAGCACGCGCACCGCTTCGAGCTTGTTCAGCAGATCGCCCGCCGATTCGTTGATATGCAGCATGCGATTGACCGTCTTGCCGCTGACGGTTTGGCGGGCCGTCATCAGCGTGCGCTTGGCGGGGTCGTGGGCGAAATCGTAAGTCACGGCCAGCGCATTGATGCCCGGCCGCAGCGACGGGGCATCGGCCACCGACTCGATCGACTCGCCATCCACATAGACGGTCGGTTTGTATTCGCGCAGCGAATCGCGGAACGCTTGCCCGTCCATCAAGCCGCTGGAGGGGTGGTTAGCCGCAGTTGTCGTCATGTCCCACCTGTCAATCCGCAAGTCGTGGTTCGCGCAGGCTGCTGGCCGGATAGCGCCGCACCCACAGTCGCTTGCCATCGGCGTTCCACACCGACAGCGCCAGTTGCCGCGACTGCGGCGGACCGCTGAAATCCAGCATGCAGAAGTTTTGCTCCAGCACCACCGTCTCGCTCAACGCGCCGATCGGGTTCGGCCGCGGATGGATGCGCGAGGTCAGCGGCGAACAGGTCAGTTCGAGCAGCGGATAGTGACCGGGCCGCTTGCGCTCGGTCAAGTGGGCGTAGTGGATGTCACCGGACAGCAATACCACGCCGTCGATGCGTTGTGTCGCCAGCCAGTCGAGAAACGCCCGCCGTTCCTCGGCATGATTGTGCCAGCCCTCACCGCCGCGGCGCCCGCCGCCCGGTCGCTCCGAGAGCATGCGGCTGCCGTTGGCGATCAGTTTGAAGGTGGCATGCGATTGGCGCAATTCGCGCTTGAGCCAGTCGAGCTGCGCGGCACCGAGCATGGTCTTGCCCGGCGTGTCCGGCGCCGAATCGTCGTCGCGGTAATAGCGGTCGTCGAGCAGAAAGATGTCGACGTCTTCATAGCTTGCCTTCGAGAAACTGCCCGGCGCATCGGCAAGGCCGTAGCTGCCGTTGGCCCAGTAGCGGCGGAACAGTTCCAGGCTCGTCGACTTGAGGGCGAAGCCGCGGTCCGAATCATTCGGGCCGTAGTCGTGGTCGTCCCAGATCGCATAGTGCTGACCGGTCTGCAGCAGGCGCTGCAACTGCGGATGGCGCCGCGTGGTAAGCCAGCGCGCGTTCATGCGGGCAGGCGCGTCCGCCTCGAAATCCTCGTCGCGGAAATAGTGGGTGTCGCCGAGCCACAGCATCAGGTCGGGCTTGCGCGCGGCGATCGTCTCGAAGATGCGGAACGCCCTGGCGCCGACGCCACTGCCGTCGTCCGGCGGATCGGAAAGGTAGGCGCAGGAGCCGGTCGCCAGCGAGAAATCCCGCGCCGCCCTGCCATCGCCACTTTGAGTAACGAAGCTCAGGGCCGGGTCATCCGGCAGCGCGGCCTGGCCGTCGAGGCGTACCCGGTAGTGGTAGCGGGTGCCGGGCCGCAGCCCGTCGAGCAGGATGTGAACCGCGCGGCCGCTCGCTGCGGTCGCGCCGACCGGCCGGCTGCGGGCGACGCGGCCGGGGTCGTCGGCCGGCCAGTAGTCGAGCGTCACCCGGGCATCGGCGTCGCTCATCAGCCAGATCGTCACCTTGTCGCGGGCGCTGAATCCGGCCATCGGGCCGGCCACCAGTCCCGCGGCGAGCAGCGGCCCGGCCCACCAGGCCAGCAGCAGGGCGGCGAGCAGCGGCAGGTGGCGGACACCAGCGATCGCCGCGCCGGTTGTAACCGGCGCCTTCGGCATGCCGCGCAACGGATCAGATTTCCGTCGCTGTGGAGCGGGAAAGCGGATGGGTATCCAGCGCCGAGAGATCATCACTCTCGAGGTCGACCACGTTCAGTGGCGGGAGCGGCGCGGCGGCTGGCGCGTTGCGGTCGATGGCGGCGCGCTGTGCGGCATGGCGCTCCGAGACGTAGGTTCGCCCGAGCATGTAGATCGAACCGGAACGGGTGACGATACGTCCGCCGTGGAATTCCATGACCTGGCTGGTGGTGATCAGGGTGCCGTCCTTGAGCGTCGGGTGGTTCCACACCAGACCGCGAAAACGCGGTCCCGGCTCGACCGGCCAGGCCGGGTCGAGGCGCACGATTCGCGGTTTGGTTTCGGCAACCTCACTCATGGAAGTATCCCTTGGGCGGCGGAAAGGCCGACCGTGAAATACTTAACGGTCGCGCCGAGCCGCAGCGCAGAGGCATAGCAGAAAAAAAGTGTGTCCGGTCCGCAATCGCCAGCCCGACGGCAGTCGGGAAGTCCGCCGATAAGCCGGGTTCTGTAGGGCGGCTTGCGCCGCCTGGCAGCCATTCATCTGGGCGGTGCGTTGCCGCACCGCTCGAGCAGCCTACCCGCCAGCCACGCGAGCCGCGTGATTGCTGGCCTATTTGGCCTTGCCCCGGATGGGGTTTGCCATGCCCTTCGCGTTGCCGCGAAGGCGGTGAGCTCTTACCTCGCCATTTCAACCTTGCCGTTCCTTGCGGACTTGGGCGGTTTGTTTTCTGTTGCACTTTCCGTCGCCTCACGACGCCCGGCCGTTAGCCGGCATCCAGCTCTAAGGGGCCCGGACTTTCCTCCATGCGCAGAGCGCACAGCGGCTGCCTGGCGGACTTCCCGCGCCGATTGTACGCGCGCACGACGCAGCAATTCCACTCGAATTCGCGATATTTTTGCAAACCACCGGCCTGCAAGCCGCATGGATTGGCGATCTGCAGCCGGGCACCCCTGTCGTCCAAGCCCGACGCCGCTTGCAGGCCGGCCTGCCCGCAGCGCACCAATCCATGCGGTTCCGCAGGCACCCCCGCCCAGCCGAAACCCGGATTAATACCGTTTACCCGGTTGCTGCCGCCAAGCTATTCCCGCGCTCGCCTCGGCGGCCGAAACTGACGTTGGTCGTCGTAGTACGCCGGATCGATGTTGTCGTCGGTGACGCCGGGGATGCCCAGCAGCGGCAGCGGCGACAGGTCGCGCGGCCTCGCCAGGAAGGCCGGATCGGCGAGTCGATCGGCGATGCGCCGGTCGAGATCGGCCAGCAACCGGGGCGACGCCAGCGCGGCTTCGTCCAGCGCAACGAACAGCGCCTTGCCGCACAATCCGACGTATGGCGCTCGCATCTGATCGTAGAGCGCGTGGCCGAAAACGATGAAGCGCAGCCGGTGCGCGAGTTCCGCCCGGCGCTCAACGAACACCTCGCGCCAGCGATGGCCGCGCAGGCCCTCGGCCAACGAGGCGTCGGCGCAGGCCACGATCACGCCGCTTTCGTCGAACAGGGTGGCGGCATCGCGCGTTGCGCCGCGCATCGCTTGTCCGCCCCGGGCCGCAACATGGCGGCCATTGAGCGCGGCCTTGATCAGCGGGAAGCGCAGCCAGACCAGGGCATTGAACGCATCGTGCCAGTTGCCGGGACGGGTCGGCACGCAGCCGGTTTGGAAGATTCGCGCCTCGTAAGCCATGCGCGCGCCTGTGGCCGCGACGAAGCGCACCGGCGCACCGCCGCCGCTCACCAGCGGCGCGGCCGAGGCTTGCAGGAAGCGGTCGAGCGATTCGAGGGAGGGCGGCGCCGTGCAGGACAATTGCGCCAGCCAGGGCGCCAGCGGTTCGAACAGCACCCGCCCGGCATACCCCTCGGCCATGCGCCGCGCTCAGCCGGCGGGTTTGCCTGCCGGCTCGGCGGTCGCCGGGACGAACGAATAGGTGCCGTCGCGCTTCTGCCAGGCGCCGATCAGCTTGCCGCTGCCGCCCTCGGCGGGCGGCTCGGCCGCCTGCAGCGTACAGGTCTGGGTGTCGGCCAGGTACCAGTTCTTGCCCTGCTGCAGGGCAAAGCTGCGTTCGCCCAGCGCGTAGAGCGAGACCTTGGAACTGGCGGCGGGCTGCGGCTTCATCTCGTGGCGGCGCTGGCACTCGGGGAACCTCGCCACCACCAGCGCCAGTTCTGCCTTGTCGCTCCACGGGTACTTGACCTCGCGCTGCAGGGTGAGCGCATGGTCGGAGTTGTCGTCGATCATGTAAGCGGCGCGGTCCTGCTCGCAAGCGGCGAGCAGGGGCACGGCAAGCAGCAGTGGCGCGAATCGGAATCGGAAACTCATGGCGATGGTCAGGTCAGCAGCGTCCATTCGACCGGCTCGCCTGCACGCAAGGGCACCAGCGAATCGTCTTCGAGATACGGCAGGTTGTGCGGAACCTGCCACGATCGCTTTACCAGCGTGATGCGATCCTTGTTGCGCGGCAGGCGGTAGAAATCCGGCCCGTTGAAACTCGCAAACGCCTCCAGCTTGTCCAGCGCGCCGGCCTGCTCGAACGCTTCGGCATACAGCTCGATGCCGGCATGCGCGGTGTAGCAACCGGCGCAGCCGCAGGCCGCTTCCTTGGTGCGCCGCGCATGCGGCGCCGAATCGGTGCCGAGAAAGAACTTCGGGCTGCCGCCGGTGGCCGCCTCGACCAGCGCCCTGCGGTGCGTCTCGCGCTTTAGCACCGGCAGGCAATAGTGATGCGGACGCACCCCGCCGGCAAAGATGGCGTTGCGATTCATCAGCAGGTGGTGCGCCGTCAGTGTGGCGGCGACGTTCGGCCCGGCTTGGGCTACGAACTGCGCCGCTTCGCGCGTCGTGATGTGCTCGAAGACGATACGCAGACCCGGGTGGCGCGCGACGAGCGGCGCCAGTACGCGATCAATAAACACGTGCTCGCGATCAAAAATATCAGTTTCAGCATCGGTCACCTCTCCATGCACCAGGAGCGGCATTTCGGCCGCTACCATCCGCGCCAGCACGGCATCGCAATGGCGGATGTCGGTGACACCCGAATCCGAGTTGGTCGTGGCGCCGGCCGGGTAGAGCTTGACCCCATGCACGACACCGCTGGCCAGAGCCCGGTCGATTTCTTCCGGCGGCGTACGGTCCGTCAGATACAACGTCATCAGCGGATGGAACTTTAGGCCGGCCGGCAAGGCCGCAAGGATGCGGCCGCGATAGGCCTGGGCAAGCGCGGTCGTGGTGACCGGCGGGCGCAGGTTAGGCATGACGATCGCACGGCCGAAGCGTCGCGCGCTATCCGGCAGCACCGCCCGCAA
>WBZP01000479.1_pt1 | contig 53667 bp, 31 predicted proteins | sample 5204301 | NCBI WGS metagenome assembly WBZP01 (sample SAMN12412401, study PRJNA552823) | activated sludge metagenome | isolation source: activated sludge from nitrification reactor of wastewater treatment plant... | place: USA: Pennsylvania | collected 2017
TGCGCAAACCACGGTTACTCCCGCGAGTCGACAGAGTCGCCTCACCTGCAACCAATAGTAATTGGGATGGGGATTTCCCTTGGACGGAAAGAACAGGAGGTCGTCGGGCTGTCTCATCTGCACTAGCGTCTGTATGAGCGGTCGGAGCTGCTCAGGAATCTTGAGCCTCCGTTTCGCGTTCTTGGTCTTCCCGGAGGTCACCCACAACACCCTTCCGTCATCGTCAATGTCACGACCCACGCGGGCGATGACTTCACCTTGACGGAGTCCCAAGTACATCATCAGGAGGTGGTGTTCGCATCGCTTTGATGGGACAGGATCCACTGCCGTATTTGAGGATTGCGCTAGAAAATCTAGTCATCACTCGCAAGCTCGGAGGCTCCTTTCTCGAGGAAGAACAGACTGCGGCACTCGCGCACCTGACTGTTGCACGCGAAGAGCTTCGTCATGCGCAAATCCCGGTCCTGCTTTGGCGGAAGTGCAAGAGGACTTGAATCGCTGCTTTGCCATTACTCCGCAGGATGCGACGTGTCGAACACTCGCCGCAAAAGCAGCCTGGGTGCAGAGTGATTGGCGGATCAGTCGAGGTCAGCAAGGGACTTCGATCCTAGAGGGCGCTCTGGCCAAAGCCGTGCTCGCCACTCAGAGTCCTGAGGCCAACCCCGATGCTTGGCAGACGCTAGCAGAGACGTATCTGCGTCTGGCGCGAGTGGAGCAGAATCATCCCCAAGTGCGCGATGCCTACCTTGAGAAGGGACTCTCTGCGGCTCAGAAAATCTACGGGATTAACCCGAACCATGCACTGGGTCGAGCCACGGAAGGGGCACTCCGTCTCTTGGTCGCGCAGTCCGCCCCCTGCTGGCCAACCTGTACCTGCCCTATGCGTTTGATGCGTGGATGCAAAGGAACTTACCCGAGCATCCCGTTCGAGCGCCTTGTAGACGATGGGCTCGTGGTCACATCGGCTGGCGCTGAGATACGCAGCTACGTCCACATCTGACTACCTTTTTGTATTTATTTTGTATTAAAAACAACATTTATTTTCACGATTACTCCTTCCACGAGTCAAAGAAGGATGGAAGGCTCGGGATGGACATGGAACTTCTGGAGAATGGCAGGCGACAGGCTTCGACATCCCCTTTGGACCTTGGCGCGTCTCGGACTGAAACCTCGCACATGCACCAGGCGACCGATCCAATGAGAGCGGGTTGGCTCGCTGCCATCAGGACAGCGATGACCTCGCGCGCAATCGACCTCATCGAGGAAAGGGAGCTTTTGCCAAGCGGAAAGCTGCGGCACCAGTTCTCAGCGCGCGGCCACGAACTCTTGCAGGCAGTGCTCGCCGAGAATCTGCGTCATCCGCGCGATGCGGCAATGGGTTACTACCGCTCACGGCCATTCCTTCTTGGCGCGGGGCTGACTCCGCGTGAGGCCTTCGCCGGATCGCTTGGGCTTAGCACAGGACGCACCGCAGGCCGCGATGTCGGCGTCGTACTGAACCTGCCTCCACGTCGTGGTGTCACCGTACTGCCAACGAGCGGCGACGTCGGCGGGCAGTACACGCCCATTGCGGGCTGGGCGCAAGCGATCGTCTATCACACGACGGTGCTGCGGAACCCTCAATGGGAGGGATCGATCGCGGTGGCGATGGGTGGCGACGCATCCGTGGCAACTGGAGGCTTCTGGTCGGCGCTCACATTTAGCGACCACTCTTTCTCTGCCCATGTTGTTGGTGATTGAGGACAACGGAATTGGTATCTCGACACCTTCGTGGCTACAGACTCCGGGTGGCAACATCGCGCGCAACCTCAGCGGCTTTCAGAATCTCTTGGTTTTGGATGGCAGCGGGAGCGAGCCTGAAGAATGCTGGCAGCTCGTTGCTGAGGCGGTGGCGCACGTGCGGGGGCGGCGGGGTCCGGCGCTCTTGCGGGCGCAGGTGCAGCGGTTATGCGGACACTCCGGTCTCGACATTCAGCGCTATTCATCCGAGGACGAGCGCGATCCGTTGGTCGAGCTGCGCGCGTTTGCCGCGCGTTCCTTGCTGCTCGATGAAGCGGCCTTTACAGATTTGGAGCAGTCCGTGGCACGCGATGTCCGGTCCGCACTCGACGAGGCGCTCGCCGATCCAGCTCCTGATCGGAAAACGGTCACGCACCACGTTTTTTCGGCTCTGACAACGCCTCACGACCATAAACAGGAGGACGATGCTGCGGCCTCCGGTCCCAATGTGACCCTCAAGGACGCCGTGAGGCTCACGCTGGAGCATCGGTTGGCCTGCGATGCCCGTGTGGTCGTTCTGGGCGAAGACGTCGGCAAGAAGGGCGGCGTGCACGGTGTGACCATCGGTCTGCAACAGCGCTTCGGGGCTGCGCGTGTCATCGACACATCCCTTTCCGAAGAGGGAATCATCGGACGCGCGGTCGGGATGGCGCTGGCCGGACTCCTGCCGGTGGCCGAGATCCAGTTCCGCAAGTATCTCGACCCGGCAACCGAGCAGATCCACAACTGCGGAACGCTGCGCTGGCGGACGGCCGGTGAATTCGCCGCGCCGATGGTGGTGCGGATTCCCGTCGGCTACCACTCCCGCGTCAGCGACCCATGGCACTCGGTCTGCGGAGAATCCGTTCTCGCGCATGCCACCGGATGGAAGATCGCTTTTCCCTCGAACGCACGCGACGCAGTGGGGCTTCTGCGGGAGGCGCTGCGTATGAACGATCCAATCTTCTTTCTGGAACATCGCAACCTGCTGGCATCGGCGCGCAGCGCGGCTCCCTATCCAGGAAATGAGTACGCATTGCCGTTCGGGCAGGCGCGCATCGTCTGCACCGGCGCGCGAATTACCGTCGTGACCTGGGGCGATATGGTCTATCGCTGCGTGGATGCGGCAGCGCGGTTTCCGCAGGGAACCGTCGAAGTGATCGACCTGCGAACCATCGTGCCGTGGGACCGTGAGACGGTCTGCCATTCTGTTGAACGGACCGGCCGCTGTCTGATCGTCCACGAAGACAATCTGACCGCAGGTTTCGGCGCGGAGATCGCGGCCTCAGTTGGCGTGGACGCATTTTTGTACCTCGAGTCTCCCGTCGCACGCCTCGCGGTGCCGGATTGTCCGATCCCGTATCAGCGCGAGCTCCTGGACGCGCTGCTGCCAAGTGTCGATGACATCGCGTCGCGGATCGATGCGCTCATCAATTACTGAAGGAGAACGCCATGCCAAGGAGTGAGCCTCACATCAGACATGGGCAGGCTGCCAGGCGGGAAGCGCTGGTGTTCGTCTTTTCTGGCCAGGGTCCCGAGTGGTGGGGGATGGGCCGCGAACTTTACGCAAACGAACCGGTCTTTGCGGAAGCCATCCACACCTGCGATGAGGCGCTGAAGGCGCACTCGGCAATATCGATCACGCGCGAGTTCTTGGCGACCGAGAGTGAGTCGCGACTCGGGGACGTCGAGGTGCTCCAGCCGGTGCTGTTCTCGGTGCACGTCGGACTGGTCTCGCTGCTTAGAAGCTGGGGCGTTGTCCCCGGTGCTGTTGTCGGGCACAGCTTCGGCGAGCTCTCGGCCGCGTGGGCAGGCGGCGCGGTAAAGCTAAGCGACGCGATGAGAATCCATGTCGTGCGCAGCCGTCTGATGAAGCGTCTCGCGGGCCAGGGCAGGATGGTGGTCATTGAGACGAACGCCGAGCACGCGCAGAGCGCAATTGCCGGCCTGAAGGACCGGGTCACAGTCGGTGTCGTCAATAGCCCCAAATCGGTGGTGCTTTCGGGGGAAGATGCGGCGCTTGATGAGACCCTGGCGCGGCTCGCCCGGGCTGGGGTCGCGCAGCGGCCGATTCACATGCCTTATGCGGTCCACTCGCCAGCGATGCGCGCGCTGCTGCCCGAAGTGGTGCAGGCACTCGCCAACCTCGACTGGCAGCCGCCTTCGATACCGCTGTTCTCGACGGTGACTGCGGGCGAGGTGAGTTCCCTCGACGCTGTACACTGGGCACGCAACATCGGGGAGCCGGCGCACTTTGCCGGCGCGATCGACGCCATCCTGGACCGCGGAGCGACCACCTTTGTCGAAATTGGGCCGCACCCGGTTCTTGGCATGGTGATGGCGGAGTGTGCCTCCCACCGTGAAAAGGAATGTACCATACTGCCGTCGCTGAAGCGACGTAGCAAAGAGCGCGAATCGCTGCTGGCCACGCTGCAGATGCTGGCCAAGCTAGGGTATGCGGTCGAGCACGCCAACGGGGCCACAGGCGATAGGCAACCCGCACTTCCGACGGTCACCGCCGTGACCGCCGCCGCGTCGGTCGTGCCGCCGAACCTCCAGCAGCTCCACACTCTGTACGGGCCGGCACGCCACGAATTCCTCGTCGAGTACCTCCGCGCCCGGGTCAGTAGGCGGCTCGGTACCGGCCACATTTCGGCGACGACGCCTCTGCGCGAGCTCGGGCTCGACTCAGCAACCGCTGTTCAGCTTGTCAACGAACTTCATGCCGAGCTCGGGCGGCGGCTGCCTGCGACGCTCTTTTTTGAATACCCGACCCTCGACGCGGTAGCCCGATTCCTGGCCAGCACGCTGGGTCTTCTGCCACCGGAAAAAGGGAGCAGTGTACCCACTCCCAGTCCGCAATCCGCGCAAGAGCCAATTGCCATCGTCGGCATCGGCTGTCGCTTCGCTGGCGGCGCTCATGGACCCGACGCGCTCTGGCAGCTCCTTGAAGACGAAGTCGACGCTGTGACCGAGGTTCCGCCGTCGCGGTGGGACGTGGAGCGCAGCTTTTCTTCCAATGCCGATGCGTCCGGAAAGACCTACTCGAAGTGGGCCGGCTTCCTCGGCGACATCGATCGCTTCGACGCGAGCTTTTTTGGCATCGCCCCTCGCGAGGCACAGAGCATGGACCCCCAGCAGCGGCTCCTGCTCGAAGTAAGCTGGGAGGCGCTCGAGCACACGGGCATCGCCCCTGGCTCGCTGACATCGAGCCGCACCGGCGTCTTCATCGGCATCTGCACCAACGACTACGGTGGGCGGCTGCTTCACGGAGATCCCTGCGACATCGACGCATACACCTTCACCGGCAGCTCGGCGAGCGTCGCAGCGGGGCGTATCTCGTACGTGCTCGGCCTGCAGGGCCCGGCGCTCTCGGTCGATACAGCCTGTTCATCGTCGCTGGTGGCGCTGCACCTTGCCTGCCGCAGCCTGCAAAAGGGTGAGTGCGACCTAGCGCTCGCGGGGGGGGTGAACCTGATCTTGTCGCCAGCGCTCATGATTTACTTCAGCCGCCTGCGTGCCCTTTCGCCGACGGGGCGCTCGCGGGCGTTTGATGCCTCAGCCGATGGCTACGTGCGCGGCGAGGGCTGCGGGATCGTCGTGCTCAAGAGGCTAAGCGAAGCACAGGCGGCGGGCGACCGCATTTATGCCATCGTGCGAGGCAGCGCAGTCAACCAGGACGGACGCAGCAATGGCTTGACGGCACCGAGCGGGCACGCACAACAGGAGGTGGTGCGGGCGGCCCTGGCCGACGCTCGGATCGCACCTTCCCAGGTGGGCTACGTCGAGGCACACGGGACGGGCACGCCACTCGGCGATCCCATCGAGCTGCGTGCGCTCGGTGCCGTACTGACGGAGGGCCGCGCCGCAGAAGACAAGGTACTCGTCGGCTCAATCAAGACCAACTGCGGTCACACCGAGGGCGCTGCCGGCATCGCCAGCGTCATCAAGGTAGCGCTGGCGCTCCACCACAAGAGAATCCCGCGCAGCCTGCATTTTCAGATTCCCAGTCCGCACATCCCCTGGTCCGAGCTACCGCTCCGGGTCGCCACCACGGCGACGGACTGGAATTCTGAAAAGCGGCGCACCGCAGGGGTCAGCTCCTTCGGCTTTAGCGGCACCAACGCGCACGTCATCCTGCAAGAGGCAGAGGAGGAGCCAGTCCGCGGCACCGTGCCGCCTGCAGTGCCGATTCCCGTATTGCTCTCGGCGCGCAGCGAATCGGCGCTGCGCCAGCAGCTCGACAGCCTGCAGGATTTCGTGCAGAGCAGAGAGGATGTGACGCCCGTCGATATCGCTTGCACGTTGGCGACCGCGCGCACCCACTTCGAACATCGAGCGGGCGTGCTCGTGCACGATCGCGACGAGCTCCTCTCGGCCCTGGCGGGAAGACTCCTTGTCGCAGGCGAAGTGCGCACCGGCGGGCTGGCGCTGCTCTTCACCGGGCAGGGCAGCCAGCGCCCCCGCATGGGTGCCTCGCTGTATGCGCGCTACCCGGCTTTCCGCGACGCGCTCGATGAGGTTTTGGCGTCGCTTGACAGTCAGATGGAGCGACCGATCTCGCCCGTGCTACTGGCCGACGCTGACCCAGCGCTCGACGAGACAGGCTTTACACAGCCAGCGCTATTTGCGCTGCAGGTGGCGCTGTTCCACCTAGTCGCGTCGTGGGGCCTGACGCCTGGCTGGCTCGTCGGGCACTCGGTAGGCGAGCTCGCAGCGGCTCATGTCGGCGGCGTGCTTGGGCTCAAGGATGCCTGCACGCTCGTCGCCGCGCGCGGGCGACTCATGCAGTCGCTGCCACGCGGCGGCACCATGGTCGCACTGGAGGCAACCGAAGAAGAGGTCCGGCCGCTCCTGTTTACGGGCGAGGTCGACCTGGCGGCGATCAACGGGCCGCGGGCCGTCGTGATCTCAGGGGATGAGCGGGCCGTAGCCCATGTCGAAGGGGTGTTTGTCTCGCGCGGGCGATGGGCACAGCGGCTGCGGGTAAGTCACGCGTTCCATAGTTCGCGCATGGACGCGATGCTCGGTGAGTTCTCCCACGTCGCCGAGGCGCTGAGCTTCGTGCCACCACGCATCCCGATCGTATCGACGGTGAGCGGACGCCTGGCCTCTGCCGACGAGTTGTGCACGCCGGAGTACTGGGTGCGGCAGGCTCGCGCGACAGTGCGCTTCGCGGACGCGGTGCGGACGCTCGACGAGGCGGGGGTAACGACCTACTTCGAGCTCGGACCGCAGGGCGTCCTGTCGGCGCTCGCGAAGGACTGCCTACCCGCCGCGCCAAGCAGGCTGTTCGTGCCAGCGTTACGCAAAGACCGGGGTGAGGTCGAGGCTCTTTCTGACGCGCTGCTGCGCCTCCACGTCCATGGCACCACGCTTGACTGGAACGCCTTCTTCGCACCGCTCGCTGGCCGTCGCATTGAGCTGCCGACCTACCCCTTTCAGCGCCAGCGCCACTGGATCGAGTCACGACGGGCTCCAGACGGTGATTCGAGCCGACATCCGCTGCTTGGGACCGCACTTCCGGTCGCGGGTAGCGACGGAATTCTCATTCCCGGATGCATTCCGGAAGGTGAGCTAAGCTGGCTCTCCGGCCACGTGGTCGCCGGGACGAGCATCTTGCCCGGGACCGCCTTTCTCGATATCGCCCTCGCGGCGGCGCAGCAGGCCGGGGCTGCCTGCGTCGTAGAGCTGACGATAGAAGCACCGCTGATGCTGTCTACAAGCGCCATTGAGCTGCAGGTATCCGTCGCAGCAGCGGATACGATGGGGCGGCGTGCGCTGGCACTTTACGCCCGTCCACCTGGCGCGGCCTGGCGTCGGCATGCGTCAGGTAGCCTTGGGTCGACGGTTCGCCCGTCGCCATCTGTGCTCGACTCGTGGCCGCCTGCAGGTGCCAAACCGGTTGCCCTGGACGGTCTTTATGCGATGCTGGCCGAGGCCGGACTCGAATACGGCGAGCCATTCCGCAGGGTGGCCGGAGCCTGGCGACGCGATGCTGAGCTCTTCGTGGAGGTGCGACTCGACGAAGCGCGCTCCCATTACGCCCTGCATCCAGCGCTGCTCGACGCGGCTCTGCATCCCTTCGTCGCAGACTCGACCTCCACTTCTCTAGAGCTGCCCTTCTGCTTCACGGGCGCTTCGCTCTACGCCAGTTTTGCCACAGTCCTCCGGGTGCGAATCGCTCGCACGGAGGGCGGATTCTCGCTCGAAGTAACCGACGGAGGAGGTCAGCCCGTGGCCAGGGTGGAGTCAGTGCTCTTGCGGCCAGTCTCGACGAAACGGGTGGAGCACGTGCACCGCGTGGCCTGGTCGGAGCTTGTGCTTCCCATCGTGCGGGCAGAGGGCGGCCATCTGGCGCTTTGCGGGACGGAGATCTCAGGTCTTGCCGAAGCGTTGCGCCGTGCGGGTGCGGCCTACCGTTGCTTCGCGACCGTCGGTGCGTTACGCGCGGCTCTTGATGCGGGCGGTCCGCGGCCGACAGTGGTCGCTTTCCACGACGAGTCCACCGACGCCCGAACGATCACCAAGCGCGGGCTCGCGTTCTTGCAAGAGGTACTCGCAGACATGCGTCTTGCCAACGCGCAGGTCACATTTCTCACTCATGGCGCGCTCGCAGCGACGGCGGATGACGTCGTCTCATCCATCGCGCCGGCGAGTCTGGGAGGGCTCGCACGGTCGGCGAGGGCCGAGCACCCCGAGCGCGTCATCATCCATATCGACCTCGACACGGACCCACGTTCACTCGCAGCGCTGCCGTCGGTGTGCCGAAGCGACGCTGCCCAGGTGGCCCTGCGCAGCGGGCGCGCCCGGGTGGCACAGTTCCTTCGCGCACATGGGAGCGTTGCCAGCAAGCGCAGCTTGGCCACCGACGGCGCTGTACTCATCACCGGCGGGACTGGCTCGCTTGGCTCGGAGGTCGCCCGACACCTGGTGAAGCGGCACCGTGTGCGCGATCTCGTGCTGGTGTCCCGACGCGGCGAGGGTGCGCAAGGTGCCACATCACTACGGGCGGAGCTCGAGCTGGCGGGTGCGCGTGTCGTCATGGCGGCGTGCGATCTTGGCGACCGTGCAAAGGTCGGTCAGCTTATCGCCTCGATCCCACGCCTGCGCGGCATCGTACATACCGCTGGCTCGCTCGACGACGGACTCATCGGCACCCTCGACCCGACGAGCATCGATCGAGCGTTCTTGCCCAAGGTCGATGGAGCACTTCACCTTCATGAGCTGACGCGCGATCTGCCGCTCGACTACTTTGTGATGTTCTCCTCGGTGGCCGCGCTCCTTGGGCCGCCGGGCCAGGCCAGCTACGCCGCGGCCAACGCGGTCCTCGACGCGCTGGCGCACCACCGGCGGGCGGCGGGGCTGCCAGCGCTGGCGGTCGACTTCGGGCCGTGGGCTGAGGTCGGGATGGCGGCACGGCTCGGCACGTCTTGGCAGGCGCGCCTTGGGCGGCTTGGTCTGATCGCGCTGTCGACGGCTTCCGCGCTCGCGGGGCTCGATGCGGCACAGGCCCTGGGTGAAGCACAGCTCTTGGTTGCTGGGCTGGGGAGCGTGCCGTTGCATAAGCCGACCGGGCTGGGCGGTCCGCAAGATCTTGCGGAGCTCACACCGGCCGAACGCGAGCGGTCGCTGCGTGAGTGGATCCGCGCCGAGGCGGCGCGCGCGCTAGGCCTGGGTTCGCCGACCGAGGTGCCGTGGGAGCGTCCGCTCCGCGAGCTTGGGATGGACTCGCTCTCCGCCCTCGAGCTGCGCAATGCACTCGTGGCGCGGCTCGGCCAGCCACTGCCGGCGACGGTCGTGTTTGACCACCCCCATGTAGCTGCGCTCACTCGTTTTCTGGCGGCGCGGATCGCGCCTGGGCCGCCAAAGAGCAAGGCCGTTGCCGATGTGATCGAAGAGATGAGCGAGGGAGAGCTCGACGCTCTGATCTCCTCGTTGCAGGGGAAGTCATGACTGAGTCCAAGAACCTGTCTCTCGAAGAAAAACGCAAGCTCGCCAGAGAGCTCCTTTTGTCCAAGAAGGTGGAGGAGCGCGGGCGTCTGGCAGATGCACCGATCGCCGTCGTTGGCATCGGCTGTCGGTTCCCCGGCGGCGTCGTCGATCCGGAGAGCTTCTGGCGACTGCTGGATGGGGGCGTCGACGCGGTCAGGCGTGTGCCGAGCGAGCGCTGGAACGCCGATGCGCTGTACGACGCCGACCCCGACGCGCCAGGAAAGACCAATACGTGCGAAGGCGGGTTCCTCGACGAGATCGACCGCTTCGACGCCAGCTTCTTCGGGCTGTCGCCGCGCGAGGCGATGCACATCGACCCACAGCAGCGGCTCCTGCTCGAGACGAGCTTCGAGGCACTCGAGTGCGCCGGCATCCCACCCCATTCCCTGCTCGGCACCCGAACCGGTGTCTACGTCGGGCTCATGTGGCACGACTACGAAGCCCTGCATCCACCGACGCTGGAGGCGCTCAATGGGTACGTCGCGCTCGGCACCGCTGCCAGCGTGGCGTCGGGACGCATCTCTTATCTGCTCGGACTTCAAGGGCCGAGCATGACCGTTGACACGGCGTGCAGCGCGTCGCTGGTCACCATCCACCTTGCCTGCCAGGGTCTGCGCGCCGGCGAATGCGACCTAGCCCTGGCCGGCGGCGCGACGATCCTTTTCACGCCGGCCTTGCACGTCGAGTTCGCCAAGTTGCATGGACTCGCGCCGGATGGCCGATGCAAGAGCTTCGCCGCATCGGCAGACGGGGTTGGCTGGGGCGAGGGCTGCGGGATGCTCGCGCTCAAGCGGCTCGACGATGCTTTGAGCGCCGGTGACCCAATCTGGGGCGTGCTCCGGGGATCTGCGGTCAATCAAGATGGACGCAGCAACGGGCTGACAGCGCCAAACGGTCCGGCGCAGGAAGCCGTGCTTCGTCAGGCGCTCCACCGCGCAGGCATCATCCCCGACGAAGTCGATTACGTCGAGGCACACGGGACCGGCACGGCGCTCGGCGATCCGATCGAAGCCAACGCGCTCGCGGCGGTGTATGGCACAGGTCGCGCCGCGGGTCGGCCGCTCCATATCGGCTCGGTCAAGTCGAACTTCGGGCATACGCTGGCCGCATCTGGTGTGGCTGGCGTCATCAAGGTGCTGCTCGCCATGCGGCACGAGCGCGTCCCGGCCAGCTTGCACGCTGCAGCGCTAAGTCCGCACGTGTCATGGGACACCGCGAACCTGCATGTCGTCGGTGAGCCGGTATCCTGGCACGTCGCTGCGAAGCCGCGCATCGCCGGGGTGAGCTCGTTCGGGATCAGCGGCACCAATGCACATTTACTGATCAGCGAGCCGCCAACCCATGCGAAAGCGACGGCGATGGCAGGCGCAGCGGCCTATCCGATCTTGCTCTCGGGGAAGACGAAAGGCGCGCTCCTTTTGCAGGCGCAGCGGCTGGCGGCGCACCTGGAATCGCACGCCGAGCTGCGTCTTGTCGACGTGGCGCATACCCTATCGCGCGGGCGGACCCACTTTTCGGAACGTGCGGCATTCGTTGCGACAAATCCAGCCGAGCTGGTAAGCGAGCTCCGCGCGCTCTCGGTTCAACCACCAAGAGTCGAGAGCGTGGACCCGCTGGCTTTCTTGTGTACCGGCCAGGGCTCTCAGTACCTGGGCATGGGGCGGGAGCTATACCGGACGTACCCGTCTTTTCGTACTACCTTCGACGCATGCCGCGAGGCCGTGGGGGGACGACTTGGCCAGGAACTCATCGATGTTGTGCTTGGCAAGGGGACTCCCGAGGTCGATCAGACGGCGCTTACGCAGCCGGCGACTTTCGCCATCGGTGTAGCGCTCGATGCGCTGTGGCGCTCGTGGGGAGTGCGGCCGCATCTGCTCCTTGGCCACAGCGTCGGCGAGTACGTGGCGGCTTGCATCGCCGGAGTGTTCTCGATCGAAGATGGGATGCGGCTCGTCGCAGCACGCGGGCAGCTGATGCAGTCGCTCTGTTCGCCCGGCGCGATGGTCGCCCTCGAGGCCACGGAGACAGTCGTGGCTCCGCTCGTCGAGCGTCGGCGTGAGCAGGTCTCGATTGCCGCGATTAACGGACCGCGGCAGACGGTGATTGCTGGCGCCGCGGACGCAGTCGCGGCGATCGCGGACGAGCTTGGGCGCGCTGGCATTCGCTCTCGGCGGCTGCCGGTGTCGCACGCCTTTCACTCGCCGCTCATGCAGCCGATGCACGCTCGCTTCGCCGAGCAGGCTGAACGGGTGCGCTATGCTGCGCCGCGGATCCCGCTTATCAGCAACGTGACCGGGGAAGTCGGGGCGGACGTTGCCAGCGCAGACTACTGGGTGCGACATGTGCTCGCGTCGGTCCGCTTTGCCGACGGCATGCACACGCTCTACCGGGCGGGAGCGAGGGTTTTTATTGAGATCGGACCACAGCCGACGCTCCTTGGGCTGGGCGCGGCGTGCCTGCCCGAGGGAGCAAAGGTTTCCTGGCTGCCGTCGCTACGCAAGGGCCAGGAGGACCTGCGGGTGATACTGACCGCGGCGGGGACGCTGTGGTCTTCCGGCGTTGAGGTCGACTTTGCGGAGGTGACCTCAGGTGGACGACGGGTCGAGCTGCCGCCCTATCCCTTCGAGCGGCAGCGCTTCTTCCTTGAGCCGCAGCCGGTGGTGCAGCAGTCCGATAACTCGACGGGTCACCCGCTTCTTGGGGCCCGCATCTCGACGGCAGGCGTCTTGGCGGTATTCGAGTCGAGGCTGTCGCAAAAACTGCTGCCGTGGCTCGACGATCACCGGGTGTTCGACCTCGCAGTCATGCCAGGCGCGGCGCTTGCCGAGTGGGTCCAGGCGGCGGCGAACGCATGTCTGGGTGAGGCCACCTACATGATCGACGAGCTGCAGTTCGAGCGGGCGCTCGTGGTTCCAGACGGAAAATCGTTGCGGGCACAGCTCGTCCTTCACCAAGAGGACACAGACGTCGCGGTCGAAATCTACACGCAAGCCGATGGGGAAGCCCTGGAGTGGACTCGACAGGCCGCTGGGCGACTGGTACGAGCGACGGAGAATCTGTCCGCGCCGCCGCCCGAGCGGAAGGGTGAAGCGCTCTCACCGTCGCTGATCTACTCCACGTTTGCTGAGGCGGGGCTGCGCTACAAAGCCGCTTTTCAGGCCGTGCGCAGAGCCTGGCGAGACGAAACGGGGGCCGTCATCGCGGACCTAGCGCTGGCTCCACCTACGGCAGATGAAGCGGATCGATACGGCCTTCACCCGGCTCTCTTAGATGCGGCGCTGCACGCGCTGGTGTTGGCCGAGGGTGCGGCCCTGCGTGGGGAGCTATTCTTGCCGTTCGCTTTCAATGAGGTGCAGGTTCTGGCATCCGGAACTGCGACGGCGCACGTACGTGGGGTAGTCGTCGAGCGTGGCCCTCAGACGATCCATGCGTCGGTCATGGTCTGGGACGATGCGGGACGGTGCATCGCCCGCGTAGGGCGGCTCGATTGCCGGCGGGTGACGGCGGCCGATCTACGCCCCCGCCAAGCCACCGACGAGCTATTTTATACAGTCGAGTGGCCGACCGTCCCGGAGACGCCGTTGCCGACGGGTGACGGTGCGCTCGCCGATCGAGCTTTTTTGCTCGTATCCCCGGGAAAGCTGCCCCCCCTCGGAGAGGCGCTCGGCCAAAAGCTGGCCCGGCATGGCGGGCGAGTGGCGACCTGCGGGCTCGAAGAGTTGGTGGACGCGCTGCCGGGCGTCAGCACGGTAGTCTACTTCGCGCAGGGAAGCGGTGAGGGCGCGGAGGCGGCCAAGGGGCAGGCTCTTGATGGGCTGAAGCTCGCCCAGGCCGTGATGGCGCACAAGGTGTCCTCTCTGCGGCTGGTTGTAGCGACGGAGCGTGCGCAAGCCATAGGCGCGAGCGAGGATGTGTCGCCTGCGTCAGCGGCGTGCTGGGGACTGGGAAGGGTGTTGCTGTTGGAGCAGCCTGCCTGGCCGATCACGCTCGTCGATGTACAGAGCTTCGCGACCGGAGAGGATGCGCCTCTCATTGGTGCCGAGCTACTCGCCACGGATGGAGAATCGCAGGTGGCGCTGCGGGCGGGACAGCGTCATGTTGCGCGGCTCGTGCGCGCACCGCGCTCGCAGCCCGGTTCTTCAACCTGGCAGCCGCTTGACGATGGAGCGGTGCTGATCACCGGAGGCCTCGGGGGACTCGGGCTGGCGGTGGCACGGCATCTTGTCCTATCTCACGGTGCCCGCCGCCTGGTCTTGCTCGGACGGAGGGAGCCCGGGAAGGCGGCGCTGGAATCCATCCAGGCACTGCGCCAAGCCGGGGCCAACGTGGTGATCGCCAAAGTCGATGTCACGAACCGGGCCGAGCTTGAGCGTGTGCTCGTCGAGGCGGCACCCGTACGGGCGGTGGTGCACGCCGCCGCTGTAGCCGAAGCATCTCTGCTCGCGCAGCAATCGCCAGAGCGTCTCTTGCGAGTGCTCGACGCGAAGGTCGAAGGCGCGTGGAACCTGCACGAGCTTACAAGCAAGCTGCCGCTGGCCGAGTTCGTGCTGCTCTCGTCGATTGCATCGATCGCGCCGGACGAAGGTGGCGGTGCCTATGCAGCGGCGAACGCATTTCTCGACGGACTCGCGCACCACCGACGTGCACACGGGCTGCCGGCGCACAGCCTGAACTTCGGCCCGTGGGCGGGCGCGGGGATGTTCAATCAGCTGGCCGAAGCTGAGCGAGAGCGGCTGTTGCGCGAAGGCGTCTTGCTGCTTTCTCCCGAGCAGGCCCTCTTGGCACTTGACGCTGCGACCGCAAGGAGCGAGGCACAGCTCGGGGTACTGTCGCTGGATCTCGAACGCCGCCGTCGCCTTTATGCGGGGCGGGCTATTCCTTCGTTGTGGCAAAAGCTCGTGCAGGCCGCCAAGCGGGCGACCCCCAGCGGCCCGGCGGCACTCCACATCCGGATCGACAAGCTGTCGTCGGCCGAGCAGCAGTCGGCGATCGAGTCGCTGGTGCAGGAAGAGCTGCGGCGCACGCTCTCGCTTCCACCAGGTTCCATGATTCCGCACGATCGACCGTTCCTGGAGCTTGGCGTCGACTCGCTGATTGGCATCGAGCTGCGCAACCAGCTCGCTCGCTCGCTTGGAATCGAGCTGCCGGCCACGGTGATCTGGGATTACCGCACCGTGCACGAACTCGCCAGCTACCTCTCCTCGCGGCACGCAGCACGCACTCCGGCGCGGCGCACGACAGCTTCCGACATGCCTCCGCGGCCGGCCTCCCCAAAGACGGCGCTGCGCTTGCACCCTGAGCCGCCGTTCCCACCGCTCTTTGGCATTGGAGGAGTCCTTGGCGGTGGCTCTTATCTGAAAGATCTTGCCGTCGAGCTTGGACCCTTACAGCCGTTTTACACCATGCCGTACCCGGGCCTCGACAACGACATGGAGCCACTGACCCGCATCGAGGAGCTGGCCGAGTACTTCCTGTCCTTCCTGCGAGAGACGCATCCGCGTGGGCCCTACGTGATTGCAGGACACTCGTCAGGCGGCATCGTCGCGCTCGAGATGACGCGCCGGCTGGTCGACAAAGGCGAGAGCGTGCTCGAGCTCATTCTCCTCGACACCTGGACCAAGGCGACCTGCGACCGGAAGCAGATCACCCAGACCATGCCCGATCTGCAGGAACTGCTGGCCCCGTTCATCGCCGCAGGGCGGGTCCCCGACGACGTAAGCTCCTACAGGCATCGCTTCGAGCGGCTGTGGCGCGCGAACGGTCAAGCGCTCGACCACTACGAGATGCCGCGCTTCGACGGTGATGTGACGCTCATCGTTCCAGAGGACGACCTGTTCGGGCTCTCGTCGAACATCGAAGACTGGCGCCAGCACTGCGCGACCTTGAAGGTACGGCGCACGACGGGAAACCACACCACGATGGTGCTGTCGCCCCATGCCCGACGGACGGCGCAGATCATCCGCGGCCTTGTACGCGGACCATCGCGTGCAGTTCCAGGCGAGGCACCGTCGCAGATACGAGCCGATGTCCACTTGCCGCTTTCAGATTCCCAGCGCTGGATGTGGCTACTCCAAGAGCTCGACAAAACAAGCGCCAGGTACAACGTGTTCTTCGGGCTGCGGGTCAGGGGCGCGCTCGATCTCGACGTGCTCGACAGCGCCATAGCGACAGTCGTCGCTCGCCATGAATCGCTGCGTATGTCGTTTGTGGTCGAAAACAAGGAGCCACGAGCCGTCTTGCATCCGCAGCTGACCATTCCACTTCAGCGGCACGATCTTGCCGCGCTGGACGAGGTGGACCGCGCGGCAGCCCTCGAATCCATCAAGCGCGAGCTTACCCAGACCTCGTTCGACCTGAGCCGGGTGCCGCTAGGCCGCGCCTCCGTCTTGACGCTGCATCCCACGGACCACCTGGTGCTGTTTTGTTTCCACCACGCGATCGTCGACGGGATGTCTTGCAGTCTGTTCGCGTCGGAGGTCATGGCCGGCTATGCGGCCAAGCTGCGCGGCGTTGCACCGTCGCTCCCCGATCTGCCCTGGCAGCTCTCGGACTATGTTCGCTGGGAGCACGCGCAAAAGACCGAGGCCAAGCTCGAAGCGGATCGGGCTTACTGGCGGCGAGTCACCTTGGGATTGCCGCAGCTAGACCTGCCGGGGAGAAAGCCGGACGGCGCGCGCTCTGGCCAGGGGGGACTGGTCGAGTTCACGCTCGATTCATCTCTTACGCAGGCGCTCAAAGCGCTGGCGCAAAAAGAGGGCCGCTCACTCTACATGGTCCTCGTCGCCGGCTTTGCAGCGCTCTTGGCGCGGTACAGTGGGCAGGACAGCTTTGCGCTCGCGACGGCGGTAGCCAATCGCAACCGGCCCGAGGCGCACAACCTCATCGGCTGCTTCGTCAACACGGTGCTCCTCCGCTTCGACTGCGGCGACATGCCGACGGTCCGTGAGCACATCCAACGGGCCGGCGCCCAGGTGCTCGAGGCGATGGAGCATTCGTCGCTGCCGTTTCCCGAGGTGGCGCGCATCGCAGCCCCACAGTGGGTCGAGAACGGGATGCCGTTTGTGTCAGCTTACTTCGCGTTCGAGAAGCTGCTGCTCCCGGCCCAACGCGATGCGTCGCTCCGCTGGGAGCCGGTGGCGGATACGCTCTCTGGGGACGTCGCTGGAACCGCAAAGTTTGACCTTAGCCTGTCCATGGGAGAAGACGGCAAGCTGCTGCGCGGTCATTTCATCTACGCCCGCGACGTCTTCGATGCGGCGACGGTCGAGCGGATGGCTGGGAACCTTGTGACGCTGCTCGGCGCGATGGCGGCGTCGCCTTCAGCTCAGCTCGCGGCGCTGCCGCTGCTCACGGATGCCGAGCGCCGGCAGATCCTCAGCGAATGGAACGACACCGTGCGAGTCCGAGAGGGCTGCCCGCGTCTCCATGAGCTGTTCCTGGCCCAGGCAGCGTCTGCGCCGGAGCGGATCGCGATGGTCCACGCTGCGCAGAAAATGACCTACGGAGAGCTGGCTCGGCGCGTCGCGGAGCTCTCCTTGCACCTGCGCGGACTCGGCATCGGGCGTGAGGTCTTCGTCGGCGTTTGTGTCGAGCGGTCGTTCGAGATGGTGGTCGCGATGCTCGCCGTCCTGCAAGCGGGCGGTGCGTACGTGCCGCTCGATCCGGCATACCCGCGCGAGCGGCTGCGCTTCATGCTCGATGACAGCTGCGCCCGGGTCGTCCTGGTCAGCGCCGAGAGCGCGGCGTCCCTCGGCGAAATGGAGGATCGCCGATTCGTCGACGTACGCCGTCCGGAAAGCTGGACCGAGCGTGGTATGCTGCCGAGGTCGGATGAAACGTCGCCACACGATCTGGCGTACCTCATCTACACCTCCGGTTCGACGGGCAAGCCGAAAGCGGTCGCCATCGAGCACAGAAGCGCCGTGGAGCTCGTTCGATGGGCGCTCGAGGTCTATCCCACCTCGGTGCTCGATGGAGTCTTGGCTTCGACGTCGATCTGCTTCGATCTATCGATATTCGAACTCTTCGTGCCGCTGGCGGCCGGCGGGCGTGTGGTTCTCGCTGCGGATGCGCTCGAGCTCGCCCGGCTCGATGCCAGCGCCGAGGTGCGCCTACTCAACACAGTGCCTTCGGCGGCGGGGGAGCTCTTGCGGCTCGGCAAGATTCCAGCGAGCGTGCGGGTGATCAATCTCGCCGGGGAGCCGCTCTCGCCGTCGCTCGTCGATATGCTCTACGAAAAAACGCAGGTCGAGCGCGTCTACGATCTGTACGGCCCATCGGAGGACACGACGTACTCGACCTGTGCCCTGCGAGAGCGCGGTGCCATGGCAACGATCGGACGACCGATCAGCAACACCCGAGTGTACATCTTGGACTCGCAGATGCAGCCGGTTCCGGTCGGCGTCATCGGCGAGATCTGCATCGCCGGCGCGGGGCTGGCGCGGGGCTACCTTGGCCGCCCCGAGCTCACCGCGGAGCGCTTCGTGCCCGATCCGATCATCCCCGGGGCGCGCATGTACCGCACGGGGGATCGCGGACGCTTCCGTCCCGATGGGAACATCGAGTTTCTGGGTAGAGTGGACGGGCAAGTCAAGCTGCGCGGCTTCCGCATCGAGCTCGGCGAGATCGAGACGGCGCTGCGCTCGCACCCGTCCGTCGCTGAGTGCGCGATGGCAGTTCGGCAAGAAGTGCCCGGCGACGCACGGCTCGTTGCCTACGTGGTCGAGCGCGATGGACACGCCCTGTCCCTCCCCGAGCTACGTCACCACCTCGGACGCACGCTGCCTCAGCACATGCTGCCGCAGCATCTGGTGCCACTTGCGAAGCTGCCGCGGACGCAAAACGGTAAGCTCGACCGCAAGGCGCTCCCAGCCCCCGAGCTTGCCCGTGCCAGCGAGAACGGCTACGTGCCGCCCGAGCCGGGGCTGGAAGAGACGATCGCGAGCGTCTGGCGTGAGGTGCTGTCCGTCCCGCAGGTCGGACGCGACGATCACTTCTTCCTGCTCGGTGGCCACTCACTTTTGGCGACGCAGGTAGCGAGCCGGCTCGGCGCGATCCTGCACCGTGAGGTGACCCCGACAGCACTTCTTGCTCGGCCGGTGCTGCGAGAACTCGCGGTGTTCCTCCGCGACGGCACGCTTTCTCACAACCTCGACGAAGCTCGCCAGTCGGCCAGCGCGCAGAAGCAGGCGATCAAACAAGTTGGACGTTGGGTGAAGCGATGAGCGAAAACATGGACGACACTGATGCACTCGACGGTGTTGCGATCATCGGCATGGCCGGGCGCTTTCCCGGAGCCCAAGATCCCGAAGCGCTGTGGCAAAACCTCTGCGCCGGCGTCGAGAGCATCACCACCTTTGGCGACGACGAGCTGCGAGCAGCGGGCGTTTCCGAAGCGGAGCTTGCGGATCCGCGCTACGTCAAGCGCTGGGGCTACATCGACGGCGCCGACTGCTTTGATGCCGGCTTTTTCGGCGTGAGCCCGCGCGATGCCGAGCTGATGGATCCACAGCAGCGGCTCTTTTTGGAGAGTGCCTGGGCGGCGCTCGATAGCGCAGGTTATTCCTCGAGGCGGCGCATCTGCCGGGTCGGAGTCTACGGCGGTGTGGGGTTTGATCATTACTTCGCGCTCAACCTCGCACCGGGTTTCGCCGAGCTCTCGCCGGCCGCTTACTACCGGATCTTCTTTGGCAACGACAAGGACTTCGTCTGCACCCGGGTGGCACACGCACTCGACCTTCATGGACCAGCGCTGACGCTGCAGACAGCTTGTTCGACCTCGCTCGTGGCCATCTGTACAGCGGCGCTGCATCTGCTGACGCACCAGTGCGATCTGGCCCTTGCTGGAGGAGCCAGCGTGCGCGTTCCGATCCAGGCCGGCTACCTTTACGAGGATGGCGGCACTTCATCGCCCGACGGGGTCTGCCGCAGCTTCGACGCGGCGGCGCGCGGAGCGGTGTGGGGCAGCGGCGTGGGAGTGGTGGCGCTCAAGCGACTCTCGGAGGCAGTACGCGACAGAGATCATATATTCGCAGTCATCAAGGGGTTCGCGGTCAACAACGACGGCGCGAGGAAGGCAGGCTTTACCGCCCCGAGCGTCGACGGACAAGCCGCAGTGATCGCCCAGGCGCTGGCGATGGCCGACGTGAAGGCGAGCAGCATCGGCTACGTCGAGGCACACGGCACAGCCACCCCGCTCGGTGATCCGATCGAGGTTGCGGCGCTCGTGCAGGCATTCCGCGAGGCGGGCGGCAGCGGGCGTGGCTACTGTGCGCTCGGCTCCGTGAAGACCAACCTCGGGCACCTCGACGTGGCCGCCGGTGTGACCGGGCTCATCAAGACAGCGCTGTCCATCGAAAGAGGCGAGATTCCGAGGAGCCTGCACTTCGAGCGCCCGAACCCGCACATCGACTTTGCATCGAGCCCCTTCTTTGTGAATCAGGCGCTGCGCCCCTTTCCTTCCCATGCCGGTCCCCGGCGGGCAGGCGTGAGCTCCTTTGGCATCGGCGGCACCAACGCGCACGTGGTGCTGGAGCAAGCGCCGCTGCGGCCTGCATCGGACCCGCCCCACGCCACGGTGTTGCTGCCCATCTCGGCGAAGACAAAAGCGGCGCTTGCCCGCATGACGCACGAGCTCGCGGCCTGGCTGGCTGTACACCCGGCGACCAACCTCTCCGATGTCGCCTTCACGCTGCAGGTCGGGCGCGAAAGTTTTTTGCACCGATGCCATGTCGTGTGCTCGACGGCGAGTGAAGCGGCACGGCTCCTTTACACGGCAGCAGCGAGTGTGGCAGCAACGGGGATCAAGGTGACGCTCACGGGCGCAGCGGACACGGAGAGAGCGCGCGCAGCGTGGCAGCGGCTGGGCGTCATCGGTGAGCTCCATACCGGATCGGATGGCATCCGCGTGGAGTTGGATCCCACGACCGCTGGAGAGCGAGCGCTGCTCGAGACCCTTGGTCGTCTGTGGCAGGCCGGCGCGGCCATCGATTGGACTGCGCTTTTTCCCAAGGACCGCAGGTCTCGGCTGCCGCTGCCGACGTACTCGTTCGAGCGAGAGAGACATTTCATCGAGCGTCCCACGACCCAAGCGCGGCACACCCTGCGCCGCCTCACGTGGCAGGTCGGCGTTCTGCGAAAGCGCCATGTAGCGACGAAGACGACGGCGGTGATCACCGAGGATGGCCAGCTGCGCGAGGCGCTGGCGCGCGATCCCTCGGTAAGCGTGATCCGGGTTTTCCAGCCTGCTGAGGACCCAGTGACGACGGCGACGACGGCTCTCGGCGAGCTCCAGCTTTTGCTACGGGACGGCCGACCGCGCGATGTGGTCTGGGTGACAAAGAGCGCTCAGAAAGTTCTCGACGGTGATGTGCCACGGCCAGAGCTGGCGGCCCTGTGGGGAATCGGCCGGTCGCTCCTGCGCGAACACACACCGCTGCGGTTGTCGCTGGTTGACGTCGATGAGCTGCCTGCGCCGGATTCGCTGCTTGGGTTCGAGGAAGAACAGTGGGCACTGCGCGACGGCAAGGTACTTACGCCACATCTGGTCGGTACGCCGATGATCGGAGCTTGGCGGGCCCCGTCGTCCGAGGGTGCAGTGCTCATTACCGGTGGACTGGGGGCGCTCGGGTTGCACATCGCTGAACACCTCGTACGTGCGCACGGCGTGCGGCAGCTCGTGCTCGTTGGGCGGAATGCCTCTGGAGAAGACCAGCGCCGGCGAATCTTGGCATTGGAGGCGATGGGGGCGAACGTGACCGTGGCGACGGTGGACGTGGCGGATCGGACAGCGCTCTCCAGCGTGCTCTCGGCGCAGCCGCTACGCGGCGTAATTCACGCGGCCGGCGTCCTTGATGATGGCATTGTCGAAAACCTGACTGCCGAGCGGCTGCGCAGCGTGCTCTCACCCAAGGTTCTCGGCGCACGCTGGCTCGATGAGCTGACGCGCGGGATGCCGCTCGATTTCTTTGTGTTGTTTTCGTCCTTGTCGTCGCTCGGCTCGCCAGGACAAGCGAGCTACGCGGCGGCGAACGCATTTCTCGACGCACTCGCCGAAACCCGACGTGCACATGGGCTGCCGGCCGTAAGCATCGCTTGGGGCCCGTGGGCAGGCGATGGCATGGTTGCGCGTGCGCCGATGGCACGTCACGGACTGCGCCGAATCGAGCCCGCACAGGGCCTCTCGCTGTTCGACGCCGCGCTGGGACAGTCGCAGGCAGTGGTGTACGTCGTCGATGCGACCGCAGAGCCCGCGCTCACGCCGCCGACCGCCGAGGCGAAGCCGACCAGCACTGCGGCCAAGACGCCACGCTCGCAGGAAATGACGCAGCTTGTGCGAGTCGAGGTAGCACGGCTTCTGGGCGTGGATGCCGCGTCGCTGCCGAGCGACCGTCCGCTTCCCAAGCTTGGCGTAGACTCGCTTATGGGGGTTGAGTTACGGAGCGTCCTGTCGACGCGACTCGGCCGCAATGTGCCAGGCAGCCTGCTCAGCGAACAGCCGCACCTCGAAGCCATCGCCGTCGCGTTGTCTGAGCTGATAGCGGGTGAGGACCTCCGTGGCACGCCCCGCTCCGAACAGCCACCGCGCGGCATCAGTCGCCTGCACCCCGCGTCGCCGTTTCCACCTCTTTTCATGGTCGGAGGTGCGGTAGGTGGCGACGAGCTCTATCTGCGCGAGCTTGCCGAGGCGCTCGGACCCCTTTTTCCAAGTTACGCCCTGCACTATCCCGGAATGACCGAGAACGAGCAACCGCTCGACGATGTAACGGCGCTGGCCGAGCACTTCGTCGCGAGGATACGGGCCTTCCAACCGAGTGGTCCCTATGCACTCGCCGGGCACTCCCTGGGCGGAATGATCGCCTTTGAAATGGCGAATCAGCTGTCTCGCAGCGGGCAGTCCGTGGTCGAGCTGATCCTTCTCGATGCGCCGCTATTTGCGAGCGAAGATCGACTTGTTCGCGAACGCGCCAGGCTCTGGGAGGGCACCTCTCTTTCGGACTACGTAGAGAAGATCAGGGAGCTCGGCTGGCTCACTCCCAAGCTCGCGGATGCCTTCGACAAGGGAGCCTCACGGGCTGGGTGGCCGCTCCTTGAGCGCATGTGGCGCGCCAACATCACGGCGATGATGCGGCACCGGACAAGCGCGATCTATCACGGCGAGGCGAGCTTCATTACGCCGATGAACGATCGCGACGGGCTCGGGCCCTGCGTCAGCAGTTGGCGGACGTTTTGCCCGGCGCTCAAGGTGGCACGGACAACGGGGAATCATATCTCGATGGTGCGCATGCCCCACGCCGAAAAGACCGCCAGAATCATCCGCGGGTTGTTCGCAGGCTCGGAGCTAGATGAATACTAACGCAGGGAAGCAACAGTCCCCGACACGCAGTGTGAGGGAGGGCCTGGTGCGAAATCGGCGGGTTTGAAGATGGACGGGGGTTACCGAAAGATCTTGGACAGCTTGAAGGCCCGGCGGCCTCGCCATCCGGCGCGCAGCATGTTGTACGAGTAATCACGCAGCCAGCCGTCGCGCCGCTTGCGGTTGGAGCGCTCGTGGCGATCCTCGTAGGTCTCGGCGGTCTTGGCCGCAGACTTGGCCGTTTGGCGGACGATCCGTTCCCAGATGCGGATCAGTCCTTTGCTCTGCTTCTTGCGCTTGCGCTTGGCTTTGACCACCACGCGCTCCCCTTCGGAGTTCTCGGACTGGCCGGAATCGGCATGCAGAACGGTGATGCTCTTGATGAACTTGGGCAGCTTCGCCTTCACAGTTTTCATGATTTTATCCTGATATATTTAGTTTGTCATATTACCAAAAATTTGCTCAAAATGAGACACCGTCGGAAGCATCGGTAACCAGGGAGGAATGTCATGGCAGATTCAAGGACCGCCTCGCTCTCCAACACCAATACTGAACACGCTCGGATCTCGAACGCAGAGCAGAAGCCCGTCATCGTCGACATCGGAAAAGGGAGCCGCAAAGCCGTTCGCAGGCTGCGCAAAGGCAAGCCGGGCAAGCTCATGAGTCGCGTCGAAGAGACCATCGAGCACTTGCGCGAAGGCGGGATGCTTGGAGCAGAAGCCCAGCCCATCGTCATCGTAATCCGCCAGCGCCGTCGCAGCCGGAAGTTCGGCAAGATGCTCGGACTCGGCTAGGACACGCCAAGGACTCTCTTCTTGCCAGACCACATTAGGAAGTCCGGGCCTAATCTTGAAGGCAGCCGAACCTTGACAAAAAGGGTTGGTACATCGCGTCCAGCGCCTGCCACCGAAGCATCTGACCCGCCTGGTTCACAGCCCAAGCGCCGGCGCAAGCAGAAGATGCCCGGCTGGTACCAGCCCAAGTGGGAAGATCCGGCACTGCTCCCGCTTGGCGACGATCTGGATAGAAAGCTCAGGGATTACGAAGAGAATCGGAAGCGTGCTGCGCGCGCGGATCCTGGCACGACTGGCATTGTAACTGCATTGCCCCGTCGACAGATCGCGACTCCGAAGTTCTCGATGACTCCGCTCTTGATGCAGCGGGAGCAGTTTGTCGCTTCCTTTCTGAGCACGCTAAGTCGCTTTGCTGTCTGGATGTTCGGAATCCTATATTTCCTGTCCGGAGTCTTATGGGACAAGCTGTGGCGGCTGGATAGCGAAGAGCGGCGCGCCGCGCGTCTGCTTAGAACGATTCAACGCATGGGCGGTACCTGGATCAAGTTTGGGCAGCAGTTGGCGATGCGCGTGGATGCTCTGCCGTATGCCTACTGCGTTGAGCTTTCCAAGCTGTTCGATAGCATGCCGAGCTTCCCGCTTCACGAGGCGATTGCAGCCATTAACCGCGCAACCGGCAAGAAGCTCAAGGAAGTCTTTGCGCGATTTGATCCAGAACCCATTGGTTCCGCCTCGATTGCCTGCGTCTATCAAGCAGTGCTGCGAACAGGAGAGCAAGTTGCCGTCAAGGTACGGCGGCCCGGAATCGGCAAAGTCTTCGCGGCGGACCTGCGGGCCCTCGGCTGGATGATTGGCATCATTGAATGGCTGGCCATTGTCCGTCCAGGCAACTTGCGCCATCTGGTGCATGAGTTCGAGGCCTCTTTTCTAGAGGAACTCGACCTCCGGCGCGAAGCCTACTCGCAGGAAATCTTCCGCCGCAATGCGCATGACCGCAAGATTACCAGGCGGGCCTTTTTTTCGGCGCCGCGAGTTTTCTTTGCATACACGAACTCGGAAGTTATCGTTCAGGACTTTGTCTCTGGCATCTGGCTATGGGAGATTCTGGCCGGCGTCGAGCAACAGGATGAAGTGGCTTTGGCGCGGATGCGCGAGCTCAATATCGATCCCCGAATCGTCGCACGACGGCTGATGTGGATTGCGATGTGGGGAAACTTGACCAACGTCATGTTTCACGCCGATCCGCATCCTGCCAATGTCATCGTCCAGGCGAACAACCACATTATTTTTATCGACTTCGGTGCCTGCGGCTATGTCTCCGTCAAAAAACGCAACCTGTATGCGGAGTTTTTCCGCTATCAGTCGCTCAGAGATGTTTCGGGAATGGCTCGGATAGCCATCTCGTTTCTGGAGCCCCTGCCGCCAATCGATCTAGATGAGCTAGAGAAGGATGTCGAGCGGGTGTACTATGAAGTCTCTGCCACCATGTGGAGCAAGCAGGCACGCTGGTGGGAACGAACAAGTGCCATGCTATGGCTGAGGCTAATGGAGCTTACCAGAAAGTACAATCTCCCGGTCAATTCGGACACCGTGAAGATTCTGCGCGCAAGCCTTCTGTATGACACGCTGGCGCTTCGCCTCGACCACGACATGGACATCAACAAGGAATGGCGGCGCTTCTGGCGCGACGCAACCCACGTGACAGGGAATCAAATGCGCAAGCGACTGCGCAAGCGGCTCTGCGGCGGCCTGCAGGTGGAGGACTACGCCAAGCTCGAAGAACTGGGTCGCCTGGGCGCGAGCGCCATGGGTCAGCTCAAGCGCCTGATCGATCATCCTCCATTTAACTTTAACTACTCCATCCACAAGCCGGTCTACGTAGTCATTACCGCGATCAAAGTCACCACGTTTCTTGGAACCCTGCTGCTGGCCACGACCGGCTTTTGGGCCGCAGGTCTGTTGCTCATTGGAAAGAGTGTGTCTGTCTTCGCAGTCCTACGGCAGGTGTTCCTGAGCCGCCCCTTCCAGGGCGTTATCGTCCTGGCGATGCTGGTGGGACTGCGTCGAGTAATGTTCCGCCTGAACGATCAGGACGTATAGACCCTCATCAGGCGGGAGAGAACCCGGCGCGAATACGATTCCTCAGATGGGTCTTGGTCCGAGTGGAGCAATGTTTGATGGAGACTAGCAAGCGTCGACCTCTTCCGGGGTCTAGCGGCTACCAGATGATCGAGAATGTGATTGGGTATCTGACCGATCCACTCGGCTACATGCTGGGCATGCGACAGAGGTTCGGGGGAGTGGTGAGCCTATCCATGCCGGGCATGAGTGCATGCCTGGTCAGCGATCCGGCGCTCATTGAGCATGTTCTCGTCAACGACAGCAAGAACTACAGCAAGGACAGAGCGATTCGGTTCATGGGGCGCGAGGTGCTCGGGCAGGGACTGCTCAGCAGCGAGGGGGATCTGTGGTTGCGTCAGCGGCGTCTGTCTCAGCCGGCGTTTCATCGCGATCGCATCGCCCAATATGCGGGAGTCATGAGCGCTTGCGCGCAGGACTACATCGGTACGCTGCAGACTGGACAAACACGCGCTCTTGTTGACGACATGATGGAGCTAACCCTGAGCATCGTCCTGCGCACGCTGCTCTCTGTCGAAGATGCAACCACGGCGAGGGAAATCCGCCAGGCCTTTGACGTGGTGATGAAGCGCCAGACCATCGGTGCTTTTTTTGCGTTTCCGTTTCTCGCCAAGCTGCCGCTGCCGGTAAACCGCCGCTTCGCCGCAGCCGTGCGTCAGCTCGATGAGCACGTCTTTCGCATCATTCGCCAGCACCGGACCAAGCCACCCGATACGCCGCGGACAGACCTGCTATCGATGCTGCTAGCGGCGCAAGATGCGGACGGCAGCGCCATGAGTGACACGCAGCTGCGAGACGAAGTCATTACCATCTTCCTGGCAGGGCATGAGACCACAGCGCTGCTTATGGCCTATTCCTTCCTGCTGCTCTCGCAGAACCCCAATGCGATGGTCGAGCTTTCGACAGAGCTAGCCTCCGTCTTGGCCGGGCGGATGCCGAACTACTCCGATCTGCCGTCGCTGCGCTATACCGAGGCGGTGCTACTCGAGAGCCTGCGACTCTACCCGCCCTCCTGGACCATCGGTCGCGAGGCGATTGGCGACACCAAGCTCGGCGACTATCTCATTGAGAAGGGCACGCAAGTATACATCAGCCAGTGGGTGCTGCACCGCGATCCGACCTTCTTTCCACAGCCCGAGGAGTTTCGTCCGGAGCGCTGGCTGGATGGTCTGCAGAAACGCCTTCCGCGCTTTGCCTTCATTCCCTTTGGCGGTGGGCCGCGACTCTGCATCGGTCACTCCTTTGCCATGATCGAGGCATCGCTGCTCCTTGCAAGCATCGCCAGCCGCTTTCGCATGCATGTCGACCCCGGCCCATACCGGCCGCTGCGCTTTCAACTGGCCGTCAGCTTGCGTCCCCGCGACGGGCTGACCGCCCGCGTCGAGGCGGTATGATCTGGCCTTCTCATCGGATCGACGCGCATTGGACGCGCCGTACCATCTCCAGGTAAGGACTGCCCATGTCTAGGCTACATCTCTTCGAGTTCGAGGATTTGCCTTGGTTTCCTAACGCCCTGCGCGAGCTCATGACAGATTACCTGAGCTTCCTGGGCGAAAAGATGCAAGCTCCCTACCATGACGTCACCGAGCGGCTCCATAGCGCCATGGTGGCCTGCGGCCAACGTCGGCTCATAGACCTCTGCACTGGAGGAGGCGGTCCCGCCTGGACGATCGCGAGCCTCCTTCGCCAGAAACACGGATATCTGGTGGACCTGCTCCTGACCGACCTTTACCCAAATCGGGCACGGCTTCAGCGGCTCAAGGACGCCGCGACCGACAGCGTCGACTACTGCCCAGATTCCATCGACGCGACTCGAGTTCCGCCGTCCATTTCTGGATTCCGCCTGTTGTGCAATGGCTTTCATCACTTCCGCAAAGACCAAGCGCAGGCCATCCTTGAAGATGCGGTCAAACAGCAGCAGGGCATCGCCATCATCGAAGTGCTGGAGCGATCTGTGCCGGGCTTCGTTCAAGTTCTCTTCCTCTGTGGACTGCCCTTTCTGGTCACGCCGTTCATTCGTCCGTTTCGGTTGTCCCGGCTGTTCTTCACGTATGTGATACCGGTGGTGCCGTTGTTTATCCTGTGGGATGGCATGGTGTCTTGCCTGCGTATCTACTCCCCAGCAGAGCTAGAAGCGCTCGTTGCATCATTATCCACGACCGGCGAGAGCCCACCCTATGAGTGGGAGATTGGTCAAACGCGAGTTCCGTGGACGCCAGTGCCCATCACATACCTCATTGGCTACCCGCCTCGCTCAAGATCGCTCCGCAGTCCGAGCACGTCATGACTTGCATTCTCTCCGATCGCCTCAACGCATCCCTTCAGCTCCGCGATCGAACGGCCCGTCTGATCTTGTAGCGCGGCGAGCTGACGCTTCAGGAGTTGGAGCTCACTTGCATGCTCAGACTCGCGAATGACCCTCCGTACCCACGCGAATCCTTGACACACCAGCACTCCTACATTGGTAACCCCAGCCAGGAGTAGCAGATTGTCGACGTTCATCGATCCTCCGGGAGATTCGCCAAGCTCGACGACAAGACCGCTGCCATGGCGCGCAGACTCCGCTCCTGCTCGGCTTTGGTGGTCTTCCGTGCCAAGCTACTCCCACACTTGGGACAAGCCCTCAACTCCACCAGAGATCCGTCCGGTTCACGCAGTACCCCTTGATATTGCAGGTAGTACCACTGCTCACCTGCGACGAGCGCAGCATGCTGCTTATGTCCGTGCATCGGGCACCCAGTTCGTGTTCCTCATCGTCCCCTCCTAGCCCTGCCTCCCACGGGCTGATGATCTATTCCTTCGCTTGATCGTTCATGATCGGAGTCTTGTTCCGTTGGTAGCCAAGCTTCCTCTGTCCTCCCTTTCGAGCAATCTCGACCATGTGCTCACGGTTCGCAGAGATCTTCGCACCGCCAACTTTTCCAGCCTCCCTGGCCTTTTCTGGCGTGAAGCGGTGCGCCAGTCCGACCGCGTGCGCCGCCAGTCCTCCCGATCGAGCCACCTCGCGATGCGTCTCCCGATCCATCCCCGCAAAGCCTCCTCGCCGCGACGGCCTTGCCGTTGGGTGTGGCTCTGTGGCTGTCGTTGATTCGCTGTGATTTGACTCTGTGATCGTTGCCGCGTCTATTCCGTCCATGGTGTCTCCTCCGTCCGTTCGTTCAGCAGTCCCCCATTGATCGCCGCGTGTACGTTCCAGCTCCTTCAGTTTCTTGTAGAGCGTTCGTCGTGACACTCCCAATGCCTGCGCCGTTCTCCTGCGACTGCCATTCAGGGAGGCGAGCGTTGCGGCAATCTGTCGCTGCTCTGTCTCCTTGAGCGATGCAGCAATCGGAATACGAATCTCTTCGGGACGACGGACCTCTTCGGATGGCGTACTCTCTACCGGTGTCTCGGTCGCCGCTGGCTGCGGGTCCACGTGCGGAGTTGCAGGAGTGGAACGGCGTCTCCATCGGGTCGGCGCAATCGCCAACGGAGCCCATCCATCGTCGGGTAGCGCCCAGAATCCTTCCAGCTCAAGCAATCGCTTGGGTGGATCGTGGCAGAGGATCGCCAGGTGACTGACCAGCTCTGGACTCGGATTCCCAGCGCCCGCCCGGAGTCTGGATAAGAGTAGCCCTGGCTCAGTCCTAACGCCCGTTCGAGCCGCCGTTGGGAGATGTGATTCGAGAGAACATCGATCGCGATCCGAATGCGAACCCGCAGCGATTGCAGATACGCCATTTGAAGCGAAGGAGCCCGCAGCGCAGTAGTCTCTTCGTCGATAAACTCACGGGTAACACGATCGCAAACATTCAAAATGAGCCGTCGTTCTTTCGTGACTTGGCAGAGTGCTCCCAGCCCGGCGACCTCCTGATTCCTATACGAAGTTCTTAACAGGACCGCTTCGCCGTCACTGCGAAGGAATCAACCGCGTCCGACTGCGAACAGAGCTAGCGACGCATTGTCCGGTGCCAGGAAGCGACGCGATGGAGAACTGGGCTGACGTAGAGCGAGAGTCGGAACCTGAGCGACACTTTCTGGTCTGGCAAATCAAGCGCTACGATCTCAGCAGGCTTAGCGAGTGTCTGCTGCGCTTCGGCTGGAACACCGTTCAGACCTGGAAGTACGGTCCGGAGAATCAAGCAGCAGTGCTCTTGCTCCAGAAGCAGTAGGTAAGTCCCTTCGATTGGGCGGCCTGCCATTCCTTCGCTCGCAGCGCTCAACTTCTCTTCGCATCTGACAGCAGAGAGCCACAGTGCTCTCATCGGGCCTTGATTGCGATGATGACGCAGTTCCACTTGGAGATCGCAAACTGCTGTTACTGATGCGTGTCGTCTTTCCGGATCAGATGGGAACACCTGAGCAACGGCCAGCATTGTACCGCAGCAAACCGTACGGACAGGACACAAGATACAGCCCCAAACGCGAACTCCTCATGTGTGAGACAGACTCGCCTGAAGGGGCAGTTTCGGTACTTTTCACAGAGCCCCCAACACCCGATCTGTTGCCCAAGTCGCACCTGCCGTCGCCCGCGCTTATCCATCCACATCGACTAGAATTGGATCTGGACTGGTCCATGCAGAGTTCATCAAAGCGATTCGAGCGCTCGCTGCGACATCTACGAAGTTCCCCCTGTGCGTCACTCGGTTCTAGGGAAGTATTTTCGGCGTTCTCGACGGGCACGATGGTGCGCGCACTACACCGCAGACCGCCTCTGCATCGGTGTCCTGGGCGGCGCGCAGTAGGTGGGGCAGGGCGGCCTCCCGATCACGAGTGGCGAGCGCGATGGCCGCAGTGGCGCGCACTTGTCCGATCGGGCAGACCAACTGGGCCAGCAGCGGGTCAGGATTCTGCTGCTCGGTTCGTGCCCAAGACAGAATGGATACGGATGCTTGTCCCTGATGTAGGCGATCCGCGCTCAGGATGACCGCAATGGCATCAGAAAGGACCGGTTCGGGAACAGCCAGTAGCTCTTCACCTTGTAGAGAGGCCAGGAACTTGTGGAGTTGATAGGAGTATGCTTGCCGTCGAAGAAACGCGTCACACACTGCTGGAATCGCTCGGCCTGCTTGCTCGGCCAAGGTTGCCAGTGCGGCATCGGAAACTGTTTCGTAGTGAATTGCTTCGGGCGGCGTCATGTACGGATCCGGAATGATGTCCGGTTCCATGTTGACCGAGCCGACGTCCGCGAGTGCACTGGCTAGTGCAACGAGGGCCGGAGTGGGCAGTGCTCCCCGCCCAGCGAGTGCGCGGGCTGCTGCCAGACGATGGAGAGCGGTGTTCGGCGTCGTTTGGGTCAGTTCCTGGATCAGTGTCTCGATAGAGGCCAGCGTGAAGGTGGCGCTGAGGGTATCAAGCACTGCAGACGGATTCATTCCCTTCAATGATAGTTCATGGTGAGCTGCGGCAGGACCGTTTTGTCATGGGCAAATCGGTCGTACTGCAAAAGTGCCACATGCCAAGGGGCGTTGTTGCCGCCAGTGGGGCATGCGGCGGCTACAGAGATCCACTTCACGTACTGGTGCATCGCACATGCTACCGACGATGGTCCTTCTCCTCGGCGTGGCAATTCCTGCGCTGGCACGGCGGGTGCTCATGTGTTTGGTCAAGTCGACGGTTCACGAAGTTGTGAGCTGCGAAGTCTTTCAAAACACCAACGTACAGAACCAGGAGAAATATCATGAACAAGCAGATTGTCCTCGCCGTTGCCGCCGCGTTCGCTCTCGGAAACATCGCTCCCGCTCTTGCCAACAAGGGTGAGAAGGCCGGAGAGAAGATGGAGAAGGCTGGCGAGAAGATGGAGAAGAAGGGCGACAAGATAGAGAAGAAGGGCGACAAGATAGAGAAGAAGGGCGAGAAGATGGAAAAGGCCGGCGAGAAGGCTGGCGACAAGAAGATGGAGAAGGCCGGAGAGAAGATGGAGAAGGCCGGAGAGAAGATGGAGAAGGCTGGCGAGAAGATGGAGAAGAAGGGCGAGAAGCTCGAAGCGAAGGGTGAGAAGGTCGCTGACAAGGCCGAGAAGAAGGCCGAGAAGCCCGCCGAGAAGCCCGCCAAGTAAGCACTTCCTGTTGAGCTGATTTCTGTCTAGACAGAATTGGCGAAAGGAACGCTTCGCGGAGCAAGGCTCTGGATGTATCGTATCCGGGGCCTTTTCTCTTTGTGGATCTGGCGATGGCGTGGGTACTTCTACACTTGATGAAGACTACAAGAGAGTCTGCGTTTTACGCTGGCAGTACTGAGCAAACTCGAACAAATACTGCTCCTGGATTGGCGACTGTACCCAGCCAGGTTCGATCGACCGGGCCACTTGTAGTGCCTCGGCTGGGGGCGCGCCTTCCCAAATCAGGTAGGAGACGAGCAGCGTACCGGTCCTACCAAGGCCGGCCTTACAGTGGAATGCGATCACTTCACCCCGCTCGAGCGCCATTTCGACCAACGCACACAGATCCTCAGTTGCGCGGCAGCTTGGCACGTTCATATCGACGATCGGAAAGAACAGACTCTTGAATCCATGGGATTCGAGCAGAGACTCTGGCAGTGGCTGTTCGGTAAGGGTGACTAGCATGGTGATCCCTGCTCCTTTGAGGAGTGCCAAGTCGTAGTCGATATCGAACAGAAGGCCGGGTTCGGGAGTCCCCGCCAAACTTCCTGGCACCAACCAACGGAATCCGCGAGGGCCTTGTTGTCCATTCGCAGTGGGTCGTGGCGTCAGGTGTGGTTGTTCCAGCTCCTGTTCTGAAATAGGTACAGAGTGAACACTCATCGATGGCGCAGGGATTTGCTGTGGAGCAGGGACCGTGGTGGGTGACAGTGGCTCGGCGAGCGATCCCAGTGCCTTCCTGGAAGAGCTTGTGACCACGCCTTGTGGGTTGGACTGGGTCACGATCCGTCCGTCTTGATAGTAAGCCACGCCGCGAGCCATGGTGAGGAACGGTCCTGGCTCAGACTCCATAATCAGGACCGCGCGAGTTGCGGAGATCCGGTGCACGAGGCTGACCAGCGAATGTAAAGGCTCATCAGTAAGTCCATCCAGCGGATCATCGAGACACAGCAAGGGACTTGTACCAAGGGCAGCTCGGATGAGTGCCACGGCGCGGCGTGCATACGTATCGAGACCGTGAATGCATTCATGCATCTGCTGGCTCAGGTGCTCTAGCCCGGTACCAGACAGGAGCTTGGGAATGCGCGTGGTGATGTCATCTTCCTGACCATGACCGAAGAACTCCCGCAAGGTCATGAGCAGCTCGCTCGCGCTTATCGTGCAAAGCTGAGGATGAGATTTGGTACCGAGCTTCTCTCCTGCAAAGAGTACGCTTCCTTCCAGGCGGACGGTGGCCCCCTTGATGACTCCCGCCAGCATCATCGGTAGCAACCGGCGACAGAAACTCTCTGCGCAGACGATGATGTAGAGCCCGGTGCTACCAATGTCCAGATCCAATTCTCTGACGAGTAGTCGATCGCCATACATCAGCGTGATGTTGCGAAGGGCCAGCAGTGGTTCCTGGGTCTGCCACAGGACTTCCTTGCTCGACTTTGCCGATGTACCGAGCTGTGTGCCGGATACTGCGTCGTCTTCGGAACACTCGGCCTCGTCATTCGTGAGCAGACTCTGTCTCGATCCCAGGGAAATGTCGGACTCCGGGCTGGATACGTCAGGGGGCGACGCACTGCTTTGCGTAAACTGAATCGATAGCGACTCACTGGACGCTTGCGGGTCTGGGGCACCTATGACCCAAGGCGTCGATACCGACTCATCGTTTACACTGCGACTGGATACCGCGATTTGAACCGATGGATCAGGATCGACCGGCTGTTCATGAAGAGCACGAAATGCATCCTGATGGTTAAGCTCCGACAGTGTTCCAAGCGGGTCAAATGACCTTCCGGATGGGATAGAGGAAGGCATAGGGGGCAATTCGTCGGCATCAGTAACATTGAAGTCGGTGGTGAGTTCTTCATCATCCAGATGGGGGATCTTATGAATAAATGAATAAACTGACCTATGGGGAGGTTTGTTGATCATGGCCGACCTCTGCTGCGCTGACCCCTATTTCATGAAGCTCAGCATCGTATAGTACATCAATGTTGGATTTGATTGAGCAATTTTGAGCGCTTAATTCATATTAAGCTGATATTGCACTGGTTTTCTCATACAGAGGCTGTGCGTCGGTGGTGAATGAAAGTGACCGGATTGAGAGCATATGCTCTCAATTGGCACAGTTGGTCGAACCATGGTGGCGTAGGCGATTTTTGTTAATGATTATAATGACCTATAAGTTCTGATTGTAAGTTCCGTGTTTTCTGCTATCTCTGTGCCTCCGCGGCAGGACATGATTCAGTCCGTTGAATGATAATTCCTGTCTCCCTTCACGTCGAAACAAGGGAACGTCTCATCATCATGCAACTTCAGAGTGTGATTCAACAATCTATGCGTGACATTCCAGACTGTGTCGCTGCGGGATATGTGGAGATGTCCACAGGAGCATTGTTGGCGGTCAAGACGATCGATTCCCATCCGCACGAAGTGCTAGAGCTGGTTGCGGTGGCAACGGCAGAGCTCATTCAAGGGAGCACGGTGACTGCCATCGAGAAGCTGTTCCGTAGAACCCGTGGTGTGAAGGACGATGGACAGCATTACTTTCAGGAGATGATTGTCTTTTCCGATACGCTGCTCCACGTGTTCGTGAGGGCGCGATCGAACCAAAATCATGTCGCCTGTTTCGTTTGTCGCAAGAGCGCGAACATCGGAATGGTGCTGACCAAGACTCGAAAGGCGATGTCGCACCTCGAGCGGGCAGTTTGATTGTTCCCAAGGGAGAGAGTAGACAGGGGCCGATCAGAAGGTGAGTCGAGCACCCAGCCGAAGGTATAACGGGGCTTGGTAGGCGGTGGCCTGACCATAGTTGCTGTTGGCGACCAACGGACTCCCATCGACGGTTTCCACTTGGAATTTCTTCTGGGTTTCTTCGTCGACCAGCGCCTTCACGGGAGAGTAGGTGTAGTTGTCATCGACGTTGGTGATTTCGCGCTGATTAAACAAGTTGATCAGGTCCACGAACACCCCGATTCGCTCTCTTTCTGTCAGCAGGTGATCGTAGCCAATGTGTAGGTCGGTCTGGGTGATCGTGGGGGTCCGTCCGCCGCTTCCACGGGGTAGAATGAAGACCTCGCTGGGACCATAGGCGGGATGCGCGCCGAGCACCTCGATCGGGCGTCCAGAGATCGCGGTGAAGGTCAGGCTACCGGTCAGGATGCCCTTGTCACCAATCGGCTGCTGATAAAATCCACTGAGCTTGAAGTTGTGCGGACGGTCGGTGGGAAGGGGTCCATCTCGGTTCAGGAGCAGCTCCGGGAAGTCAAACTGGGTTGAGGTATGCGGATTGAGCTGTCCGTTGGTGCTGTTGAAGGTGCCCGGATAGTTTCCGGTGGTCCGACTAAAAGTGTAGCTAGCCAAGAAACTGAAGCGCTTGGACAGTCTCTTGGAGGCCGAAAGAACCATCGCGTGATAGTTCCGGGTGGGACGGGGATAGTTACCGATTCCTGAGAATGCATCGAGTCGAGTCTTCGCCTTCGCAGCGGCATCCTGATCGGCCTGGGTTGCAGAAGGGGACATCGCGATGGCATTCAAGCGAGCTGCTTCATCGGTCGCGGCTTGCAGGGTCGCGGCATCAGGAGCGAGCCCGGGCGTACCAATGAAGTAGGTCGATCCACCATCGGTGGAGAAGTCCTCAAGGACATTGCTAAGGCCACGGTAGATGTAGCTTGCAGAAAGCACGATGTCATATCCGACGTCGTAGCTGATGCCTGCGGTGACCTCATCGATCGAAGACGGTTTGGCTCCGGGCACCACATCATAGGGATTTCCGCCAAACAGGAGTTGGGTATCAAACGAACATCCCGGACCGGGGGTTGGCAGAGGGCGGCCACCCGGTTGGCGACTGATCTGCGGACAGGCAGCAGGGGCCATTCCCGCAGCTCGAAAGTAGAACGCTTGACCACCGAACGCCCGGTCACCTAGGTCCGTCCCAACGGATTCATAGAAGCGACCATAGTTCACAAATAGCTTGCCCCGGCCCGGTCGCTTGGTAAGGCGCGTAAAATCCCAAACCGCGCCAACCCGTGGAGCGAAATTGTCCAGGACACTCAGTCGGGTGTCACCGTTGACATCGATCATCTGGAGTCCTTCCCAGCGTCCACCGATGTTGAGGGTGAGGCCCGTGGATGCCACGCTCCAGCTATCGCGCAGATAGACCGCATAGTTGCGCGTGGAGGTCACGGTGGTCAGACTGTTAAGAGGGGTATCCACTCCGTTTACTTTTCCGCCCAATCCGAACCCAGAGAAGATGTCGGTGCCATCTGCGGTGGAGTTGTAGGTCGCTCGGTAGCCGTCCTGTCCGGTGGCGATACTCGTCAGATTGCTGCGAAGATACTCGAAGTCGAGACCGGCCTTGATGGCGTGGACTCCGAGTGCGTTGACGAACAGAGTGAATCCCGCCAGCGCTTGGTGTCGCTGCAATTCCTGAGAGCGGTGGAATCCCAGACCGACCACATAGCGGGTGATCGGACAGGGGTTGAATCCAGATGCTGCATCTCGACGGCAGGCTGCCACCGATTCAAAGTCAGCCAGGGAGTACGGATCCGCTGCATCTGCGGTGTAGGCGGTAAAGGGCTGGTTCGGCAGACGCGGCTGTTGCACCTGGGTCTGATAATGCATCGCATAGGTCAGGTCGATCTGTAGTTTCTTGCCAAAGGTTTTGCCCTGGTAGCGCAAGCTGAGATCGTGAACCTGGTTGGATTCCGTAAACTTAGATCCCTCATCGCCGGTTCCGTACTCGTAATAGGTATCCCGGGTGTTGGGAGAGCCGATGTAGCTGAGAAACAGATCCTGGTCGGTGGCCAAGTGGAATTGCAGCTTGGCGATTCCGTTGTAGATGGCGCGGGTCTGAGCTTGAGTCTGAACGTAGTCTAGCTCTTCTGTCTGCTTCGCCAGCTTGCTTGGCCCATCGCAATAACGGGAATCCGATAAGTAGGAAGGGCAGACAAAATCGGCTAGATCGCGAGCCCCGGTTCCGTCGAAGATTTGACTCCGACCACGTCGCTCTGTTCGCACGTTGACATTGGTGATCGCCAGGCCAGTGTAGAACCAAATTCTGTCTTTGATGAGCGCTCCGCCCAAATCAAAGCCAAGATCCCAGGTTCCCATGTCGGGTCGTGTGCGGCGTACCAGTGCTTCACCCAGCCGGGCCACTCCTTGTCCGGAAATCTGATAGGGCGCAACCGATCCATAGACACCGCCATGTAGCTCGTTGCTGCCGCTCTTGGTGACCAGCGAAACGATGCCCCCGGTAGCACGTCCGTATTCCGCTTGATAGCCGCCGGTTAGGACGTTGATCTCGCGCAGGAAGTATTGACTCACTTCCGCTCCGACCACGCCCAGACCGGGATCGGTGGTGTTGATGCCGTCAATGAGGTAGGCGTTCTCTGATCCGGTAGAGCCCGAAATGGAAACGCCGACGTCTCCTCCCGGTGTGGCAAACGAACCTTCGACCGTGTTGAAGTTGCGCGCCGCGACGTCCGCAGCACCCGGTGCCAGAAACAGTGCTCCTTGAAAGCTCCGCCCACGCAGTGGGATCTGCCGCAGCATTTCCTGGTTGATCTCGACGCCGGTGTTGGCATTGGCGACATCGACGTTGGGGGCGGTTTCCCTGATCACTTGAACCCGCTGTGTCTGGGCTGTTGTGGACAGCCGTGCGTCTACCGCCACTGTTTTCGCAGCGGACAAGCGAATGCCGGTGCGAACCAGTAGGGGCTTGTCGGAGGGTCCAAAGTAAAAGTTCACTATGTAGTCATCACCGGGTGGCAGTGCGGTAATCAGGTAGCGGCCCTTGGCATCGGTGATTTCAGCTTGCAGATCGGGAAGCGCCGGACTTTGCACGGCGACAGTTACCCCTGCTAGTCCTTCTCCGGTCTCTGCTGAGCGAACGACTCCCTGAATCTGAGCGTTTAAGACCTGTGCGTACGCTGGACTCACTCCTCCTGTGGCAACGATCACCAGTAGGAGCCTCAGCCACTGCAGTCGAACAACAACTGGAGCCTGCATAACGGAAGCCATCCGAATCCCCCTAGAAGCAAGAGAGTCTCACCCCATGGCCCTGACCAAACCTATCGTAGGAGTCTATTCGATTTCCCGCCGAATTGTCCGATGGGATTGGATGTGTTCCTGCTTTCCCTCGCTGTGCAAAGGTGATGAAATTCAGGGTCACCATGGCACATGTTTGGATACCGCTTCCCGATACCGACTTTGATGTGACAGAGGTAGCTGTTCCGTGGCGACTCCTCACCCGAGCCGGACACTCCGTGACCTTTGTGACCGAGAAGGGAGGGAGTCCTCCCAATGCTGACCCGCTGCTACTGACCGGGGTTTTGTTCGGCCAACTTGGAGCAGAGCCGCAGCCCAAGGAATTCTATCGGCAACTTACGGAGTCAGCCGAGTTTAGGAGTCCTCTCTCATGGGACTCGATCGATGTCGGGGCGTATGACGGACTGATTCTTCCGGGAGGACACGCACCGGGGATGCGTCAGTATCTGGGCAGCGAGTCGTTGCGTCTCAAAGTCCGTCAGTTCTTTGCGCTACGTCGTCCAGTCGGCGCGATTTGCCATGGGGTCTTGGTGGCTGCCCGTGCGGACGTGCTGCGTGGGCACAAAACGACCTGTCTCACCAAGTACATGGAGCGCACGGCCTACTTTTTGACGGCCTGGAAGCTGGGAGAATACTATCGAACCTATCCAGCGTACGTCGAGGATGAGGTGAAAGCAGCACTGTCCTGTGCCGAAGACTTTGTGCGTGGTCCGTTGACGCTGACGTCGCGAGGCAGCGAGACGGATGATCGGGCCGCCTTCGTGGTCGAGAGTGACTTTTACATCTCAGCTCGCTGGCCCGGCGATGCCTACCTGTTTGCGAAGCGGTTTTTGGCCCAGTTGCGATGACTTGGAGCGCTCGCTGGCAACTATCCGACGATAATAAGCTGCAACGTCAGGTGGCAAGGCGAAGGTAATGGAGTTACCCTAGGAAGTGTAGAAACTCCATGGCCAAAGTGGCTCCTAGCCAGCCCAAGACGCCGATGCAGATGGTCGAGGCTCTCAATAACCGAGTGACTGCTTCTGCTCGTAGCTACAAAATGGCGACGGTACGCTATCTGATGCGACCACCGCTCTCGCTGCGGGCCAAATATGCGGCGTTTCTGCTCGACTTTGCGCAGCAGAGCGACCTGATTCAGGATGTGCTGGGACGCGCCGGTGAGCGAGTTGCGGATCCGAGGGTGGCGGCGTTGCTCCTGGCACACCAGCGTGAGGAAAAAGCGCGCATCCAGCTTGTGATGTCCGATTTGAGACGGCTCGGCTATTCGGATGAGCTGCCCGAGCGACCGGTGACCTCGGGGGATGCGGCGCTGCGGGCATATTGCTCGAACGTGAGCGGTGAAAGGCCCTATGCGATGCTGGGGGTTATGCTGGCCCTGTTTGGCGTCGCTGCCGAAGTAAGCTCGACGGTGGTTCGACTGTTGTCGGTGGGCAGTGTTCCCCGCGAGGCGATGCGCTGGTTGCTACTGCGGGAGTCGGAAGATCCGCACGAGCTGAAGAAGCTGCTGGAACAGACGGCAGAGCTGATTCGCGATCCCACGGAACAGGTTCAACTACTGCAGGCCGTCGAGGTCACGGGCGAACTGCTGGCGTTGGGGGCTGCGGCGCGGCCAGCGGCGTAGTGGGGCGACCAGGATCTTGCACCAGCAGTTCGTCGGTCGATTCACCGAGCAGAGCTGCTCTCACGGCACCAATCAGAAAGATCGAACCGTAGACCAGCAGGCGTCCACCGGGGGGCGTGCGCTGCAGTGCGGTGAGGAGCGCGGCTTGCCAGTCCTCGATCGGCTCGCCAACACCAAATTCGGGCTGTCGGGCCAGATCGGTGGCGGACAGACCGCGAGGCGTCGGGGGTTTACAGAGCACTACCGAGGCTGCGTCGCGCAGCGGCTCTGCCATGCCGGTGGTCAGCTTGCCGATGACAACCCCACAGAGCACCGTCAGCGGTCGCTTCTCCGTCGACATGAGCCAACTTGCGAGCGCCGCCGCCCCTTCGGGATTGTGAGCTGCGTCGATCAGGATCTCGCGGTCAGCAAAGTCCAAGTAGCGTTTCGCTGTCGCTGAGATGCGCTCGATGCGGCCCGGCCAGCGAGTCTGCAAAAGCCCTTCGCGGAGGATCTCGGGATCGGTCAAAAACGGATGGAGAGGTCCAGCCACATGGCTGAGCGCAGCGATGGCGAGAGCGGCGTTGCCATGCTGATGCGTGCCGAGAAGCGGCAGTGCCTGCGCCAACTGGTCCGTGAGTGGTGGGAGCGGCTGGATTTCCGGCTCGTCGTGGAAGGGATGCAGCCACAGCGGCGCTCCCACTCGACGCGCATGCTGCGATAGCACCAGCCGGGCGGATTCGTCGAGACAGGAGCAGAGTGCAGGCACATTTTTTCGAAAAATACCAGCTTTTTCGGCAGCGATATCGGACAACGTCGGTCCGAGCCAGTCCATGTGGTCCAGTCCAATGCTGGTCACCACCGTGGCTTGTGCACAACACAGCCGCGTTGCATCGAGCCGTCCGCCAAGTCCCGTTTCGATGATCGCCAAGTCGACGTGGGATCGAGCGAACAGGAGCAGGGCGGCGGCCGTTAGCACCTCGAAGAAGGTCAACGCCACGCTGGGGGCCGACTCGGCGGCGTCGCGGACCGCACAGACTGCCTCGGCAAGCTGGTCGGGGGGGCATTCACCAAGTTGTCCCGACTGCGAAAATTGGATTCGCTCGGTCAGCCGGTGAAGGTGTGGCGAGGTATACAGTCCGATGGTGAACGGGCGACCAAGGCTCGTCTCGGCGCGACGGGCGGCTACCTGGGCGATCGTCGCTGCGTAGGCTGCTGTCGAGCCTTTGCCATTGGTCCCGGCGATGTGAACGGCGGGAAATCGCTCCTCGGGGGAATCCAGTCGACGCAGCACCTCGGTGATCCGTTCGAGGCCGGGCTGAATGCCCAGTGGGGAGAGCGCTGCCAAGTAGCGCAGCGTCTGGGCGTAGTCGAGTCGGGTCACGGCTCAGTGGTGGGCAAAGCGGGGGCAGATAGTTCAATCGGGGGGGGATCGGCAGCCGGTTTCGCTTCACCGCGCAGCAGTCGCAACAACTGGCCGAGCCGTGCTTTGAGTTCCGAGCGGGGCACGATGCTGTCGATGATGCCGTGCTTGAGCAGAAATTCGGCGCGCTGAAAACCGTCGGGGAGCTTCTGACGGATGGTCTGCTCGATGACGCGGGGGCCTGCAAAACCGATCATGGCACCCGGTTCGGCCAGGATGACGTCGCCGAGCATCGCAAAGGAGGCAGCGACGCCGCCGGTCGTTGGGTGCAGCAGCACGGAGATGTACGGCACCCCGAGTGCCCGCAGTCGCTGGAGCGCTGCCGAGGTCTTGGCCATCTGCATCAGCGACAGGATTCCCTCTTGCATGCGGGCTCCACCCGATGCGGACAGCACCACCGCAGGAATTCGCTGCGCAGCGGCTCGTTCGAAGACGCGGGTGATCTTTTCACCGACGACCGAGCCCATCGAACCGCCCATGAACTCGAACTGGAACATGCCGAACGACACTGGCACCCCGTCGAGTTTCGCCAGGAAGCTGCGGAAGGCGTCCGGCTGACCGGTGTGCTTTTGGAGCGCGATCAGGCGATCGGCGTAGCGTTTGCTGTCACGGAAGCCGAGCGGATCCTGGGGCGCGATCTCGAGGTCTTGCTCCTCGGCAGACTCTTCGTCGAGGAGCAGGGATAGCCGCTCATCGGTCGGCATCGTGAAGTGATGGCCGCACTGTGGGCAGCAGCGGAGCGACTCGCGGATTTTTTCCGAGTCAACCGTCGCTGAACAGCCATCACACTTGATAAATAGGCCTGTCGGAACCGAGCGCTTTTCGGAAGCTAACTCGGTGGCCTTGTTCTTTCGTGACCACCACGCCATGTCTAGGCCTGAAGGGTATAGGCCAAATCACCGTGAGACAAGGGCCACAGAGCCTGGCGGCAGGCCGAAGTCGATCGGCTCGGTCGGCAAGGCTATTCCCGTCGCTGCACCTAGGTACAGACCGGGCTTAAGCTGACCGGTACCGGCCTTGCTGCCCGATAGCACGACCAATTGGCTGCCCAAAATGTCCACGGTTGGGACATAGCTCATGGGTCCGAGGATCGCCTGGCCTTTGGTCTTCGCGATCGCATCAACGGCATAGACGGTGTTGTTGTAGCCGCCGGTTGCTTTGGCTGAGACGTCGACGAAGACATGCTGGGCGTCGATGGCATCGAGGGTACTCACGTTGCCACCGAGTGCCGAGTCAGTGATGGCCAGCCCCAGGGTTTTCCCGGTCTTCAGATCGACCCGTTCGATGCCGCTTTTGCCCAGGAGGGTGCCGCCGAGTTGATCGCCCGCCGAGCCGATGATGGCTTCCTCGCAGTTTGCGTAGATCGACATGGTCGTTGGGTTTTCACCGGCCAGTGCGATGTAGCTGGTGGTGGTGGGATTGGCGAGGCTGAGCTTGGCGAGTCGGCCGCTTCCGGCGGGCTTGTAGTTGTTGTTGCGATCCAGGTCTTGAAGCAGCACGTACAGGTTGTCGCCACAGCCCACAAGCTGGCTGGCATCAGGGTTGCCATCGGTGTCACTGGCTCCGACGTTGAGCGTTATGAAGGAGCCGATGCCAGCGGCCAGGTTGCTAAGGTCCAGCACACCAAGTGCCGTCGTCGCCTTCACCTGTGTCGATCCAAACGATCCGTAGAGCGTCACATAGGCCTTGCCGCGCTGGCTGTCGACGTAAATGTCGTGAGGGTTGGCCTGGGTTCCATCGACGATGCCGGTCTTGCGGATCGGATAGTCCTTGGGGGTCTTAAAGTTGTCGACGGCGTCGTAGACACGCAGGGTGCCGTGGCTGCTGTCGAGTAGATAGAGCTTTTTGTCAAAGGCATGCACCGACGAACTGGGATCGATTTGATCGACCGCCTTCTGAAGCTGTAGCGTTTCTGGGTCGAGCAGCGACAGTGTTCCTGAACCAGCCACGTAGTCGCTCGCGGTGACGGCCAGATACGTCGGCGCTGTCGGGATCGGCATCATCTGCGACGTGGTGGAGTCGCAGCCGAACGTGATGAGCGAGACAAAAGGGGAGACAAATGGAAGGTACTTGCGCATGAATACTCCTAGGGACGAAGACGGTGATCCTCGTCAGTGGTTACAGCCGTCCTGCCAGCGTCGCGTAGAGCGCCCGGCCCGGCAGCGGGTAGTCAAAAAAGTCGGTGAGCGGCACCGGCATCGCTCGGGTCATCAGCGGCAGCGTGACGTCGACCAGGCGCGTATCGAGCAGGTTGCGTAGCTCGATGCGCAGTGACAACTTGAGCGGACCGAGTGGCCCCAACGCGACCCCGATGGCATGCAGGGTACGGGGCGGACGCAAGACCAAGTTGGCCGGGTCTAAGTAGACGGCGCTCGCGTGGTCTAGCTCGTAGAACAGGTGCGCGGTGCGGTAGGCCGCCTCGCTCCGCAGAAACACCGTGTGCTGTGGTCGACCGGGTAGCAGGTTGCCCGAGCGTCCCGGCTGATCGGTGCGGTCACGACTGTCGAGGAACGCATAGTTTAACTCGACGTGGAGCAGCTCACCGAAATGGGCGGCGCTCGCTAGTTCGACACCGGCAGTGGTAGCCTGGCCGACGTTGCGGGCACGCAGGGTCGGACCATCGCGGACGATGTCGATCAGGTCGTCGATGGTTCTACCGAACGCGTGCAGGCTCAACGCAGTGCTGAGCCGAGAGAACAGTTGGCCGTGAGCTTCGATTCCTAGCTCACCAGTCCAGGCCGATTCGGGCCGTAGACCAAGGCTCTTGCGGAAGAAGGCACCGTCGCCAAAGAGTTCCAGAAAGGTCGGCAGTCGCACGAATCGACCACAGCTCATGCGTAGCAGCAGCCATGGTTTGAGCAGCACTCGTGCCGCCGCTCGTGGTGACGGCAGGGCATCGAACGTCGGTGGAACACGCTCATTGCCGCGATCACCGAGACTCTCGTAGGTCGATTTTGCGAGCAGCAGGTGCAATCCCGGTTCGACGAGAACCCGTTGGTCCGCTAGGTACAGTTCACCACCGAGTGCCATGGCTCCGCGCAGCCGTTCACTGCTGGCCGCCGTCAATCGATCACAGTCGAGGCGCGGGGCTGGACACAGATCGCGCTGTTGCATTCGCTCATAGCGGAACTCGGCGATGGCGAGTAGCTGGCTCCGGGCATTCTCGGCACCGGGCCCGGTAAGCACCCGCAGCAGCGATCGCAGGCCCGCTTGCTCGACGAGTTGTTCGGTCAGGGTTGCGGGTAAGGCCACTAGGTCTTTGGACTGAGTCCGTTCGACGAGCAGATGTCCGTCCAAATCGATTGCGATACGAGGGGACGGGGTACGCAATCGGGCTCCGCCATCGAAGAGCGCACGCCCAGTCTGAAGCGTGGGTTGTCCTGGCAGCGAGGATGGTTGGCCGATCCCTGCGACACCCTGGCGACGTAGCAGCCCGCTGCCATGTAGGAATACTGAACCAAAAGTTCCTTCGCTTTGCAGCCGAGCATCGGCGCTGACTTGGGCAAAGTCATCGTTGCGACGACGCAGCTCGGCCAGTTGATCGTGCTCGTAGCGAAGTCCCTCGTTGAAGTAGTACGGAAAGTCTCCGTCGGCACCTTGGTAGCCGATCGTGACCATCGCCTTCGGCCAGGGCGTCTTATAGCCAAGGCTTACGCGCTTGAGTCCGAATGACCCGCTGCCGAGGCTGGCCCATGCAGTCTGCGGGCCTTGTCCTCGGCGAGTGACAAGGTTGATGGCTCCACCAAGCGTTTCGCTGCCGAGTGCGAGTGGTGGTACGCCACGGTAGACCTCGACTCGTTCCAATCCATCGAGTGGGAGCAGCGACAGATCAACCGCCGCTTGGCTGCCTCGCGATAGCGGAACTCCGTCCAGAAAGACCGCTACTTGTCCAGGGGCTGCTCCACGTAAGCTGGCTCCGCTCCATTGCCCCAGACCGCCGCTCCGTCGCACCTGGACACCAGGCTGACCGACGAGCAGCTCTGCCACCGAAAGGCGATAGGCGTTGGGCGCACTGGCTTGCCCGGGCAGACCCACCTCAATCGTTGTGACGGAGGTCGGGCTGTCCGTTTGGCCAAGGAGTGCATCCCCGCGGACCGTCGTGCCCATGCTCTGCGCATGGACCGAGTGCCAAGCGACGAGCCAGACGACTACCAAGACTGGCAGCCAACCGGAAACCAAAGATAGACGTGTGCTAAGCGCTCGCGAACGCAACGGACCCTTCCTCCCGAAAGGTTTTTGCTGCGTGCAGGCCGGTCTCCTGGCTTCGGAGTCCTTCGAACCTTGAAACCTTCCCAGCAAGATGGTCTTGCCAGTGGTCCTACGGGCTATCCCGTCAAGGTCCGTCGTCCGATACAGTCGCGGGGGCGGCGCCAGCTTGGTTCTGGCTTCCCGAACACCTGCTCGCTCAAATCAATTTTCAAACGACTGCGCAGCGTATCGACTTTGCGTAGCCTGTGTCAAGCGAGCGGTGATACGCTGTTCTCTCGTACGTTTAGCGATGTCTGACACGCTGCCTCGCACGTTGCCCCGTTCCGTGTCTGGCTCTCTTTCGAGTTCGCTATCGGGTTCCTTGCCGAACTCCCTTTCGAGCTCCTTGGGGAGTGCCACGCAGTCTGGGAGCCGGTTTCCCCAACTCCGTTTGGAGAGTCCCTTTCCTGCAATGTGGGTTGCATTCTTTGTGTTCGTGGCGTGGACGATGATCGTACTCGCCTCTGCCTCCTCTCCTGGTGAACTGGCCGCGCAAACGGCTTCTGTCACCCTGGATCAGGCGGTGGCCGGCGTAGATCCGAAGGGGGATGCTTGGTCTGGGCAAGTGACGGTGCGATCGCGCTCTGTGTCCGTTCTGTTGTTGTTTGGGAGTAGCCTTCTGCTTGGTTGGGTCTGGCTACTGACCGCCGGACTTGCTTACGTGGTGCGAACCGATGGAATTGCCGCCCGCGCTTTTGCACGATGGGCTGCACTGGTCGCGACGCTTCTCATTACCATCTGCGACTTCCACACATCCCGTCGTCTCCTGCCGGCCTACTTTTTGGCCTATGCGCTGATGCAGTCCGCGCTGCTGGAGTTTGTGCTGTTCTTTCCGGTTCGCGTTCCGATATTGGTGAGGTGGCCGTGGCTGCACGGGATGCTGCGCGGGATGGACGGTGTCTTGCTGCTGCTGGTGGTTGGGGCGCTGTCGCTCGATGGACCGTGGGCCGTGTTGTGTCGTCACGCGGTGGAGGACTCGGCACCGGTCATCTTGGGACTGGCACTGGCGGCGATCATCTGGCGGGTCATTCGTCTGCGTCAGCGGCGACGAGCCCAAGCGATTTTCGGGGCGGTGGCGGTGTTGCCGATGCACCTTCTGTTTGCGGTGACGGTGCGGATGCCACAGTTGTGTGGACCTCCTCTGCTCATGTTGGCGTTGCCGGTGGGATTGCTGTGCGCACTGTGTTTGATCGTAGCCATGGTGCGACACGACCTGTGGGACAGCGAGCTTGTGGTTCCTGGCACGGGGCTGCGAACGCTGGTGATTGCCATCCTCAGCTTCATGGGAGGACTGTGGGCGGTGATGGTCTGGCGGTTGATGGCTGGTCTGCCGCTCCCGGTGCAGATCGTGCTGCTGCTGACGGTCATCAGCGTGGCGGGGCCTGCGCACGGCTTCTTTGGCAGTTGGCTGACAGCACGGCTGTTCCCAGCCGAGGCGCTGTATCGCACCACCGTCGACGAGCTGATCGTGCGTTTTACCGATCTGAGAACCCGGTTGTCGGTGATCGAAACGGTGGAAAAGACGGTGACGACGGTCTGTGCTTGTTCGCGTGCGAAGCTCGTGGCAGTTAGCTCACCTCGTCGAGTCCGCCATCGAGATGGAGCGATGGAAAATGGTCCATCGTCGCGACCGGAGGGACCACCGAGCGCGCCGTTAGATCCCGGACAGAGTTCCAACGTGCCGCTCCTGACCATAGCAGACACCGGCGCAGAGTCAGGCCGCACCTTGTTTCGGCTGACGCAGCGGGCGATTCGGCGGGCGCTACGCGGGGCTGGCGTCGACAACCTGCGTCCTGAACAGATCGATGCGCTGTGCAATGGCAACTTGGTGTTTGTCGAGTCAGAGCGCTCGATTCGCAAGAGCAGCCCGGGGCTGTGGGCTTGGCTGCTGGTGCCGGTTCGGTTTCGCGAGCAGGTGATTGGGGTGCTGGTGGTGTCCCCAAAGCTGCGTGGAAAGCTGTTCACCAGCCTCGATCAAGAGCTGCTGCTGACGATTGCGCACCAAGCGGCGTTGGCGCTCGCGAACGCCATTGCACTTGAAGAACTCGATGAGCTGCGGCGGGCCGAGCACAGTGCTCATCGCGAGCGACTCGATCGCGCCATCTCGACGATTGCTGCCGAGATTGCCCACGAGATCCGTTTTCCCATCAACTTCTTCCGCATGCTCGTTGAACGACAGGAACGGACGCTGCATCAAGGCAAGCCACTGAGTGAGACCGACTGGGCTGAAGACCTCGATATTGGCCGCGAGGAAGTGTCGCGTCTGGAGCGAATGGCCGATCGACTGCGCAAGATGGCGCTGTCTCGGACCGTTCAGCCTCGTCCTGTCTCCCTGCGCTCGGTGGCGGATCACGTGCGACTGCTGCTTGCCGATCGGTTGATCCGACACTCACTCAAGATGGAGATGCAGGACGGCATCGAGGTGCTGGCCGATCCCGATGCGTTGATTCAGGTGCTGCTCAACCTGTTGGCGAACGCGATCGATGCGAGCCCCCCGGATGGCAGCGTCGGGCTCCACTCTGTGATTGACCCGGAAGGTGTACTGCGGCTGGTTGTGTGGGACGAGGGTCCGGGGTTTTCGGCCCCGGTGGCAAAGATATTCGAGCCGTGGTTTACGACCAAAGCCCAAGGCACTGGGCTGGGGCTCGCGATTACGCACCGACTGGTACGTGCCCACGGTTGGGAAATCGTGGCGGAGCGACGCGGAGATCGGACCTGCTTCGATGTGGTGATTCCGTTCGGTGAGTGGCGACAGTACTCGACTGCTGAGATTTCGCTGCTGGAGGCGGTGAGCTCGGAAGACAAGGCGTAAGGGGGGCGCGGACCGCAGTGTCGGGAGACGCGGACCCTCACTTACTGGGGAACACTACTCGGGAGTAGCGGGACGATATGACTCCAGATTTTGTCGGCGACCGCACTCTTGCTGAGCAGCGGTAGCGCCAGGACATCGATGGAATCACCGGCGTGTCGGGTCAAGATGGTGACCCGGTTGGTGTCGGTGCCAAAGCCGCTACCGTCTTCGGCGACGTTGTTGGCGATGATCACATCACAGCCTTTTTCCAAGATCTTGCGACGGGCATAGGCTTCGACCTCATGCGTCTCGGCGGCAAAACCGACCAGCAAAGGCAGGCCGCTGCGCCGCTTCTGTCCGAGGGATCGCAGGATGTCGGGGTTTTCGGTGAGCGCGATGGTCGGATGTGGCCCCAAGTCCTGTTTCTTGCGCTTGCGTGGGGCGACCTCGCTCGGTCGGTGATCAGCAACGGCAGCGGCCATCACAATACAATCCGGCGCTCGGGTTCGATCGAGGAGTGGCAGCACAGCTTGCGACATCTCCCTGGCGCTTTCGACGTTGATGCGGTGCACGCCCGGTGGTGTCTCCAGCGCGACCGGACCGGCGACCAGCGTGACCTCGGCGCCCCGCTGCGCCGCATCCGCTGCGAGCGCAAACCCCATTTTTCCCGACGAACGGTTGCCGATAAAGCGCACCGGATCAATCGCCTCGTAGGTCGGGCCGGCGGTGATGACTACCCAGCGACCACGTAGGTCTTGATGCTGCTGTGATGCCACCAACACCGATTCGGCAGCCGCAACGATTTCAGTCGGTTCGACCAGTCGACCGGTACCGACCCAGCCACAGGCCAGTTCTCCGGATGCCGGACCCACGATGTGCGCTCCCCAAGCGACAAGCTGGGCCACGTGCTGCTGCACCTGAGGTTTGTTCCACATGTTGACGTTCATCGCTGGACACAGCAGGAGCGGTGCCTGACAGGCCAGCGCAACCGTGGTGAGCAAGTCGCTGGCGAGCCCCAGCGATAGCCTTGCCAGAATGTCTGCCGTCGCCGGTGCGATCACCAGCAGGTCCGCCGAATCGGCCAACGTGATGTGACCAATCTCGGATTCTTGCGTCAGATCAAACAGCTCTGTCGCCACCGGGTTGCCCGATAAGGTCTGGAGCGTCAGCGGTGGAATGAACGCTTGGGCCGCATGGGTCATCACCACGTGAACCGTTGCGCCAGCCTGGCGAAGCAGGCGCGTTAGCTCGGCGGCTTTGTACGCAGCAATTCCGCCCGAGATACCGAGAACGACGCGTTTACCGGCGAGCGGCTTGCTTGACGTTGCGGTTTCACCCGCCGCCACCTTTGAACTGTGCATGCCGCTACTGTAGCAGCAGCCAGGGCGCGCACCGTGGGGTTTTGCGCCAGCCTGTGCTTGCCCAAATCGTGTCGATGGGGGTCTTACGTACTGCCGATTCACGATACGCTAAGAGGTCGTCCGCTGTGAGAGGAGTCACCATGTCAGCCACCTGGACCCGCTGTGCGAATAGACCTCTGTCAGTGATTGTCGAACACTGTTTCTTGCTATTGGCCTGGTCCATGATGACCTGTGTCCTTTCGGCCTGTGGTTCGGGTACCGAGCCGCTGCGCATTGCGGTGCTGATGGGAATTGCTGCCCCTTCAACCATGGGCGCAACCGACCCGCCCCCGGGCATGAATATGAGCATGGGGTCTGCCGGAGCGACTCCACTCGCACATCCGAACATGGACTGGGCTGCGGAACTGGTGAACGCGGCAGGAGGAGTGGCCGGTCGCCCGCTGAAGCTAGAATACTTCGACTTTACCGGCAAAGACCTCAGCGCAATCATCGAGATCAGCCAAGGAGTCGCTTCCAATGATCGCTATGTTGCGGCAATTGCCCCTCCTGGTTCGGAGATGTTGGCAGCGGTGGCGGACTCCTATCTGGCTGCGAACAAGCCGCTGGTGTCGACGACTTCTGCGGCTGCTGAGATCCTCCGTGCGTATGGCGGCAAAGGCGTGATCTGGCGGACAAGGCAGTCTGACATCGCGCAGACAGAGCTGCTGGTTCGTATGGCCAAACAGGAGGGATTGAAACGGCTGGCATTGATCAGCACCCTCGATAACGGCGGATACACTTTCTTTTCCTGGTTCGGGTTTTTCGCCAAAGAGCTGGGCTACGCAGATGATGCAATTTCGATCTCTGCCTTTGCCAAAGGAGAGGCGTGTGACCTTGCGGTGCAGTCCGCCGTGAGCAGTGCTCCAGATATCGTTTTCATCGCTGCCGGTGCAACTCAGGAACAGGACTGCATCCTTCATAAGCTGGCGCAAAATCCTGGTCCACGGGTGATGCTTGCGGACACCGGACTTGATACCAATAGCCTGACCAAGTTGGGTCCAGAAGCCATGCGAATCGAAGGACTCAGCGGCGCGGGGACGGAGCAGTTCGAGCAAGCCTTCCACAGCCGCTTTGGTGGTGCGCGCCTTGCTCCGCATGGTCCCAATGAGTATGACGCGATACTCCTTCTTGCGTACGGACTGGCCGCTTCGGGAGGGCAAGGAGGACAGGTGCTGGTCGACGCCCTGAAGGCAGTGGTGGATGGTCGAGAGGATGGGGTGAGTGGTTGGGATCAAGCAGGAATTGCGAGCGCACTGTCTTTGCTTGCACAGGGGCACCGACCGCGAATTCCGGGTGCAACGGGGCCGCTTCAGTTCGAACCGGGACTCTATGTGGATCTGTCATCATCAACGCTGACACACTGGCGAATGACTCCGCAGGGACCGCAAACAGACCGCCGCTACTTCACCGGAGATCCGGCTTTTCTGAGCAGCAGCGGAGTGTTTGTGCCTCCCAATCGAGCGTTCCAAAGCGATCTCGGTGGCAGCGCCTGGACTCCCAAGGTGGATAAGGGAGACTCCTGGGCGGTGATTGCCGCGTTGTCTTCAGGATGGAGCAACTACCGGCATCAAGCCGATGCGCTCCGTCAGTATCAGCTCCTGCGGGCCCAGGGCTTTGAAGACGATCACATCGTGCTCATCATGGCGGATGATCTGGCCACTTCAATCCGCAATCCCTTGGCAGGCACGGTGCGGAACGAACCCGGTGGGCCGAATCTCTATCGTGGGGTGGTGCGTGACTATAACCTGCTGGTGAACCCGACCGATCTGACCAGCATCATCACCGGGCAGGTTTCAGATCGCACTCCACAAGTCATCCGTACTACATCGGCGAGCAACCTGTACATCTATCTGGTGGGCCATGGTGGCAACCAAGGAATCCCGATTGCAGCCAGCTCTCCAGCGGAGGGACTCAAGGCGAGTGGCTCGACGTTTTCTCCGAAACATCTTCGCGAAGCTCTGTGTGTGCTGCAAACCGAAGGCCGTCTGCGTCGGGCGCTGGTCGTTGTCGAGAGCTGCTACGGTGGAGCGTTCGGGGACGCTTCCTATGGCGGTATCGAGCTAGGCTGCGGGGGGAGCGGAGCGATGACACCGCTGGCCGGAACGGTGCTCCTCAGTGCCGCGCACAGTCGAGAGGTGTCCTACGCAGGGGCCTACGATGCCGAGGTGGGCTCGTGGGTCAATGATGCGTTCTCGAATCAGGTGGTGAACCTGATGAGCAAGTCACCGGTTCCCATGCTGTCCTCACTCTATACCGAGGTCTATCTTCGCATCGCTGGTTCGCATGTCTCCTTGTATAATGCCGGAGCTGCCGGTCGCCTTGGAAGTGTCTCTGTCGATGAGTTTCTGAAGCCATGAAGCGTGCTCTGCTACATAAGAAAATCGGCCACAGAATCAGTCGCAACATGCGTCATTCGCTTTCTCTGCTCGCAGGTCTGATAAGCCTGCTTTGGGGAATGCGGGCCCATGCACTCCCTGATGAAAGCTGGCTGATTGTGGTGGGCAATAACCGGGGGGATGCCGACGAGATACAGTTGCTATACGGAGAGCGCGATGCCCGAGAATTCGCCGAAGTTCTGCGCACCCAAGGCAACATTGCATCCGACCGAGTTCGGATTCTCATCGATGAGAGTGCCGAGACCGTTCGTCGTGCGCTGGTCTCTGTAAACGCTGGACTACGGGCCAGGTCTGCGGATGGCAAAACCACTGCGCTGCTGGTGTTCTACTCGGGTCACGCCGATGCGGAATCACTTCACCTGCGCGGCACCAGGCTTCCCATTGAAGAGCTACGAGGACTGGTATCTGGCTCGCCCGCAACGATGAGACTGCTGGTGGTTGATGCCTGTCGTTCAGGGGCTGTGACTCGCGTAAAAGGGGTTCGCAGTGTCCCTGAGTTTGCGATCAAGCTGGAGGATCGGGTCGAAGCAGAAGGCACCGCGATGATCTCTTCCAGCACGGCGGGGGAGTCCAGTCAGGAGTCCGATCGGCTGCGCGCTTCGTTCTTTTCGCATCACCTGGTCAACGCTCTGCGGGGCGCGGCAGATCGCAACGGCGATGGAAGGGTGACCCTCTCGGAAGCATATGCCTATAGCTATGCGCAGACTCTGCGATCGAGCGGACAGACGCTTCAGCTCCAACACCCAACCTATGCGTACGATGTCAAAGGAAGTGGTGATCTGGTCCTGACTACGCTGAGTGGTGCCGAACACAATCTGGGTCGCTTGCGACTGGCCGATGCCAGCATGTATCTGGTTACGGAGGAGCGCGAAAGTGGTGCCGTGGTTGCGGAACTAACCACCACACGCAACCAGGGAGTGATCGCGCTACCGCGTGGAAAATACTTCATTCAGCGACGAGGGAGTTACGAATTCAGAGAGTATCAAATCGAGCTTGTGCCGGGCCAAGAGGTCGATTTGGCATCATTGCCGTATCGCTCCGTTCGTTACGATCAACTGGTACGCAAGCGGGGAGGAACGCGTACTTCCGTACATGGTCTGAACCTGCTGTTTGGTGGACGGGGAGAGATCCTGGCGGGTCAAGGACCGACCCCCAATGTGCTGCTTGGGTACGCTGCGGACCTGCCCTGGTTGACCGTAGGGGCGAGATTGCGAGGAAGCACTGCATCGCTGATGTCTATCGATGGCGGTCTTGCTTCGAAACAGTATGAACTCGGTCTGGCGGCCGTTCTGCAACGCTATGTCGACTTGCCGTGGTTTAGCTTGGCATTCGGAGTGGCGATCGAAGGAACTTGGTATGCCCAGCGCTTTGCTCCGACACTCCGTCAGGTGCAGTCGCGCAATTCCTTCGGCATCGGATTTTCGGCGCTGTTTGCGTTGGAGCGACAGATGTTTCGTGGAGTCGGCATTCGCTTGGAAGGCGGGCCGAGCGCGAGTCTGTTGAATCAGGCGGTGCTCATGAACGGTGCGGAGCAAACTGCGCAGACTCGCTCGGTGTTCACGTGGTGGCTGGCTGGAGGGGGAATATGGCGTTTCTAACAAACCTACCAATGGTACACAGTGTAGGGATGGGAGTCGCGAAAAGCGGGCTG
>WBZP01000480.1_pt1 | contig 53632 bp, 47 predicted proteins | sample 5204301 | NCBI WGS metagenome assembly WBZP01 (sample SAMN12412401, study PRJNA552823) | activated sludge metagenome | isolation source: activated sludge from nitrification reactor of wastewater treatment plant... | place: USA: Pennsylvania | collected 2017
GCGTTCGGTCGTCGCAAGCGTCTTGTGCTCCTCGCCGGGCGCGATCTCGATCAGGCCGGCCATCTCGCCGGCGAGCCCGGCGTGGAGCGCGGCGACGGTCTCGTCGGTCACGACTATGCGCCGGCCGCCGACGCCGGGCGCCGCGAGCCCGAGCGCACCGGGCCCGACGAACGCCGGGTAGGAGCCCGACGCGGCAGCACCCCATGCCATCCGGACCTCGGGCGCTGCGCCCGCCAACACGCGCAGCGCCTCGTCGGCGCCGGCGAGTGTGTCCAGTGAAGCCGGTGGGAGCACGGCTCGCGCGAGGCGGTCGTAAACGGCCGTGCGCTCGCGATGGAGCACCGTGAAGGCGGTCTCGTCCTTGGCAAGCGGGCGATCAGAGCCGCGGACGCGTTCCCAGGCCGTGGCGGCGCTCACGTCGAGCCAGACGACGGTGTGGCCGGTGAGCGCCTGCGCTACCTCGGGCGTCAGAGGCGCGCCGCCGCCGAGCGCGACCACCTTGTCGTCGCCGCGACCGAGCGCCTCGATCACGACGTCGCGCTCGAGCTGCCGGAACGCCGCCTCGCCCTGCTCGGCGAAGATGTCGCTGGCCGGCCGGCCGGCGCGCTGCTCGACGACGAGGTCGGTGTCGGTGAACGCGACGCCGCGCCTCTCGGCGAGCCTGCGCCCGAGCGCCGACTTGCCGGCGCCCATGAAGCCGATCAGGACGAGCGGGCCGGGCATCGCCTGCTACGCCGAGACGCCGGCGGCGGCGATGCGCGCGCGGTAGGCGTCGACTGCGCCGCGGACGTCGTCGATGTGGTCGCCGGCGAACTTCTCGCGGTACGCGCTTGCGAGCACGAAGCACAGCATCGCTTCGCCGACGACGCCGGCCGCCGGGACGACGCAGGAGTCGGTTCGCTCGCGCAGCGCCTGGGCGGACTCGCCGGTGGCTATGTCGATCGAGCGCAGCGGCTTGGTCAGCGTCGGGATCGGCTTCATCGCGACGCGGACGACGAGCGGCAGGCCGTTCGTCATCCCGCCCTCGAGGCCGCCGGCGTGGTTGGTCTCGCGGAAGAGGCCGCGCTCGTCGTCGCGGAAGATCTCGTCGTGGCTGCCCGACCCCGGCGTCGCCGGGAGGTCGAAGCCATCGCCGAAGGCAACGCCCTTCGCCGCCTGGATCGAGCAAAGCGCGCCGGCGATCTTGCCGTCGAGCCGCTGCTCCCACGAGACGTGCGAGCCGAGCCCGGGGACGAGCCCGAATGCGACGGCCTCGAAGACGCCTCCGATCGACTCGTTGGCCTTCCGTTGGGCGGTGATGTGGGCGACCATCGCCTTCGACGCCTCGGCGTCGAGGCAGCGGACGGGATCGTCGTCGACGTCGTCGAAGTCCTGAAGCCCGGTCGACTGCCTGGGCGGCGCGTACACGTCGCCGATCTGGACGACGTGGCTGCGCACCTCGACGCCGACCGCCGACAGGAACGCACGGCATAGCGCGCCGCCGGCCACGCGTGCCGCCGTTTCGCGGGCGCTGGCACGCTCGAGCACGTTGCGTACGTCGCTGAAGCCGAACTTCTGGACGCCGGCGAGGTCGGCGTGCCCGGGACGCGGCAGATGGACCTCGTCAACATGGCCGTCGATCGGCCACGGGTTCATCCGCTCCTCCCAGTTCTGGTAGTCGCGGTTCGGCACCTGCAGCGCGACCGGCCCCCCGAGCGTCCGACCGTGCCGGACACCGGCGGTGACGTCGGCGTGGTCGCGCTCGATCTTCATCCGGCCGCCGCGCCCGTGCCCGAGCTGCCGCCGCGCCATGTCGTGATCGATCGCATCCCGGTCGAGCTCGAGCCCCGCGGGCAGCCCCTCGACGATCGTCGTCAGTCCCGGCCCATGCGACTCACCCGCGGTGATCAGCCTCAGCGTCATACGCCGAGGGAATATATGTGGTGCCTACCCGATGCTGAGGATCTTCAGCTCGTACTGGGTGATCCCGCCGGTACCGCTCGGCACGTCGAAGTACTCGACCTGGTCCTTCTTGATCGTCAGCTTCTGGCAGTCATTGCCGGCCGGCTCGCACTTGCCGTCGCCGCTCGGGACCGCCTCTGTCGAGATCAGGAAGACCGCGGCATCACCGTCGGTATTGACGCCCTGGTAGACGAACAGCGGGTTGTCCTCGCTCGGCAGCGGCGTCAGCTTCGTGATGTTCGAGTAGCGCTTGACCGAGCCGGTCTGACCGAACTCGAGCGTCACACGCTTGGTCGCAGGCTTGGGCTTCGCGGCGGTCGTCTGGGTGCCGCCGGTGCTCTTGGAGGTCGTCGAGGTGCCGCTGTCGCCCCCGCCGAGCGCCTTGCCGACGCTGGCAGCGGCGTCGGTCGCGGTCTGAGCCTTCTTCTTGACCTTCTCGCGCGCGAACGGGTCGCGCCGCTTGGCCTCGCGCTGGATGAACTCGGGGCTCGCCCCATCTGGGTCGAGCGTCACCTTGCCGGGGCTGGTGACGTCATCGGTCGACGCGATCTGCTCGGCCGGCGCCGGCGTCTCCGGATCCTTGGCGCGGCCCAGGACGACCGGGACAGCGATCAGGGCTGCGATCAGGATCGCGACGACCGGAAGCAACCGCTTGTCGACGAGGTCCGACCAGAGGTTCTGCAGGAAGTTCATCGCGCGGCTCCATCGGTGTCGATCGGTGACTGTGCAGGCGGCGTAGCGGCCCCGCTCGGATTCGACGGTGTCGCCCCGGCCGTCAGGCCCTGGTCCTCGGGCAGCACGTAGGCAGTCGCGGCGATCTTGGCCTCGACGTAGGGGAAGCCGAGCTCGCCCGGCTGAAGGCCGACGCCGTCGATCTGCAGCAGACGGCCTCGCACGCGAACCCGGCCGTCCTTGCGGACCGTGGTCAGCGCGTTGACGTCTGCGAGGAACTTCTGCAGCGTGAAGAACGAGCCCTGGAAGACGAAGCTGAACGGCATCGTCGGGAAGCCGGCAGCGCCGACGGCGGCCCCGGGCGGCAGGGTGGCCGTCACGGAGGCGGTCGGGGTCGCCGGGGCCGTCGGCGCCGCGGCGGCGCTCGCCTTGAGCTCGAACGACTGGAACTTGACGCCGTTGTTCCTGGCGATCGTCTCCAGCTGGTAGACCATCGTGTCGACGTTGTCGTCGACCGGCACGGCCTTGCCGAGATTCGCGACCGTCGCGAAGTTCTTCTGGTAGCTGGCCTTCGACTCACGGGCGTTCGCCAGCGCCTGATCGGCCTCCGCGACCTTCGCCTGTGCATCGCTGATCCGTGTCTCGGCCGCGCTGACCTCTTCGCGCTTCGGCTTGAGCGCCAAGAACCAGTAGCCCCCGAGGATCGCGACTGCGGCGACGACGATGATGACGATGCGATCGCGCTGGGTCATTGCGTGCCTCCAGGCGCCGTCGTGGCGCTCGTCGTCGGGGTGGGCGTCGTGGTCGTCCCGGTGGTCGTGGGGGTGCTGTTCGTGGCCGGGGCGGGCGTGGCGCCCGCCGCCGGAGCCGCCTGCTGGCCTTGCAGCTCAGGTTTGCCGGTCTTGCCGGGGGGCGTGATCAGCCCGCGGAAGAAGACCACGAGGCTGAACGTCGGCCGGGTCTGGGTGCAGGGCTCCTTGCGGGCCACCTTGCCACTGCTGAGCGCGGCCGAGTCGATCGGGCCGGTCGTGTCGCTCTTCGGCTTCACGGTCGTCGCCTTCTTCGCGCTCGAGATCGAGACGCGGTCGACGCCGTTGATCAGGCGCAGGCGTGCGATCAGGCGTGTGATCTCGGTCTGGCTGGTCGAGCAGCCTGCCATCTCGATCGCTGGGACGGGCCGGGCCGCGCGGAGCGGGTCGGTGGTGCCGCCGACGTCGGTGGCGACCCCGGGAGCGATCGTTCCGGTCATCGCCGTCAGCCACGTCCTGGCAGGAAGCACCCGCGAGACCTCACCCATCGCGTGGGCCCAGTCGAAACGGCTGTCTACGAGCTTCTTGACCGTCTGGACGCGGTTGGCGCGGATGTCGGCGAACTTCTTGAAGCTGCCGAGCGCGGACGCCTGCGCGGTCTTGATCTGGGCCTGCTGCTCGAGCGAGCTCGCCTCGGCGGTCTTCTCGGTGATCTGCTTGTTCGTGAGCGTCCACGAGCCGAAGAGGATCAGGGCGATCGCAAGCAGCCCGACGATCGCGTACGCCGCGCCGCCGGTGCGGCCTGCGGCGCCGCCGGCGCCCCGCCGTTGGTCGGCGGGGATGAGGTTGATGGCCTTCACGACGGCACCTCCTCGACGGCAAGTCCGGCCGCGACGGTCAAGAGGTGGGCATCGAAACCGCCGGTCTGGCCGGCGACGACACCGGAGGTGACCGGCATGTGCAGCTCGGCGGAGAGCGCGTCGGCGAAGCCCGGGATCGCTCCGGCGGCGCCTGTGAGCACAGCACGTTCGACGCGCAGGCTCATCCCGCCCTGAGCATGGTGGAAGTCGAGCGAGTTGCGGACTTCGCCGCCGATCCGGCGGACACCGTCCTGCAGCACCGCGCGGGCGTCACGGACGATCTCGCTGTGGTCGCCGGAGGCGATCTCCTCGATCGGCGTCATCAGCCCGACATGGCGCAGCCAGTCGCGGGCGTGTTCGAGCGTCAGGCCCTGGCGCTCGGCGAGAACGGAGGCGATCGCCTCGGTGCCGCCACCGACGACGCGGGTGAAGAGACAGGACTGGCCCTCGGCGACCGCGAGGTTCGTGATCCCGCCGATCGACAGGTAGAGGACCGGAGTGTTGTCGGTGCCGCCCTGGCCGAGCGCGCGGATCATCGCGAAGGCCGAGAGGTCGACGCCTTCGGGCTTGAGCCCCGCGTCGCGGCAGACCTGCAGGATCTGCTCGATCATCTCGCGGCGCGCCGCGACGATCAGCACGCGCTGGCGCCGGCCGGCCTCGGTATCGACTATGTCAAGCGGCTGAAAGTCGATCAGGGCCTGCTCGAGCGGCATCGGAATGTGATCCTGGGCGGTGAACCGCACCGCCGCCTCGAGCTCCTTCTCGCTCTCGACCGGCGGCAGGTCGAGCACGCGGACGACGATCTTCTGGTTGGCGACGCCGATCCGGACCTTGCGGTCTAGGCCGTTCTTGTCGGCGAACATCGCGCGCAGCGCGTTGGTCAGGGCAACCGGGTCGTGGATCTCGCCGTCGCGGATCACTCCGACCTCGAGCGGCGCGACCGCCGCGTGCTTGACCTCGATCGACCCGTTCACCGACACCGCCGCGGCATGCACGGCGGCCGGCTCGATCTCGAGCCCGACCAGGGTTGGTTTGCGTCGTGCCATTGAGTTCTCTTGCGTTGTGGGGAGCAGCTCGCCGTCGGGCGAGCGCCTTACGGCTTGGTGTCGGCGGGGAAGCACGGACCCTCAACGCAGGGCCCCGACACCCTCAGTTGTTCGTCCAAACGGCGCTTGCCTTGAACGCTGCAGACGAGCCGCCGCAGTCTGGCAGAGGCCCTTTCGCCGCGTGCCAATTCTCCGTGCAAACTCGCCGCTCAGAAACGACCGACGTACGCATCGACGATTGGGGTGCCAGCAAAGATGCTGACGACGGCGCCGAGCGCGAGGAACGGCCCGAACGGGACGGCGGTCTTTCGCCCCGACGAGACGCCCTTCTTGAGGATCACGACGACGCCGATCAGCGTGCCGCTGACGAGCGCGATCAGGATCGCGGGCGCGACGGCCGCGCCGAGGTAGAGGCCCATCACTCCGGCGAGCTTGACGTCTCCCATCCCCATGCCCTTGCGGGAGATCAGGGCCGGAAGCAGGAAGAAGAAGGTGGCGGCGGCGCCGGCGATCAGCTGCTCTGGGATGAACGAGGGCTCGGTGAGAGCGGCGATCGGGAGCGCGAGCAGGGCGGCGGGAGCGGTGATCGCGTTCGGGATCCGCTTGACGTCGAGGTCGATCGCGGTGATCGGGATCAGTGCGGTCACGAGGACGATCCCGAGCGCCAGCTCGCGCCAGTCCTCCCACCAGTAGGCGGCGATCGCTACGTAGAGCGCGCCGGTCGTGAGCTCGATCAGCGGGTAGCGGATCGAGATTCGGGTCTTGCAGGTGCGACAGCGGCCGCGGAGCACGAGCCACGAGAACACCGGGATGTTCTCGTATGCCTTGAGCGGCCGGTCACAGCCGGGGCAGTGCGAACCGGGCCTTACTACCGATTCATTGCGCGGGAGGCGCCAGGCGACGACGTTCAGGAACGAACCGACACAGAGGCCGGCGAACGCGGTGAAGATGAGTGCGGCGACCGGCATGCGATGAGGTTTCGCCGGGTCACCACTGGTTGCCTGCCGCGTCGGCAGGCTTGCATCCCGCGGTGCGGCCGCCACCGCCGTCGTCGCAGGTGCGGATCACGCGCGCCCCGAAGGTGGCGCGGGTGGCGTGGAAGAAGCCACCCGAGTTCGACGCGGCTGTCACCTCGTACCCCGCCCCCGACGAGATCGGCACCGCCGATACCTCCCCCTTCTGCGTGCCGACGGGAAGATCGGTCGAGATCAGGCTCGAGTCGCACTGCGCATAGCCGTTCTCGGCCGTGCGACATGCCTCGACCTCGGTGACCATGTGACGGGCGAGCGTCTTCGCATCGGCGTCCTGCGCCTTCTGCTCGTTGCGGAGAAGTGCCGGCAACGCGACAGCGGCGAGAATGCCAATGATCATCATCACCACGAGCAGCTCGATCAGGCTAAAGCCACGATCGCTCGGGAAGCGGTTGCCTAGAGGGGTCGGGGTCATCTCGCTCGACGGGAAGATACGGGCCGGAACAACAGGAGGCGGGCCGTAGCCCGCCTCCCGAAGCACTGACTGGTCGCCGTCCCGGCTACCAGGTGCTCGTTCCGGAGCACGGACCAGTGGTCTTGCACCGGATCGACTTGCCGGACGCAGCGCGCGTGATGCTGAACGTTGCTCCGCTCTGCGAGTACCCGGTCACCGTGAACGTCCCGGCGCCACCGCCAGAGACCTGAACCTGACCGTTCGACGTACCAACCTCGAGGCCGGAATCAGCCGAGATCGTGCAGGTCGTGAAATTCAGGTTCGAATCGGTGCCGCAGGCGTAGATATCGGTGTACGCATTGCGGGCATCCGACTTCGCCGACGAATCCTGACCCTTCTTCTGCTGGTTCAGGAACGACGGAAGCGCGATCGCGGCAAGAATGCCAATGATCAAAATGACAACGAGGAGCTCAATGAGGGTAAAGCCCTCGTCCTCAGACTTAAAACGATTCAGCACGGAAGATCCTCCTCAGGACCGATGGACTCTGTGTTGCTGTGCGACTTTGGCCCACCTGGCAGCACGCCCGAGAAGCCTGCCCGCATACTCACGGGCCACACAGTGCTCATCATCGGACGGCTGCGCCCTCGCGTGTAGGCGGAATCTTGCAGCCTGGACGGATGTTCTAGGGCCGGAACCCCAGGGACGGACAGCCGTCGAACGCCCGAACGAGGGAGAGGCGGGCCGTAGCCCGCCTCCCCGGAACAGTTCGTATTTGATCCGCTCTACCAGGTGCTCGTTCCGGAGCACGGACCAGTGGTCTTGCACCGGATCGACTTGCCGGACGCAGCGCGCGTGATGCTGAATCGTGCTCCGCTCTGCGAGTACCCGGTCACCGTGAACGTCCCGGCGCCACCGCCAGAGACCTGAACCTGACCGTTCGACGTACCGACCTCAAGCCCAGAATCAGCCGAGATCGTGCAGGTCGTGAAGTTCAGGTTGGAATCGGTGCCACACGCGTAGATATCGGTGTACGCATTGCGGGCATCCGACTTCGCCGACGAATCCTGACCCTTCTTCTGCTGGTTCAGGAACGACGGAAGAGCGATCGCGGCAAGAATGCCAATGATCAAAATGACAACGAGGAGCTCAATGAGGGTAAAGCCCTCGTCCTCAGACTTGAAACGATTCAACACGGAACAGGTTCTCCTGGGGTTTCCGACAACGGGTTGGCCGCCGGCCTTCCAGCGGTGGTCCTCAGTTCTTCGGCCGCGCAGCCGCCGTTTGTAGGCAATGCCTTGCGGCCGGACGATCGTCGTAGGGTCCGGACCTGAGCCGCGCGGTCAGGCGCCGCTGCGAGCGGCTTGCGCGTCGTGCTCTGGCAGGAACACACGGCTGCCCTCGCACCAGGGGCATTGCTGCTCGCTCAAACTGCCGCCGAGGTTCGAGAGCACGGTCCCGGTGCCCCGGCAGACGGTGCAGGCCCTTGGTTCAGCGGCGTCCGCTGGCGTCTGCTCCTGATCGCTCATCGCGGCGAGGCTACAGCGGATCGCGCGGGTAGCCTCGCCGGACATGGCCTCCGGCGCCGGCCGCTACGCCCCCTCCCCCTCCGGTCCGCTTCACGTCGGCAACCTGCGCACCGCGCTGCTCGCCTGGCTCTCCGCGCGCTCACAGGGCCTCGATTTCGCGCTGCGGATCGACGACCTCGACCGCGCCCGCTGCCGTGCCGAGCACGAGCGCTCGCAACTGGAGGATCTGTCGGCGCTCGGGCTCGTTCACGACGGCACGCCGCTGCGCCAGTCAGAGCGCAGCGCGGCCTACACCGCCGCGATCGCCGAGCTCGAGGCGCAGGACCTCATCTACCGCTGCTGGTGCACGCGCGCGGAGATCCGCGAGGCCGCGTCAGCGCCGCACGGCGCGACCGATCGCTACCCCGGCACATGCCGTGAGCTCACTGCGGCACAACGGTCAGAACGGGAGCGATCAGGGCGCCCGCCGGCGCTGCGAATCGACTCCGGGTCCGCGAAGCTCGGCTTCACCGACCGCCACCACGGACCTCAGCAGCAGATCGCCGATGACGTCGTCGTCCGGCGGAACGACGGCACGCACGGCTACCAGCTCGCGACCGTCGTCGACGACCACGCGCAGGCTGTCACCGAGGTTGTCCGCGGCGACGACCTGCTGCCGTCGACGGCCGCTCAGCTCTGGCTGATCGACCGCCTCGGTCTGGCCCGACCCACGTACGCGCACGTGCCGCTCGTGCTGAACTCCACCGGAACGCGGCTCGCCAAGCGTGAAGGCGCCGTGACCCTCGCCGAGCGCCGCGCGCTAGGCGAGACGCCGGAAGACGTGCTCGGGATGCTCGCCGCGTCGGTCGGGCTGTGGGAGAGCGGCAGGCCGGCGACCGCCGGTGAGCTGCTCGACCGTTACGACCCCGCCTCGTTCACGCCGCCGCCGTCCGGCCAGCTCCCGCTCTGAGCCGACCGCCGCGGCCGGTAGCGTCGCCGGCGATGGACGACTTCGTGCGCGAACTGGCCGATCGCGCCCGCGCGGCCGGCCGCCTCGGTCTCGACACCGAGTTCGTCGGCGAAGGCCGCTACCAGCCGCTGCTCTGCCTCGTCCAGATCGCGCTCCCGGACGGTGAGATCGTGCTGCTCGACCCGATCGCCGAGCCGTTCGACCCGGCACCGCTCGCGGACGTGCTCGGCGACTCCGACATCGAGGTCGTCCTCCACGCCGCGCGCCAGGACGTCGCCCTGATCCGGCGCGACTGGGGCACGCCGGTCCGCTGCGTCTTCGACACACAGATCGCAGCAGGCTTCGCCGGTCTACGGGCGCAGATGGGCTACGACGCACTGCTCAAGGCGACGGTCCGCAAGCAGGTCCACAAGGGTGCCTCGTTCACCCGCTGGGACAGGCGGCCGTTGACCGAGGAGCAGCTCAGCTACGCGCGTGGCGACGTCGAGCATCTGCTCGCGGTGGCCGACGAGCTTCAGTCGCGTCTGCTCGCAGCGGGCCGGCTCGAGTGGGCTCGTGAGGAGTGCCGCTATCTCGAAGAGATCGACGACGGGCGCGAAATCGACGCTCTGTTCGCCAAGCTGCCGAAGATCGGCACGCTTGATCCCGTGCAGCGAGCGATCGCACGCGAGCTCGTCGTCTGGCGCGAAGACACGGCGCAGCAGGCCGACCGGCCGCCGTCGACGGTGCTGATGGACGCGACGCTCGTCGAGATCGCGAAGCGGCGACCGAACACGACCGAGAAGCTGAGCCACATCCGCGGCGTCGGCGAGGCGACGCTCCACCGCCGCGGCCGCTCGCTGATGGAGGCGATCGAGCGCGGCGCCGCGAGCGACCCGATCCCGGCCGAACCGGTCCCGAAGCAGGATCAGGGCAACGTCGATGCGCCGGTGATCGCGCTCACCGAGGCGTTCGTGCGGACGCGCGCCCGCGCGGCCGGGCTCGCCTACGAGCTGCTCGCGACGCGCTCGGAGCTGCAGCGGATCGCCGGCTGGGCCGTGAACGGCGCGAAGGGCACCGAGCCTGACGTGCGCGCCCTCCACGGCTGGCGCCGCGAGCTCGTCGGCGAAGAGCTGCTCGAGCTGCTCGAAGGCAACCGCTCGCTGCGGGTCGGCAGCGGCGGCCGGCTGCTCATCGAGCGCTGACCTGCTCGCGGTCGGGAGCCTGCGCCCACCAGAGCCGCAGGACTCCCGCGATCTCGCCGATCGCCTCACGCGTCGCGCCGCCGACGCCGAGCGCGTTGATGAAGCCGTGGACCTGACCGGGGTACCGGCGCATGTGGACCGGGGCGCCACTTGCGGAGAGCGCCCGTGCGTACGCCTCGCCCTCGTCGCGGAGCGGATCGAACCCGGCCGTGAGCACGAACGCCGGCGCGAGACCGTCCGGCAGCTCGGCATAGAGCGGCGACGCATCCCTGCGGGCCGCGACGTCGGGGACGAAGTTGTCCTTGAACCACTGCATCTCGCGCTCGGTCAGGAGCAGCCCGTCGGAGAAGAGGTGGTAGGAGCGGCTCTGCTCGACGAGATCGGTCACCGGGTAGATCAGCACCTGCGCCGATGGCTGCGGGATGCCTTCGGCCGCTGCTCGCAGGCAGACCATCGCCGCGAGCCAGCCACCGGCGCTGTCGCCGGCGACGGCGATCCGCTCAGGGTCGGCGCCGAACTCGCCGGCGCGTGCGCGGAGGTCGGCGTAGGCGGCAAAGGCGTCGTCGAGCGCGGCCGGGTACGGGCTCTCGGGCGCGAGCCGGTAGTCGACGGCGACAACGGTCGCGCCGGTCGCGTCGGCGATCGCCCGGCATGTGTTGTCATGCGTGTCGAGGTCGCCGCAGACCCAGCCGCCGCCGTGGAAGTAGGCGACGAGCGGGCCGGCATCCGGCCGCTCGGCGGTCAGCGGGACGTACCGCCTCGCTGGGATCGTGTGGCCATCCGGGCCGGCGAGCAGCTCGTTCCGGACAACCGCTACCGGCTGCCTGCGCCCGGCGACCGCGAACGCGCCCGCCGCCATCCCGTCACGTGCCGAGGCGGCGGTGCCGTCATCGGAGTCGAGCGCGCCGCCTAGCAGCTGGTCGAGCCGCGCCAGGACCTGCGCGTCGAGATCGAGGCTTTGCCCGTCCTCCGTGCGCTCGGGACCGGCGATCAGGCGTCGCACGGGTCGCGGCAGAGAGAGAATCGCGGTCAGCGCCGCGCGCTGGGCAATGGCCTTTGGCTGCATCGGCCGAGCGTACCGACCGGCTACCCCAGGGGGGTATGCTGACAGCATGACCGAGCGTCTCGACATTCCGATCGGCGGTATGACCTGCGCCGGATGCGCACGGAGCGTCGAACGCGCGCTCAACGAGCTCGACGGCGTGACGGCGACGGTCAACTTCGCGACCGAGACCGCTACCGCCGAGTTCGACGGCTCGGTCGTGTCCCCCGGGCGGCTTGCGGCAGCGATCGGCTCGGCCGGCTACACCGCGAACCTGCCGGCAGCAGACAGCGGCCCGGGCGCTGACGGGCACGAGCACCACGACCCCGACGCGCTCGGGATGCGGCTCCTCGTCTCGACGCTGCTCGCATTGCCGGTCCTCTTGATGTCGATGATCCCGGCGCTCCAGTTCGACCGCTGGCAGTGGCTTGCGCTTCAGCTTGCTACGGCCGTCGTGTTCTGGGGCGCCTGGCCGATCCATCGCGGAGCACTCGCGGCGCTCCGCCATCGCAGCGCGAACATGGACAGCCTGATCAGCATCGGCACGCTCGCCGCGTGGGGCTGGTCGATGTACGCGCTCTTCTTCGGACATGCGGGCATGGAGGGCATGACGATGCCGTTCAGCCTCACGTCAAGCCGGGAAGACGCCGGCGGCGAGCTCTACCTCGAGGTCGCCGCGGTCGTGCCGGTGTTCGTGCTGCTCGGGCGCAGGCTCGAAGCGCGGGCCAAGGGACGTGCCGCGAGCGCGCTGCACGCGTTGCTGGAGCTCGGCGCGAAAGAGGCGACGCTGATCTCCGGGGATGGAGCCGAGACGCTCGTGCCGATCGACCGGCTCGCGGTCGGCGACCTGTTCGTAGTCCGCCCCGGCGAGAAGGTCGCAACCGACGGCGTCGTGACCGAGGGCGTCTCCGCGGTCGACGAGTCGCTGATCAGCGGCGAGCCGGTGCCGGTCGAGAAGCACGCCGGCGACCCGGTCACCGGTGGGTCGATCAACGCGGGCGGCCGGCTCGTCGTCGAAGCGACCGCTGTCGGAGCCGACACAATGCTCGCCGGAATCGCGCGGCTCGTGACCGAGGCCCAGACCGGCAAGGCGCCGATCGAGCGGCTCGCCGACCGTGTCGCTGCGGTCTTCGTGCCGGTCGTGATCGTGCTCTCGCTCGCGACGCTCGGCTTCTGGCTAGCCGCCGGCGAGCCTGCGACGTTCGCCTTCTCCGCGGCGGTCGCGGTCCTGGTGGTCGCCTGTCCGTGCGCGCTCGGCCTCGCCACCCCGACCGCCCTGCTCGTCGGGACCGGGCGCGGCGCCCAGCTCGGGCTCCTGATCCGCGGGCCGGAGATCCTCGAGCGGACCAAGCGCGCGGACACGATCGTGCTCGACAAGACCGGAACGCTGACCGAGGGCCGGATGACCGTCAGCGGGCTCTTCCCCGTCGCCGGCGTCTCCGAGGAGGAGCTGCTCGATCTGGCCGCTGCGGCCGAGACCGGCTCCGAGCATCCGATCGGCCGGGCGATCGTGTCAGCGGCGCAGAGCCGCGGCATCCAGCCGGCGCCGGCGTCACGCTTCTCCGCACTCGCGGGCGCCGGCGTCGAGGCGACCGTCGGCGAGATCCAGATCGCGATCGGCGCGGCGGACACGAGCCGGACGGAGGTCGCGGACGCGCTTGCAGGCGGAGCGACGGTCGTGGCGGTCGAGCGAGACGGCGAGCAGATCGGCGCGATCGCGCTGAGCGACCGGATCAAGCCGACCGCGGCCGCGGCGATCGGCCGGTTCCGGCATCTCGGCCTCGAGCCGGTGCTGCTGACCGGCGACCACGAATTGCCGGCTACGGCCGTGGCCCACTCACTCGGGATCGACCGCGTACTCGCCGGTGTCGCGCCCGAGGGCAAGGCGGCGGCCGTTGCCTCGCTGCAGCGGGGCGGCCGGGTCGTGGCGATGGTCGGCGACGGCGTCAACGACGCCCCGGCGCTCGCGCAGGCCGATCTCGGCATCTCGATCGGCACCGGCACCGACGTCGCGATCGAGGCATCGGACCTGACGCTCGTCTCCGGCGACCCTGAAGCGGCCGCGGACGCGATCGCGCTCAGCCGCCGGACACTGAGGACGATCCGTCAGAACCTCGCTTGGGCGCTCGGATACAACGTCCTGATGCTGCCGCTGGCCGCGGCCGGCATCCTCGGCCCGGTACCGGCTGCCGCCGCGATGGCGCTCTCGAGCGTCTCGGTCGTGGCGAACGCTCTGCGCCTGCGACGGTTCGAGCCGGTCGCCACGACCAGGAGCGCAGCGTGACCGCCCCGGGCTATCACGAGGACCGCGACCGGTTGACCGCGAGGCTGCGGAAGATCGAAGGCCAGGTCCGCGGCGTCGAGCGCATGATCGAGGAGGACCGCTATTGCATCGACGTCCTGACGCAGATCAGCGCCGCTCAGGCGGCTCTCGACAAGGTCGCGCTCGGCCTGCTCGAGCAACACGTCGCACACTGCGTAGCGGGCGCGACCGGTGAAGACAGAGCCGAGAAGCTGGCTGAGCTGAACGCGGCAACGGCACGGCTGCTGCGCCGCGGCTGAGTCAGGCGGCGCCGCGATCCCTGGCGGCAGCCTGCGGCCAGAGCTCGTGCTCGGCGGCGCGTACCGCTGCGGCGGGAGCCGGCCGCCCCAGGTAGAAGCCCTGCGCCATGTCGACGCCGAGCTCCCGCAGGAGCTCGACCGTCGTGCCGTCGCCGACGCATTCCGCGACCGTCAGCGTCCCTGTCGCCCGCGCGAGGTGGACGAGCGCCTCGACCACAGCACGGTCCCTGGTGCTCGTGGCGAGCCCACCGATGAAGTCGCCGTCGATCTTGATGATCCCGTACGGCAGGTGCTTGACGTGGGTGAACGACCCGAACCCGGTCCCGAAATCGTCGAGCGCGAACGCGCACCCGAGCGCGCGCAGCCGGTCCCCGAACGCCTTCGCCGACTCGAGCTTGCTGATCGCGATCGACTCCGTGACCTCGAAGCAGAGCCGGCTCGGGTCGACCCCGGCCTCGTCGAGCAGTCGTTCGACCAGGTCGAGCAGTGACGAGTCGGCGAGCGAGTACGCCGAGACGTTGAGCGCGATCGTCGCCTTCGGGTGGAACTCGTCCTCGGCGAGCGCCCGGATCACCTCGGTCGCGACCCAGCGGTCGACGGCCGGCATCAGCCCGTAACGCTCGGCGACCGGCAGGAAGAGGCCGGGTAGCGCGAGCGACGGGAGCGCCGGGTCGGCCAGGCGGATCAGCGCCTCGTAGTGCGGGACACCCTCCTCGTGCAGTCCGACGATCGCCTGGTAATGGAGCACGAACCCCTCACCGTCGAGTGCCTGACGGATCCGGTGCGACCAGTTGAGTCGCTCGGATGCCAGATGGCGCCCGTCGGCCGACGGGTCGTGGACGGCGTATCGGTCACGGCCGGCCTCCTTGGCCTCGTACATCGCCAGGTCGGCTGCGGCCAGCAGCGAGTCGGCGTCCGGCTCGGCGAGCTCGGTCGCGCAGACCACGCCGGCGCTCGCGGATATGTGGAGCTCGCGGTCACCGGCCTGGACGGTGACCGTCCGGACGACGTCCATCAGCTCGGCGGCGACGCCCTCGGCGGCGTCGTGATCGGTGCGCGCCAGCACGCAGGCGAACTCGTCGCCGCCGAGCCGGGCGACGAGGTCGGTGGCGGCGAGCCGGCCACGTAGGGCGTCGGCCACGGCGCAGAGGACCTGGTCACCGACGTTGTGGCCGAGGCTGTCGTTGATGTACTTGAAGTGGTCGAGGTCGAGCAGGACGAGCGAGAACGACTGCCCGTGACGATCCAGCTCGGCGACTCGCCGCGTCATGTCGGCGGTCAGCTGACGGCGGTTGGCCAGGCCGGTCAGCGAGTCGTGATCCGACAGGTACTGGAGTTCGTGCTCGTGGCGTTTTCTGTCGGAGATGTCCTGGACCTGCGTGACGAAGTAGCGGGCCTCGCCGCCGTCGCCGCGGACCGGTGAGACCGCGAGGTGGACCCAGATCGGCTCGCCGTCGGCGCGGACGTAGCGCTTCTCGGTGTGGAAGGTCTCGATTCCCCCGGCGAGCAGGCGCTCGAGCGCGGCGTCGCCGTCGGCCATGTCGTCGGGATGCGTGATCTCCTGAAAGCCGAGCTCCGTCAACCGGCGCTCGTCGTAGCCGGTCATCTCGCAGAGGGCGCGGTTGACACGCTGGAAGCGCCCATCGGTGCCGACCAGTGCCATCCCGATCGGGGCGTCCTCGAACGAGCGCTGGAAGCGCTCGCGCGCCTCGGCCAGTTCGAGCTCCTGCCGGCGCCGGTCGGTGATGTCGGCAAACGACAGGATCACCTGGTGCGGGGCCGGACCGCCCCCCAGCCGGCGTGTCGAGAACCGCAGCCACCGGGTCTCGCCGCCCGGCTCGGGGAAGCCGAGGATCGCGTCGTCGATCTCCTCGCCGGTCACGCGCGTCTTCTCTCCGGGGAGCTGGTCGAAGGCGATCAGCTCCCCGCTCTCGTCGATGATCCGATACTCGTCGCGATGGCCCGGCCAGCTCGTCACACGCCGCGTGACGTCTGCCATGATCGCCTCGCTGGCCTCGTTCTGGTGCAGGAAGCTGCCGTCGGCGTCTCGTACTGCGACGGCCTCGGCAATCCGGTCGACCACCCGCGCCGTCGCCTCCTCGGCCGCGCGCCGGTCGGTGATGTCGAGCACCGACCCGATGTAGCCGCTGAGCTCACCGGCGTCGTCGACGAGCGCGCTCGCGCTGCCGAACAGCCAGCGAACCTCCCCGTCGGGCCGGACGATGCGGTACTCGCCTTCGAAGTCGAGCGGGCGATCCGGCCGCTCGAGGTGAGCTGCGACCCAGCCGCCGTCCTCGGGGTGAAGGACCGAGCGCCAGCCCGCGCCGAGCGAAGAGCTGATCGTCAGGCCGGTGATCTCGCACCAGCGCTCGTTGACGAACACGCACTGCCCTTGGGCGTCGGTCTCGAAGATCGCCACGGGAGACCGGGTCGTCAGGAGCCCGAAGCGGCGTAGGTGAGCCCGGCTCTGGCGTTCGGCCTCGAACACGACCTGCTCGTTCGCCCGGACATCGCGGACGACGACGCGGAGCAGGACGAGCGCCGTTGCGGCGGTGCCGACGACCATCAGCGCGAGCGAAAAGCGATCGTCCCACCAGCCGAGCGCCGACGCCGCGGCCACGAGCGCGCCACCTGCGACCGGGAGCACGAGGGCGAGCGGCGCCGTCCTGCGGGCTGCACGCTCGCCGGAACCGTCCTGTGCCCACCAGACGGCGGGCGCGTAGCCCGGCCTGAACGCGTACGCAGCGGCATAGAGCGCGATCAGCCCGGCCGCGCTTGGAAGCGCCATCGCCGCTGAGGAGCTGAGGTTGCGAACCGCGCCGGCACCGAGCAGATGCCCCACGACGGCCGTACCGGTGACGATCGCGCCGGTCGTGGTGACGATGTGCGCAGCGAGCCCGCGCCAGTCGAACCGGAAGCGCGTCGTCGACAGCGCGACGGCGAGCAGCAGGAAGCTGACCGACGAGTGCAGCGAGGGCCGGCCAGGGTGCGGACCCCCGTGGTCGCCGCCGAGCAGCCGGTCGATGCCGAGGTCGACGCCGGCGAGGTACTCGGCGGTCACGAGCGCAGCGACGAGGCCGAGCACGGCGAGCAGCGGCCGGCGGAGCAGCTCCACCTGCCCGCCCGTCACCTTCGACATGACCACCAAGCCGAACCCGATCAGCAGGACGGCCGAGAGCGGCGCCGTCGGCGGGAGCCCGGGCACGATCTCGGACAGCACCGGCATCCCGAGCACGACGCCGACCAGCGGCACGACACCGCAGCCGATCGCGATCAGCCCACAGACGCGGACGAACCTGCTCAGCCCGAACGGCAGTTCGGACGCAGGCAGCAACCCAGGAGCAGGACCCTCCCCCACCCATCACCTATCGGCCGAAACAACCGCCGACTAAACCCCAACAGGCCTTAGTGCCACCGAGCCAGCTAGTACGCGAAATGAGTCGGCCGAAGCGCTGGGGTCAGGCGCAGTGCAGTACGTCGCCGGGCGAGCGGCAAAGCGAGTCCGGCGATGCACAGCGATGCGCCGAAACCACGGCGAACCGAAGCGTCACTTGATGGAGTCGTACACCTTGAACATCGGCATGTACATCGCCACGACGATGAAGCCCACCATGCCGCCGACCAGGATGATCATGATCGGCTCGAGGATCGAGGTCAGCTGCTTGACGGCGGCTGCGACCTGGTCCTCGTAGAACTCGGCGATCTTGGTCAGCATCGTGTCGAGCGCGCCGGTGTCCTCGCCGACGGAGACCATGTGCGTGACCATGCCCGGGAAGACCGGGCTGTTCTTGAGCGGATCGGCGATCGTGCCGCCGGAGCGGACGCTCTCGACGACGTCGTCCATCGCCTTCTCGACGACCCAGTTGCCCGATGTCTTGCCGGTGATCTCGATCGCCTGCATCAGCGGGACGCCCGCGGTGACGAGGCCCGACAGCGTGCGCGACCAGCGGGCGAGCGCGACCTTCTGGACGATGTCGCCGATCTTCATCGGCACCCGCAGCTTGAACTTGTCGAAGCTCTGGCGTCCGCCCTCGGTCGCCTTCCACTTCTTGAAGCCGTACCAGGCCCCACCGGCAACCAGCATCACGATGTACCAGTAGCTCGTCATCGCGTTCGACATCGAGACCGTCATCCGCGTGATCGCGGGCAGCTCACCGCCGAAGGTCTTGAAGACGTTCTCGAAGACCGGGACGAGCCAGACGAGCAGCGCGATCAGCACCATCACCGAGAAAGAGAGCACGACGATCGGGTAGGCCATCGCCGACTTGACCTGGCGCCGGAGCGAGTCGGCCGATTCGAGCTGGTCGGCGATCCGCAGCAGCGCTTGGTCGAGCATGCCGCCGGTCTCGCCGGCGCGTGTCATCGCCGTGAACAGCTGATTGAAGGTGTCGGGGTGCCGCTCGAACGCGTCGGACAGCGCGATACCGGCCTCAACGTCCTTGCGGATCTCGCCGATCGTCCCCGCCAGCTTCTTGTTCTCGGTCTGCGTCTCGAGGATGTAGAGCGCGCGCAGGATCGTCATGCCGCTGTTGACCATCGTCGCCAGCTGGCGCGTCATGATCGTCAGGTCGGCGGCCTTCGTCTTGTTGAAGAACGGGAGCTCGATCTCCTTCGAGCCGCCCTTGTCGGCGATGTCGAGGACGATCAGGCCGCGCTGGCGGAGCTGGTCGGCGACCGCCTGCTTGGTCTCGGCCTCGATCTCGCCGGCCGCCTTTGAGCCGGCCGCATCCATCGCCTTGAAGACATAGGTGGCCATGCGCTACGCCACCATCCCCACGCCGCCGCCGGTTCCCGCGAGCCTTCTCAGCTCCTCGGGGTTCGACGACCTCGACTCGGCGAGCTGCATCGAGATCTTGCCCTGCCTGACGAGCGAGATCAGAGCGGTGTCGAGCGTCTGCATCCCCGATGCGCCGCCGGTCTGCATCGCCGAGAAAATCTGATGCGTCTTGCCCTCGCGGATCAGGTTGCGGACGGCCGGCGTCGGCACAAGCGACTCGCAGGCGACCACGCGGGACTGGCCGTCCATCGTCGGCAGCAGCGTCTGGGTCATGATCCCCTGGAGCGCGACCGAGAGCTGCACGCGGACCTGGTCCTGCTGGTGGGCCGGGAACGCGTCGATGATGCGGTCGACCGTCTGCGGCGCCGACTGCGTGTGCAGCGTCGCGAAGACGAGGTGGCCGGTCTCGGCCGCAGTCAGCGCGGTCGAGATCGTCTCGAGGTCTCTCATCTCGCCGACGAGGATCACGTCGGGGTCCTGGCGCAGCGCCGCCTTCAGCGCCGCGGCGAAGCCCTGGGCGTCGGCGCCGAGCTCGCGCTGGTTGACGAGGCAGTTCTTGTGCCCGTGAAGGAACTCGATCGGGTCCTCGATCGTGAGGATGTGCTCGTGGCGCTCCTCGTTGATCTGGTCGAGCATCGCGGCGAGCGACGTCGACTTGCCCGAACCGGTCGGGCCGGTCACGAGCACGAGGCCTCGCGGCTTCTTGCAGAAGTCGTGGACGACCGGCGGCAGGCCGAGGCTGTCGATCGGCGGGATGATCGACGGGATCAGGCGGAACGCGGCGCTGAACGCGGAGCGCTGCAGGTAGGCGTTGACACGGAACCGGGCCTGGTTGGGCACGGAGTACGCGAAGTCGAGCTGCAGATCGTTCTCGAGCCGCTGGCGCTGGTCGTTGCTGAGGATCCCGTAGACGATCTCGCGCGTGTCCGTCGGGTCGAGCACCGGGTAGTCGTCGAGCGGCTTGAGGCCGCCGCGGACTCGAACCATCGGCTTGGAGCCGGCAGCGAGGTGGAGGTCGGACGCGGAGCCTTCGACGACGTCCGTGAGGAGCTGGGCGAAATCGATTCGCATTGTCTGTGTGGTCGGTTCGGGGCCTGGGACTCTTGAGAACAGGAGCAGATCTTCGAACGGACGCTCGTCAGCCCGTTCCGGTGACGCGAGCGATCTCGGCGATCGACGTCCGCCCGTCGAGCACCTTGTCGAAGCCGTCTTCGCGCAAATTACGCATTCCGTCGCGGTTTGCAACCGCGGCAATGCGGTCTGCGGGCGCGCGCTCGATTGCGAGGTTGCGGATCTCGTCGCTGACCGTCATCACCTCGTAGAGGCCGACCCGGCCCTTGTAGCCGGAGCCGCCGCAGCGGGTGCAGCCGTCGCCGGGGTCGAAGGCCGTGATGTCGCCGCTCGCCTTGAAGCCGTGATCGATCAGGATCGCCTTCGTCACCTCACGCTCGACCTTGCAGTTCGGGCAGAGCGTCCGGGCGAGCCGCTGCGCGACGACGCAGTCGACGGCCGACGCGACGAGAAACGGCTCGATCCCCATCTCGACGAGCCGCGTGATCGCCGTCGGCGCATCGTTCGTGTGCAGCGTCGACAGCACGAGGTGGCCGGTCAGCGCCGCCTCGATCGCGATCTTCGCGGTCTCCTGGTCGCGGATCTCGCCGACCATGATCACGTCGGGGTCGGCGCGCATCATCGCTCGCAGGCCGTTCGCGAACGTCAGCCCGGCCTTGTTGTTGGTTTGGACCTGGGTGATCCCGCCGATCTGGTACTCGATCGGGTCCTCGATCGTGATGATGTTCTTCTCGATCGTGTTGAGCTCGGAGACGGCGGTGTAGAGCGACGTCGACTTGCCCGACCCGGTCGGACCGGTGACGAGCACGGCGCCGTAAGCCTGATGGAACGCCTTCGAGAAGCGCTGCTCGTTCTCCTCGCTCATGCCGAGCTTGCCGAGGTCGAAGGCGACGTTCGACTTGTCGAGGATGCGAATGACGATGTTCTCGCCGAAGCCTGACGGGAGCGTGACGACACGCAGGTCGATGTGACGCCCTTCGAGGCTGAGTCCGACGCGGCCATCCTGCGGGATCCGGCGCTCGGCGATGTCGAGGTCGGCGATGATCTTCACCCGCGAGACGACGCCCGAGATCATCTTCCGCGGGATCGTCATGGCCTCGATCAGCACGCCGTCGATCCGGTATCGGATCCGCATCCCGTTCTCTTCGGGCTCGAAGTGGATGTCGGAGGCGCCCTGGTCGGCGGCCTGGGCGAGGATCTGGTTTACGAGCTTGATCGTCGGCGCGTCGTCGGCAGACTCGCGCAGGTCGACGAGCTCGACGACCTGATATTCGTCGTCGGCGTCGACGGAGATGTTCGCCGAGTCGGCGAGCATGTCGAGCCGGCTCTGTTTGGCGGTGAGCGCGAGGATGTCCTCGCGCGAGGCGACCGCGACCTTGATGTCGAAGCCGGTCATCAGCGCGATGTCGTCGATCGCGAGGACGTTCGCGGGGTCCGCCATCGCCAGCAGGATGCCCCGCTCGCCGACGAACGCGACCGGGATCGCCTCGTAGCGCTTGGAGGCGGCCGGGGTGATCAGGTTCGCTGCGGCGAGGTCGGGCGTGAAGACCGACAGGTCGAGGTGGTCGACGCCGTGCCGTTCGGCGATCGCGCGCGAGATCTGCTCCTGGTTCGCGAGTCCGGTGTCGAGCAGGACGACGTCAGCGGTCTTGCCGACCTGGCGCGCGGTCTCGATCGCGTCGTCGGCCTGCTGTGGGGTCAGCAGCTCCATCTCGACGAGGATCTCGACGAGCGACTTCGAGGCGCTGCCGCTGCCTCGCGGTGGCGTCACGCCGGGGTTCGCCGCGACCGGGGCGTCCGCTACCACCGCGAGCTTCGGGCTCTCGGATTGCTCAGGGGGCGCGCTCTGCGCGGTCACGTGGGGAACGGGTTCGCTTGACATGTCGGTCGACCGGACAACGGCCTCCCATGCAGGCCGGTAGGCCACATTGCCCTTCGCGTCGGCCTTCCGCGCCCGTTCCTTGACGTTTTCCGGTGGATCCGGACACGGATTCGCTCAACACGCGGCGCGCATGACGTCGAGGTCGGGCTGCCGTCCGGTCCAGTGCTCGAGGCTGAGCGCGCCCTGGCGGACGAGCAGCTCGAGGCCGTCAACCGTGGCGCAGCCTGCCGCGGCGGCAGCCTCGATCAGCTCCGTGCCGCCCTGCCGGTAGACGAAGTCGACGACGGTCGTTCCCGGCACGAGCAGGCCGTCAACCGGGAGCGCGCCGAGCGGCTCCCCGCTGAGGCCGACGCTCGTCGTGTTGATGACGATGTCGGCCGGCGCCGGCGTGGTGACGGACTCGGCGCCGAACCGGTCGGCCAGCTCCTCTGCGCGCGCCGCAGTCCTGTTCCAGACGGACACGCGGCCGGCCCCGGCGCCGGCCAGCGCCCAGACCGCGGCGCGCGCCGTCCCGCCGGCGCCGAGCACGGTGACGCTGCGGCCGGCGGCGCTGTCGGGCAGCGCGGCGAGGAGCCCCGGTGCGTCGGTGTTGTCCGCCGCGATCTCGCCGCCCGGCAGGAACGTGAGCGTGTTCGCCGCCCCGATCGCGCGCGCGGCAGCGGTCGCTTCGGTCGCGAGCGCGAGCGCGGACTGTTTGTGCGGGATCGTCACGTTGATCCCGTGGAAGCCCTGCTGCGGAAGTGCGCGGACGATCTCCTCGAACAGCTCCGGCGGCACCGGCAGACGCTGGTAGTGCCACGTGCCCGCGAGGCCGAGCGCCGCGATCGCGGCGTTCTGCATTTGCGGCGAGCGGCTGTGCGCCACCGGCCAGCCGGCGACACCCAGCCGCTGTGGGCTCGCCTCAGCAGGTCGAGGGGTCGCGGCCGAGCTCATCGCGCTTCTTGTTGTACGCCGCGACGTCCTTCTGGAACTGCGCGTCCGAGCTGCTGAACGCGTGCGCACCGTTCGCGCACGGCTTGACGACGTAGAACAGGTACTTGGTGCGGCGGGGCTTCAGCGCAGCTTCGAGGGCGGCCGCGCCGGGCGAGCCGATCGGCGTCGGCGGCAGCCCCTTGTACTTGCGGGTGTTGAACCTCGAGTCGATCTCGAGCTCCGACTGCTTGAGCGGGCTGTCCCAGTTGCGGACCTTGTAGCGGATCGTCGCGTCGATCCCGAGCGGGATGCCCTGGTCGAGTCGGTTGCAGATGACGCTGGCGACGACCGCCCGCTCGCGGGCGAGTGTCGCCTCGCGCTCGACCATCGACGCGACGATCACGACCTCGTAGGGCGTCAGCTCGCTGCGCGGGCAGGCCCGCGCGGCCTGAGCGCGCGTCGGGCTGAACTCGCGGTCGAACGCGGCGATCTGACGCCGGACGAGCTGGCGGGCCGTGCCGCTGACCGGCAGTTCGTAGGTCGCCGGGAACAGCACGCCTTCGAGCGTGCGCAGCCGGGACGGAGCACCGAGCCGGTCGAGGACGGGGTCGCGGTCCTTCGGTATCGCCGCCTGCCGGTAGGGCCCGCGCACCCCCGCGTCGCGGACGATCGGCCGTGCCTCACGGATCGACTTGCCTTCGGGGACCACGACGCGCAGAACCTTCGGCGTCAGCGGGTTGCCGGTCAGGGCGTCGATCGCCGCGCCGTAGCTCATGTTCTTGCGCAGGAAGTACGACCCCGCCTTGAGATCGGAGCGGTGATCCGAGACGAACGCCCGGATCCTGAAGTTCCGGGCCGAGTCGACGACGCCGCGCGCTTCGAGCAGCTCTGCGATCTGCGAGACGGTCGCGCCCTTCGGGATCGTCACCCGGATCGTCTCGTCCCCCTTGCCGTGGAACGGCTGGAACACGGCGATCACGAACCAGAGCAGCGCGATCAGGAGGATCGCCGGCACGACGAGCAGTGTCCGGCGGATCCGGCGCCGGCGCTTGGGCCCGCGAACGAGGATCGTCGGACGGCCACCGGCGGCCGCGGCCTGCTCGGGCAGGTCTGCGGCGTCCGCCGCGGGCGCGGCGGCCGGACGGCCGCTGCGAACCACTCCGGAGGGTTCGTCGGGGCTCGGAGCCTGCGGCTCCTCGCGCGGCGGCCGCGGCGGCCTGGTGACCGGCGCCGGCTCCGCGGGCACCGCTGCGGGCGGCCCTGGTGTGGCCGGCGGCGGTGGCGCCTCTCCGCGCAGCTCGGCGCGCTTGCGTAGACGCTCGAGTCGCGCCGCCTCACGCTCCTCGGGTGTCCGCTCGTGGGGCGTCACCGCTCGCCTCCGTGGACCGACAACCACTCTTCGAGCAGCACCGCCGCGGCGCGCGAGTCCTCACCGGTCCGGGCGTCAGCGCTGCCCCGCGCCGCGATCTGCGTCGTGAAGCGCTCGTCGTACAGCTCGACCGGGACCGGCCGAATCCGATCGGCAAGCCGCTCGGCCCATTCGCGCGACTCACGCGTCTGGTCGCTGTCCTCGCCGCGGAGCGTCAGCGGCAGCCCGACCAGCACGAGCTCGGCCTCCACGTCTCGGACGAGTTCGGCGACCCGCGCGAGGCCGCGCCGGGTCCCGGGGCGCTCGATCTGCTCGATCGGTGTCGCGATCGTGCCGGTCGGGTCACTGACCGCGCAGCCACAGCGGGCAGCGCCGTAATCGAGCGCGAGCACTCGGCGGGCGCCGCGCGCACTGCTTGTCATGACTCCAGGCACGCGACGACAGCTTGCCGCGCCGACTGGACGGCCTCGCTCAGCTTCGAGGGGTCGCGGCCCCCGGCCTGAGCCATCGTGTCCTTGCCGCCGCCACCGCCGCCGACGATCCCGGCCGCCACCTTGACCAGCTCCCCTGCCCGCACGCCGCGCGCGACGACCGCGGGATCCACCGCTGCGATCAGCGCGACCTTGCCCTCCTCGGCGGTGCCGAGCACGACAACCGAAGGTCCGAGCTTGTTCTTGCAGTGGTCGGCCAGCTCCGGCAGCTGCTTGGCGCCGACGCCGTCGACGACGGCGGTCAGCACCGGAACGTCCGCGACCGGCTCTGCCTTGGCCGTCAGCGCGTCGAGATCGACTTCTGCCCCGCGCCCGGCGCTGGCCGCCGCCTTCTTGGCCTGCTCGCGGAGCTGCTCGACCCTGGCCGGCACCTCCTCGGGGGTGGTGCGCAGCGTGTCGGCCGCTGCCCGAAGCGCCCGGTCGCGCCCACGCAGCAGCGCGACGGCCTCGCGCCCGGTAACCGCTTCGATCCGGCGCACGTTCGACGCGCTCGACCCCTCGGAGGTGATGGCAAAGACGCCGATCTCCGCGGTCGAGCGGACGTGCGTGCCGCCGCAGAGCTCGCGCGAGTAGCTGCCGTCTCCGAGCTGAACCATCCGGACCACGTCGCCGTACTTCTCACCGAACAGCGCCATCGCGCCGAGCGCCTTGGCCTCGTCGAGCGTGGTCGTGATCGGCCGCACCGGGTCGGCGGCGAGCACCCAGCCGTTGACCCGGTCCTCGACATCCATGAGCTCGTCGGGTGTGAGCCGCTGGCCGTGGGTGAAGTCGAAGCGGAGCTTGTCGGGTCCGACGTAGGAGCCTGCCTGGCGGACGTGGGTGCCGAGTCGCTCACGGAGCGCGGCGTGCAGGAGGTGCGTGGCGGTGTGGTTTGCCTCCGTGGCGGTCCGTGCCTCGCGGTCGACGCGGGCGTCGACCGCGTCCCCGGCGGCCGGCGCGGGTCCGTCCAGCACGAGTGCCTGATCCTCCCCGGCCCGCAGCACGTCGACCACCTGCGCCCCGCCGACGGTCCCGCTGTCGGAGACCTGGCCGCCGCCCTGCGCGTAGAACGGGGACTCGGCGAGCTTGACGACCGTCCGGGCCCCATCCTCGGCGACGCCGAGCACGGTCGTGTGCTCCTCCAGCGACGCGTATCCGGTGAACTCGGTCTCGGCGGCTGCGACCGACCGTACGAGCTCCTGGACCGCGCCGACGCGGCCGGCGGACGCGCCTGCCGAGGAGCGTGTGCGCTGCGCGTCCATCGCCGTGTCGAAGCCGGCGCGATCGAGCGGAACGCCGCGCTCCGCCGCGATCTCCTCGGTCAGGTCGATCGGGAAGCCGTAGGTGTCGTGGAGCTTGAACGCCTCCTCGCCGGTCACCTCGCCGCGCGCGAGCACGCCGTCGAGCATCTGGAGCCCGGTCTCGAGCGTGTGCCCGAAGCTCTCCTCCTCGCTGGTCACCCAACGCACGATCGCCTCGCGCTCGCTCGTCAGCTCGGGGTAGGCGGCGCCCATCGTCCCGGTCACGACATCGACGTACTGCGGCAGGAAGCCTGGCTCGAAGCCGAGCCGGTGGCCCTGTGCGATCGCACGCCGCATCAGGCGGCGCAGGACGTAGCCGCGCTCCTCGTTCGACGGCACGACGCCGTCGGCGATCAGGAACGTCATCCCGCGGGTGTGGTCGGCCAGCACGCGCAGGGCGCGCAGGTCGGGGTCTGGGACCGTCGCGAGCGACTTCCCCAGTGCCATCAGGCCCGCGAACTGGTCGGTGTCGAAGACCGTATCGACGCCCTGCTGGATCACGGCCATCCGGTTGAGCCCGAGGCCGGTGTCGATGTTCTGGCTCGGGAGCGGCGTCAGCACCCCGTCCTCCGACTGGTCGTACTGCATGAAGACGAGGTTCCAGTACTCGAGGAAACGCTCGTTCTCGCCACCGGGGAGGTCGTCTTCGCTGCCCCACTCGAGCCCGCGGTCGAGGTAGAGCTCCGAGCAGGGCCCGCACGGCCCGGTCGGCCCGGCCTGCCAGAAGTTCTCCGAACGCGGACAGAGCACGATCCGGTCGCGAGGGACTCCGAGCGTCTCCCAGGCGGCGATCGCTTCCTCGTCCGGGCCGAGGCCGAGTTCGTCATCACCCTCGAAGACCGTCACCCAGAGGTCGTCGCGGCTGAAGCCGAAGCCTTCGAGCGACAGCTCCCAGGCGAACTCCGCCGCCCCGGCCTTGAAGTAGTCGCCGAGCGAGAAGTTGCCGAGCATCTCGAAGAACGTGAGGTGCCGCGCCGTGACGCCGACGTTCTCGATGTCCGGCGTACGAAAGCACTTCTGGCAGCTGGCGAGGCGGTTGTGCGGCGGCCGCTCGAGCCCCTGGAAGTACGGCTTGAGCGGGTGCATCCCGGCCGTCGTCAGCAGCACCGAGGGGTCGTAGGACGCGGGCACGAGCGATCCCGAACGCAGGCGGCGATGGCCGCGCGCCTCGAAGTACGCCAGGAAGGTCTCGCGGATCTCGTCGGAGGTCATGTGCGCGCGATCGTGCCACATCCGACGACGACGTCCCCGTCGAGCAGCACGGCGGCCTGGCCGGGGGCCGGTGCCCGGAACGGCTCGTCGAGGCGCAGCAGGTCGCCGTCGAGCCGGCACGGGACCACATCCGACCTGTAGCGCAGCCTGACGCCGTCGACGTCGCCCGCCGTCCTGTGCAGGACGACCTCGCGCAACGGCACCTCTTCGCGGTCGAGGGCGTCGCGGGGCCCGACGGTGACCGTGTTCGATCGCGCGTCGGTCGCCGTGACGTAGAGCGGCTCAGGCGCCTGGACGCCGAGGCCGCGCCGTTGACCGACCGTGAACGCGAAGTGTCCGCCGTGCTCCCCAAGTGCCCGGCCGCCCGCGTCGACGATCACGCCCGGGCGCTCGGTCAGACCGCCGTGGCGGGCGAGGAAGCGGTCGTGCTGCGTCCCCGCGAGGAAGCACAGGTCCTGGGACTCAGGGGCCTCGGCTGCGGCGAGCCCGCGCTCGCGAGCGATTGCGCGCACCTCCGGCTTGGTCAGCTCGCCGAGCGGGAACCGGAGCCGGGCGATCGTCTCCGGCCGCAGACGGGCGAGCATGTAGCTCTGATCCTTGCGGGCGTCGGCCGCGGCCCTGATCAGGCCGTCGCCCGAGATCCGCGCGTAGTGACCGGTCGCTAGCGCGGCGGCGCCGAGCCGGTCCGCGAGCGCGACCATCGCGTCGATCCTGACCCCGCCGTTGCATCGGATGCAAGGGTTCGGCGTCTCCCCCGCGGCGTGCGAGTCGAGCCACGGGTCGACGACCTGCTCGCGGAACTCGGCTCGCAGGTCGACGGTCAGGTGCGGCATTCCGTTCGCGTGCGCCATCGCGCGCGCCGCCCGGACGGCGCTCGCCGAGCAGCACGAACCCTGCGGATCGTTCTCGGCATCCCGCCAGAGCTCCACGGTCACGCCGACGGCCTGCTCACCGCTGAGGCGCGCGGCGACGGCGCTGTCGACCCCGCCCGACATCGCCACCAGCGTCCGCCCGTGATCGGGCGCGAGCGAGGCGCAGCTGACGGCGGCGGCGCCGAGCGCACGGTGAAATGCGTCGGCGGCCAGCTCGGCGGTGTGGATCTTGCCCGCCGACAGGCCGCCGAGGGCTTCGGCGACCTGCCGGGGCCCGATCGCGGCAGCCTCGAGCAGCGCCATGCCGTCGACCGATTCGTGCAGCGCCGAGCCGGCTGCGGTCAGTGCTCCGCAACCCTCGGCATCGAACCCGGCCCGGACGGTGTCGCCGTGCTCGAGCGCGACGGTGAAGCCGATCAGATCGCCGCAGGCGGCGCCGCCGGCGGCGCCTGTGTGCCCGCCTTCGGGCGCCTCGCCCAGCCCGGACGGGTGCCGCAGATGCTCTTCGAACCGCTCGTCCGCCACCGGCCCCGAGTCTAGGGGCGTATCGGGCCGGTCTGGACGACCGGCTCCATGCGTAAAGTCGCGGCCTTCCCACGCCGACTACCCGAGAGACATGAGCAACGTCAGCCGTCCGATCCAGATTCTCCTCGCCGCCGTCGTCGTCTTCGCGGTCGCGTGGTTCCTCGTGCTCAAGCCCGGCGACGAGGACACCGTCGAGCCGCAGGCGCAGGCGCCAGGCGTCACCGGCCTGACGAATGCCGTCAACCAGGCGAAGGGCGCTGCCAAGACGTCCGAGGAACGCTCGGCCAAGGCCGAGAACGCGACCGGCACCGAGCCTGCTACGACCCCGACGCCGGCCAAGACGACCAAGACGACAACTTCGACGACGGTCAAGAAGACGACGACGCCCGCTCCGTCCGGCACCGGCGCCGTGACGCCGGCCGGCCCGCCGGTCAACGACCCGGCGCGCAGCTCCGGCGATCCCGCCGACGGCCTGCTCGACAAGCTGACCGGCGATCGTGTCGTGATCCTGCTCTTCACCGGCGACGGCGCCGACGATCGCAAGGCGATCCGCGCCGTCCGCGCGGCCGACCGCGAGCTCGACGGTGTGATCGTGCGTGTGACGCAGCTGCGCAACGTCGGCAAGTACGCGACGATCACCGACAAGCTCGGGATCAACCAGGCGCCGTCGACGATCATCATCGGCTCGGACAAGGTCGCCCAGGTGCTGACCGGCATCATCGACGCCAAGGTCGTCAAGCAGTACGTCGGCGACGCCCGCCGCCGCGCGGCGAAATCGAAGTAGCGGCGGACGCCGGCCTTCGGCCGGCTTACCGACTGGCGAACCGGCTACGCCGCTTCGCCCACGGCGTTGGTCCCGGATAGCGACGTAAGACGTCGCTATCCGGGACCAACGCCGTGGTTTTCCGGCCGCTCCAGCGCGTTGGTCCCACAAGGCGACACCGAGCGTCGCTATCCGGGACCAACGCCGCGCGAACGGCTCGACAACCGCACGCTGCATGCCATCGATCGCCCGACCGGCATGCCCGCGCCGACGTGCCCTTCCCGATAGCTACTCGGTCGGTGCTGGCGCTGTCGACGCGACGAACAGCTCGGCGAGCTGTGGTGGATCGACCGGTGCGGGCGCGCCGGTGAGCGGGTCTCCCCCGCTTGCCGTCTTCGGGAACGCGATTACGTCACGGATCGACTGGCGGCCGGCGAGGATCGCGACGATCCGGTCGATCCCCATCGCGATGCCGCCGTGCGGCGGCGCGCCCTGGTCGAGCGCGCGCAGCAGGAAACCGAATCGCGCCTCGGCCTCGGCGGCGTCGATCCCGAGCAGCGCGAGGATCTGCTGCTGGACGGCCGGGTCGTGGATGCGGATCGACCCGCCGCCGATCTCGACGCCGTCGAGCACGAGGTCGTAGGCGCGCGAGCCGACGGCGCCCGGGTCACCGTCGAGGTCGCCGAGCGGCGCGGTGAACGGGTGGTGGATCGCGGTCCACGGGTTCACGGAGTCACCGGTGGCCTCGAACATCGGCCAGTCGACGATCCAGAGCAGGTCGTGGCGGCCCTCGGGGATCAACCCGAAGCGCTCGCCGAGCTCGAGCCGCAGCGCGCCGATCGCCGCACACGCGACCGGCTCCTTGTCGGCGACGAACAGCAGCAGGTCGCCCGCGGCGGCACCGACCGCCTCGGACACCGCGCGCTGCTGGTCTTCGGAGAAGAACTTGGCGAGGTTGCTGCCCCAGAGCCCGCCTTCCTCGACCGGGATCGGCGCCGCGGCCCTGGCGCCGTGCCGCTGGACGACCTCGTTGAGGCCGTCGAGCTCGGAGCGCGACAGCGCGGCGCCCTGCGGGCCTGCGTTGAACGCGCGGACGGCGCCACCGCCGTCGATCACACCCTGGAAGACCTTGAAGTCCGAGCCGTCGAGCAGCGGCCCGACGTCGGCGATCTCCATCCCGAAGCGCGTGTCCGGCTTGTCGTTGCCGTAGCGCAGCATCGCCTCGGCGTACGGCATCCGCGGCCACGGCGCGGCCGGGGCGTCGAAGCCCGCGGCCTCGAAGACAGCCGTCATCACGCGCTCCATCACGCCGATCACGTCTTCTTCACCGACGAACGCCATCTCGAGGTCGAGCTGCGTGAACTCCGGCTGGCGGAAGCCGCGCAGGTCCTCGTCACGGAAGCAGCGGGCGATCTGGAAGTAGCGCTCGTAGCCGGCGACCATCAGCAGTTGCTTGAAGAGCTGCGGCGACTGCGGCAGCGCGTACCACGAGCCGGCTTGCAGCCGGCTCGGGACGAGGAAGTCGCGCGCACCCTCCGGCGTCGAGCGCGTGAGGATCGGCGTCTCGACCTCGAGGAAGTCCTCGTCGTCGAGCGTGTCGCGGATCGTCTTGACGACGCGGTGACGCAGCTCGAGCGTGCGCTGCATCGGCGCGCGGCGCAGGTCGACGGCGCGGTGCTCGAGCCGGATCGTCTCGTCGACTTCGAGGTCGTCCTCGTCGACCGGGAACGGCGGCGTGACCGCCTCGGCGAGCACGGTCATCTCGCGCACGCGCAGCTCGATCTCGCCGGTCGGCAGGTTCGGGTTGACGTTCTCGGCGTCACGCATCGCGATCTCGCCGGATGCGGTCAAGACGTGCTCGGAGCGGAGCCGCTCGGCGGCGGCGAAGACCTCGGCCGGACACCCGTCGGGGTGGAAGACGAGCTGCACGATCCCGGAGCGGTCACGGAGGTCGATGAAGATCAGGCCGCCATGGTCACGGCGGCGGTGGACCCAGCCGGCGACGCGGGTGGTGGCTCCAGCGTCGGTCGCCCGGAGCCCGCCGCTCCAGCGCTCGCGCAGGTCGTTCGGTTGCGGTTCGCGCTTCATGCTGCGTGCCTTTCGCGGAGGATGCGGGAGACGATCTCGCCGGCCGCGACGGCCGCCTCCTCCGTGCTCTCCATGTCTTTGAGGATCATGTCCGTGTCCGAGGACAGGACGAGGTGGCGGGCTCCGAGACGGGCCGCCTGCTTGGTCGCACCCTTGGCCGAGCGCCCGGCGAGGTCGAGCCGCGCGGTGAGCCCGGCGGCCCGCGCCTGCTGGGCGAGGGCAAACGCCTCCGCACCATCGGCGGCGATGTAGACGTCGACCGGGCGTTCTGCGGCTCGCGCGGCGACGATCGGGTCGATGTCACCTGCGAGCAGCAGCCGCTCGATCCCGGCGGCGAAGCCGACGCCCGGCGTCGGCTTGTTGCCGAGCTGCTCGGCGAGCCGGTCGTAGCGGCCGCCGCCGCCGACGCCGGACTGCGCGCCGAGCGCGTCGCTCGTGAACTCGAACAGCGTGCGCGTGTAGTAGTCGAGGCCGCGGACGAGCGTCGGGTCGACCTCGTAGGCGATGCCCGCGGCGTCGAGCCGCTCGCGGACCTCGGCGAAGTGGTCGAGATCCTCCTGGTCGAGGTGATCGATCAGGAGCGGCGCGCCGGCCATGACCTCGCGCGTGCCGGGGTGGTCAGCGTCGAACGCGCGAAGCGGGTTCTGGTCGATCCGCGAGCGGACCTCGTCAGAAAGCCGGTCCTCGTGCTCGCGCAGGTAGGCGACGAGCAGCTCGCGGTAGCCGGCGCGGCGCTCGGGCGTGCCGAGCGTCGCGAGCCGCAGCCGCGCGCCCTGCACGCCGAGCGCGCTCAGAATCGCCTGCAGCAGCACGATCGACTCGGCGTCGGCGGACGGGTCATCGGAGCCGATCGTCTCGGCCCCGACCTGCCAGAACTGCCGGAAGCGCCCGGCCTGCGGCCGCTCGCGGCGGAAGAACGGACCGAAGTACCAGAGCTTGACCGGCTGCGGCTCCTTGTGGAGCCCGTGCTCGTGGTAGGCGCGCATGATCGGCGCGGTCCCCTCGGGGCGAAGCGTCAGCGACCGGTCGCCGGCGTCCTCGAAGGTGTACATCTCCTTTGAGACGATGTCGGTGGCGTCGCCGACCCCGCGCGCGAAGAGTTCGGTGTGCTCGAAGATCGGCGTCTCGACGCGGCGGAAGCCGGCGCCGCCGAGGATCTCCTCGCAGCTGCGCTCGACGAGGCGACGCGCGGCCGCCTGGTCGGGCAGGACGTCGTAGGTCCCCTTCGGTGCCTGGAGGCGCTCGGCCATCAGAGGCTGACGTTGCCTTGCAGGAACGGGTTGCTCTGGCGCTCGCGGCCGAGCGTTGTCAGCTGCATGTGGCCGGGATGGACGACGGCGTCGTCCTCGTAACGGTCGAGCAGACCGGCGATCGACCGCATCAGCGTCTCGTGGTCGCCGAACGGCAGGTCGGTCCGGCCGACCGATCCGGCGAAGAGCACGTCTCCGGAGAAGAGCTGCGTCGGCCGCTCGTCGGTCGCGCCGATCACGTAGGTGACGTGGCCGGGGCTGTGGCCGGGCGTGAAGGTGACGTCGATGCCGTATCCGGCGAGCTGGAGCGTCTCGCCGCCCTCGACGGTCTGCTCGGGGTCCCAGTTCTCGAACGGGCCGAACCCCGGGAAGCGCACGTAGGCGTTGATGTCCTGGAGGATCGCTACTTCAAGCTTCGGGCAGTAGACCGGCGCGCCGGTGGCGCGCGCGACCGGCGCGACGGCGCCGACGTGGTCGAAGTGGCAGTGGGTGAGCAGAATCGCCTCGAGCGTGACGCCGAGCTCGTCGATCGCGCCGAGCAGGCGCGGCGCCTCCTCACCGGGGTCGATGATCACCGCCCGTGACGGGTCGTCCTCGCCGCGGATCAGGAAGCAGTTCTCGCCGATCGGACCGACGGTGAACATGCGGACGTCCACGTCAGCCCCTCCCCTGCGCCTTCTTGGCCATCCGCCGCTTGTACACGAACGAGTCGGTCCAGTAGCCGAGCGGGATGTAGACGACGAACATGAAGCCGGTCAGGGCGATCACGTTGCCGATCGGGTTCTTGAGGATGAACGCGAGCACGAGCGCGAACAGACCGGCGGTGATGCCGGCGCGGGTGATCGCCGATGACCAGCTCGGCGGCCGGTCGAGCCGGGCCGCGCGACGCTCGGCCGTGGTCATCTGACGGCCGTTCGCCCCCGACGCGCCGCCCTTGCCGGTGTTCCCGCGAGCCTCGACGACGCCCGCGGCGTTGCCGCGGTGCTTGCTCTTGCGCTTGCGTTTCGTCTGGGCCATCGCGGTCAGGACGATATCCCTTCCAGTGCGCCCTCCAGCGTGCACCGGTGACGGACCGGAACGTCCTCGGGGAAGCCGTCGAAGGCGGCGCGCGGGGCGAGCCCGACCAGCTCGGCGCCGGTCACCGGGGCGTGCGCGGCGACCGCCTCGACGACCTTGACGAGCGGCGTCGCGCGATGGTCCTCGACGTTGGTCGACACCTGGACGAGGCGGAGGCCGTCCTCGTGGACGAGTTCGAGTCCGATCGCACGAACGCCTGGGAGGCCTTCGCCGTTCGGGCCTTCGCGGATCGTCGCAGCGATCTCCTTCGCCTCGGCGAGCGTTGTGCCGTGGGCGAGCTCGACGTTGAAGGCGACGAGCGGTGGCCGCGCGGCGACAAGGACGGCGCCGCCCGATTCGTGCAGCCGCGACGGCCCGAAGTCCGGCGCGAGTTCGCCGTCGTCGATGCGCTGCTGGAGCCCGGCGGTGCCGCCGCGGCGCAGGTCAGCGCGCGTGCGGCCAGCTGCCAGCGCGCCGTACAGGAAGACCGGCAGGCCGAGCTGGCCGACTGCCTCGGCGGCGGTCAGCGCAGCCGCGCAGGCCGCGCCGCGATCGCTGATGTCGCGGTAGACCACCGGCGCAACGTCGAGTGCGCCGACGTGCGGATGCAGGCCGCGGCCCGAGCGCAGGTCGATGCGCGCGATCGCCTCGCGCGCGCCGGCGGTGAGAATCGCCGGGATCTGCGCCTGGTCCGGCACGACGAGCGTGTGGACCGAGCGGTGGTGGTCGGGGTCGGCGTGCGTGTCGAGCAGGACCGCGCCGGCTGCGACGTACGCCGCGCCGATCGCGTCGATCGCCGCGCGGTCGCGGCCCTCGGAGATGTTCGGCACGAGCAGGAGCACGTGCACCATTCTGCCGCTCACCGCCCGTCCCAGCGCAGCCGCGCGCGCGTCGAGTGGTCGGTTGCTCTCAACCGTTTGAGAGCAACCGACCACTCGACGCGCTGCCGGGCTCAGCCGACCCCGGCGATAGACTCGCCCGCGCCCAGGGCTGGGTAGCTCAGCTGGTTAGAGCGCACGACTCATAATCGTGAGGTCGGGGGTTCGAGTCCCCCCCCAGCTATTGGTTCACGGGAAGTCGAGCACGCCACCGTTGACTTCCACGAGCAGGCTGGGGCCGCGGACGGTGCCACCCGTCCGCCGGTGCCAGAGCGGAGAAAGCACGATGTACATGCCGCTGCTGTACGGGTACCACCAGTTACCGCACATCACGGGTGTAATCGGGTCAGCCAAAGGAATGGGGAAACGGGAGCCCAACCCGCACACCGGAGCGGAGCGCTTCCGCATCGGGATCTTCGGCTCGTAGTAGAACGCGGGCGCGGCCTGGAACCATCGCTCGGCCCGCTGATAGAAGACGAGGCCTCGGCCGGCATCGATCCTCCCACCGACCTCCATCTCCAGCCACCCGAGCTCGGACACCGAGTCTGCACTGACTGAAACGCGCGACACGATCGTCTGGTCGCCCTCCACGATCAAGCACGCGTTCTTGACCGGCCCGAAGTCCTCGCACTTCGTCGCCGACGCGAGTGCACTGGGCGCAGCGATTGAAGCGACGAGACCGATTGCTGCGACTACGCTCGCAGCGTTTTTCCAGATTGTGGTGCTCACCGGGAAGACCATACCGGCCGCCCCCTTGGCGGGCAAGCGCGAGCTACGGGCCGGAGCTGTGAAGCGTTAGGCGTCGTAGGCCACACAAACGCCACACAGCTCCGCGCCCGCGCGTCAGTCCGAGTCAGCCGCCGCCCCCGGCTCCTCGGCCAGCACGCGGTACAGCGACCGGCGCGCCTCTTCGAGGATCTCGGTCGCGGCGGCCAGCTGCTCGTTGCTGCCGGTCTGCCCGACCTGGAACCCGGCAACCGCGAGCGCCTCGGTTGCGCGACGGAGCGCATGGAGCTCGCCGGGCACCGAGCCGCCATCGGGCGCCCATGGCGTCCCCATGCGCTCCCGGTGCTCGTCGACGTGCGCCTTCCCGGCGTCCGTGATCGAATAGGCCTTCTTGCCGTCGGCCTCGACGGCCTCGATCAGGCCCTCGTCCTCGAGCTGCGAGAGCGTCGGGTAGACCGAGCCCGGGCTCGGCCGCCAGCGGCCTCCGCTGCGCTCCTCGAGGTCCTGCATCAGCTGGTAGCCGTTGCGCGGGCCGTCGGCGAGCAGCAGCAGGCTCGCGGCGCGGATCGCTCCGCGACGAGCCCCCGGCCCCCTCCTGCCGCGGTGCGGCGGGCCGAAGCCGGGCCCGCGACCGGGGCCGACCATCAGGAGGACCTCCGGGCCGGCCGAGTGTCGCGAACGGCGGCCGTGCGGCCGGCATCCACGTGGTGAATCGGATTCATGGTGGTGTGAACCATACATTGGGTTTCCTCTCTTTGCGATATATCGAAACTATATCACGACTGCATCGTTGGCTGCGCAGTTAGGGTGACGCCCATGCCCCACGCGACCGACCTCCTGATCGGCGGCGAAGCCGTCTCCGGCGACGGCCCACCGCTCACCGTCGAGAACCCGGCGACCGAGGAGACGATCGCGACGGTCGGCTCCGCGTCGACCGAGCAGGTCGCCGCCGCAACCGCAGCCGCCCGCCGCGCCACAGCCACATGGCAGGACGTCACCGCGCTCGAACGCGCCGAGTTCCTCCACGGCCTCGCGCGCGACCTGCGCGCCCGCAGCGAAGACTTCGCAGCACTGATGACCGCCGAGGGCGGCAAGCCGCTCGTCGAGAACCGGGACGAGGTCGAGTGGTGTGCCGCCTGCTGCGACTTCTACGCCGAGCTCGCGCGCGTGCAGACCGGCCGCGTGCTGCCACCGATCGAGGCCCACCAGCTCGCGATGGTCGTCAAGGAGCCGCTCGGCGTCGTCGCCGCGATCGTCCCCTGGAACTACCCGCTGCTGCTGCTGTTCTGGAAGCTCGCCCCGGCCCTTGCCGCCGGCAACTGCGTGATCGCCAAGCCCTCGGAACTCACCCCGCTGTCGACGCTTGCCCTCGCGCCACTGCTGCACGAGCTGCCACCCGGCACCGTGCAGCTGATCGCCGGTGGCGGCGAGACCGGCGCAGCGCTCGTCGCCAGCCCCGAGGTCGACGGCATCGCGTTCACCGGCTCGACCGCGACCGGCAAGCGGATCGCGACCGCCGCGATCGACCGGATGGCGCGCGTCAATCTGGAGATGGGCGGCAAGGACGCGATGCTGATCTGCGACGACCTCTCCGGCGGGGCGCTCCAGATCGCCGCCGAGGGCACCGCATGGGCCGCGTTCCTCAACTGCGGTCAGGTCTGCACGTCGACCGAGCGGATCTACGTGCCGCGCCCGCTCGCCGACCGTTTCACCGAGGCGCTCGTCGCCCACACGCGCACGCTCCGCGTCGGCGATCCAACCGCAGAGGGCACCGACATCGGCCCGATGGTCTCCGCCGCCCAGCGCGAGAAGGCGATCGCCCAGCTCGATGCGGCCGCGCAAGCGGGCGCAACCGTGGTCACCGGTGGCGATCGCGGTGGCCATGACCGCGGCCACTACCTCACCCCCGCCGTCGTCGCCGGCATCCCCGCCGACGCGGCGCTCGTGAACGACGAGACCTTCGGCCCGGTCGCCCCGGTGATCGTCTACGACGACCTCGATGACGCCGTTGCCCAGATCAACGCCTCGCCCTACGGCCTCGGCGCCAACATCTACACGACCAGCCTCGAGCGGACGATCGCGCTCTCCCGCTCGGTCAAGGCCGGCACCGTCTGGATCAACGATCCGCTGACCGACAACGACGCCGGCCCGTTCGGCGGCTTCAAACAGTCCGGCCTCGGCCGCGAACTCGGGCCCGAAGGGCTGGAGGCGTTCCTCGAGACCAAGCACGTCCACATCGACCCGCGGATCGAGCGCAAGGAGTGGTGGTACCCGTACGGCCACTGACGATCCGGAGGCAGATGTCCCCTCGACGAGGCCATGACGATCCAGGATCAATTGATCGCGCGCATCCGCTAGATGGACGATGAGCAGGCCAGCTTCGTGCTGCGACTGCTCGACGAGGATCAGCTGTCGGCCGAAGACGAATCGGCCATTGCCGAGGGTCTCGATGACCTCAGGTCCGGACAGATCTTGTCTGGCGACGAGGTCCGAGACCTCTTTGCATGACACGTCCGGAGTGGTCGCTCGCACTCAGTGGGCGGCCGGAATGGCGGCTCCGAGTAGGCGACGTGCGAGTCATCTACCGGCGGTCGACCGAGGCGCGCGTCGTCGCGGTGATCCGCGTCCTACCGCGCGGCCGGGCATACGACCGCTGACGTCGTGGGCTCAGCTCACGGCGCCGGCGGGACCGCGCTCCGCGCCGCCTCGTGAAGCTCCGCGAGGTCGACGATCTTCACCCGCGGCCTCCCGTGCGGCTCACCGGCGACGACCTCGCGCTCGTCGATCGCCCGCCAGCCGCCCCAGGTGACGACGCGGTCGTTCAGGCCGGCCAGCCACTCGCGGACCTCGTCTCCGTCAGACAGAGCAGGCGCCGGGATCGCACCCGCGTCGAGATCCTCGACGATCCGGGCGACCGTGTCGGCGGCGTCCTTCTTGTTCGTCCCGATGACGCCGCTCGGGCCGCGCTTGACCCAGCCGACGACGTACTCGCCGAGCCGCTGCTCGCCGGAATCCTCGATCACGCGCCCGCCCTCGTTCATGACGAGCCCGCGCCGCTCGTTCCAAGGCAGGCCCGGGATAGGCCGGCCGCGATAGCCGACGGCGCGCAGCACGAGCCCGCAGTCGATCGTCTCGGTCTCCCCCGTCGCCTCGGCGTGGAGCTGCTCGCCCTCGCCGGCGATCCGGTTCGTGCCGACGACCACACCCGCCACGTGCCCATCCTCACCCTCACCGACAATCTCCAGCGGCGAGCGCAGGAAGCGCAGGACGATCCGGTGCGTCGCGTCCGGCCGCGGGCCGGCGGCGGCGAACTCGCGCAGCATCTCGACGTTCTTGCGCGAGGTGATGTCGCCGTGCTCCTCGAGCCAGCGCGCGCTCGCGTCGTCGAGCTCCATGTCCTCGGTCGCGACCTCGACGCCCGCGCGCCGCAGCTCGGCCAGCTCACGCAGCTCCGGGTTGGTGAACGCGGCCTGCGCCGGCCCGCGCCGCCCGAGCAGCACGACCTCCTTGATCTCCGCGCGAGAAAGCGCCTCGATCGCGTGATCGGCGGTGTCGGTCACCGCCAGCTCTTCCGGATGGAGCACCAGCATCCGCGCGACGTCGATCGCGACGTTGCCGTTGCCGATCACGACCGCGCGCTCGGCGTGGAGCACGAACTCCTCGGCCGCCGCGTCCGGGTGGCCGTTGTACCAGGCGACAAACCGGGTCGCCGGGTATGAACCCGGCCGGTCCTCACCGGGGATCCCAAGTTTGTTGTCGTCGGCGGTCCCGAACGCGTAGACGACGACGTCGTAGCGCTCGCGCAGGTCGGCTGGCGCCAGGTCGCGGCCGACGAAGAGCCCGCCGAAGAAGTTGAACTCGTCGCGCGCGGCGATCTTCTCGTAGACCCGGGTGACGGCCTTGATGTTCGGATGGTCGGGCGCAACACCGGAGCGAACGAGGCCGAACGGCGTCGGCAGCGCATCGATCATGTCAACCTCGAACCCGGCCTTGATCAGCTGATCGGCGGTGTAGAAGCCGGAAGGGCCAGCGCCGACGATCGCGGCGCGGCGGGCGGTTGCGTCGTCACTCATCAAAGCCGGAAGATAGCCACGCAAGAAATCCTTCCGCCTGCGCTATAGTTGCGTCTGTGCAACCTTTGACTCAGAGCAACGAGGTGGTCGCTCCGGACGCACTCGCAGCCGATTTGCTCTTGCTGCTGCGCGGCGTCGCGCGCACCGGGAGCGGCCGCTTCCTCGTAGCGATCGAAAACCACGGCCTCTCGATGACGGCGTTCAAGCTGCTGCTGATCCTCGGCGACGGCGTCGAAGAGGTTTCGTCCTCGACGCTCGCCGGCCAGCTCGGACTGTCGCCCGCGGCGACCAGTCGCGCCGTCGACGACGCCGTCCGCCGCGGCCACGTGACCCGCCGGGAGTGTGATCAGGACCGCAGGGTCAAGCTGCTAGCCCTCTCCTCCGAGGGCCGCCAGGTCGCCGACGAGCTCGCGGCCGCACGCTTCGAAGGCGTGCGCGAGTTCGCACAGTCGCTCTCCGAGACCGAACGAGCCCAGGCGCGCGACGCCCTGCACACGCTGATCACCCTGCTTCCCGACAACCCGAAGGACCCCGCATGACCGCGCCTCCCGCAACCGGCCCGTCGACCGCGATCGACCGGCCGCTCGTCCTGACGAGCCTCGTGGTGATCCTCGGCGCGTTCATGACGATCCTCGACACGACGATCGTCAACGTCGCGATCGACACGCTCTCGCGCGACTTCGACACCGACCTCAAGACGATCCAGTGGGTCTCGACCGGCTACCTGATCGCGCTCGCGACCGTGATCCCGCTGACCGGCTGGGCCGCCGACCGCTTCGGCACCAAGCGCCTCTACATGATGTCGGTGGCGCTGTTCGTCGCCGGCTCCGCTCTGGCCGGGACCGCTCAGAGCGCCGAGCAGCTGATCTTCTACCGCGTGCTCCAGGGCCTCGGCGGCGGCATGGTGATGCCGGCCGGGATCACGATGCTGACCCGCGCCGCCGGCCAGCACCGGATCGGCAAGATGATGGGCATCGTCGGCGTGCCGATGCTGCTCGGGCCGATCGTCGGGCCGATCCTCGGTGGCTGGCTCGTCGACGGGGTGTCCTGGCGCTGGATCTTCTACGTGAACATCCCGGTCGGGATCGCGACGCTCGTCGCGGCGCAGCGGATTCTCCCTCGCGACCGTCCGAACCCGCACGAGCGGCTCGACTGGATCGGGCTGACGATGCTCTCCCCCGGCCTGACCGCATTCGTCTACGGGCTCGCCGAGGTGGCGGCAGAGGGCGGCGTCAGCTCGACGAAAGCCTGGCTGCCGATGGCGATCGGCGTGACGCTGATCGCGCTCTTCGTCCGCCACGCGCTGCGGACCGAGCAGGCGCTGCTCGACCTGCGCCTGATGCGCGAAAAGACGGTGATGCGCGCCTCGTCGGCGACGACGATGCTGTTCGGCGGCGCGTTCTTCGGGACGATGCTGATGCTACCGCTCTACTACCAGGTGGTCAGGGGCAGCAGCGCGCTCGAGGCCGGACTGCTGCTGGCGCCGAACGGCGTCGCCGCCGCGATCGCAATGCCGATCGCCGGCCGCTACACCGACCGGCACGGCGCCGGCCACGTCGTTCGGCTCGGGCTCCTGTTCCTCGGCGTCGGACTGTTCGGCTTCACGCACGTCAGCACCGACACGTCGTTCTGGTTCATGGCCGGCTGCCAGGTCCTGCTCGGGCTCGGGATGGGCTCGGCGATGATGCCGTCGATGGCCGCGGCCTACCAGCAGATGAAGCACGAGCAGGTAGCCCGGGCCACGACCGCGCTCAACATCCTCCAGCGCGCCGGCGGCGCGATCGGGATCGCGCTGCTGTCGGTTGTGCTGACGCACCAGCTGACGAGCACGCTGCCCGGTGGCGCCGGAGAGAACGGGCTCTCAGGCACGCAGTCGCTCCCGCCTCAGGCGCGTGAGCAGATGCTGCCTGCGGTCGCCCACGCGTTCGGTCACACGTTCTGGTGGGCGCTCGCGATCGCCGTCGTCGCCGTGATCCCCTCGCTCTGGCTGCCGACCGAGCGCACCATCCTCCCGGGCGAAGAGCTTGCGGCGCCGCCGCTGATGGAGGGCGCGTAGGCTGCGGCGATGCGCCTTCGGACCCTCACAATCGCAACGCTGCTGCTGCTCGCCGGACCGGCGGGCACGGCGAGCGCCGCGAACCGCTGGATCACCTCCGAGCCGTGGGTGATCGCCCACCAGGGTGGCGAGGACGAGTTCCCGTCGAACACGCTCTACGCCTTCAAGAAGGCCAAGGCCGCCGGCGCGAAGATGCTCGAGCTCGACATCGGCGTCACGAAGGACGACCAGATCATCGTCATGCACGACACGACGGTCGACCGCGTCACGAACGGCAAGGGCCTCGTGTCGACGATGACGCTGAAGCAGATCCAGAAGCTCGACGGGGCCTACTGGTTCAGCGGCGGTGACAACGCCTACCGCCGCGGCCTCGCGAAGGCCAAGTACCGGTTCCGCGGCGTCGCGACCGGCAAACGCAAGCCACCGAATGGCTACAAGGCGTCCGACTTCCGCGTGGCCACGCTGCGCGAGGTGATGAAGGCCTTCCCGAACACGCCGATCAACGTCGAGATCAAGGGCCGGACGAAGAAGGAGGAGATCGCCGAGTACGTGCAGAACGCCGGCGTTCTCGCGCGCTTCCTGAAATCGGCAGGCCGCAGTGACGTGATCGTCGTCTCCTTCAAGGACGAGGCGGTCGCGCGCTTTCACGAGCTGACGCCCGCACTCGGAACCTCGCCCGGCCTCAACGGCTCGGCCGGCTTCCTGCTCGGCGGCACTCCCGTCCCCGAAGGCTCGGTAGCGCTCCAACTCCCGGTCACCTACCGGCTGAACGGCACGCTCGTCGATGTCGCCACGACCGCCTTCATCGGTCAGGCCCACGCCGCCGGGCTGGCCTGGCACTCGTGGTTCGGCGACGAGGACAAGGACGCCCCGGCGACCTGGCGGATGCTCGTCGAGCGCTGCGTCGACGGCATCATGACCGCGAGGCCGGTTGCGCTGGCCAACGCCCTGAAGACGACCAAGCGGCCCGCCACTTGCACGTCCTGATCAGACGTCGAGGATGACCTTGCCGGTCGCCCCGCGCCCGTCGATCAGCTCGAGCGCGTCGGCGGCGCGGTCGAGCGGGAAGCGGGCGCCGACGACCGGGCGGACGTGGCCCGAGGCGATCAGCTTCCCGATCCCGTCGCCGGCCTCGGCCCAGTAGCCGGGCTTGGCGAGCGCCCAGGCGCCCCAGCCGGCGCCGATCACCTCGGTGTTCTTGAGCAGCAGGCGGTTGACCTTGACCTCCGGGATCGAGCCGCCGGTGAAGCCGACGACGACGAGCCGTCCGCCTTCCGCAAGCGACCTGAGGCTGTCGGTGAAGCGATCGCCGCCGACCGGGTCGATCACGAGGTCGACGCCGCCGCCGCTGCGCTCGATCAGCTCGTCCTTCCAGCCGCCCGAGACGAGCAGCACCTCGTCCGCACCGGCGTCACGGGCGACCTGCGCCTTCTCCTCGGTCGAGACGAGCGCGAAGGTCGATGCGCCGAGGCCCTTCGCGACCTGAAGCGTCGCGGTGCCGACGCCACCGGCGGCGCCGTGGACGAGCACCTTCTCGCCTGCCACGAGCCGTCCACGCGTCACGAGCGAGAACCAGGCGGTGTGGTAGTTGAGGATCAGCCCTGCGCCCTGGGCAGCGTCGAGCTCGTCCGGCAGCGCGAAGGTCATGTGGGCCGGGGCGGACGCGACCTCGGCGAAGGCACCGAGCATGCAGAACGCCGCGACGCGGTCGCCGGGTGAGAAGCCGGTCCCGGCAGATGCCTCGCGCACCGTGCCTGCGACCTCGCTGCCGGGCACGAACGGCAGCGGCGGCTTGAACTGGTACTCGCCGCGGGTCTGAAGGACCTCGGGGAACGAGACCCCTGCGCACTCGACGTCGACGAGCACGCTCCCAGTGCCGGCCGCCATCGGGTTCTCGAGCGGCGGCTCCGCTATCTCGACGACCTGCAGTGCATCCCGTGGCCCGCTGAGTTCGGTGATCTGGACGGCGCGCATGGCTGCGACCCTACTGAGGGCGCGTACGCCCTCAAGCATCGACCGAACGGGATCCACACGGACATGGCCGCCCGTGTCCTGTCTCCCCCCTTGCTCGCCTGCTCGCGAAATCCGCGTCTCCAGGCAGCTCGCGATCCTCGGGATCGTGCTGCTCGTCCCGACTGTCCTGACCGGCCGGGCCTACCTCCAGGCGCAGAACGCGCAGATCGACTTCAGCGCTCTGGAAGACACCGGCGTGAGCGCGCTCGGCCCGGCCAACGAGCTGCTGCTCGAGGTCGTCCGCGCCCGCACGTCGACGAGATCGAGGCGGCGATGTCGGCGCTGGCGGACACGATCTCCCAAGTCGCGGTTCAGAGCGACCAGGTCGCGGCAGGCGCCCAGCAGGCCCAGGCCGAGGTGGCCAGCATCGTGCAGATCGCCGAGGACACCTCGGCCGCGACCGAGCAGGTCTCGGCAACGACCGCCGAGTCGACACGCACCGGTGCCGCGATCGCCGAGGCCGCCCGTGGTCAGATCTCGCGGGCGAGCTCGACGAGCTCGTCGGCCGCTTCACCGTGCCCGCGAAGACGCCCTGAGCGCCTCAGCCGTCGTCTTGACTGAATCTGTGCCGGATCGCGGGGATGTCGAGTCCCGCCGACAGGCACGCGAGCAGCTTCATCCTGATCGCCTGCGGTGAGAGGAAGCCGGCCGGGATCACTCCGGCTTCGCGCAGGTGCTGCTCGGATGCCTCGTAGCCGTAGGTCGCGGTAAGAACGGTGCCACGTTCCGGGCGGCAGTAGACGACGACCGGGATCCGGGCGGCAGTCTCGGCCCAGATCTCGAGCAGGCTCGGCGAGAGGTGGCCGCCTCCGAGCGTGCCGAGAACGATCCCGTCGGGGTCGGTCGAGAGCGCAGCCCGTGCCAACAGGCCGTCGTCACCGGAGAACGTCGGCACGATCACGACCCGGCGGTCGAGGCGCTGCGGGTCGACCGGGACGTTCCGCGGGATCCGGGCCCAGATCGTCGGGTGTCCCTCGGTCACCCTGCCGAGCAGGCCGGTCTGTGGCGAGGAGAACGCGACTAGCGACGTCGTGTCGGTCTTGCGCACGCATCGGGCGTGGTGGATCTCACCGCCGAAGACGACGAGCACGCCGAGGCCGGATGCATCGGCGCTGGCGGCGACGCTCGCGGCGTCGGCGATGTTCGCCGGGCCGTCTGCGCCCGGTGCCGACGCCGGCCGGATCGCACCGGTGAAGACGATCGGCGCGTCGGCGTCGTGGAGGACGTCGCACAGCATCGCCGTCTCCTCGAGCGTGTCGGTGCCGTGGGTCACTACGACGCCATAGCCCTCGCGTGCCAGGTCGCGGGCGGTCCGGCAGATCGTCAGCTGGTCGTCGAGCGTCAAGTGGGCGCTCGGCTTGTTGGTGACGGCATCGGCGGTCAGCCCCTCGAACGCGGCGAGGCCCGGGATCCCCTGCAGCAGCTGAGAACCTGCGAGCTCGGGCGTCGCACCACCGGCGCCGACCATCGCGATCGTGCCTCCGGTCGTCAACACCCGGACCGGGCGCACAGGCCGGCGTGTCTCGTCGGTGCCTGTCATCGATCCCTCTTCGACGACGCCTTGACGCGGAAGGCCCCGCGCATGAACGGATGGACCCGACAGAAGTAGCTGTAGGTGCCCGGCTTTAGGTTCTTCGGCGTGCTCCAGCGCAAACGCCCGGACGCAGCGGTGGCGAACTTCGGCCCGGTGCCGAGGTTGCCGGAGTCGAACGTAGCCCCGTCGGCCAGCGGATAGGCGACACCGGTCGAGCGATTGCAGGGCGACTTGCAACCGGTGATCGTGTGCATGATCGCCAGCCGGTTGTCGGCTGCGTTGTCGAACGTCAACGCCTGGCCGGCACGGATCACCGGCGGCCTGCCGGCCCTTCCGGTCAGGCGCAGGTCTCCGTTCCGGTAGGCGAAGCCGCCGATCCGCACCGTGCCGCCCGCGGCGCCGTCGCTGAGGCTCCTGCTGTCAGGCAGGCCGACGAACCCGCCGCCCTTGTTGCTGTTCTCGGGCAACCGGCCGTGTGTGATCCGGCCGCGCGTCTCGATCGTCTCTCTGAACGGGTCACGGGCGCCCGCGACGTGGCCCTCGGTGTAGAGCACCGGCATGATCCCCATCGACTCGTACCACGACGCGCGACGTGTCTCGTAGGTCGCCGACACCCGCAGCTCGTCACCGGCGGAGACGGCCACCTTCCAGTCGGGCGCTGTCGCGGTCATCGCCATGTCCCACGAAACCGGTCCCGCCGGCTCCCAGTAGTGCGCCTCGGAGCGGAACAGCGGTTTGCGAACCTCGCCACGGACGCCGGCCAGCTCGGTCCAGAGACCGCCGGGGTGAACGTGGCCTGCGGTCCCCAGGAGCGTGATCGGCCGGCCGGGGCGCCACGTCGCCGCCTGACCGATCTTCCGGCGTTCGGCGCCTTTCGCCTGGTCGGGGAAGGTGTAGCGGCCGCCGCTGCCGGAGCCGCGCTTGACGTCGAAGACCGGGTACGCGTCGACGCCGGCAACGTCGAGCCACTGGATCTTGGCGGGGGTGATCTCCGCAGCGCCCGGTGCGGCCAGCGGGACGAAGTCGACCTCGTAGACGATGTAGACCTTGGTCGCGGTCGGCGTCAGGTTGTGGACCATCGTGTTCACGATCCACTGGTCTTTGGGGTCGTGCGGGATGCCGTAGCCGCGGGGCGTCGAGAGAATCGTCTTCTCCTCGCCGGCCGCGATCAGCGGCTGCTCGTTGACGATCCAGACGCCGTGATGGAGGTGCACGACGTCGACGCGTGGAACCTTCCGGCTGTCGGCGTAGATCAGCTCCGGCTTGAAGCGGGTCATGTACCCGGCGACCTGAGGCTTGAGCTTGGTCTCGGCGAAGTCGATCGAGTTCTGGCCGGGCCTGACCTCGATCGGCCCGAACTCATAGCGGAGATGCTCGGTGCCGTCGTACTCCTGCCTGGGGTCGAGCGGATCGTTTAGCGCTGCCGTCGAGGGAGCCGCGATCGCGAGCATCGCGATCAAAGCCAACGCCGAAGCGGTTGCGGCGTTCCTCACCCGGCGCATCCGAGACAGCCTACGGGGTGACGCCGCTACCGTTGACCGCCGGATGCGCTCGATCATCGACTTCTACCGCGGAAACCTCGTGGTCACGGCGGTGATCGTCGTGATCGCCGTCGCGCTCGCCGTACTGACGATGTTCTTCAGCACCGGCGGGCTGCTGTTGCCGGTGGCCTTCGCGCTGCTCGCCGGCCTCCTCGTCGGCATCGTCCTCGCGGTGTTCCAGAAGCGCTGAGCTCATCGGGCCTCGAGCGTTAGCAGCTCGCGTGCCCGCACCGAGAAGGCCCGGCCGGCGAGCGTGCCGCGGACGGTCGTGCCGGAGATCCGGATCCGCGCCGTGCGCGAGCGCGGCAGCCGCGCCGCGATCTCGCCTCCGAACGCGTCGGCGGTCGTCAGCTTCACGCCAGGGATCGATTCGTACGCGGCGAGCCGGAGCCGATCGGTTCCGGTGAAGGAGCCGCCGGTCAAACCGCCGCCGCGCGCTGCCGCAAATCCGCCGTACAGGAGCGCGTAGGCATGGAGTTCGGCGTCCCGGAGCGTCACCACGATCGCGCCGATCTCGCGTCGCTGCGCCCGCGAAAGCCCTCGGCCGGGAACCGGCGCCGCAGCTGCGACCGTCGCCGGCAGCGGCGCGGTGGTCCGCCAGCGGATGTCGCGTCCGCTGCACGGCGCGCCGACCTGCGCTCCGCGTGAGAACCTGCGGAGCGCCAGCGCGATGCAGCCCGACGTGTCGCTGTCGAGCGTGTCGTGTCCGCTGCCCTGAAGCGTGACGACCGTCGATCCGGGCAGCTTGGCGGACAGAGCCCGCGCCGTCTCTGTCGGCGTTCGCTGGTCGAGCGAGCCGGAGAGGATCAACGCCGGCACGGCCGGGAGCGGGTCGGTCACGGCGGCGGCGGTGCCGGCAGCGGCAGGCCATTGCAGGCAATCGGAGGCGAGTGAGTCGCCTAGCACCGCGTCACGGGAGAACGGCGCGTATACGCCCGGGTCGACTGCGTCGATCGCGGCCGCACTGGCGCCGGCCCGCGTCGCCGCGTCATCGCCCGGCTCGTAAGGGAGCGGCGTCTCGGCGCACTCGGTCGCAGTGTTCAGCGCCATGCTGAACTCACGTGCCGGCGAAGGCGCTCCTTCTGCTGCCGGAAGCAGCCGGACCAGCGGCGCCGGGCGCCCCGCAGCGGCGTCTGCGAGCGCGGCGGGCAGGAGGGCCTGGATCGCCGGGTTGAGGTCGGCCGAGCCGACGAGTCTCGCGATCGCGACCTCGTCGCGCAGCCGCAGCGTGCGCCGCCTCCCGTCGCTCGCGGTGACCCGTGCGGAGATCGGTGACCTGCGCACGGCAGCGACGACGTCCGCGAGTGACAGCCACGGATCAGCTGCGGCCCGCGGGCACGAGATCGGCCGGCACCATCCGTCGACGATCCGCTTCAGCGGCGCGTAGGAGTCGAGCAGGAACGGGTCGAGCCCGTCCGGACCGACCGGCGAGTCGAGGATCAGACGCTCGACGTGGTCCGGATGGCGCCGGGCGTACGCGGCGGCGACGTAGGTGCCGTAGCTGATCCCCGCGATCGCGAGCTTGTCGGCCCCGAGCCGGACCCGCAGGGCTTCGATGTCCTCGACCGAGTCGGCCGTCGTGTAGTCGGCGCGGGCGTCGCCGAGCCGTGCCGCGCACGCCGGCACCGCGGTCTCCGGCGTCGAGTCGGTCGCGTCGAGCGCCTGTAGCGACGGGCAGACGAGTGCGGTCGCGCCGGTGCCGCGCTGGTCGACCACGACGAGCCTGCGACGGTCGAGCATCGGCGCCAGCACCGCCTGGAAGGCCGAGATCCCGCTGACGGCGGCCTGCCCTGGCCCGCCCGCGAGTGCCAGCAGCCATCCGCGCCGGCCGCTGCGAGGGCGCTCGAGCGCGTATCTCAGCCTCAGCGTGCCGCCACGGACGCCTTCGCGATCGAGCGGGACGCTGAGCTGAGAGCAGAGGAAGCCTCTCGCGTCCGCCGAGCTGCAGGCCGATGGTGCGGCGCCGGCGGCTCGCGGGAACCCGAGCACCGCGATGACGAGCAGCGCGACCGGCGCAATACGGCGAGGCACGCCGGGGACGCTAACGGCCATCGCGGTCCCCTGGCCGCGGCTCGTACCGCGAACAGGCCGTGACCGGCATCGCCGGGTACTTCGGCCAGTCGCTGTTGCGGAGTCCGTGCTCACACATCGAGAACTGAGACCCGCGACCGCTCGTGACGATGCGCTGGGCGGCGCAGCGGTCGCAGAGGCCGAATGCGGACACCAGCCGCAGATTAGGGACGGCCGAAGTCGTTTCCTGTGCAACTACTATGTGGCCTTCGTGGCGACCTTTCGCAGACTGCTCGGCTTCCTGCGCCCCTACCGGGGCAAGGTCGCGCTGTCCGCCGTGCTCGCCGCCGGTGCGATGGCGATGACCGTCGCGATCCCGTGGCTCGTCGGCCGCGGCATCGACCGGATCGAGATGGGCGACCGCGACGGCTTGACGACGCTCGCGTGGCTCGTCGCCGGCGCTGGAGTCGTGCGCGCCCTGCTGACCGTCGCCCGGCGGCTGGTCGCCGGGCAGGTCTCGCTCGGTGTCGAGCAGGATCTCCGCAGCCGTCTCTACTCGCATCTGCTCGCGCTGGAACTCGGGTTCTTCGACCGCACGCAGACCGGCCAGCTGATGAGCCGCGCGACGGTCGACCTGTCGTCGGTCCGGTTCTTTCTCGGCTACGGACTCGTGCTGATCATGCAGTCGGGGCTGACGCTGGTCCTGGCGGCGATCGCGATGTTCTTCCTCGACCCCGGCCTCGCTGCGCTGTCGCTGTTCCCGGTTCCGTTCGTCGTTCTGATCGCGTTCCGCTACGGCCGCCGGTTCCGGCCTGCGCAGGTCGAGGTCCAGCAGCGGCTGGCGGAGCTGACGGCGGTCGCCGAGGAGGCGATCGGCGGCGTGCGCGTCGTCAAGGCGTTCGCCCGCGAGGGGCGGGAGCGCGAGCGGTTCGGCGCCGCGACGCGGCGCGTCTTCGATCAGTCGATGGTGGCCGTGCGGCTGTCGGCCTTCTATCAGCCGTTGATGGGCTTCCTGCCGCAGATCGGGCTGGCGCTGGTGCTGATCGCCGGCGGCCACCGCGTGATCAACGACCAGCTGACGCTCGGCGACTTCAGCGCCTTCTACGTGTACCTGCTGATGCTGATCGGCCCGATGCGCGGGCTCGGCATGTCGCTCGGCCTCGCGCAGCGCGCGGTCGCCTCGGGCGACCGGCTGTTCGAGGTGCTCGACCGCGAGCCGAGGATCGTCTCGCCGGAGAACGCCCCGCCGCTTCCCGACGGCCGCGGCGCGGTGCGGTTCGATCACGTCTCGCTCCGCTATGAGGGGGCCGGCGAGGACGCACTCGAAGATGTCTCGCTCGACATCCCGGCCGGCCGCACCGTCGCGCTCGTCGGCGCGACCGGCTCGGGCAAGACGAGCCTCGCCGCCCTGCTCAGCAGGCTCTACGACGTGACCGCGGGGAGCGTGCTGGTCGACGGCTCCGACGTCAGGGACGTCGACGTCTTCTCACTGCGCAGCCAGGTCGCGGTAGTCGATGACGCCCCGTTCCTGTTCAGCGCGACGGTCGCCGAGAACATCGCCTACGCGCGGCCCGATGCGACGCGTCAGCAGGTCGAGGACGCGGCGCGCGCGGCCCAGGCGCACACGTTCATCGAGCGATTGCCGGACGGCTACGACAGCCGCGTCGGCGAGCGCGGGCTGACGCTCTCGGGCGGCCAGCGCCAGCGGCTCGCGATCGCGCGCGCCCTGCTCGCAGAGCCGCGGATCCTGATCCTCGACGACGCAACATCTGCCGTCGACGCCTCGACCGAAGCGCAGGTGAAGCTCGCATTGCAGACGGCGATGGCCGGGCGGACGACGTTCGTGATCGCCCATCGCCTTTCGACGATCGCGCTCGCCGACGAGATCGTCGTGCTCGCGGACGGCCGCGTCGCTGCGCACGGCAGCCACGAGCAGCTGCTCGACGCCTCTCCCCTCTACGCCGAGATCGTCGCCAAGGGCCTCCCCGACCAGGTCTTCCTCAACCGCGTCGACGAGGAGAGCGAGTTCCGCGACGCGCTCGGGGTGCGGCGATGAGTGGCCGCCGGGCCGGACTCGCGCGCCGCTGGCGCCAGACCGGCGGCCGCGGCCGCAAGCTGCGCGGGCTGGCCGAGCTGCTGCGTCCGTACCGCGGGCGCGTGCTCGTGATGTTCGCGGCGCTGATCGTCGGAACGGCGGCGGCGCTGGCTCCAGCGCCGCTCGCCCAGCGTGCGATCGATGACGGGATCCGCGCCGGTGACGAGCGGACGCTGCTCGTGATCGTCGGGCTGTTCATCGTCAGCGCGCTGGTCGTCTGGGGCACAACGGTTGCGCAGACCCGCTTGACGAACTGGGTCGGCCAGCGGGCGCTCCAGGATCTGCGGCGCCGGATCCTCGCCCATCTGCAGGCAATGCCGGTCAGCTTCTACGAGCGCCGCCCCGCCGGCGTGCTGATCTCGCGGATCACCAACGACGTCGAGGCGCTCAGCGCGATGGTCACCGACTCGATCACGACGCTGTTCCAGGCGAGCCTGATGCTCGTCGGCTCGACCGTGATCCTGCTGACGTTCGACGTGCAGCTCGCGCTTCTGACGTTCCTGATCTTCCCGATCATGGGCGCCGGCTCGCTCGCGTTCCGGCTCGCCTCGGCCGACGCGTTCGCGCGGACTCGCGTCACGATCGGCGCGCTCACAGCGGTGCTCCAGGAGACCGTGTCCGGCATGCGCGTCGTGCGGACGTTCGCCCAGGAAGACCGTCATCTACGGCAGTTCGAGGAGCGCAACCGCGACAACCGGGCCGCCAACCAGGTGACGGTGAACTTGAACGCCGCCTACTTCCCGGCGATCGAGCTCGTCAGCGCGATGGCGACCGTGTTGATCCTGATCTACGGCGGCTCGCAGGTGCTCGACGGTGAGCTGACGGTCGGCGTGCTTGTCGGCTTCGTCGCTGCGCTCAACGGCTTCTTCGACCCGATCCAGCAGCTCTCGCAGGTCTACACGACCTACCAGTCCGGGATGGCGGCGCTCGACAAGATCTTCGAGCTGCTCGACGAGCAGCCCGAGCTCGAGGACGCGCCCGACGCCGTGGCGCTGCCGCGGCCGCTTCGCGGCGAGATCGAGTTCGACCACGTGTCATTCGGCTACGACACCGGGGACGGTGAGAGGCTCGCGCTCGACGACGTGACGCTGCGGATCGAGCCAGGTGAGACGGTCGCGCTGGTCGGGGCGACCGGTGCCGGCAAGTCGACGCTCGCGAAGCTCGCGGCGCGCTTCTACGACCCGACCGCGGGCCGCGTGCTCGTCGACGGCCAGGATCTTCGCGGCGTGACGGCGCGGTCGCTGCGATCGCAGATGGGGATCGTGCCGCAGGAGGGCTTCCTGTTCAGCGGGACTCTGCGGGCCAACATCGCGTTCGGGTTGCCGGAGGGCGCACCGGTCGACGATGAGGTCCTCGAGCAGGCGTGCCGGGCGATCGGCGCCTGGAACTTCATCTCCCGGCTCGAGCAGGGCCTGTCGACCGAGGTCGGCGAGCGAGGCATTCAGCTCTCGGCCGGGCAGCGTCAGCTCGTCGCGTTCGCACGGGCGCTCGTCGCCGACCCGCGGATCCTGGTGCTGGACGAGGCGACGGCGAACGTCGACCTCCACACGGAGACGATCATCGAGGAGGGCATCGACCGCCTGCTCGCGGGACGCACGGCGATCATCATCGCCCACCGCCTCTCGACGATCCGGCGGGCGTCGCGGATCGTCGTGCTCGAGCACGGGCAGATCGTCGAGAGCGGCTCGCACGACGAGCTCGTCGCCCGCGAGGGCGGGCACTACTGGTCGCTCTACCGCGACTGGGCTGAACAGGCGGCCCCGATCGTGAGCGCCGCGCCTGGCGCCTAGAGCGGGTTGAAGACGCTGCAGCTGGTCGACATGGCGTTGCCCAGCGCCGGGATAACGAGCGTCACACACCACTTCGGAGACGGCACGTTCATCACCTTGGACGACGTTTGAAAGCCATTCGCCGGGAATGCAGGCAGGCCGCCGCCTTCGAGGACCCTGGCGCCGTCCGGACGCCGGCGATAGTCCATGCTGGCCTGCACGCGGCAGGCGGAGTTCGTCACCCAGGCGACGATGTAGGCATAGCCGGTGCTGTCAACGCCGGCGACGGAAGCCGCGCCGCACGCACCGGCGAACGCGTTCGACCCGGCTGGGTTCAACGCCGATGCGGTTGCCGGCGACGCCGACACGGCGATAGCGGAGGCCACCAGGAACGTACGCGTCTTGCTCATGCGGCGAGACGATACTCCTGTTCGTGCTTCTTCGACACGCTCGTTTGCGGTCTGTACCACCCGTGCCTGGCGAGCGAAAGGACCCAGAACGTGAAGAAGGCCCCGGGGCGAGCCCCGAGGCCTTCTGTCGTTTTGACCTCGGCCGAAGCCTCCGGTCAGACCCAACCGCCGAAACGGAGGGCCAGCAGTCGAGCCACGGTCGCGGCGGTTTCCTTGCGGTCTCCTCCGCGACCTCCCCTTCGAGTCGCCGTGAGGCGCCTCTCCGGTTGTGCCTCCCGGCCCCTTGCGGCGCCGTTCGGTGTGACTCAGTCGCTGGGATCAGTAAAGCGGCGACATCTTGCATTGTGCAAGGGGCGCGGCGCGTCCATCCCGCACTTTGCGGTGATCGGGGTCGAAACGGTTCAGACGAGTTCGATGCCGGCGTCAGCACAGGCCTTGGCGAGCTGCGCATCCGCAGTGGCGATCGGCCGCGATCGGCAGGTCGCCGAGCAGCGCGACGAAGCGGCCGCGCTGCGCGACGGTCAATCGTCCGCGTCGTTCGCCCACGAGAGAGCGTTGGCGACCACGTGAGGAGGACGATCAAGTCGCCCCCCGCACCCGGCACCGCGCCGCTGGTACCCGATTCCCGCCCATATGGCAGTCATCCGGTACCAGCCGTTCGCGCGAGCCGCGTTGGTACCCGGCAGTCATCCGGTACCAGCCGTTCGCGCGAGCCGCGTTGGTACCCGATAGCCGCCTATATGGCAGTCATCTGGTACCAGCGCGATTTGGCCGGCGCGACAACTGACCCAGAACGTGAGAAGGGCCCGGCCGGAGCCGGGCCCTTCTGCTCGTTTGACCTTCGGCCGAAGCCTCCGGTCAGACCCAACCGCCGAAACGGAGGGCCAGCAGTCGAGCCACGGTCGCGGCGGTTTCCTTGCGGTCTCCTCCGCGACCTCCCCTTCGAGTCGCCGTGAGGCGCCTCTCCGGTTGTGCCTCCCGGCCCCTTGCGGCGCCGTTCGGTGTGACTCAGTCGCTGGGAT
>WBZP01000481.1_pt1 | contig 53575 bp, 44 predicted proteins | sample 5204301 | NCBI WGS metagenome assembly WBZP01 (sample SAMN12412401, study PRJNA552823) | activated sludge metagenome | isolation source: activated sludge from nitrification reactor of wastewater treatment plant... | place: USA: Pennsylvania | collected 2017
AGGTCTGCCCGGTGAACCACCGAGACCGGCACTGCCGTGCCATCGCTGGCTGTCGCCCACAGGCGCAACTCGGCGTAATCCGCCAAGTTGACCCCACCCAGAACCGGCTGCCGCTTGAGCAGGGCCTGGGTTCGCGTGCGAAGGTCGAGTTCCAGCACGGTGTGCGGGGTGACGAAGGACTCAACAACGATCTGGACCGTGTCGGTGTCGAACTCCATCGTGCTCCCCAGGCCAATGGTTCGCACTGCCGTGTCGACCTCGACCTCCCACGGCTCTGCGAAGCCGGACGGGGCTTGCGGGTCGCGAGGGAAGACTCGCAGCGCGGTCTGTCCCTCGGACCGCAAACTGAGCACCACGGCTTCGGCGAACGCATCCGTGCCCAAGAACCGCTCGCCGGGGCCCGCCGAGACCCAGGGCACCCACTCCTCGTGGCTCGTCGAGTCAAGTGGCGCCCAGGCCAGGTCACCCTCGGGGTTGTCCGCGGTGTGCACGATGACGAGCCGATCTTGGGTCGGCTCCACGTCGTACTCGACGCCGTCCCTGCGGGCCGCTACCAAACGGAAGTCGCTCAGCGGTTGGTCGCTGGGCAGCAGGTGGATCTCGGTGGTCGTCTTGGTGCCCAGGGCCAGGATCAGCCAGCGCTCGTCGCGGCTGCTGTCCAAGCCCATCCAGAAGCGTTCGTCGCTCTCGTGGTACAGCAAGACGTCCTCAGCGCTCTCGGTGCCGACCCGGTGCCGCCAGAGCTCGTGCGGACGCCAGGCATCATCGACGCGCAGGTAGAAGAGGTACTCGCCGGAGGCATCCAGCTCACAGCCGTAACCGATGCCGGTCACCGCCGCGTCGAGCACCCGCCCGGTGGACACCTCGCGAATCACCACATCGAAGCGTTCATCGCCGGCCCGGTCGACCGCGAAGGCCACCCTGGTGTGGTCCTGGCTGACCGTGAGCGCACCCACCGCGAAGAAGTCGCTGTCACCAGCCTCGACATTGCCGTCCAGCAGGATCTGCTCGCCGGGAACGGCCGCGCCATCGGTCTCGGGCCGCGGGTCGCCTGGCTGCCGCGGTGATCGCGCGTGCACGGCATACTGCTGCCCCTCGACCGTGCGCGAGTAGTACCACCAGGGGCCGCTAGCCACCGGGACGCTCAGGTCAGTTTCCTTGACTCGAGACTTGATCTCGTCAAAGAGACTGCGCCGCAATGGTTCTAAGTGTTCGGTGCGAGCGATGGCATAGGCGTTCTCGGCCTCCAGATAGGCCAGTACCTCCGGATCCTCGCCATCGCGCAACCATTCATAGGGGTCAACGACGCGGTCGCCGTGATGCTCACGCACATGCTCGCGCACCGGAGCCAGGGGCGCCTCGGGCAACTCAGACAACACTCAGCCGCCCGTCAGACAGCGCGGCCCGAGCAGCACCTTGAGGTCGCCAAAGAGCGACTCGCTTGCGGTCACGCGCAAGGCATCATCGACTTGTAGGGTGACCGCTCGCCCAGGCTTGACCAGGCGGATGCGCACCTCGGTGGTGCCAGGGTGATTGCGCAGGACGGTCTTGAGGTCCTCCACCCGCTGCGGAGTGGCCCGCCCGGTGTCGATGGTCACCACCACTGGCCCACGAGGCCCATCGCTGACGTCCGGCAGGGTGAGCTCGCTGGCGTAGATCGACACCGTCTCATCTCGGCGATTCACCCGCCCCTTCACCACGGCCAGGGTGTCTTGGTGGAGCATCGAGGACACGGTTTCGTAGGTGCTCGGGAAGAAGAGGCACTCGATCGAGCCTGCCAGATCCTCGACGGTGGCGATCGCCCACAGGTCGCCCTTTTTGGTGCGCTTGACCGCCAGACCGGTGATGAGCCCGGCGATGGTGACCTGGGAGCCTTCCGGCCGAGGGTCGTCGCCCGAGGTCAACGCGGCAATCTGAATGTCGGCATGCTGGGTGAGGATGTGTTCGACGCCGAGCAGTGGGTGGTCGGAGACGTACAAACCCAGCATCTCGCGCTCGAACGAGAGCAGGGTGGGCTTATCCCATTCCACTCGGGGCACCGGGCTCAGCCCCATCATCGACGGGTCTTGGGTGCCCTCGTCATCGCCGAAGGCGCCAAAGAGCGAGTCCTGACCGATGGCTTCCTGCTTCTTGACCCCGACGTAGGCCTCGACATACTCCTCGTGCACCCGCACCAGCCCCATCCGGGACTCTTGGAGGCCATCGAACGCGCCGGCCTTGATCAGCGACTCGATGGTGCGCTTGTTGCACACCGCGACCGAGACCTTGCTCATGAAGTCTTGGAAACTCGTGAAGCGTCCGTGGGTCTCGCGCGCCGCGATGATCTCCTCGACCACGTGGTGGCCCACATTGCGGATCGCCTGCAGCCCAAAGCGGATGTCGGTGCCCACGGCCGCAAAGGGGCCGATGGAGTCGTTGACATCGGGCGGAAGCACCTTGATGCCCATGCGGCGGCACTCGCCCAGGTAGAGCGCGGACTTATCCTTGTCATCGCCCACGCTCGTCAGCAGGGCAGCCATGTACTCGGCGGGGTAATTCGCCTTGAGGTAGGCAGTCCAGTACGACACCAAGCCGTATGCCGCGGTGTGCGCCTTGTTGAAGGCATAGTCCGAGAACGGGACCAGGACCCCCCAGAGAGCGGCGACGGAGGCCTCGTTATAGCCATTGGCCCGCATGCCTTCGGAGAAGGGGACGTACTCCTTGTCGAGGACTTCCTTCTTCTTCTTGCCCATGGCCCGGCGGAGCAGGTCGGCATTGCCCAGGGTGTAGCCGGCGAGCTTCTGGGCAATCTCCATGACCTGCTCCTGGTAGATCACCAGGCCGTAGGTGGTGCCGAGAATGGGGTCCAGAGCGGCGATCATCTCGGCCTGGAGTTTGCCCTTGAGCTGCGGGTCGAGCGGGATCAGCTCCTGCTTGCCGTTCTTGCGCAGGGCGAAGTTCGTGTGCGCGTTCACCCCCATGGGGCCTGGCCGATAGAGCGCGAGCGCCGCCGAGATGTCCTCGAAGTTGTCCGGCTGCATCAGCCGCAACAGGGTGCGCATGCCGCCGCCATCCAACTGGAACACCCCAAGGGTGTCGCCCCTGGTCAGCAGGGCATAGGTCGCTGGATCGTCCAGGGTCGCGGACAACTCGTCGAGGTCGATCTCCTCGCCTCGGTTGGTCCGGATGTTGGCAATCGCGTCGTCGAGGATCGTGAGATTGCGCAGGCCAAGGAAGTCCATCTTGACCAGACCCAGGGATTCACAGCTCGGGTAGTCGAACTGGGTGATCACCTGCCCGTCCTGGACCCGCTTCATGATCGGAATGACGTCGATGAGCGGCTCGCTGCTCATGATCACACCGGCGGCATGCACGCCCCACTGGCGCTTGAGGCCCTCCAGGCCCTTGGCGGTCTCGACGACCTCCTGCAGATGGGTCTCGCCCGCGACCAACTCGCGGAATTCCTTGCCCTCTCCGTATCGGTCGTGCTCGGGGTCGTAGATCCCGGAAAGCGACACGCCCTTGCCCATGACATCGGGCGGCATGGCCTTGGTCAGCTGCTCACCCACGGTGAAGGGGTGGCCCATGACCCGGGCGGCGTCTTTGACTGCCTGCTTAGCCTTGATCGTGCCGTAGGTGACGATCTGAGCCACCCGGTCGGAGCCGTACTTCTCGGTGACATACCGAATGACCTCGCCTCGCCGACGCTCATCGAAGTCGACGTCGAAGTCCGGCATGGACATCCGCTCGGGGTTCAGGAAGCGCTCGAAGATCAAGCCGTGCGGCACCGGATCGAGGTCGGTGATCCGCATCGCGTACGCGCACATCGAGCCAGCGCCCGAGCCGCGTCCCGGGCCTACGCGGATGCCCGCGGCCTTGGCCCAGTTGATGAAGTCGGCGACGACGAGGAAGTAGCCGGCGTAGCCCTTGGAGACGATGACCTCGATCTCGAACTCGGCCTGCGTCTGGGCGTACTGGGGTATGCCGCCCGGGAACCGCTCACCCAGTCCACGCTGAACCTCGCGGACGAACCAGCTGGCCTCGTCCTCCCCCGCCGGGCAGGGGAAGCGCGGCATAAACCGACCCTCGCCCTCGGTAAAGGAGACCTCGCACATCTCAGCGACGCGCAGGGTGTTATCGCAGGCCTCCGGGAACTCGCGCCAGGTATGCCGCATCTCCTGCGGCGACTGAAGGTAGTAGCCCTCGCCGTCGAACTTGAATCTGCCCGGATCCATCAGGGTCGAGCCAGACTGCACACACAGCAGAGCCGCGTGCGCGGTCGCGTCCGCCGGGGTGGTGTAGTGGCTGTCGTTGGTCGCCAGGAGGGGCAGGTCGAGCTCTTTGGCCAGCCGGAGGAGGTCCTTGATCGTGCGACGCTCGATCTCGTTGTTGTGGTCCATCACTTCGCAGAAGAAGTTCTCCGCGCCGAAGATGTCCCGTAAGTCACTTGCCGCCTGCTTGGCCAGATCGAACTGCCCCAAGCGGATCCGCGTCTGAATCTCGCCCGAGGGGCAGCCGGTGGTGGCAATCAGCCCGCGGCCGTGACGGTCGAGGAGTTCCCGGTCGAGGCGCGGCCACTTGGCGTACACCTGGTCCAGGGACGCCTGCGAACCCAGCCGGAACAGATTGTGCAGGCCGCCATTGTCCCGCGCGAGCAGGGTGAGGTGGGTGTATGCGCCTGACCCGGAGACGTCATCGCCGGGAGCGGTGCGCTCGTCACCCCAGCGCACCCTGGTGCGATCGGTGCGGTGGGTGCCCGGGGTGACATAGGCCTCAAGGCCGATGATCGGTTTGACCCCGGTGCCCTGCGACTTCTTCCAAAACTCGTAAGCGCCGAAAAGGTACCCGTGGTCGGTCATGGCCACCGCCGGCATGCCCATCTCGGCTGCCTTGGTGAACAAGTCACCGATGCGGGCTGCGCCGTCCAACATGGAGTACTCGGTGTGCACGTGGAGGTGCACGAAGGAGTCGGACTCCATCGAACGTGCGGCGGTGGGCTGAGAGGACATCCCCGCCATCCTAGGTCGGCCCACCGACGGCTCTCGGCGTGTCGTGGGGCGTGTCCGCGATGGGCGCCGACCGGAGAGTCACAGGCGTCACAGCAGCCCCGTCAGAGGCGGTTCAGCGCCGCCGAAAGGTCCGCCGGGTAGGTGCTCTCAAAGGTGACCCATTCGCCCGAGCCGGGGTGTTCGAAGCCCAGCTCCATGGCGTGCAACCACTGCCGTTCGAGCCCGAGACGGGCCGCCAGGACCGGATCGGCGCCGTACAGGGGGTCCCCCACGCAGGGATGCTTGATGGCCGCCATGTGCACCCGAATCTGATGCGTCCTGCCGGTCTCCAGGTTCACCTCAAGCAGGCTGGCGTGCCGGAAGGCCTCCAGCAGTTGGTAGTGCGTAACGGCCGGCTTGCCTGACTCCATGACCGCGAACTTGTAGTCATGGGCCGGGTGCCGCCCGATCGGCGCATCGATGGTGCCCATCAGCGGGTCCGGGAGGCCCTGCACGAGGGTGTGATAGGTCTTCTCGACTCGCCGTTCCTTGAAAGCCCGCTTGAGTCGGGAGTACCCGCGTTCGCTCTTGCAGACCACCATGAGCCCGGAGGTGCCCACGTCCAAGCGCGAGACGATTCCCTGACGCTCGCTGGCGCCGCTGGTGCTGATCCGGTATCCCGCGGCTTTGAGCCCAGCGAGCACGTTGGGGCCGCTCCAGCCGACGCTCGGGTGGGCCGCGACGCCGACCGGCTTGTCCACGACCACGATGTCCTCGTCATCGTGGATCACGGCCATACCGGGAACCGGCTCTGCGACCACCTCGAGGGCCGAACGTGTCGGGCTGTCAGGGAGCGCGACCTCCAGCAGGTCGCCGCCAGTAAGTCGGTGCGACTTGGCGACCGGTGAGGCGTTGACGGCGACCGCGCCGTCATCGGCCAGATCGGCCGCTTTGGTCCGGGAGAGCCCATAGAGCCTCGCGATGGCGGCGTCCACACGCTCGCCGTCGAGACCATCGGGGACCAGAATCGTGCGCGAGTTCATCGGGTCGGCCCATCGTCAGCGCCGGCTGCGGCATACGGGATGCCAGCGATCGTGAGGAGCGCCATCACCACTGCGGCGACGACGATCGCGATGTCAGCCACATTGCCCACAAAGAGGCCCCCATAGTCCAGGAAGTCCACGACATGCCCTCGGCCGGGCCCAGGAGAGCGAAAGAAGCGATCGATGAGGTTGCCGATGGCGCCGCCAAGGAGCACCCCCAAAGTCAGCGCCCAGATCCGACTCGTGGTTCGCCAGAGCGCTCGGGCGACCCATACGGAGATCCCCACCGCCACGAGAGTCAGGAGCCAGGTCACCCCGTCACCAAAGGAGAATGCCGCCCCGGCGTTGCGGATGAGTCGCAACTGCACGAGGTCCCCGATCAGGGGCCGGCTCTGTCCATCGCCCAAACTCGATAGGGCCCAGACTTTGGTGCCCTGATCGAGCACCACTCCGACGGCGGCAGCAGTCAGCGCCAGCGCACGCCAGTGGCGCTGCGGGCTTGGGGTGGACGCGGACGTGGTGTCGGCCGCGGTCAGCGGCGCTCCTGCTTCTTCTTGCATGTTAGGCATAGCGTCGCACGTGGAGCGGCTTGGAGTCGAAGCTTGCCGATGGGCTGGCCGCAGGACTCGCACACGCCGTAGGTGCCATCATCGAGGCGCGCAAGGGCATGCAGGCTCTGATCGAGCATGTCTCGAGCGTTATTTGCCAGGGAGATCTCCTGCTCGCGCTCGTAGGTCTTGGCGCCCGCGTCAGCCTGGTCATCGCCCGCCCCATCGCCGGAGTCACGCATCAGATCCACCAAGTCGCTCTCGGCGATGTCGAGCTCTCTTCGCAGTTGCGCAATCTCGCCGTCCAGCTCGGAACGCACCGCCTTGAGTTCCCGGCCGGTCCACGGTGACTCGTCTTCGCGAACGACCGGGGAGGGCCGCCGAGCAGCGCTGCGTGCGGGAGCGGCCTTCTTCGCTGGAGCAGCCTTCTTGGCGGGTGCGGCCTTCTTGACCGGTGCCGCTTTCCTCGCTGGCGCGGCCTTCTTCGCAGGAGCAGCCTTCTTCGCAGGCGCGGCCTTCTTGACCGGTGCCGCTTTCTTCGCTGGCACGGCCTTCTTCGCGGGAGCAGCCTTCTTGACCGGAGCCGCCTTCTTCACTGCCGCGGCTTTCGTGGGTTCACTCGCTTCGGATGACGTCGACGAAGGCCGCGTCCCGGTAGCGACAGCCACGGCCTTGCGCGCCGTTGAGGTGGCCGTAGATGTGACCTTCTTCGCGGCCGCCAGGGCCCGCTTGGCAACCATGGGATGTCCTCACCTCGAAGTAGCCGACATTGGAGTCGGTGGCCATTCGGTCCGCAGAGACTATGCCCTTGGCAACCGGACCTCAACATACGACACGCCACGCCGTCCTCGACGGACGGCGTGGCGTGTGATGTCAGCGGGGATCAGGCCTGGTCCGCGTCCCCTTCGGTCTGCTCTGCGGGGGCGCTTGACTCGTCCTTGGCGGAGTTCTTCGCAGTCCCGAGGTTCTCCAGGTCTGACAACTGCGCCTTGATGTAGGTGTGCAGGCGCGAGCGGTAGTCCCGCTCAAAGCCCCGCAACTCCTCAATCTTGCGCTCGAGAAGGCCCCGGTCCTGGCCCAAGCGCTCGAGAATGGCAGCGCGCTTCTGCTGCGCCTGCGCGACCATTCCGTCAGAGCGCTCGCGCGCCTCGGTCAGCATTTGGTCTCGCTGAGTCGTCCCGGTGGAGATCAACTCATCGTGCTGGGCCTGACCAGTGGCGAGCAGCTCGTCGTGACGCGCCTGCGCGGTGGCAATCAGCTCCTCATTGCGACGCTGACCCGCACCGACCAACTCGTCGTGCTTGGCCTGGCCACGACTCAGCAGATCTGCATGCTGAGTCTCGGCATCCGTGATGAGTTCATCGCGGCGGGCCTCGCCAGCGGCTACATGCTCATCGTGGAGTCGCTGAGCCAGCGCGATGACCCCAGCGGCACTGGCGCCGCCGGCGGCGCCGGCGGCGCCGGCGGCCAAAGGTGCAGCGCCGCCACCGGCTGCGGCACCATTGGCCAGCTCCTGCTCGGCCTGGGCTGCGCGCTGCTCGGCCTGGGCCGCCCGCGCCTCGGCGTCAGCAATCCGCGCCTCCGCCTCTCGCTGAGCCTCAGCCAGCCGGCCCTCCATGGCCGCAACGCTCTCATGAGCTCCGGCGGCATCCTGCTCAACCTGACCCCGAGCGGCGACGGCCTCATCATGTGCGGTCGTCATCGACGCCACCTGCTCCTTTGCTCGTTGCATCTCGGCGTCGCTTTCGGCGATCCGGGCCTCGAGGTCGGCAACCTGGGTTTGGAGCTGCTGGTTGACGCCTTCGAGCTCGGCGTACCGGCGCTCCAGGTCGGCAACCTTGGCCTGGCCCTCGCTGACCTGATGCTCGGCGGCGGCAAGGCGTCCTTGAAGGTCGGCAACATTGGTCTCGGACTCCCCACCCTGAGCCTCAAAAGCGCGCAGGCGGGCCGACAGTTCAGCGTTCTGCCCCTCCAGATCGCGCACGCGCCCGGTGGCATCGCCATGGCCCGTCTCGAGCTCCTGGAGTCGGCGGGTCAGCTCCCCATTGGCCTGCTCAAGCGAGTCGGCCCGCTTGGTCGCGTTTTCAAGGTCCTGGACCAGGTGGCTGGGGGCACCCGGCGCCACGGCACCGACGCCATCGCCCTCTCGGCCAGAGCCGAGCTCGGAGCGCAGCTCGTCCGCATCCTTATTCATCCGGCGCATCTCAGCCACGATGTCGTCGAGGAAGTCGTCGACCTCGCGCTCGTCATAACCGCGGCGGAACTGCGTTTGCGTGAACGTCTTGTTGAGGACGTCCTCGGGGGTGAGGGACATGGGCACTCCTCTAACTCGGGCCCCGGCGAATCGGAACTGCATGAGTCAACCGGGATGTAGGGGTCAGGTGCGGGCTGGTTGACAGCACGCACCCATCGGGAGAAAGCCTACGCGATCCCCTTGGCTCAGCACACCCGGATGGCACGACCGAGCGGGGGTCCCTAGCCGATGACGATGAGAACCAACTGGAGGGCGATGATCAGGACGATGAACGCCAGATCGATGGCGATGCCGCCCAGCGAGACCGGCGGGATCACCCGGCGCAGGGCGCGCAGCGGCGGGTCGGTCACGGTGTACACCACCTCGGCAGCCACCAGCATGGGACCAGCAGGACGCCATGACCTGGCAACCGAACGGATCATGTCAAGGAGCCCGCGCGCAATCACGATCAGCAGGTAGGTAAAGACCACAAAGTGGAGGGCGGCGAGGACCGTCGTCATGGATTCAGTGTCCTTCACTGAGCGGATGGGCCACGACCGGCACCCTTCGCCCGGCGGCTGGGGTCAGCTCTGGTTGAAGACTCCGCGACCGGGGGCCACCACGCTGTCCTCGGTGTTGATCTCCACGGTCTGCGGCGAGAGCAAGAACACCTTGTTGGTCACCCGCTCGATCTCACCGTGCAAGCCAAAGACCAGGCCGGCCGCAAAGTCGACAAGACGCTTGGCGTCGGCATCGCTCATGTCGGTGAGGTTCATGATGACCGGGACGCCCTCGCGGAAGTTCTCCCCGATGACCTTGGCCTCGTTGTAGGTGCGCGGATGAATGGTCGTGATCCGCGACAGCCCGCCAACATGCGTGGGGGCCATCACGTCGTGGGCGCTGCGGCGCAAGGGAGTCACCGGCGCGTAGGTCGCCGGGGCCGCAGTGGCGTCGTCGGCATAGTCCTCGTCGTACGCCTGGTCGTCGTAGTCGTCCTCATGGCGCACCTGCGGGCCGAAGCCGAGGTACTCCAGGGTCTTGTGCATGGCGCCGGCCATTGATGGCTCCTCATAAGGTCGGGCCCGAAGGCGTGACCGTTGTGTCTGTCGTGAAAGAAGTTACCCACGTGGCGGTCGAGAACCCAGGATTGCGCTTCCGACACGCAGGTGTGTCGCGCCAAAGCGCACGGCGATCTCCAGATCCCCGCTCATCCCGGCCGATATCCACTGCGCACTCGGATGGTCCGCTCGAATGCCGTCGGCCAGCCCTGCTAGGCGCTCGAATGCCGCCGCCGGATCCGCACCGAGCGGCGCAACCGCCATGACCCCCCGCAGATTCAAACCCTCGGTGGCGGCCACGATGTCGGCCAGTGCCCGGGCTTGAGTGGGCTGAACTCCGCCTCGTCCAGGCGCCTGCGAGAGGTCGACTTGAATCAACGTCTCGAGGCAGCGACCGTACCGGGCAGCCGCGCCGCCCAACGCCTGGGCGAGTTTCGGACGGTCAACGGAGTGCACCACATCGGCATAGCGCGCAACCGAAGCCGCCTTATTGGTCTGCAACTGACCGATGAAGTGCACCGTGAGGCGTCCGCGGTCGGCGATCTCGGTGACCTTGACCCGCGCTTCTTGGTCACGATTCTCGCCGATGTCCCGGACATCGAGCTCAGCGAGCAGATTCACGTCTGCGGCGGGAAAGAACTTGGTGACGACGATCAGCGTGGGTCGCTCCGTCCGACCAGCGTCCAGGCAGGCTCGGTCAATGCGGGCCCGGGTGAGTTGCAGTCGGGCCCTCAGCTCATCGCGGCGAGGGTCGGGGGTGCTCACGAGGCGCTCACTCTTCGATCATCACCACGCCGGCGAAGCGACCGGTGCGGCCATCTCGCCGGTGGGAGAAGAGGTCCGCGCGCTCACGAGTGCATCCCGGCAGCCACGTCAGCTCTGACACCGCTCCGGCCAACTGGGCCACAACCGCTGCAGGGACGTCGATCGCTGGTGTCCCCGCCCAGGTCACGGTGGCTGCCTCGGGGGTGATCGCAGCGGCCTCATCTCGCAACTCGGCTGGCACTTCGTAACAGCGACCGCATACCGATGGTCCAACCCACGCCTGAATCTCGCGGGCACCTTCGCTGCGCATGAGCGAGATGACCTCTGTCACAACGCCTTTCATCATTCCTGGCCGGCCTGCGTGCGCGACCCCGACGACTCGGGCCGCAGGATCCGCCAGCATCACAGGGACGCAGTCGGCCACCATGGCCACGAGCATGACTCCAGGTGTGGTGCTGACGAGGCCGTCCACCGCGGGCGCCTGCGTCGCACGTCCATCGGCGATGGCAACTTCAGCGCCGTGACACTGATCCATCAACGCCAGTCGTTGCGGAGGAACATCCCAGGAGGCGGCCACCCGTCGACGGTTCTCCAGGACCGCATCGGCGTCATCACCGACATGCAGCCCAAGATTGAGCGACCCGAAGTCGCCGACGCTGACGCCGCCGACCCGGTCGGTCACTCCGCACCGTATGCCGTTGGCGCGTTGCTGCCACGCCCACACGGTGGCCTACTTCAGGAAGTCGGGGACGTCCAGGTCGTCGGCCTCGTCAAAGGTCACCGTGCGCGGGGGCGCGGCACGCAGTTCCACCTCTGGCGCTCCCGTGGCAGCGCGCTCGACGTGCACCGGGGCCTCGTCGACCGGGGATGCCTCGACGATCTCGGGCGCAGCCGGCGCGGGCCCGCTCGGCGCAGTTGCCTCGCCAGCCGCGCTGTCTGCCGTGGCCCGACCACTAGCAATCGTTCCGAGCGCCCGATCGTCCGGTCGGCGCGTGGGCGCGCCACCGTCGAATCCCGCCGCGATCACCGTGACCCTTACCTCGTCGCCCAGGGCGTCGTCAATGACGGTGCCAAAGATGATGTTGGCCTCGGGATGTGCAGCCTCCTGAACAAGCCGGGCAGCTTCATTGATCTCGAAGAGCCCGAGGTCGCTGCCACCTTGAATGGAGAGCAGGACGCCGTGGGCTCCATCGATGCTGGCCTCCAGCAGCGGGGAGGAGATGGCCAACTCCGCGGCCTGAACAGCACGGTCCTCGCCCCGCGCCTGCCCGATCCCCATCAACGCCGAGCCTGCACCCTGCATGACCGACTTGACATCGGCAAAGTCCAAATTGATCAGCCCGGGAGTGGTGATCAGATCCGTGATGCCCTGGACACCGGAGAGCAGCACCTTGTCAGCCTCATGGAAGGCATCGAGCATCGAGACGCTCCGGTCGTTGATCGACAACAGCCGGTCGTTGGGGATCACGATCAGGGTGTCGACCTCGTCGCGAAGTCCGCCGATCCCCACCTCGGCCTGGTTGGCGCGACGGCGCCCTTCAAAGGTGAAGGGGCGGGTCACCACACCGATGGTCAGCGCACCCAAACCCTTGGCGATGCGCGCCACCACCGGCGCACCACCGGTGCCGGTGCCGCCACCCTCACCCGCGGTGACGAAGACCATGTCAGCCCCCTTAAGGACCTCCTCGATCTCCTCCGCGTGGTCTTCGGCGGCCTTGCGCCCCACCTCGGGGTCTGCGCCGGCACCCAGCCCGCGGGTCAGTTCGCGGCCCACGTCGAGCTTGACGTCGGCATCGCTCATGAGCAGGGCCTGGGCGTCGGTGTTGATCGCGATGAACTCGACGCCCTTGAGGCCGACCTCGATCATCCGGTTGATGGCGTTGACACCGCCGCCGCCGATGCCGACAACCTTGATGACGGCCAAGTAGTTCTGGGGTGATGCCACGGTCGTGGACCTTCCTAGCGGTGGACTGCGGAGTTGCGGGAGAGCCAATTCCTCTCCGCAACTATCAAGGTCTACTTGACGGTCACGGTTTGGTCACGACCCGTTGCGTAGGACGCTAGGCGGGCGGCCAAATGCGGCCAAACACCAACGCGGCGTGTCGCCGCAGTGGCCGGTTCAATTCTTCGTGAGCGCGTGGACAGGTGTCACATCAGCACCATGAGTCACATGCGTCACGATCGGGTCACGGGAGTATCGGGAGCGCTGACGTCGATCGTCGCCGGCACCGGGCGAGTACGCAGCAGCGCACTCAGGACAGCCGCTTTGCGTGCGCCCGCATCACCGCCACCCCAGATCACGGTGGTGTTGCCCATCGTGAAGCTGACCAGGCTCGCGCTGGTGATGCGCATCGAGGTGACCTTGGGGCGCAACTCAGTAGGCAGAGCGGCGATGACCCCCAGCGCGGAGCGCAGTGCCTCTCGGCTGGTGCCAGCTTTACCGCTCGCGGTCACCACGGGTATTCCCTTGGGCGCTTTGGTGACCACCCCGTAGCTGACGCCAGTGTGGTCAACAACCTCTAGTTGACCCTGAGGGTTCTTCAGGACGAGCGCCGGCTGGCGTGGCGTGACCGTGACGACCAGGGCATCCGGCCACGAACGCTCCACGGTGGCCGACTCCAGACTGACCTCCTTGAGCACCGATCGGCGCAAACCGTCGAGGTCGAGGCGCAGCAGCGGGGTTCCCAGGGCGCCTGCCACCCGATCGCGGACCGCCTGGACCTGGCGCACGTCAGTGGTCCCGGCCACCTCGACCGTGCTTGCCGCAGTGACGCTGCTCCAACCGAGAAGCCAGCCGATGAGCGCGATCAGCCCGACCGCTGCCACGGCCAGCGAGATGCGGGTGGCCCCAGCGCGTCGCACCGCGCGAGAGCGATCCTCGAAGCGGCGCTGATCTGCACGCGCCGGGCGCTGCAGCGTTCTCATCGCGCCTCCCCCATGGCCTGACCGAGCATCTCGATAACGCGCGGCACCAATCCGGTGACATCACCCGCTCCGACGATGAGAACCAGGTCACCCGACCCAACTCCCTTCAGGGCGGACCGGATCGCCGCATCCCCCGCCAGGGCGAGCTCGACGTCTCGCTCCCCGGGAAGGGCGGACAACCGGCGCGCGATGAGCGCGCTCGAGACCCCTGGAATCGGGGCTTCTCGGGCGCCATAGATGTCCAAGAGCACGACCACATCGGCCGGGGCCAGGCCGTCGGCGAAGCCGTCGGCGAAGTCCCTGGTCCGTGAGAACAGATGCGGCTGGAAGATCACGCGGACCTTGGATTCTGGCGCCAGGGCACGAGCCGTCCGCACCAGGGCCGCGACTTTGGGCGCGTTATGGGCGTAATCGTCGATCACACTTACGCCGCCCACCTGCCCGCGCACCTCAAAACGGCGGCGCGCCCCGGTGAATGTCGCCAGCGCGTCGAGCACACCCTCCGGAGCCAAACCCAGGCCAGCGCAGAGCACGAGGAAGGCGGCCGCGGCATTCTCGACGTTGTGGGCGCCCGGCACCCGCAAACTCAGGGTCGCGCTGACCCCCATCCAGCGAAATGGTGTCTGCGTGCTGAGGCCGTCGACGCTGGACGGGTCCAACCGCAGGTCTGCCTCGACGCCCCGGCCGTAGGTGACCACCCGTATCCCTTGCTCGCGCATCTGCCCCGCCAAGGCGGCGGCACCAGGGTCGTCGGCGCAGGCAATCAGCAAGCCACCCGGCTGAATCGTGCCGGCGAAGCGACGGTAACTACGGCGGACTTCGTCTTCCGTGCCGTAATAGTCAAGATGGTCAGGCTGGACGCTGGTCACGACGGCAATGTCCGGGGCGTACACGATGAAACTGCCGTCGCTCTCATCGGCTTCGATCACGGCTTCGGGCCCGCTCCCCCAGGCGGCATTGCTACCCAACTGCGCAATCTCACCGCCGCAGGCATACACCGGGTCCCGGCCCACGCCGGCGAGCGCGACGGTCACCATCGAGGTGGTTGTGGTTTTGCCATTGGCGCCAGCGATCGCGATCCGCGTTCGGTCCCGAGTGACCGCGGCCAGCGCCTGTGCCCGGTGCAATACCCGCACACCTCGCTCGCGCGCGGCGGCTAGCTCCGGATTGTCGTCAGGCACCGCGCTGGACACCACGACCGTATCCGCCCCGGCGACATGCGAGGGGTCATGGCCGAGCCACACCGTGGCGCCGAGGTCGCGCAACGCCTCGAGCGTGCCGGAGTCGGCGCGGTCAGACCCGCTGACCTGAACCCCCCGCGCCAAGAGCAGGCGCGCCACGGCGGACATTCCGGCGCCCCCGATGGCGATCACGTGGACACGGCCCAGTTCCTCCACGGTGGGCACCTCAGCGTCAAAGGGGTAGCGAGGCTGCGGGCTCGTCATTGGATCGCACCCTCGACCATCGAAGCCAACAGGGTGTCGCCATCTCGCACACCGGCCGCGGCGCTCGCCGCCCCCAACCTGGCCAACGCAGCGTCATCGAGCAGGAGCGGCAGCAGCGTCTGCCGGATCCACTGCGCAGTAAAGGCCGCATTGTCGACCATCAGTCCCCCACCGGAACGGACCACGCCCTCAGCATTGAGTCGTTGCTCACCATTGCCGATGGCCAAGGGTACGTAGATCGCTGGAAGCCCGACCGCGGTCAGCTCACACACGGTGCTCGCCCCTGCCCTGGCCACCACCACATCGGCGGCGGCATACGCCAGGTCCATCCGATCGAGGTACTCGACCACGACGTAAGGCGCTCCTGAGACCGTCGGCGGGACAAAACCCTTACCCCGCCCGGTGGCATGCAGGACAGACACCCCCGCCGCGCTGAGATCCTCGGCGGACGCAGCAAAGGCGTCGTTGAGCCGCTGGGCGCCGAGGGAACCGCCGGTGACCAAGAGCACCGTGCCCTCGCCGAGGCCGAAGAAGCGGCGCGCCTCATCCCGAAGCTGCGCGCGATCCAAGGCGGCGATTTCGCGGCGCAAGGGCATCCCGGTCACGACCGCGCCCGGCAATGAGGTCCCGGGGAAGGTCACCGCGACCGATCGCGCAAATCGCGCTCCGACCCGATTGGCCAGTCCAGGGCGCGCGTTCTGCTCGTGAACCACGATGGGTATGCCGCGACGCCGGGCAGCGAGGTACACCGGCGTGCTCACATACCCACCGAATCCGACCGCAACCTGGGCGTCTGACTCCTCCAGGATTCTGGCGGCGGTGCGGACGGCCTGGCTCATCCGCCCCAGCAGGCGGACCAGGTCCATGGAGGGTCTGCGTGGGAGCGGGACGCGCGGGATCATCGCGAGCGGGTAGCCCCGCTCAGGCACGATTCGCGCCTCCAAACCGGTCTCGGTCCCAACGCAGGTCACCGCGACGCCCGGATTGCGGCGGGTCAACTCGTCCGCGAGGGCGAGCATCGGGGACACATGACCGGCCGTCCCCCCGCCAGCCAACACCACGGAACGGAGGGCGCCAGCGATCATCGGCGCACCCGAGCCGCCGCCGCGGGAATCACCGCAAGCGAACGCCGCAAGGCAGAAGGTCGAGCCTTGAGCGCCTCAGCGCAGCCCGGTTCGGCGCGGGCAAAGGCCAACAGGATGCCCAGGGCGGCCATGGTCATCACCAGCGACGAGCCACCAGAGGAGATCAACGGCAACGGCAAGCCGATGACCGGCAGCAGATTGATCACCGCGCCGATGTTGATCAAGGACTGAACCAGGATCCACATCATGATGCCGGTGGCCGCGATCCGGATGAAGGGATCGGTTGTCCGCGTCACCAGCCGGAAGCAGCCCCACACCAGCGCCCCAAACAGGGCGAGCACAGCCAGGGTCCCGGGCAAACCAAGCTCTTCGCCGATGATCGCGAAGATGAAGTCATTGTGCGGCTCGGCCAGCAAGCCCCACTTCTCGCGGCTGGCGCCCAAGCCGAGGCCCAGCCACCCGCCATCGGCAAGCGCGTAACGGCCGTGGGTCGGCTGCATGGCTGCCCCATAGGCATCGGTATCCCGCCCAAGCCAGACATCGAACCGGCTCAGCCGATTCGCGCTGGTCACCACATACGCCAGGGCCACCGCCGAGAATGCTGCGCCAGCCCCAACGAACCAGCGCAGCGGCACCCCGGCAGCAAAGAGGCAACCAGCGACGACCGAGGCCAGCACCAGGACCGTACCAAGGTCATGACCCAGGAGGACCAGGCCAAGTGACACCGCGGCGATCGGAACCAGATACGGAATGACGACATGGCCGATCTGGTGCAGCAGCGGTTGCTTTCGCGCCAAGATCAAACCCCCCGCCAGAGCCAGTGCGATCTTGATGGCCTCAGAGGGCTGGCCGGAGATCGGACCAAGGACCAGCCACGCACGGTTACCGCCCTCACCATCGCCAAAGAGCGTGGTGAAGACCAGCATCTGCGCGATCAGCGCGAGCGCGAGCAGCGGGAGCGTCAGCTTCTTCCACACCCGGACAGGGATCCGGGATGCGCCCATCAGCACGACTGCCCCGATACCGGCATAGACCAACTGATTCTTCAGGATTGAGAAGGCGGAAACCGACGCCGTCTCCTGCAGGGAGACGACCGTGGACGCCGACCACACCATGACCAAACCGAAGATCACCAGGAATGCCGTGACCGACAACAGCAGGTAGTACGTCGTGACCGGGGTGTCGAAGCGGGCCAACCAGGAGTGCATCCGATCGGTGCGTCGTGTGGCGGTCCGCCGAGCGGTCCCCGCGGTTGTACTGCTCACCGGCTCACTCCGGGTTCTGCGTCAACCGCCGGACCGCTGCTGCAAATGCGTCCCCGCGCGCGCCGTAGTTGGCGAACATGTCCATGGACGCGGCGGCCGGCGCGAGCAGCACGACGTCGCCCTCTTGGGCGAGATCCAGCGCTGCCGTCACCACACGGTCCATGGCTCCAGTGTCGGTCTCGGCGATGTCGACCACGGGGATATCGGGTGCGTGTCGGGCAAGTGCCTCGGCGATCTGGCCCCGGTCTGCGCCCATGAGCACCACCCCACGCAGGCGACCCACGCAGGCGCGCACCAGGTCGTCCACGTCGGCGCCCTTGAGCAGTCCACCGGCGATCCACACGATGGGTTCGAAGGCGGCGAGCGACGCGGAGGCCGCATGCGGGTTGGTGGCTTTGGAGTCATCGACCCAGCGAATGCCGCGAATCAGCCCGACCTCGGCGATCCGATGTGGCTCGGGGCGGAAGGCGCGCAGCCCATCACGCACGGCGATCGGCGGTATGCCGTGGGCCCGTGCCAGCGCGGCCGCCGCCAAGGCGTTGGCGATCACGTGGGGGGCGACGCTGGGCGCATCTGCGCGCAGATCGTCCACCGTGCCGAGCTCCGCGGCGCTCGTGCGCCGATTCTCGACAAAGGCCCGGTCGGCCAGGACATCCTCCACCAGGCCCACCATGGACACCGCTGGCACTCCGAGGGTGAAGCCAACGGCTCGGCAGCCCTCCTGCACCTCTGCGTCCTCGACCATCCGCTCGGTCTGTGGATCGTCAACGTTGTAAACGCAGGCGATCTCGGTGCGCTCATAGATGCGAGCCTTGGCTTTGAGGTACTCCTCGTACGAGCCGTGCCAGTCCACGTGATCCGGAGCAACGTTGAGGCACACCGATGCCCGCGGCGCCAGTGACTGGGACCAATGCAACTGGAAGCTCGACAACTCGACGGCGATGACGTCATACGGGCGCTCATCCATCACTGCCTCGAGGATGGGTCGACCGACATTGCCGGCGCTGCAGGCCCTCAGGCCGGCGGCCGTGAGCATCGAGGTCAGCATCTGCACGGTCGTGGTCTTGCCATTGGTGCCCGTGATGACCAGCCAGGGCGCGGCGCCCTGGCTGGGCCGCATCCTCCAGGCCAGCTCGACTTCTCCCCAGATGGGAATGCCTGCGGCCGCTGCCGCAACCAGAAGCGGCTGGTCTGGCCGCCAACCCGGTGAGGTCACGACCAGGTCGATCGGATCCGTGGGCATGCCCGTCACGTGATCCGGGCCCAGGCGTAGATCTGCCTCGAGGATCTCCAGGATGCGGGCACGTTCCTCGAGCGCGCTACCGGCGGCAGGCACGGCTCCATCAACCACGATGACCTGTGCGCCACGTTCGAGGAGAGCGTCAGCGGCCGCGAAGCCACTGACCCCCAGCCCTGCGACAAGGACCCTGAGGCCGGCCCACGACGCCCCTGAATGGGTGAGGGTCGAGAGATCGACGCTCACGCGCCCACCATCCATTCGGCATAGAACAGCCCCAGGCCGAAGGCCACGAAGAGGCCACAAATGATCCAAAAGCGGATCACGATGGTGACTTCCTGCCAGCCCAGTAGCTCGAAGTGGTGCTGCAGTGGGGCCATCCGGAAGACCCGCTTGCCGGTGGTCTTGAAGGAGGCCACCTGGATGATCACCGACAACGTGATGGCGACGAAGAGCCCGCCGAGGATGACGACCAACAACTCGGTGCGGGAAACGATGGCCAAGCCGGCCAGCGCACCACCCAGCGAGAGCGAACCGGTGTCCCCCATGAAGATCTTGGCGGGAGCGGCATTCCACCAGAGGAAGCCGAAGCAAGCGCCCATGACGCAGGCAGCAACGATCGCCACATCGTGTGGATCTCGAACCTCGTAGCACTTGCTACTGGGGTTCCATTGGCAGTTTTGGTTGAACTGCCAGATCCCGATCAGCACGTATGCCGCGAAGACCATCACCGAGGCACCCGTGGCCAGCCCATCGAGGCCGTCGGTGAGGTTCACACCATTGGAGGTCCCAGCAATGATGAGGTTGGCCCAAATGATGAAGAGGATGAAGCCCACCACTGGGCCGGCGAAGGCGAGGTTGAGTCCGGTGTCGCGGACGAAAGACACCTGAGTCGACGCGGGGGTTCGCAATGAGGAGTTCGGGAAGTTCAACGCGAGGATCGCGAAGAGCACCGCCACCAGGGTCTGGCCGAGCAACTTCTGTCCCGAACGCAGTCCGAGGCTGCGCTGCTTGCTGATCTTGATGTAGTCATCGAGGAAGCCGATCACCCCGAGCCCAGTCATCAGCAAGAGGACCAGCAGCCCACTCATTGTGGGTGGCGTCCAGGTGCCGAGGTGCGCCACGGCATAGGCCAGCAGTGCGGCGGCGACGATCACCGTCCCACCCATCGTGGGCGTGCCTCGCTTGGTGTGATGGGAGGTCGGCCCGTCGTCCCGGATGAACTGCCCGTAACCCTGACGAACGAGATAACGGATGAACATCGGGGTCCCGAAGAGCGCGGCGCCGAGCGAGATCGACGCTGCAATCAATACTGCCTTCACGAACTCACCTGCCTGCCTGCCACACGGTCACCGAGCCACCGTAGTCCGGCATTTCGGCTGGACTTGAACAACACGACGTCGCCGGGGCTCAACTCTTCGGCCAGGAATACCTCAGCCGCCTCCGCGTCGACCGCGCGATGGACCCGTATGCCGCCGTGCGCCTCCGCGCCCCGAGCGATCTGCTCCGCGCCATCGGCCACGGCGATGAGGTCGCTGATCCCCTGCTCAGCGGCGTATCGGCCGACCTCGGCGTGCATCTCCTCGGAGTCCTCACCGAGTTCGAGCATGGTGCCCAGGACGGCCCAGGTGCGGCCGACTCCGCCCAAGTGCGCCAGCGAATCCAAAGCCACCCGCATGGAGTCCGGGTTGGCGTTGTAGGCGTCATTGACGACGAGCACACCATCCGCTCGACGGGTGAGCTCCATTCGCCAGCGGCTGATCGGCGTCGCGGATTCCAGTGCGCTGCAGGCCGACTCGAGATCCATGCCGCATTCCAGAGCCACCGCCAGCGCGGCCAAGGCATTGCCCACGTGATGGCGGCCGATCAATGCCAGGTGGACCGTGCGGTCACCGACCGGCGTCTGGGCGGTGAAGATCGCCCGTCCCTGCGGGTCGACGGCGACATCCACCGCTCGAATGGCTGCCGTCTCGGACTCCCCGACCAGGACCACCCGGGCATGGGTGTATGCCGCCATCGCGGCCACGACCGGGTCATCGGCGTTGAGGACGGCCAGCCCCGCCGGGGGCAACGCCTCAACCAACTCTCGCTTGGCGATGGCGATCGCCTCCCGCGAGCCGAACTCGCCCACATGGGCCACCCCCACGTTGAGGACGACGCCGATCCGTGGTGGGGCAATGCGCGTGAGGTACTCGACGTGGCCCACTCCTCGCGCGCCCATCTCCACCACGAGATAGCGGGTCGAGCGCTCCACCCGACACACCGTGAGCGGGACTCCGACCTCGGAGTTGAAGGAGCCTTCGGGCGCGATGGTCTCGCCGTGACTGGCCAGCACCTGACCAAGCAGGTCCTTGGTGCTGGTCTTGCCGCTGGACCCGGTGATCCCGATGATCGTCAAGTCCGGGACCGCGTCGACGGTCGCGCGGGCTAGGGCGACGAAGGCATCCTGGGTGTCTCCCACCACCACGCACGGGTAGTCGCCGACCGGTCGCGTTGTCAGGGAGAGGAGCGCACCGAGCTCGGCTGCGGCAGCGACGAAATCGTGGCCATCGGCCTGCTCGCCAACTCGGGCTATATAGAGCCCACCCGGTCTGGCCAGCCGGGAGTCCGTCACCACCGGGCCTTCCACCAGCACGTTGGGGTCCGCGCCCTCGGGGAACAAACGCCCCCCGGTCAGCGTGGCGATTGCGCCCGCGGTCAGGGCGATCATGACCTCTCCTCATGGACTCGTGCCAGCGCCTGCAGGACCTCGTCGCGATCATCGAAGGGGTGAACCACGCCCGCCACCTCTTGTCCCCGCTCGTGGCCCTTGCCAACGACAGCGACCGTCGCCCCGCGACCGTCCTTGAGCGCCCGAACAATGGCAGCCTCGATCGCGGACCGGCGGTCGCCGACCTCAATAACCTCGACCCGTCGTTGGCCGTGAGCACGCTGCGCCAACGCACCTTCGAGCACCGCTCGCCGGATCACCGCCGGGTCTTCGGATCGAGGGTTGTCATCGGTGACCACGACGACGTCGGCCATGGCTGCGGCGGCCCCCATCGCGGCACGCTTGTCGCGATCACGATCCCCACCGGCGCCAGTCACGCAAATCAACTGCCCCTGGGTGCTCGGCCGAAGAGCGCCCAATGCCGCCCGAATGGCCTCGGGCGTGTGGGCATAGTCAACGATGACCCGTGGGTCGGCCGGATAGTCCGGATGCGAGACAACCTCCATCCGGCCGGGCACCTGGGGATCCCGGGCCAGTGCCGTGATGACCTGGTCCTTGGCGATGCCCAGCCCGGTGAGGATGGCTGCCGCGAGCGCGGTATTGGTCATATTGAAGTCGCCGGGCAGCGCGGAGCGCAGATGATCGGCGGCATCCCCGTGCCTGAGCGTGAACGATCCAGGTTCGTCGGAGTCCGCAGTGAGCTGCCAGTCCGCATCGGCCCGACCGAGGGTCTGCACGGGGATCTGTGCGCTCTTGGCCAAGCTCACCCCATAGGCGTCATCGACACAGATGATGCCCTGGCGAGCCCGGGCAGGGCTGAAGAGGTCTGCCTTGGCGAGGAAGTACTCCTGCATGGACGCGTGGAAGTCCAGATGGTCTTGGGTGAGATTGGTGAAGACGGCGACGTCATAGACCACCCCGTCGACCCGGTGCAAGGCGAGCGCATGGCTGGAGACTTCCATGACGCAGGTGTCCACGCCGGCCTGAACCATCGCGGCGAGCAGGGCATGAAGATCGGGAGCTTCCGGAGTGGTCCTGGCGCTGGGCATCCGCTGCCCGGCCACCCGGGTCTCGACAGTGCCGATCAGCCCAGTGGTGTGGCCCAGGGCATCCAATGCTGAGGCCACCAGGTAGGCGGTGGTGGTCTTGCCATTGGTCCCGGTGATCCCGATCATTCGGGGCCGAACTCGATCGGTGCCATACACCCGAGCAGACACCTGACCCAGGATGGCGCGAGGATCCGCCACGACCACGAGAGGGATGCGCACCTGAGCGCGGGCAATCCGTTGCGCGCCATCGGCGTCGGTGAGAATGCCTACCGCGCCCGCGGCCACCACCTGGGCGGCGAAATCGGCACCGTGATGCCGTGCCCCTGGCAGCGCGGCGTACAGGTCTCCGGGACCGACCCGACGTGAGTCGAGGGACACCCCGACGACAGTGACGTCCTCGCCATCAGCGCCCGCGCATACTCCCCCAGCGAGTGCGGTGATTTCAGCGAGACCGACCGGAGTTCCGGGACTCGGCCGCGCACTGTTCACGACCCAGCACCCTACCCGCCACCGGAGGTCCGCTTGTTCCGCACCACGTCGGCGTTTGCATCGCTGGGAAGGCGGTCGAGGCGCAGCGTGATGGGCGGTGCGGGCACCCCGGTCGGCGGGATCTTGAGTTCCTGGAGCGCGTACGACATGACGTCCTTGAACACCGGGGCCGCCACGACACCACCGGCGTTACCGCGAATCGGCCGCTGCAGGATCACTGCGATGACCAGCTGGGGGTTGTCGGCCGGTGCGTACCCGATGAACGAACCAGTCTTCCCGGAGTATTGCTTGAGGTTGACGTCGTATCGCTGGGCCGTCCCGGTCTTGCCCGCCACCCGGTATCCGGGAATCTGGGCCCGGGTGGCCGTGCCATCGGTGACGACCGCTTCGAGCATCCGAGAGACCTCGGCGGACGTCTTCTCTGACACCACTCGAACGGGCGCGGCCGCCGGCATCGGCGTGGTCACTCCATCGGCATCCGTCGTGCTCTCGATGACCCGTGCCGGGATGCGAACACCCTTGTTGGCAATCGTCTGGTAGACCCCAGTGGCTTGGATCGCCGTCAGCGAGATACCGCTGCCGAACATGATCGTGTATCGCTGCGAGCCGCTCCAGTCCTTGTAGGAAGGCAGGATGCCCCGGGACTCGGCCGGATATCCCATGCCGCTGGTCTGGCCCATTCCGAACTTACGAAGCCAGGACTCCTGCTTCTCTGGGGTCAAGCGCTCTCCGATGAGCATGGTCCCGATATTGCTCGACTCGGCGAGCGTGCCACTGACCGTGCGCAACTCGACGCCGTGGTCGTGGCTGTCCTGGAAGGTCTTATCCGATCGGTGAAGTCGGTTGGGGATCTCCACGGGGGTGTCGGGAAGGACCAGCCCCTCTTCGAGTGCCGAGGAGATCGTCATGACCTTGGCGGTCGACCCGGGCTCGAAGACGTCCACGAGGGCCTTGTTGCTCAGGTCTACTCCGGCCTTGCCGATGTCCTTGACCGGATCGAAAGTCGGATAGGAGGCGGCAGCCAGGAGTTTGCCCGTCTTGACCTCCATGATGATCACGGTTCCGGAGAGGGCGCCGGTCTCCTTCACCTTCTGAGCAATCGCGTTCTGCGAGTACCACTGAAGGTTGGAGTTCAGCGTCAAGGTGACGTCTTGGCCGTCGATTGCCTCGGTGGTCTCATTGCGAGAACTCGGGATGACCGCGCCGGATCCGCTGCGCTCGAAGGTCCGCCAACCAGGGGTGCCCTTGAGGTGCTTGTCCATCATCACCTCGATGCCAGCGCCTGGCTTGCCGTCACGGGTGACGTAGCCGACCAGGCTCGCACTCGTCGTGCCCTGCGGGTAAGTCCGCTCGGAACGCAGTTCGACGGCATCCAGGTAGATCCCGGGGATCCCGAGCTCGGTGATGCGGTTGCCCTGCAATGGGGTGATCTCCCGGCTGAGCACCACATACCGCGTCGTCCCGGCCACCGTGAGCTTAGGGATCAGCGTGGTCGCCGGCACTTTCAACAGGGGCGCCAGTTCAGTGGCAGCGGCCATCACGGCCAAGCGGGATGTGGTCGGGTCGCAGGTGCGTGCCGTTGTCCGGTACGTGCACACCGCGGTGGGGTCGGCGATCAAGGTCTCTTTGACCGTATTGGACGCGAGCACAATGCCGTCCGAGGACAAGATCTGCCCTCGCATGGCGGGGATGCGCTGCGTCTTGACCCGATCGGCCTGGGCTTCGCTCGCGACCGCCTGCGAGTCCAGTCCCTGGATCCGAACCAGTTGCGCCCCAAAGATGCTCAGCACAAAGAGCATCGTCAGGGTGAGGGCGCGCATCCGCGTCACGGTCGACGCCGGGCGCGGCGGACGTGAGCGTGGCACTCGGGCCGGCCGCGATGCACCGGCCGAACGCGCTTTCGTGCCCCGGGCGGCTCGATCGGCCGCGTGCCCGCGCGACGGTGCGCTCGCCGCTGGCCGCGCCGATCGCGCCACGCGTGGCCGGGCAGTCGGCGCAGAAGCGGCTGGCCGCCGGCGAGGCGGCGGGCTCGGTCGAGTGCTCACTGGTCCCCTTCCAGAAGCGAATCCGGTCCACCAGAGCGGTTCGTCGTGGTCGTCGCCACGCCGGAGCGCGTGTCGAGACGGGTAATGCTCACCGTGACGGTGCCATCGAGAGCCACTGTCCGCACCGTCGTGGTCCGGATCGGTCCGGCGAGGACCTCCTTGGTCGTGGTGGTGCTCGGCGGTTCCACATCCGCATCCTGGTCGGCCCCGCCGACGACGACCTTGAAACCCTTGACCGGCTCGGCAGGCGTGGCCACCCCCAGCACCTTCCCGTCCGGGAGGCGCAGGAATGCCGCGGTCTGCGCCGGAACCATGCCCATGCTCTGGGCGCGACGCGCGAGCGCATCAGGTGCACTCAACCGGTCGACGCGGGCGGCCAAGTAGTCCTCAATATCGGACAACTCGTTGGAGGTCACCTGAAGGTCTTTGAGGTTGAAGGAACCCTGGGCCATCGCCGTGTTGAGCATGAGAAGGCCGACCAAGCCGCCAATGAGCAGGCTGAGGCAGAGGGCCACGAAGACGCCCTGACGATCACTGCGGGGACGGCTGACGATGCGCAATGGGCGGGCCGCTGGGCGCGAGACCCGGGGGGCGGACGGCCTACTCAACGGCCTCGTGGTGGCGAGCTGACTCACGACATACCCCTCTCAGGTCGGACTCGTACGGCCGCTCGCAAGCGCACGGAGGTTGCTCGCGGGTTCGCTGTCATTTCTGCGGCAGAGGCCTTTTCGGCTCCACGGGTGAGCAGGTCGAAGCGAGGTGCCAACTCCTCGGGCACGACCGGCAGGCCGGGCGGCAGGCTCACGGTGGCCCGTCGAACCAGCTCGGTCTTGGTTATGCGGTCCTCTAGCGAGTGATACGAGAGCACGGCGATGCGGCCGCCTACTCGAAGCGCATCCAACTGGGCCGGGAGAGTCCGATCCCAGCAGCCCAACTCGTCGTTGACCTCGATGCGCAGAGCCTGGAAGGTCCGCTTGGCCGGGTGCCCCCCAGTCCGTTGGCTATGCGATGGGATGACCTCGCGCAAGAGTTCGACGAGCTGCCCAGAGGTCGTCACGGGCGCCGTAGTGCGCCGGGCGACGACGGCCCGAGCGATCCGGCCAGCGAAGCGCTCCTCGCCGTAGACCCGCAGAATGCGCGCGATGTCTGCCTCGGAGTAGGTCGCGAGGATCTCAGCGGCTGTCGAGCCGCTGCTTTGGTCCATCCGCATGTCCAAGGGCGCGTCCTGCGCGTAGGCAAAGCCGCGATCTCCCGCGTCGAGTTGGAGCGAAGAGACCCCCAGGTCGAAGAGCGAACTATCCACCGTCCGGGCGCCGCTGGCGTCCTCAACCGCATCCAGGATCGCGTCGATGTCGTCATAGGCAGCGTGCACGCGGCGAAGGCGCGGCCCGTATGCCGCCAACCGCTCGCCCGCGAGGTCCAGGGCCTCGGTGTCGCGGTCCACCCCGACCACGACCGCCTCGGGAAACGTGTCCAGGACTGCCTGCGCGTGTCCGCCCATCCCCAAGGTGCCGTCAACGTGAACGGCGCCCGCCCGGGAGAGGGCGGGCGCAAGGAGTTCGACCACGCGGTCGACAAGGACCGGGACGTGCCGCGAGGCGGCCGGTCCACGGTGGTTCATGGGCGAAGTCCTTGGGTCGTCGTGTCGTGATGGTCAAGCGGGTGAGTCCGGTACCAGCTGGTCCCCATCCGGTCGGTGCCCGGCGCGGGGGAAGTCGCGTCGGGTGCCGCTCGGCTGGAGGCCAGTCGCCACCGGGCGTGCCCTTACAGGCCGGGGATGACCACCTCCTCATCACCGGGCGAGTAGTTCGCGTAGTCATCTGCATGGGCGGCCAGGTAGTCCTCCCAGCGCTGCGGATTCCACAACTCCAGGCGGTTGCCATTGCCGATGAGGTAGGCATCGCGGGCCACTTCGGCGTAGCCGCGCAGGGCAACGGGCACCGTGACCCGACCCTGGCGATCTGGGGCTTCCGGCGGCGTGGCGCTGGAGCGGAAGATGCGGATCCGAGCCCGGACCGCGGCCGCGCTGGAGGGCACTTGGGCCATGGCGGCGGAGACCGCACGAAACTGCGCGGTCGGGAAGAGGTACACGCAGCCCTCGGGTCCGCGGGTCATCACCAGTCCGGAACCGAAGTCCTCACGAAAGCGTGCAGGGATCGCCAACCGGCCCTTGTCATCAAGGCGAGGCGTGTACGTGCCCATGAAGTCAACGTCCACGGCACACCTCCCTTTCCGACCCGGGTTCCACCGCGACCCATCGCGTGCCACTTTAACCCACCTTGCTGCCACTTTGGACCATTTTTGTCCCATCAATCACGAGATCTTCACTGAAGTTCCAGGTCATCTGTGGTGGTGAGAAGTGGGGAGAATCGACGTCAAAGTATCTCAGGGTGGCCTGTGGGACCCCTCTCGGCCTCGGCTACTTGGCCGTGTTTCCATTCCGAGAGACGTAGGGTGGTCCCGCAGAGACCGGCCGTGGGGCAAGATCGAGGGACGATGGGCCGGGTACCGCGATGATCCGGAGGACGATGTGACGGTGGAGATGACCGACAGCAAGCAGCTCAGCCTCGAGCAGGTGCGCTCGATCAGCGCCGACCTCGCCGCGACCATGAACGGGGTCATCGAGGGCAAGGCCGGCGTCGTGCACACCGTGATCACGGCCCTCTTGGCCCAAGGTCACGTCCTGGTCGAGGATGTCCCTGGAGTGGGCAAGACCCTCATCGCCAAGACCCTGGCGCGCGCCATCGACTGCCCGGTACGACGAATTCAGTTCACGCCGGATGTGCTGCCCAGCGATGTCAGCGGTGTCTCGATCTTCAACCAGGACACCCGCCGCTTTGAGTTCCGACCCGGAGCGATCTTCGCGAGCATTGTGATTGGCGACGAGATCAATCGGGCGTCCCCCAAGACCCAGTCAGCACTCCTGGAGGCGATGGAGGAAGGTCAAGTCACCATCGATGGCGAGACCTATCCGCTCCCGCAGCCGTTCATGGTCGTGGCCACGCAGAACCCCATTGAGATGGAAGGCACCCACCCACTGGCGGAGGCTCAGCGCGACCGATTCATCGTGCGGGTCGCCGTCGGCTACCCCTCGGCGAGCAGCGAGTTGGCCATGCTTGACGGGCACTCGGGCCGTTCCCCGGTGGAGGATGTCCGTCCGGTCACCGACGCCCGAACCGTGATGGCCATGATCGCGGCCGTCCAGGGCGTGTATGCCGCCCCGGCACTCAAGCAGTACATCGTCGACGTGGCCCATGCCACCCGCACCAGTTCAGCTGTCCGCCTCGGCGCCTCGCCGCGCGCCGCCATCCACCTGCTGCGTGCCGCTCGCGCCCATGCTGCGCTAGCGGGTCGCGATCACGTCCTCCCCGACGATGTCCAAGCCGTGGCGGTGCCGGTCCTGGCGCATCGGCTAATCCTCACCGGCGAGAGCCATGCCGCTCATCGCACCGGGGCGGACATCATCACCGACCTGCTCGCTCGGGTGACGGTCACGAGCGGATCGGCCTAACGGTGCTCTCCTGGCTGCGAGCCGTCTGGGCGTCCCTGACGACGCGTGGAACCGCGTTCGTGGCGGCGGGCGCCTGCCTGCTCGTTGCCGGCCTTCTCCTTGGCCAGCGCGATCTCACCAGGGCGGGCCTGCTGCTAGTCATCCTGGTACTCGTGAGCGCCTGGCTCCTGCGTCGCCACGGCACCGGCCTGGAGATTGTCCGCACCCTGCGACCGCCACACGCAGCCATCGATGACCTGGTCACGGTGGATGCCACCATCCGGCAGGCAGGCAGCCAATCCAGCGGCGTGGTCTTCGCCGACGAGCACCTGGCATACCACTTGGGTGAGCGCCCTCGGTTTGTTATCCCGGCCCTTCGCCCAGGTGAGCAATGCCGGGTCCAGTACTCCCTGCGCCCTAGTCTGCGCGGCGCTCACCTCCTAGGCCCCATGGGGCTTCGGGTCAAGGATGTCTTTGGCCTGACGGTCCGAGTCGCGCAGGTGGGCGGTCAGGACGAGCTCCTGGTGGTACCCACGATCGTCGACCTCGCTGGGTCCCCGCCAGGGTCGACGGGCTTGGGCACTGAGGGCGCTGGCTCCTCAGTGGTGTCCCTGCACGGCGAGGACGACCAAGGCATCCGCGAGTACCGGCAGGGGGACGACCTACGTCGAATCCACTGGCCGGCCTCCGCCCGCACCGGTGACCTCATGGTGCGTCAGGAGGACCGCCCGTTGAGGCGCCAGGCGCTCGTGCTCTTGGACTCCCGGGTGGAAGGACACGTGGGTACCGGGCGGGCCAGCACGATGGAATGGGCTGTCACCATGGTCGCTTCGGTGTCCGCCCATCTGCATGAGTTGGGCTATGCCGTGACCACCCTGGTGCCCGACCCGGCGTCACCCACCGGCGTGATTGTCGCTGAGGACCTCACCACGACGTTGGTCGCGCTTGCCCGCGTCACCCCCACCGGGGCGACCTCGCTCGCCGACCTGCTGCATGCTGCTCGTGGACTCACCCGAGCAGGCGGATTGGTCGTGATCGTGAGTGGAGCGCTGCGCGAGTCGCAAGCCGTGAGCGTCGCCGCGCTGCGACAGCCAGGGTCTGCGGGCCTGGCTCTGGTGGCCGACATAAGCAACTCACGCCTGGTGAGCCCGGCTCTTGCGCAGGAGCACACAGGTGGCGTCGAAGTGCTCCGACAGGCTGGCTTCCGCACCGAATCAGTGCAGGCCGTCACGCCGCATGCGGCCGCCTGGGCGCGCCTGGCCCCGGCAAGAGTGGGGCAGCGGGGATGAGTCGAAACACCTGGGTCGCCACCGTGTTGGCTGGCTTGGCAACCGCAGCGGCCGTGGCTCCGGTGTCCACCTTGGTCGACCCGGGCGCCTGGTCCAAGAATGCCGCGCTGATCCTGGTCGCAGTGATGGCGACGGGAGCGGTCCTGCGCCTGGTCACCCGATCACTCCTGCTGATCGTCGCCTACCAACTCCTGGTCGCCTTCGAGGTTCTCCTCCAGGTCAGCGTTCCGCACACCCTGCTGTGGGGTTTCCCCACGACGGCGAGCATGCGCGCGATCAACGATCTCTTGCTCGAGGCGATCGCCTCGCTGACCAAGTACGCGGCGCCGGTGCCGGGCTCCCCCGGGCTCGCCTATGCCATGGGTGCCTTGGTGGCCCTGCTAGCCACCGCGGTCGATGCCGTGGCAGTCACCGCGCGCCGGCCCGCGCCCGCTGGCCTGCTCCTGCTCGCGGCCTATCTCTCGGCGTCAAGCAATGCGGGGGCGGGCTTCAGCGTGTGGTGGTTCGTGCTGGCCGCGGCCGCCTGGCTCGCCTTGGTCGGACACGCTGGCCTCTCCGAGGTGACCCACTGGGGACAGCAACCGCAAGGAAGCGGACGCCGCAGTTCGCGGGAGTCCATTGCGGTGACCGGTCGGCGGATCACTGCGGTCGCGCTCGCGGTGACCGCAGTGGGCGCCTTCGTCCTGCCTCACCTCCCCACGCGATTTCTCGCTGATGGGCTTGGGCGAGCACCGGATTCTGTGGGTGGGGGCACTGGCCGCGGAATCAGTTTGAGCACCTCTGCAGATCTCGCTACCAGTCTCGGAAATCGTTCCGACGAGCCGGTGTTCGAGTATCGAATGCCGGCGGGCGGGCCGGTCCCCGCCGTGTTTCGGGTCGAGGTCTTCGATCTCTACGACGGGTTTGCCTGGACCGCGAGCACGCACTCGACGACGGCCGCGGGCGCCAACGGTCTGGAGGTGCTCGCCGACGCGAACGTCCCCCGCACTGAGCGTCGCGTCGCCGTGAGCGCCAACGCGTTGGGTGACCCTCAGGTCGCGTTGCCGCTGAACACCGTGGGGAACCCCTTCCCGACGATCGGCTGGGGCGTGTCCGGGCTCGGGACGGTGCGCATCGATGCGGCCGCACCGGAATACGAGGCGACCTACCTGGACCTGGCCCCCACCGACGCTGACCTGACCGGCGAGGTCGGCGACGTCCGACCCACCGGGGCCAGCGTGTTCAGCACAGATCTGGAGCCGCTGGGAAGCCTGCTGGACGGCATTCTCGACCGCATCACCGACGTCAACGACTCCCCCATCGAAAAGGCCCGCGCGATCCAGGCCTATCTGCGCGGTCCGGAGTTCTCGTACTCGCTGACGCTGGACGATAGCGACGTTGGCACGGATCCAGTGAGGCACTTCCTGGACACCAAGAAGGGCTACTGCGTGCAGTTCGCCGCCACCATGATCCTGCTGGCTGAGCGGGCCGGCATTCCGGCGCGCATGGGTACTGGCTTCCTGCCAGGTCATCGCGCCGGGAATGGCTATGTCGTCTTGGCCAGCGACGCACACGCCTGGCCCGAGCTCTTCTTCCCCTCGGTGGGCTGGGTCCGATTCGAGCCCACGCCTGGCGGGCGTTCCGGGGTCGCCCCGGCCTACACCACGACCCGAACCCAGCCCTCGGCCGCGCCGTCTGCCAGCGGAAGCGCTCAACCGACCCGAGGCCCCAGCCAGCGGCCGGACGTCGAGCAAGGGATCGGGACAACTGCGGGCACCCAGTCTGGCCAATTGGCTGCGCCGATCCGCTGGGCTCGGGATCATGCCGTGGCCCTCCTCGCCGCTCTCGTGGCGCTGCTGGCTCTGGCCTTCACCCCGCTGAGCGCGTGGTGGTCGCGTCGACGGCGGCACCGCCGGGCAGTCAATGAGGCCCAGCGCATGGAAGCGTTGTGGACCGACTTGATCTACCGCCTACGAGATCTCGACCTTGACCCACCTGGTGAGGGCACACCCCGCCAAGTCGGTCGCTATATCGCCACACACACCACCTTGGGTGCGCCCGAAGTCGAAGCCTTAGGCAATACCGTGCTCGCCGTGGAGCGTTCTCGGTATGCCGCCCACACCTCCAGCACTCATGCCGATGTGGGCTACGAGGTCGACACGGTGGTCCAGGCCGTCGCGAGCCAGACGCCACGGTGGACCCGCGTGCGGGCTCGGCTGCGTCCGCTGGAAGGCATCGACACCTGGCGGCGCCGATCGCCCCGGGAGGATCAGTCCAGGTAGTCGCGAAGAGCCTGGCTACGGCTGGGGTGACGCAACTTGGACATGGTCTTGGACTCGATCTGCCGGATCCGCTCACGGGTCACCCCGTAGACCTTGCCAATCTCATCCAGCGTCTTCGGCTGCCCGTCGGTGAGCCCAAAGCGCATGGACACCACCCCGGCCTCCCGCTCAGAGAGCGTGTCCAGGACACTGTGAAGTTGCTCCTGAAGCAGCGTAAAGCTGACCGCATCGGCCGGCACAACCGCCTCAGAGTCCTCGATCAGATCGCCGAACTCGGAATCGCCGTCCTCGCCCAGGGGCGTGTGCAGCGAGATCGGCTCACGGCCGTACTTCTGGACCTCGACGACCTTCTCCGGAGTCATATCCAACTCGCGGGCCAACTCCTCCGGGGTGGGCTCACGGCCCAAGTCCTGGAGCATCTGCCGCTGAACGCGAGCAAGCTTGTTGATGACCTCGACCATGTGCACGGGAATGCGGATGGTGCGGGCCTGGTCGGCCATCGCGCGGGTGATCGCCTGACGGATCCACCAGGTGGCATAGGTCGAGAACTTGTAGCCCTTGGTGTAGTCGAACTTCTCAACTGCACGAATCAGACCCAGGTTGCCTTCCTGGATGAGGTCGAGGAAGAGCATCCCCCGTCCGGTGTAGCGCTTGGCGAGCGACACCACGAGGCGCAAGTTGGCCTCAAGGAGGTGGTTCTTGGCCTTCTTGCCATCCTGGGCGATCCACCACAGCTCGCGCTTGAGCTTCATGTCCAACTTCTCGCCGGAGTTGAGCTTCTCCTCAGCGAAGAGGCCTGCCTCGATGCGCTTGGCGAGCTCCACCTCCTGCTCGGCGTTGAGCAGTGCGACCTTGCCGATCTGCTTGAGGTAGTCCTTAACCGGGTCTGCCGTCGCGCCAGCGGTGACGACCTGCTGGGCAGGCGCGTCTTCCTCGTCGTCGTCGCGAATCACGAAGCCAGCGTTATCGTCTTCGCCTTCCTCGCGCGGGGCGCTCGTGCCCTCGGCGCCCTCCTCGCCCGAGGTCTCCGAGTCCGCCTCGGTGTCGCTGAGATCAGCCGCCAGCAGGTCCTCTTCGGTGCCCTCCGACTGCGCCTCATCCGCGTCAGTGTGCGCCTGAGCTGCCTTGGCGACGCGGCGGGTGGTCCGGGCCGGCCGGGCCGGCGCCGCGGCCGGCTCGACCGCGGCCGATGCCGCCTGCTTCGTGGTGCGTGCACGCGCGGGCGCTGCCGCCGTCTTCGCGGTCGTGGCCTTCGCCGCGGCGGACTTCGTTGGTGCTGCGCTCTTGGCCGGGGCAGCGGTCTTGGTCGCAGAAGTCTTGGCCGGGGTCGTCTTCGCCGGAGCCGCCGAGGTGGCGCTCGCCGCGGCTGCCTTCTTCGTCGCCGAAGTCGCGCTGCCCGTGGTGGCGGCCTGGGCAGGACTCGATGCACTTGCCGCCGCGGCCTTGGTGGCTGCCGTCGTGCGGGCGGCGGTCTTGGCAGGCGCCGTCTTGGCGGCGGCCTTACGCGGAGCCCGAGTCGGCGCCTCAACGTCCACGGCAATCCCGAGGTCCGTGAATGCCGCGAGCACCGCCCGACGGCGCGCGTCGCGCACGCCGGCGCTCGCCATCGCCTCGGCCACCTGATCCCCGGTCAGCGCACCCTTGACGGTCCCGCGACGCACGAGATCCTGCAGGGCGGGATGGGTGAACTCGGTCGGCAACTTCGCTGCAGTGGCCGCCGGGGCCGCCTTCTTGGCGCTCGATGCGCGCTTCGCGGGAGCGGCTGTTGACGTGGCTTTGGTCGCCTTTGAGGACACCGACGGCATCGACTGCCTTTCATCGTGGAGGGCCCCGAGAAGGCACAGGCAATCGCCTGTGGGGTCAGGGGGCGGGTCTCGCGGTTTCGCCAGAGGCGGCGCGGGCGGTGCTGCTCGCTCTGGATCTGAGCACCATTATAAAACGTGATTGGTCACAAACCCGCACAGGGCTGGTTTCAGGCCTTAACGGCGAGCACGGCGCAGGGCGCATCCAGCAAAATTCGCTGAGCGTTCGAGCCGAGAATCAACTTGCCGACCGGAGTACGACGACGCAGGCCAATCACGATCAGATCGCTGTCAACCTCATTGGCCACGGCGATCAGATCCTCGGCAGGTTCGTTGCCACGCACCAGTTGGCGCACCTCTAGGTCGAGGCCGGAGTCGGACAGATCGTCCTGGATCCGCTGAAGGCGAGCGTCATTCTCGCGGCTCTCGTCGCTGTCGTAGTCCCGACCTCCGCGGTCGGAGTGGATGACCACAAGCTTGGTCGAGCGCAGTTTGGCTTCCTCAACCGCCCGGTCCAGGGCCGCGCTGCCCTCCTTGGTGGGGACAAAACCGACGACGATGGTCACGTAATCCTCCTTGGCGCAGACGCAGCCACGCACGTCTGCGGGCTCAAGACTGACGCTACTAGATCAGCGGCCCATAAGCAGCGTCAAGGGCCGGTCAGGATGGCCCGAGCGCACGACGAATCAGCGCGCCCACACTCGCCCGTTCGACGAGGAAACCGTCGTGTCCATGGTCGCTGACGATGACCTCGAATGCCGTTCCCTCCCGGGCGTGAGCCATCTCCTCGCTCAAATGCAGCGGATAGAGGCGATCCGTCGTCACGCCAGCCACGACGAGTTCACCGGTAACCCGCTGGAGGGCTGATTGCCAGCCACCCCGATCGCGTCCGATGTCGTGATGGTTCATCGCACGGGTGAGCACGAGATAGCTATTGGGATCGAAGCGGTGACTGAGTTTGTCGGCATGGTGGTCGAGATAGCTCTCGATGGCATACCGCCCGCCGGCCGACAGCGGGTCCTCGCCAGGCTGGGCGTCGCGACCAAAGCGCACCCCCAACTCGTGTTCACCTCGGTAGGTGGTGTGGGCGATCCGGCGAGCCACCCCCATACCGGCGAACGGCGGCTCGCTGTCGTAGAAATGTCCCCCGCGATAGTGCCGATCACCGGTAATGGCTGCTAGCTGAGGGGCGCTCCAGGCGATCTGGTCAGCGGTCGACGCATAGGTAGACGCCACCACGATGGCCAGCCGGACACGATGGGGATAGGTCACTGCCCACTCCAACGCCCGCATGCCACCCATGGAGCCACCCAGCACCGCTGCCCACTGGGTCACTCCGAGCGCGTCAGCGAGCGCAGCTTCGACCTGCACCTGGTCGCGGATCGTGATGAGCGGAAAGTCGCCACCCCAGGGCCTTGCGTGCGGACCAGGCGAACTCGGTCCGGTGGTGCCTTGGCATCCGCCCAGGACATTGCTGGCCACGACAAAGTAGCGATCGGTATCCAGCGGGCACCCCGGACCGATCAGGCCCTCCCACCAACCCGCCGACGGATGGGCCGCACTGGCTGAGCCGACCACGTGGCTGTCACCGGTCAAGGCATGCTCGACCAGGACGGCATTGTCCCGCCGCGCATTCAGTCGCCCCCAACTCTCGTAGGCGACGCGCACGGGCAGGGTCTGCCCCAGCTCTGTGGTGATATCTCCGACGTCAACGAACTGGCGGTCGCCGGCGCCTAGCCCGGCATGCCAGTACCACCGTGGTGTGGGCGGTCGGGTCGGGGACGACATCGGTGAAGGACTCCTTGCTCGCGCTTGCCCAGCGGACGCCGGGCCGGGTCATCACCCGGGGCACCCCACCGCGAGGAGGGTTGCCGGCCAGCAAGCCGGGGCTAAGCGCTGGCACTCATGACCGCTGCTCATGATAGGCGCCAACATTCAGTCACCGGCAGGGCTGTCCGGGTCGTGAGCCAGGGTCTGTGCCGACCGCTCCACACTGATCGCATCGGCCAACTCGCCGCTGCGGATGCCGGCGCCGATGAGTCGGCCGAGCAAGCGCGCGAGCGTGTGCTCCGGAGCATGATCCAGTGCCCGCTCCACAGCAATCGACGCCATCGCCCCGTCCCCGTCGAACCACGCCTGCTGGGCCAGCACGGTGCAGATGTCGGCCACACCAGCGGGCCACGAGGTCGGCGTGCGTTGCACGAGGGCGATGAGCAGTTCGCGCTGCTCCCTTCGGTGGCCGCGAACGGCAGCGTCCTCGGCGTGCGCCAACGGTGGCGGCAGATGCGTGCGAATGCGGCTGGTGTACGCAGGGTCGAGCCCGTCCAGCGGAAGGAGTCCCGGGCAGAACCAGGCCAACAAACCGTCCCGCAGCATTCGATCGCTCAGTGATCCCACCAGGCGGGCGACGACCGCCGGGCTTGGCTGAGCCGCGGCCGACGAGCCTGCGGCCCGCAGGTATCGACCCCAAAGGCGCAGGTCTCGATCTGGCGAGCCCGAGAAGGTGCCGAGATGACCTATGACCTGGGTCGACTCGGGAAGCGGCTCCAGCCGCGCGGCCAGGTCAGCACGACTCGGCAAGGGCGCTCGGCCACGTCCGACGAGATCGGCGACAGCGGGGACGCGCGAGGACTCCACCACGGCCCGCGGTCTCCCGGGCGTAGCAAGCAGGCGCCCCGATGGTCCCGCCGCGCGCAGGTCAACCTCGGCGAGTTGGCCATCGCAGACCAGGGCTGCCGAATGAACGCGCAAACGCCGGCGTTGAGCCACCTCGGCACACCGGAGCAGGCACGCCAAAGCCTCTCCCGACTGGTCCTCGAAGCCGATCACCATGATGGCGTCCGGTCGGCCGCCACGAATCAAGGCGGTCATCACGGAATCGGCCACATCGTCCATGAGGTCGGTCGGCGGCAGGTCGACTCGTGCCGTGCCGACCAGTTGGCGCCCGCGCAGGGCGTGAACCACGATGCTGCGATGCGGACCAAAGCCCAACTGGTACGGGATCGCCGCCACGACCTCATCGATGGAGGTCAGGCGCACAGTGTCGGATGAGAGGTAGCTGGTCGTCATAACGCGAATCTGCCTCGCGGGCCGATGGCGCGCGAGGCAGAGTGCGTGGGCTGTGGACGAGCCCACCCCATGGGGATACCGGCTAGTAACCGGCTTACCGAATGACGTGGCTCCGCACTGTTGACCCGTCCGTGGCGTCAGCGCTGGCGGCCGGGCCGGTGCCTGCGGATCGCTCCCACGCAAGGAAGTCCTCCGTCTCGGCCACCAGGTTCTTGACCAACCAGGACACCACGAAGGCATCGTCGGCAAGACCGATCGGGCCAAGGATTGCTTCAGGAAGAAGGTCAATCGGCGACAGGACATAACCCACCGCGCCAACCAGCAGCAGCAGATTGGTCACCGAGGTGCCGGGGTACTCCCCCCGCAGTGTCGCCCGAATCAGCCGCGGGAGAGCGCTAGCCCGCACAGCGAGCGAGGGCCCACCGGGGCGCATCGCCAGCCGCAAGGCGCCAGCAAAGGACCGCAACGTGGTAACCCGACCAGAACGTGCCATGGTGCTCAGCCTTTCGAGATGGTGGTGGGAGACAAAGGGAACTCGCGTCGGGCACTGTCGGCCACCTTGTCCATGAGGAAGGCGTCCAGTCCCCCACCGACGGCGCCGCCGACGAAGGGCACATTGCGACCGAAGCGCGCGAAGGTCTTCTTGCCGGCCATGGTCAGCAAACGGAAGCCGACCGCCTTGTTGACCACCATGAGCGCCGAATGCGGGAGCTGCTTGGTGACCATGCTGGTCAGCATCCCGGTCGGAGCAACCACCCCGACCTTGGAGAGCAACTCATCGGCATCGGTGCCCACCATGGCCAGCAGGACGGCGGATCGGATGCGGGGATCGCCCAGGTCATAGCCGCGCAGCGACGCGATGGATGCCGTCAGGCGGGTCGCCAGCAGATAGAAGGCGAAGACATTGACGGGAAGTGCGACCGGCATCGTGACAAAGCCCCCAACGCTGGTCACGAAACCCTCAGCGCCCGCGAGCGCGATGTGCTTGCGGACCAGCGCGTTGATCGCGGCCTCGGTATCCGGATGCTTAGCGCGAGCCTCGGCGGCCACGGTGGACGCTGAATCGAAGGGGCCCTTGCCGTCAATCCCGTAGCCCAAGAGGGTCGAGATCCAGGTATGGGCCGTGTTCCCCAGGACACCCTCGTCCTTGGGACCGTCATTGGCCTGGTCCAGCGCGCTGCGCGTGTCCTTGACTGCCGCCGCAGCGTCGTCTCCGAACCCCAAGAAGCCCACAGTGATCTCCTCCGATGTTGCATTGTTGACCCACTGATGGGGCCACCCGGCATACCCAACGATGGCGTAGTCCCCTGGATTCCCGCCAGCGGCCATGATCTCGGACCGTACGCTAACGCCATGGCCGCGCCCGAGACCGTTGCCCTGGTGCTCGCGCCCCCAGCGGCCCGCGTCGACCTGGCCGCGCTGGTCGGTCCGGGCATCTCGTATGCCGCTCCCCTGGCGGACGTACTCCCAGAAGTCCGTCGACTCGAGGAGCACGACACACCTCGATGGGTGTGCTGGCAAGGACACCGTGACCGAGCTCGAGTGGTGGCTTCCGGGTTGCGGCTACAGCGCGGCCATGATCTCGCCGAGGTCCACCGCTTGATCCACGGCGGCTGGCAGGCGGGTCCGGACCTGGTCTGGGCCGGCGCACACGGCATTCCGGCCGAGCGTCTCCCCCGGCCGCATGCCGATGACCTCTTCTCCTCACCAAGCACCAGCTCGGATCTCATCACACCCGATGGAGTCTTGCGGGCCGACGCCGTCAGCGGGGACTGGCTATCCACACCCGAACGCCTGGTCGCCTGGGCGCAGGCCGCTCGCGAATGCGCGGCCCGGCAGGAGGAGTCCCTGCGGCAGCACACCCCGGCCGCCAGGGTGAGCGCCGCCGCCGAGTCTGCCGCCGCGCTGCTCTGCGTCGAGCTCGAACACGATGGCTTGCCCATCGACCGGGCGGCCCTGAGCGCTCTGATCACGCGGGCCGCGGGTCCGCGGCCGGTGAGTCCGGCCGACGAAGTGAGCGTGCGAGCGGTGCGCGATGCCGAGGTCCTGCGGCACGTGCCCGGGCGGGAAGCAACCGACCTGCGCAACCCGGCCCAGGTCAAGGACCTGCTGGCGGCGATCGGCGTGGATGTGCCGAATACCCGCAAGTGGGTGCTCGAGCCCTATCGACACGTCCACCCGGTCGTGGATGCCCTGCTGAGCTGGCGGGCCCGAGAACGGATCGCCACGACCTACGGCTGGCGCTGGCTGGATGCCCAGGTGGGTGCTGACGACCGCCTGCGTGGTCGATGGACGGCCTGCGATGGGGGCGCCGGGCGGATGACCGCGGACCAAGGGCTGCACAACCTGCCCGCCCCCCTGCGCCCGGGCGTGGCCGCGCACGCCGGTCGGGTGCTGGTGCGGGCCGATTTGGGTCAGATCGAGCCCCGTGTCCTCGCCGCCGTTTCCGGCGACCCCGCCTTCGCCCGCGCCGCCCAAGACAATGACATCTATGCTCCCGTGGCGAGCCGGCTCGGCATTGACCGGGCCACCGCCAAGATCGCCGTCCTGGCTGCGATGTACGGCCAGCGTTCTGGCGCGGCCGCCGATGCCCTGGCCGGGCTGGAGCGGGCCTTTCCGACCGCTATGGGACTGCTCGATGACGCCTATGCCGTGGGCCTGCGGGGCGCCTCGCTGCGCACCCACGGGGGCCGGCTGCTGCACACCCGCGCTGGAGCGGATTCGCCCAACCCTGGGGTCGATCTCGCGCTGGATCGCGCGCGAGGGCGGTTCGCGCGCAATGCCGTGATCCAGGGAGCGGCCGCGGAGTTCTTCAAGGGCTGGGCGGCTCTGGTGCGGCTGGGCCTAAGGCCATTCGAGGCTGAGATCGTGCTGTGCCTGCACGACGAGCTGCTCCTTCATGTGCCCGTGGCGCACGCCGACGACGTGGTCAACCTCATCCATGACGCCCTGAATCGAGCAGCCGCCGCGTTCTACCCGGGATCGGATGTCCGTTTCGTGGCCGACGTGGCCGTCGTCAGTCGGTGGTCGCAAGCCAAGGAGTAGGCGCGAGGCAGGGCTCTCATGCCGAATCGTCACCGACGCTGCGCAGGAACTCTTCGACATCCTCGGCCAATTCTTCCGCGCTCGGCAGGTCGGCCGGTGCAGCCAGCAGACTGGTGCGCTCCTGTCCGGCGACGAAGGCGTCGTACTGCTGCTCGAGGCCGCTGACGAGCGTCTGGGCCTCGTCATTGCCTGCCAGCTCGCTGACGATTGCGCGAGTGTTCTCGCCGGCCAGGGTCACCAGGTCGTCATTGGGGAGGTTCAACCCGGTCACGTCGACCACGGCATTGAGCCCGGCAAGAGCGCCTTCGGCCCACTCGGCCTGAGCCAGGTAATGCGGCACGTGGATCGCAAACCCGACCGCGCTGCGGCCCTGCTCACCCAATCGCTTCTCGAGCACCGCTGGGAAACTAGCCGGGACCGAGACGCGCCCAAAGGGCGACTCCCGCTCGCCGATCAGGCTGGCGTCGGTGGCGTGCGCGGTCAGGCTCACCGGCCGAGTGTGTGGGATCGCCATCGGGATGCCATGGACCGAGACGACCAGGCTGATCCCCAAACGGTCCATGAGACCGGTCACGGCCGAGACCATGCGCTCCCATTGAAGGTCTGGCTCCGGACCGGCGAGCAGGTAGTAGTCCTGGCCGTCCCGGTCGCTGAGTCGATGCAGTCGCATGGACGGGCCCTCATAGTCCAGCCACTGGTTGACCTCGAAGGTCATCAGCGGGCGGCGGCCCCGGTAATCGAAGAGCTGATCGACGTCGAAGGTGGCCACGACCTCGTCCTCGCCGGAGCGCAGTAGGTGGGTGGTGAGCACCTGCTGGACAGAGCCGGCGTCAACGAATCCGCCCAGGGCGACGATCATCACGCCGGGGCGAGGGGTGGGGTCCAGGGACTCCCAGGTGTACAGCGCAGTGGGGTCAAGCACGGATCAAGCCTTCCAGAAATCGTCTGCTGTGTCCCCTAACGCTCGCAACTGCCGCGCGGATTCCATCCTGGTCGCAAGGTCCCCATGTGATGCTCGGCGAGAGTTCAGGGTGTGGCTGCCGTCATGGCGGCTCGAATGCGCTTGGCCGACACCGAGTGCGCGGTACCCAGGACTTGCGCGAACAGACTGACTCGAAGCTCCTCGATCATCCAGCCGATATCGCGCGCCGCTGGACCTCGGCGGGCACGTGGGTTCAGGGACTCCAGCCAGGCGGCATACGCTGCCTCGACCTCATCGATCTGACGCTGGAGGTCCGGCTCTCGGGCAGTCGTTGCCGCTCGCTCGAGCCGATGATTCATCGCCTTGAGGTAGCGCAGCAGGTCCGGCAGCCGCAGCGATCCCGTGTCCGCGACGAAACCCGGGCGGATCAAAGAGTCGTACTGCGCCCGCACGTCCGCGAGCGTGACCGACACATAGGCCGGCAGCCTCCCTTGGGCGGCCTCGAGCGCGGTCAGTCGGCTCTGCACGGCCGCCGCTTCAGTCAGGATCGGCAAGACGGCGCGAACGACCAGCAGGACCTTGGACGCCGCGTGCGTGCGCACCGCGTTCAACGCCTCGGCGAATGCCGTGCTATCGCGGACCTCGCCGCCGACCCGCCCGCGCACGATGTCATCCACGGCAGCGTCGAGGCAGTCCTGGAGGAGGGCTGGCACCGAACCATGCGGGTTGTGCCCCAGGGTGAGCTTCTCGGCGTTCGTCAGCCCAGCCAGGACCCGCTTCCAGGGCGCCGTCGACGAGAGCAGCAGTAGCCGCCGGACCCCACGGGAGTGCTCGGCCGCGGCCCCCTCGCGGTCGGGCAGCACCTGGAGGGCGACCGACTGGCCCTGATCGACAAGGGCCGGGTAGCCGGTAACCCGATGACCCCCGTGCTGCGTGTCGAGTTCGCTGGGAACCTCGCGATCCGGCCACCCGGTGAGCCCGGTCATTTCCAGGCTGGCGCCGGCTCGGGCCATCCGATCTCGCACCGCGGGCCTGGCCGATTCCCGGACCTCGGCGAGCTCCTTACCCCGGGCTACCGGCTGACCCTTGGGGCCCTCCACGCTGAAGGTAATCCGCAGGTGGTCCGGCACGCGTGCCCAATCCCAGTCACCCTCAGTGATGCGAACACCTTTGCGCTCCAGGACAACTCGCGAGAGCTCCGAGGTGATCGTGCCCTTGCTGGGGTCAGCGTGAGCCAAGGCCGCGCGCGCCGAGTCAGGCACCGGAACCAATTGGGTGCGAACGCTCTTGGGCAGCGACTTGATCAAGGCCACCGCGAGTTCTTCGCGCATGCCGGGCACCTGCCAGTCGAAGCCCGAGTCCTCAACTCGATTGAGCACCGCCGTCGGAATGTGTACGGTCACCCCATCCTGCGCGGAGCCCGGCGAGAACTGGTAGGTGACGTTCAAGTTGAGGTCACCTTGCACCCACGTCCCGGGGTAGTCCGCGGCCAACGATGCGCCGCTGTCGGTAGTGCGGAGGTCGTTCTCGGTGAAGGTCAGTAGTGCGGGCTGACGCCGGGACTCACCCCGCCACCAGCGATCGAAGTGCCTGACCGAAACCACATCCGCCGGAATCCGCCGGTCATAGAACGCGAAGAGCACGTCATCATCAACGACGAGATCACGACGTCGTGTGCGCTCTTCCAACTCTGAAACACGGCTCAGGAGAGCAGTATTCGTCGCCCAGAAGGCATGGCGAGTATCCCAGTCGCCCTCCACCAAGGCATGCCGAATGAAGAGCTCACGCGATACTTCAGGGTCAATGCGCGAATACTGGACGGTTCGGTCAACCACCAGCGGAACGCCGTATAGGGTCACCCGCTCACTGGCGACCACGGCACCCTGGCGGCGCGACCACCGGGGCTCGCTGTAGCTCCGGTGGACCAGGTGAGCGCCCACCTCCTCGGCCCAGAGCGGGTCGATCCGGGCCAGGTCATGACCCCACAGCCGGCTGGTCTCCAGCAACTCCGCGGCCATCACCGCGTCGGGCTGCGCCCGGAAGAGGGCGGAACCGGGGCTGATTCCAAAACGCGCCCCCCGAGCACCGGCATACTCCCGGCGGACCTCGTCGCGAACCCCGATCTGGGATAGCAGTCCAGCGAGCAGCGCATGGTGAATCGCATCCCAATCCGGTTCGTCCCCGCCACTGCCCTGGCTGGAGTCAAGACCCACGGCGCGGCATACCTGTCGCAGTTGTGCATGCAGGTCCTGCCACTCCCGAATCCTTAGATAGTGCAGGAACTCAGCGCGACACATCCGTCGAAAAGCACTGCCAGAGAGCGCTTTCTGCTGACCCTGCAGGTAGCGCCACAGATTGTGGTAGCCAGCAAAGTCAGAGGTCTTGTCAGCGAATCGCGCGTGTTGTTGAGTCGCCTGCGCGCGCTGCTCCTCAGGACGCTCTCTTGGGTCTTGGATGGCCAGCGCAGCCACGATCGGCAGCACCTCGCGTAGGCACCCACGACGATCCGCCTCCACGAGCATGCGCGCCAGCCGCGGGTCGATCGGCAAGCGCGCCACAGTGCGCCCAACCGGGGTCAACCGATGCTCGGAGGTAAAGGCCCCCAACTCGATGAGCAGGCGGGCGCCATCAGCGACCTGCCGAGCATCCGGCGCGTCCACAAAGGGGAAGCGCGCGATCTCGCCGAGCCGCAATGCCGCCATCTGCAGCATCACCGAGGCGAGCGAGGTACGCAGGATTTCGGGTTCGGTGAACGCCGGGCGCGCGGCGTACTCCTCCTCGGAGTACAGCCTGATGGCCACCCCGGAGGCCACTCGCCCACAACGGCCAGAGCGTTGGTTCGCGCTGGCCTGGGAGATGGCCTCAATGGGCAACCGCTGGACCTTGGTGCGCTGGCTGTACCTCGAAATGCGGGCGGTACCCGTGTCCACGACATAACCGATACCGGGAACGGTCAGCGAGGTTTCGGCCACATTGGTCGCCAAGATGATCCGTCGACCAGCACCTCGGTGGAAGACCCGATGCTGCTCGGCGGCCGAGAGGCGGGCGTACAGCGGAAGCACCTCGGTCCCGGGCAGCCGCAACCCGTTGAGGGCTTCGGCGGCGTCCTTGATCTCGCGTTCCCCCGAGAGGAAGACCAGGATGTCGGTCGCATCATGCCCAGCCGGCATCTCGGTCCAGACTTCCGTGACCGCGTCGACGATGCCCGCGACCTGATCCCGCACCTGCGCAATCCGGCCACCCTCGTCACGCACGATCAGCGGCCGATACCGGATCTCGACCGGATAGGTACGACCCGAGACCTCGATGACCGGGACCTCGCGGACCACCCGACCGCGGCGATCGGTGGCGAAGTGCGCGGCGAATCGTCCCGGATCGATGGTCGCCGAGGTGATGATCACTTTCAGATCGCTGCGGCGCTCCAAGAGCGCCTTGAGGTAGCCCAGGATGAAGTCGATATTGAGGCTGCGTTCATGGGCCTCGTCGATGATGATCGTGTCATATGTGCGCAGGTCACGGTCGCGCCGCAATTCGCTGAGCAGGATGCCGTCGGTCATCACCTTGACCCGGGTGCGCGCGCTCGAGGAGTCGGTGAAGCGCACCTGGTAGCCGACCAGATCGCCAAGCTCAACACCGAGTTCCTCGGCAATCCGCTCGGCGACGGATCGCGCCGCAATGCGTCGCGGTTGGGTGTGGCCGATCGCGCCGGCAGATCCCAGGCCTAGCTCAAGGCACATCTTGGGGAGTTGCGTCGTCTTGCCGGACCCGGTCTCGCCAGCAATCACCACGACTTGGTGCTTCCTGATGGCCGCGAGGATCTCCTCGCGCGCGGCAACCACCGGCAACTGATCGGGATAACCCAGGATGTCGGCGGCCAGCGCAGGCCGATCCGGCGCGGGAGTCAGGGCGCGCGGGGAGGAGGTCCGGGTGCGCGCTGACATACCCGCGAGGATACGGGCGGATCGGGTGACCCACGCATCGGAATTCGGTCGACGACCTGATCACCGACCTTCGCCGTGACGCTGAGCGCGGCCCCACCGAACCACAACTGTCGGGCCTCTCGGCCCGCGGCGGTGGCAAGGGCCACTTGCGCGCTGAGGGCCGCCCGCTGCTTCTCAAGCGTGAGCAGGGCCGCCTTCTCGCGGAGCCAGAGCGCCGAGAACGCCTTTGGTGCGCCCTCTTTGAACCGTGGCACCCAGGCGATCGGAGTTCGGACGCTCTCACCGATACGGGCAAGCGGCCGAAGGTCGTTGACCGCTTCCTTGAGCACGGTGCCCCATCCGGCCCGGATCCGCGCCTGAACACTCAGTGTGCGATCCACCACCACGACGCCGCCCAGCACGCGTCCGCCCTGCGTCGCGCCGCGCATGAAAGCCGACCCCAGACCACCGGTGAAGGCCAGCGCGCCGTCGACGGCGAGGCCGAGCGCGTCACCCTCGCGGTAACCCGCCAACAGCCCCACGTCAGCGACGACGATCAACGCACCGCCAGCCACCCCGAGCGCGCGCACGAGCGGGTGCGCACCGGCCATCGCCCCCACGGCGGCCAAGCCTTCGCCGAGGTCGTGGATGGCGTGCAATCCCCGGTACGCGAGGGGATCGGCAAGTCGGTCCTCGGCAGCAGCCCGCAGTCGCGAGGTGCACATCTCGTCGGCGGCGGCGTACCGCTCCCAGGCAGCTCGATGGCGATCCTGGGCATCCACGACCCAGGCCAGATGAGCGCGCTGACGGGTCAGCGCACCCTGGACCTCGACACTCTCACGAGGCACGCCGAGGTCCAGCAATGCGATGATCTCGGTCTCGATGGCATCGACGTGGGCGCGCGCGTCGATCTCCTCATCGACCGCCCGCTGGATCACCGCTTGCTCTTCCTCGAGCACGGCCGCCAGGTGGCGCAGCGCGTCGGCAGCGACGGCATACCGATCAACGACGAGGTCGAGATGCGGCGGCATCGAGGCCAGCAACCGACCGAAGGCCTCCCCCGCCGGGGAATCCCAGGACGTGCCGCGCGAGCGCAGTCGAGCCAAGACCGCCGCAGTCGCCGCGAGCGTGCTTGCCCGACGATCAAGCTCGTCCGCGACGAGCAGCATGGTCGGGGCGTGACCGGGCAAGGGCGCCAGGATCATGACATCGTCCCGCCCCACAGGCGTGCGACACCCTCGTCCACGCTGACATATGCCGCACCGGCACAGCCGGCGGCATCGCCCAGGTCATAGAGCGAGTGCGCAAGGCGCAAGCGCTCCAAACGCCAACCACAGAGCAACTCATCGAGCGCGGCAGCCGCTTGGCCCGGACCGAAGGCCCACCGGTCGGCCGCCACATCGGGCTCGGTTGCGGTCTCCTGGCTGAGCAGCAAGAGACTGCGTCCGAGGTCAAGAATGGTCTCTGGATCCACCCGCAGTTGTGCCATGGCGGCACGCTAAGCCTGGGTCGGCGCCCCCGGGATTGTTATCCACAGGGGCGCCGGCGGCATACCTCAGGCTTGAGCGGCGGCGAAGCCAGCCTCCAGGTCGGCCAGGATGTCGTCGATGGACTCCAGCCCAACGGCAAGTCGGATCAAGCCCGGCGTCACGCCCGCGGCCAGGCGGTCCTCGTCGCCACCTTGGGAGTGCGTGGTGCTTGCCGGGTGAATCGCCAGGCTCCGAACGTCACCGATGTTGGCCACATGGCTGTGCAGGCTGAGCCCCTCCACGAAGGCCTTGCCGGCATCCCGTCCGCCCGCGATCTCGAAGGAGAGCACCGCACCCGACCCCTTGGGGGTGTAGCGGTCGGCCAACTCCTTGCCCGGATTGCCTGGAATGGACGCCCAGCGCACCGATTCCACCTGGTCGTGACCCTGGAGGAAGTCCGCCACCTTGCGGGTGTTCTCGATATGGCGCTCGATCCGCAGGCTGAGGGTCTCGATGCCCTGCGCCAAAAGGAAGGCATTGAACGGCGAGATCGCCGGCCCGAGGTCGCGCAGCAATTGCACGCGCGCCTTGAGGATGTAGGACAGGTTCGCCCCGAAGGGGCTACCCACCCCGAGGTGCGGCCCGTACTGCAGCCCGTGGTAGCTCTCGTCCGGGGTGTTGTAGTTCGGGAAGCGCTCCGGGTTCACGGTGTAGTCGAAGCTGCCGGCGTCCACGATCACCCCGGCGATCGAGGTGCCATGACCACCCAGGTACTTGGTCGCCGAATGGAGCACCACGTCGGCGCCGTGCTCGATCGGACGCAGCAGGAAGGGCGTGGCAATGGTGTTGTCGACCACCAGCGGAATACCCAACTCATGGGCCACGTCCGCGACCGCTCGGATGTCGAGGATCTCGGCCTTCGGATTCGCAATGGTCTCCCCGAAAAACGCCTTGGTCTGCGGTGTGGCCGCGGCTCGCCAGGCATCCGGGTTGTTCTGGTCTTCGACAAAGGTCACCTGCACGCCCAACTTGGCGAAGGTGTACTTCAGCAGGTTGAAGGTCCCGCCGTAGAGCGCCGCGCTGGCCACGATGTGGTCACCCGCCTCGGCGATATTCAACAGACCGAGGGTCGTCGCGGACTGCCCAGAGGCGACCAGGAGGGCCCCGACGCCACCCTCCAGGGCGGCGATCCGCTGCTCCACCGCATCCTGGGTGGGGTTCATGATGCGGGTGTAGATATTGCCGAACTCCTTGAGGGCGAACAGGTTGGCCGCGTGTTCGGTGTCCCGGAAGGCGTACGCCGTGGTCTGGTAGATCGGCAGGGCCCGAGCGCCGGTGGCCGAATCGGGGCTTTGGCCGGCGTGAATCTGTCGGGTCTCAAAGCCCCAGGTGGATGGGTCGGACATAGGAATCTCCTCGTGAGGTGATGCGCGCTTGAGTGCGCCGGTTGACGCAACTCCAGGTCTTCACCCGGGGCACCCCGCCGCGAATGGAGGGTTGCCGGCCAGCGAGCCGGGGCTTGTCGCTGGCGCTCATGACCTGGCGGCAGGTTAGCCAGCCCCACCGGCCAACGTCCAGCTGCCGAGCACGTCATCTCACTACGTGGTCACGCCTAGCATGAGTCCCATGACCTATCGCGCGGACGAGTACCAGGCTGATCCGGCCCGGTATGACGCTGGTATGCCGCAGAGGCGGGTCGGCCGATCCGGGCTGACCTTGCCCGCGGTGTCCCTGGGGATGTGGCACAACTTTGGCGATGACGTGCCTCTTGATCGCCAACAGGCCATCATGCGGCGCGCGTTCGACCTCGGCGTGACGCACTTCGATCTCGCCAATAACTACGGTCCGCCATACGGCAGCGCCGAGCGCAATGTGGGCGGCATTCTGGCCAGGGACTTCGCGCGCTATCGGGACGAGCTCATCATCAGCAGCAAGGCTGGCTACGACATGTGGCCCGGCCCCTATGGCCAGGGCGGCGGCTCCCGCAAGTACCTCATCGCCAGCTGCGAGCAGTCGCTGACCCGCCTCGGGCTGGACTATGTCGACATCTTCTACAGCCACCGCTTCGACCCTGACACTCCGCTCGAGGAGACCATGGGCGCTCTCGATGCCTTGGTGCGTCAGGGAAAGGCGCTGTACGTCGGCATCTCGTCCTACTCCGGCGAGCGCACCCGCGAGGCAGTCGCCATCCTCAGGGATCTGGGCACGCCGCTGCTCATTCACCAGCCCTCGTATTCGATGTTGAACCGGTGGGTTGAGGACGACCTCCTCGATGTCCTGGCCGAAACCGGCGTGGGCTGCATCGCCTTCAGCCCCCTTGCCCAAGGCATGCTGACCTCGAAGTACCTGGGGGGCATCCCGGCGGGAAGCCGGGCGAGCCGTGGCAGCTCGCTGGACCCTGGCCTGATCACCGAAGAAACCCTGGGCCACATCCGCGCCCTCAATGACATCGCCGAAAGCCGCGGACAGACCTTGGCTCAGCTGGCCATCGCATGGGTTCTGCGTGACCCACGGGTGACCTCGGCGCTCATCGGGGCATCCTCACTCGAGCAACTTCAGGACTCGGTGTCGGCCGTCCAGAATCTGACCTTCAGTGCCGACGAACTCGCCGCGATCGAGGCTCATGCGGTCGACGGCGGCCTCAACCTGTGGGCGGCCTCATCTGCTCACTGAGGGTGCCGACGCAGCCACCACAGACCGACCCAGGGCAGCACGAGCGGCACATAGCCATAGCCGGAGCCGAAGTGTGACCACACGGTCTTGTCCGGGAACAGGGCCGGAACGGCATACGAGAGAGCCCCGACGGTGAGCACACCGACGAGTTCAACGCTGCACGCGATGACCGCGACCCGGTGGGCCGTTGGCCCGCGGCGAGCCAGGGCAATGGTGGCCACCAGGTAGATCACGGCGGCAAGGGCGGAGAGGACATAGGCCAGCGGCGCCCGCGAGTAGGCCGTCGCGAGCTGCACCGATGAGCGACCGGTCGCGGCCAGCGCCAACACGGCATAGACGATCACGATCAGGGTCGAGGATGCTCGGTTACGGTCAGCTGGCTCAGACATGTTGCGCCCAAATCTGTTGCAGCCGAACGGTCATCACGGCGATCGCAAAGGCGCCGACCGCGATCGCGGCCATGGCCCAGCGGGTCTTTTCCTTGATCGCCAGGTAGCCCGTTCCGGCCGGGATCACCGGTAGCGAGATGAGGTAGGCAACGAAGGTCGCCTGGGTTTCGCTGTTCGGAAGATCACTCAGGCGGGTCATGCCGATGATGACCTGGGCGATCAGACCAAGGACCAAGAGGGCGAGCCCGGCGAGCAATCGGTCATCGATCAGTCGATCCCGCGCGGCGTACGCCAGTGAGGCCACCATCACCAGAAGCGTCAGGCCCACCACGGCATAGGTGAGGGAGGTGAGCACGTCAGACAGGGTAACCCGAGCCCGTATGCCGCCCGCGCGCGAGGGTGGGATGACAGGATCTCATCATGACGCACATCCAGGTCGGAGAGGTGACCGTCGGCTTTCAGGAGGACGGGCCTTCCGATGGCGAGCCGATCCTGCTGATCATGGGACTGGGCATGCAGCTGATCGCCTGGCCCCCCGCAATCGTCGACGGACTGGTCGCCGAGGGATTCAGGGTGATCCGATTCGACAACCGGGACATCGGCCTGTCGAGCCGGACCGAAGCACCACTGCCCACCCGGACGGACGTGCTCAAGAGTTTCACGCACCGCCGGCTGGCCAAGGCGGACTACACCTTGGCGGACATGGCGACCGACGCCATGGGCGTGCTGGATCACCTGGGGATCGACAGCGCCCATGTCGTGGGTGCCTCGATGGGCGGGATGATCGCCCAACAGATCGTGATCGACTTCCCTGAGCGGGTCCGCAGCCTGTGCTCCATCATGTCGACCACCGGGGATCGCCGCCGTGGCCGAATCGCGCCCTCGCTCCTGGCCAGCGTGGGCCTGGGCTTCACCGCGCCGAGGCCAGAGGACCCGCAGGCCGCCGAAGACGTGGCGGTGCGCGTTTATCAGGCGCTTGCTGGCGACCACGCCAATGTCGAGGAACTGCGAGCCATGGTGCGCGCCTCGCTGGAGCGCGGGCCCAATCCGCACGCCGTGGTGCGCCAACTCAGTGCCATCCTGGCCAGTCCTGACCGGACCGCCGCGCTAGGTCGAGTGACGGTTCCCACCCTGGTCATCCACGGATTGAAGGACAAACTCGTGTCCTTTACCGGAGGGCTCGCGACCGCCCGGGCAGTGCCGGGATCGCGGCTCTTGGCCTTCCCCGATATGGCGCACGATTTGCCCGGTCCGCGTCGCGCCGAGATCGTGGAAGCGATCGCCCGCAACGCCCGTCGCGCAGGCGCGCGCTAGGCGCTGATCGCCTCGCGCAGGGTCGCCACGAGCAGGTCGATCTCGTCCTCGGTGATCACGATGGGCGGAGCCAGCCGAATGGTGGCGCCATGGGTGTCCTTGGCGAGCACCCCCCGATCGAGCAGGCGCTCACAGAGCTCTCGGCCGCTGAGCGCTCCCGGCTCGAGGTCGATGCCCGCCCAGAGCCCACGGCACCGCACCGCCCTGACTCCGTGACCCACCAGCGATTCGAGCCCGGCTGCGAGCCGCTCCCCCAGGCGGGCCGCGCGCTGCTGCATCTCACCGTCGAGGAGTAGGGCGACCACCTCCTCACCGATCGCCGCGGCCAGCGGGTTGCCGCCGAAGGTCGAGCCGTGGGAGCCAGGGGTGATTACCCCCATGACGTCGGCATTGGCAGCGATCGCTGAGACCGGCATCAGACCGCCGCCGAGAGCCTTGCCCATGATGTAGATATCGGGAACGACATCTTCGTGATCGCAGGCAAAGGTCCGTCCCGTGCGCGCCAGGCCGGACTGGATCTCGTCGGCCATCATGAGCGCTCCGTGCTCATCACAGATCGCCCGGACCTCGCGCAGGTAGCCCGCGGGCGGGATCACCACGCCGCCCTCGCCCTGGATGGGCTCGAGGAGGACGGCCACCACCGAGTCATCCATCGCCTGGCGCAAGGCCTCGGCATCGCCATAGGTGATCGTACGGAAGCCAGGGGTATAAGGGCCGTACTCGTCGCGGGCGATCTTGTCGTCGGAGAAGGACACAATGGTCGTGGTCCGTCCGTGGAAGTTCCCCTCCATGACGATGATGGTTGCGGCTCCTTCGGGGACGCCCTTGACCTGATAGCCCCACTTGCGAGCGACCTTTATCGCCGTCTCGACGGCCTCGGCCCCGGTGTTCATGGGCAGGATCATGTCCTTGCCCGTCAGCGTGGCCAGCCCTTTGGCAAAGGCTCCAAGTTGGTCATGGTGAAAGGCCCGACTGGTCAGGGTGAGTCGCGCCAACTGCTGTTGGGCCCGCGCCACCAGCCGCGGGTGCGAATGACCGAAGTTCAGCGCCGAGTAGCCGGCCAAGCAGTCGAGCAGGCGGCGCCCATCCACATCGGTCACCCAGGCGCCCTCGCCGCTGGTGAGCACGACGGGAAGCGGATGGTAGTTGTGGGCGGCATACCGCTCGATGATCTCGATGTGCTCAGCAGTGGCGGACGAGGACAGCGTCATGGGGCCAGCCTAGGTGCCAGCGGTCACTCGGCGGGAAAGGTCGGTGAGGCGGGTAGTGAGTTTCGCGAGGTCGCCCTCCGTGAGGGCAGCCACCAACGGTGGAGCGGGGCGGGCGGCGATCTCGGCGAGCAGGGCTCGAGCGCGTGCCTCCAGGGCCGCCGCGCCCTTGTTTGCAGCCTTCGCGGCCGCCTTGGCATCCCTCTCCAGGGCCGTGACCCGGGCAGGCAGCGTGCACGCGACCGACGGGGAATGCAGCCCGAGGTGTGCCTGCGATGCCTGGGCCTGGGCCGCTCGGGCCGCGCTGGCGAGCGGAATGGTGTCACCGACAACCAGGGGCGCGGCCAGTCCCTCCTGAACCAGGGTGAGATTCACCGGGTCCCCCGTCCCTTTGCGCGCAATGGCCACGACCCTGCCGAAGCGATCCTTGCCGAAGGTCTGCAGCTCCACGGCCGTGCCGACGGGGAGCAGTGCCCGCAGCCGGTCTCGTGCCTGCGGCCCAAGGCACTCGTCCGGGACAGAGTTGTGGGCTACTTCGGGAGCATTGATATTGACTAGTCGGAGCCGCATCCGCTCGCTGCCTCGGCGCACATCGAGGGTGTCCCCGTCAATCACCCAACGCACCTGCCATCCCGCCAGCCCTGAACCGCTTGGACTCGGGGAGGGCGCGTTCGAGGTCGCTCCGGGCAGGGATGGGGTCTGTTGGGGTGCGGCCTGGCCCTGATCTCTTCGTCCCAGCCAGGCCACCACGGCCATGGTGGCGATCGCGACGATCAGGAGTGCCCATGCCGCCCGCCGTCCCATGGAGGGCAGTATGCCGCCTAGCGGCCACGCCGCTAGGCGCTCGGCCCCAACACGAGATATCCCTGGGCGACCAGGATCACCCCGATGGCCACGATCTTGGGCCCGGGTAGTTCCACGCCAAAGCGAAGCCAATCCATGGCCACGATCCCGACCTGTAGAAGCACGATCCAGCCCATCGTGACCACGGCCAGTTCGGCATACTGCAAGGACGAGGCGTACAGCCAGAACAGGATCACGAAGCTCAGCACCCCCGCGAATCCCCACGCGTCGCCATGGCCCAAGGTCCACTCCTTGGCGGCCAGTGCGCCGAAGAGGTCGAGCCCAGCAAGCGCCGCCATGGCCGCGGTGGCCACTACGGGTGCGGGCAACGACTCTGGGAGCCGCAACAGGGGCAATGTGGGATCGGTGATCATGGAGAACCTCGCGGGGACTGCCGATGTGGACACCGGCTAGGAGTGGGCAGGCGACCCCCTGATACCCCGAGGGAGGTCAGTCGACCCAGATCGCGCGCACTCGCCCGGCCGCGGCCCGACCCTGGTTCCGCCCGGCGGCAAAGGACGCCCGAGTCCGGCGCATGTCGAAGGGATTGACGCCCATGGCCCGGCGCGCTGGGCCATGGGGAGCCGCCAGGAAGGTGCGAACCTGGGGGCCCAAGGAACGCAGTTGGCGGGCGGGCCAGTCCTTGCGATGGGCGGCGATCGGGAAGGGCGCGAGGCAGAGCACGCGAGCGTGCCCGACCGCCAGGTCCGCATTCGCGATGGATCGAACGCCACCGTCGACATAGCGCCGTCCGGCCACATCCACCGGTGGGAAGAGGCCGGGCACCGTGCAACTCGCGGCGACGGCTCGCTCGATGGGGACCTCACTGTCGGCGGTGAAGACCACCGAGCTGCCGCCGACCGCATCGACTGCGGTGATCAGGAGCCGTTGGTCGGGCCACGGCATACCGGCGATCTGAGCGCCGACGGTGTGGATCCAGGCGTCCTCGGGCATCGTGCGCGCGTGCAGCGCGGCGCGGCCTAGGACCGATCTGCCGAAGCGGGCCTCGGGTGCGGC
>WBZP01000482.1_pt1 | contig 53553 bp, 41 predicted proteins | sample 5204301 | NCBI WGS metagenome assembly WBZP01 (sample SAMN12412401, study PRJNA552823) | activated sludge metagenome | isolation source: activated sludge from nitrification reactor of wastewater treatment plant... | place: USA: Pennsylvania | collected 2017
CTCGCCCGCTTCTGCTCGCTCACGCACTCGACTCCGAAAAATCGAGAGTAGACGCCTTTTCAGACGGGTCCACAAGCCCATGTCATAACTGCCTGACGGTAAACGAGTTTTCATGCTCCGGCCCTGCGGCTGCGGGCCACGCAGACCGGCCCCGATTCGGGGGCTGGTAAAATGCCCGTTCCCGGGCGTTTCCGAGCGGACAGCGCTGCGCGGGTTCGCTGCGTCGTTACCCGGTTTGGTTGTGCCCGAGGTCGCGCGCGAATGGCCACCTGCACTTGTCCAACTTCACAACGAATACCCAGTCGATGAGCGCGTCACCGCCGGTTTCGGTTGTCATCCCTTCGTACAACCACCAACGCTACGTCGCGGCCGCGATTGACAGCGTGCTCGGCCAGACCTTTGCGGATTTCGAACTGGTGGTGGTGGACGACGCTTCGCGCGACGGCACCTGGGATGTCGTATCGGCCGTTCGTGATCCGCGCGTGCGAGCGATTCGCCACACCACGAACGCCGGCGCCCACGCCAGCCTGAACGAGGCAATTGCCGCGTCGTGCGGCAGTCTGGTTGCGGTACTTAATTCGGATGACATTTTCCACCCGCGCCGCATCGAGCTGCTGGTCGCCGCGGCTCAAGCAGCGCGAGGCGCACCTTTCCTGGGCTTTTCCGATGTCGAGTTCATCGACGGCGAGGGCGCACCTGCGCCCGATTCACGACGCGCGGGCGAGTACCGGAGGCTATGCGAGGTGTGCGGCGACATCGAGCCGGCATTCTGGTTTCTGGCTGGCAACCCGGTGGTCAGCACGTCGAACCTGTCTTTCTCCCGCGACTTGTTCGATGCCACCGGCGGATTCGCCTCGCTGCGCTATACCCATGACTGGGACTGGACGGCCCGCGCGGCGAGCCGCTGCTCCCCGGTCTGGCTGCATGAAGCCCTGCTGTCTTATCGAGTCCATCAATCGAACACTTTGAACGAGGACGACGCCTGGCGTCATATTCACGAGAACTGCTGCGTTCAGGCTCTGGGCCTGCTTCGCCTGCGTGCCAGCGTCGCCGGGCCGGCGCAGGCGCAGCCGCTCTCCGCGGCATGCCTCGCCCTGCTGCGCAATGAAAGCCTGCATCCGCTTTCGCTGTTATGCTTTCTGGTTGGGCACCTCGATGGCGTTGGCACCGATGCCATGCGCGATCTTGCGACGCCGGTCGACGGGAAATGGATGCTGCAATCGATTGCCGAGGCCGTCGGCTACCCGGCAGATTTGTTCCGAAGCTCGCCCCACCTGATCGGAATTTGCCGGGCGATTGTCGAGCAGGCGGCAATGATCGAGGAGCGCTGGCACACGATTGAGCACATGAGCAGCGAGATTGCGGGCCGGGATCGTTGGATTGCCGACTTGAACGCTCGCCTCGCATCGATGCAGCAGACCCTGGGCGAACGCGACAGTCGTATCGAATCGCTGGACCTGGACCTGACGGCGATTCGCGACCGGCTTGCCGGGGTCGAAGGCCGGCTTGCAAGTGCGGACGGCGAACTCGCCGCGCTGCATGCGAGCCGGGTCGTCCGCCTGGCTTTGTCCGCCGGGCGAATGTTGCGCAAGCTGGGCATCTCGAAGGCCGACCCGCGTCTGCGCGACGGCTAACCGCAAACACACGACTCAAAACAATACATGGCGCGCATTGCCTGGCTCGTTCCCAGTCTGATAGAAGGTTCCGGCGGTCACCGGACGATCCTTCAGCATGCCGATTTCCTGCAAAAGCAGGGGCATCGATGCACGTTGTACATGGAGAACGGCAGCGGCCACAACAGCGCCGGCTTGAAGAAGTCCGTCAGCCGGATATTCGGCTTCGAGTTCGACGACGTGCGCGACGGATGGGCCGACATCGAACCGGTCGACATGGTCTTCGCCACGATCTGGTACTCGGCTCGGGTGGTGCGCGATCTTCCGTTCTCCTGCGTTCGCTGCTACTTCGTCCAGGACTACGAGGCGCTGTTTCATCCGATGGGCTCGGCCCATGTGATGGCGGAGAACTCCTATCGCTACGGTCTTCATCCGATCAGCATCGGCCGCTGGCTGCCGGCAAGGTTGTCGGAACGCTTCGGTGTCAACGCGGCATGCTTCGACTTCTGTGCCGACCTCGATGTGTATCGTCCGCTTGATTTTCAGCGCGAAGTGCCGCCTGCCGTGTGCTTCATCTATCAGCCGGAGAAGCCCCGGCGTTGCGCGGAACTGGGCGTCGAGGCGCTGGGAATCGTCAAGCATCGTTCACCGCAAACACCCATCATCCTTTACGGTTCGAAGACGTCAGGCAACGTCTGGTTCGAACACGAGAACCGCGGCCTGCTCGGCCTGGAACAATGCAACGCGCTCTACAACCGCTGCAGCGTCGGACTGTGCATCAGCACATCCAACCCGTCGCGCATCCCGTTCGAGATGATGGCCGCCGGACTGCCGGTGGTCGAAGTGCATGGCGAGAACACAGTGTATGACCTGCCGCAGGACGCGGTTGCGCTGTGCGAGCCGACGCCGGAGTCGATCGCATCGGGAATTCTCGACCTGCTTGGCGACCCCGGCCGCGCCGCCGCGATGGGCTGCGCGGGCACCGCCTTCATGCGCGAGCGGCCCCTCGCGTACGGCCTGTCGCAGTTCGGCGATGTAGTGCAGCGGCTGCTCGACGGCCAGGGCCTCCGGACCATGCGGCCGGAACCCATGTACCGCCTCGAACCGATACGCGTGTCTGGCGGGCTGCTTGCGGGCACGGGCATTCCCGGCCACGTTGCGCCCTTGCAACCGGATTCCGGGCGGCTGAGATTTCTGCCACGACCGCTGCGCCGCGTTGCACGGGCCGGCGTGCGGGCGATTCGCCGCCTCACGGCATGATGCGACATGCCCGGTAGTTCGCCGCTTCAGCGGGCGGCCACACACTCGGCGGACCACGCCGCCGGCGCAGCTGCGAGCAGGGCCACGCGGTTCGACCTGTTGACCGTTGACGTGTGGGATACGCTGTTGCGCCGACGCTGCCATCCCGACAGCGTGAAGCTGCATGTCTGCCGCGTGCTGCTATTGACGCACGCCGACGCACTGCCCGCGTCGATGCGCGATGCGCAAGTGCTGCTGCGACTGCGCCAGCAGGCCGAGCATGAACTTGGCGAACAGAGCCGGCAACGCGGGCTGGACGACGAGTACCGCCACCGCGATGTCTATGCCAGATGGCTTGCTCTCGCGCAGTTTGCGCATCTTGCAGACAGCGGCGTGACCGCTGAACTGCTGCGGCTGCTCGAAGATGCCGAACTGGCGCAGGAACGGCTCGTCTGCTACGCCGACCCTTCGATCGCCGCCACACTGGCGGACTACCCCGCGCGCCGAACGCTGTTCCTCTCGGATTTCTATTTTCCGGCGGTGGCGATCCGCGATCTGCTTGGCCTCCACGGCCTCGATCGCCTGGTGCAGGACGGCATGGTGTCCTGCGATGTCGGGCTCAACAAGCGTTCGGGCCGACTGTACTCGCATGTGCACGAGCAATTGTCGGTTGCGCCTGACCGCCATGTGCATATCGGCGACAGCGTTCATGGTGATGTCACCGCCGCACGCCGGCTGGGAATCACCGCCATTCACTATCAACCGGACGTGGAACATGCGCATCGCCAGCGCCTGGTGGCCGGCTTCGCCGAGCGAGCTGCGTTTCTGCGCGATGCGGCAGATCGCCTGCGCTGCGCGCCCGCGGCTGGCGTCGGCGCGACAGCGCATGCCTACGGTTGCCGCTGCGCGCCGCTATTGATCGGTTTCGTCCTCGACGTGATGGAGCGGGCAACCGCGGCGCGTGCCGATCGCCTTCATTTCTTCACCCGCGAAGGCGAGTTCTTCCTCGAGATCTATCGCCGGCTTGCCGAGCGCGACGTCCTCGGCGTTCCCGTCCCCGATGCCGACCTGCTGCAGGTGAGCCGGCTGGCGACCTTTGCGGCGTCGCTTGGCGCCTTCGCCGCCGACGAGCTCATGCGCATCTGGAATCAATACAGCGTGCAGTCGATCGGGGCGTTGCTCGCCTCGCTGGGCATGGCGCCGCGCGACTTCGCCGATGCGGCTGCGCGCTTCGGTCTGCAACTCGACGACCCGATCCGCTACCCCTGGCAGGATGCGCGGGTTCTGGCGTTCATCGGCGACGAGTCGGTGCGCAGCGCGGTCGAATCCCACCTCGGCCGGCGGCGTCAGGAACTCCTCGCCTATCTGGCCGATGCTGGACTGCGGCAAGCTCCCGCGCACATGCATATCGTCGACATCGGCTGGCGCGGCACGATCCAGGACAATCTCGCCCACTTGTTGCCGCAGACGCAGATTCACGGTTACTACCTGGGCCTCAACCGCTACCTCAATCGCCAGCCAGCGAACACCGTCAAGAGCGCATATGGGCCGAACCTGAACGACATCGACCGCGACAGTAGGCTGCTCGATTTCGTCGCGCCGATCGAGATGCTGTGCAACTCCGCCGGCGGCAGCGTGCACGAGTACCGGCGTGGCGCGGCGCGGGTCGAAGTGGTGCGTCAGGTCGACCCAGACGAGAACGCAGTGTTCGAGGCATGTGCGCGGCACTTCCAGGCTGGCGTGCTCGACGCGATTCCGTTCTGGGCTGATTTCCTGCGCACGCACGCTTATACTGCGACCGACCTGCTGCCCGTTGCACTGGAACGCTGGCGCGAGATCATCGACCGACCGCCGGCCTTTCTGGCGCATGCCTACTTCCGGCTCAAGCACAACGAGACGTTCGGCGTCGGCGGTTTCGAGGACAAACGTGCAATGCTGTCGACGCGGGATCTGCTGCTCGGCTTCGTATCGGCGCGACGGCGCGATATCGTAAATCGTTTTCTCGCGCGGATGGGGTGGGTTCCCGGCATGCTCGCCCGCTCCGACATCAGCCCGGCGTTTCGGGGCGTGCTGCGCGCGTATCTTTGGGGACGCGTGGCGAAGCAGCGAATGGCTCGACGCGCAAGCGACGGACCGACCGGCGGCAACTGCTGAACGATGGAGTCGATCCGCAGGGCTCCTGCAGACGCTCTACGATGCCCTGGAAGCCGCATGGCTATTGGCTCTTCAGGCACCCCATACAATGCGCTCTGGCCGCTTGCGGACGATCGGGGCCTGGCGGCAGGGCAATTGGCGGCACGCGGCGCAATCAGTGCGCGAGCTGCGACAAATGTGGAGGTCAAAGTATGAGTACTCGCTCGTTGAAGTTCCGGCAGCACGCGCACAACCGCTTCTGGTGGCACCGGACGCCGGTCACCGACTATGTGCCGATACCCTACAGCTTCCTCAGCGATGCCGAATGGGATCAAATGCAGGCGTGGTTCGACGATACGGGGGTTCGCTATCGAAGTCCGGGTGAAGCCAATGTGCCGCCGCTGTCGATGTTGATCGGTCTGATTTCCGGCAACGGCATTCATCGTATCGTTCAGTGCGGCCACTACGCGGGCTACTCGACGCTGCTGCTCGGCTTTCTGCTGCGGAAGATGGGCCACCAGACGTCCCTCTATTCGATCGACATCGACGACGCGGTAACCGCCTACACCGCGGGTTGGGTCAAGCGGTGCGGCCTCGAAGCGTTCGTCCATCTCGAGATATCCGATTCCGCCGAGAGCGGTCTGCCCGCCAAGGCAACGCGCTACTTCGGCGGAAAAGCGCCGCAACTGATCTTCATCGATTCGAGCCACCAGTATGCGCATACGATGAAGGAACTCGACCTCTGGTATCCGACCCTGCCGCAGGGCGGAATGATGGTGCTCCACGACGCCAGCCGCTTCGCCGCCGCCTTCGATTCGACCGGACAGGGCGGCGTATTTCGAGCCGTCAGCGAGTGGTGCGCGGTCAACGGCGTGCCCAGCATCATGCTCAATTCGTTCGTCGATGGCGGGTCGCCCGGCGACTTTCCGTACCTCGACGGCTGCGGCCTCGCACTCATTCAGAAGAACCGGGCTTGAGCCGACGCGCAGCGGCCCCAAGCAGCGCTGCGAGCCCGGGAGCCGAAACTGATGCCATTTGACCACCAGCAACCAAGACCATGATTCGCGCTCGCGTTGCCGTCATCACCCGAACCCGCAATCGCCCGCTGCTGCTCGAGCGCGCCCTCGACAGCGTGCTCGACCAGCGCTTCGCCGACTGGTCGCATGTTGTGGTCAACGACGGTGGCGATGCCGATCCGGTGCGACGCGCGATCGCATCGCGCCAGGATCGCTATCGCGGCCGCCTCACGGTGATCGACAACCCGCAATCGGTCGGCATGGAGGCGGCGTCGAACATCGGCGTGCGTGCGAGTTCGAGCGAATTCCTGGTGATTCACGACGACGACGATTCCTGGCATCCGGACTTTCTCGCACGTTGCGTGGCGTTCATGGACTCGGGCACCAAACCGAAACTCGGCTGCGATTATGGCGGCGTGACAACGCACAGTTTGCGGATCGACGAGGAGATGCGGGCCGACGGGGTCCGGCGCTTGTCCTCGCGACCGTTCAACACGTGGATGGACGGCGTATCGCTTTCTCGCCTGGCGGCCGGCAACACCTTTCCGCCGATATCGTTTCTGTTCCGCCGCGACATCCTCGACACTGTAGGGGAGTTTCGCGAAGACCTGCCGGTTCTCGGCGACTGGGACTTTCACCTTCGTGTATGCGCCCGCTTCGAGATCGGACTGATTCCCGAATCGCTGGCGAACTATCACCACCGGACAGCGCTACAGTCCGGCGAGTACGGCAACACGGTGATCGCCGATGAGCAACGGCATCACACCTACGACAACCTCTATCGCAATGAACTGCTGCGCCAAGACTTGCGCGAGGGCCGGGCAGGTCTCGGCTATCTGGTGAGCCTCGCGCGCGACTTTGACCGATTGCACGCCCAGATCTATCCGATCGAGCGATTGCTCGATAGGCTGTCGAGAGTTCGCTTGGTCCGCTGGCTGGCAAGCCCGTTCTATCGCGGCGGCCGGAGCAGAGAGTGACCGAAGCCGGGTTCGCAGACCGTTTCGCCGCGCTGCTCAACGATGTCGATCTGGTGACCTTCGACGTATTCGATACCGCGCTGGTGCGTGCCGTGTTTCACCCGGAAGACGTTTTCCTGCAGTTGGCTCATGCCGCACGCACCACCGGGCTGGTGTCGTCCGGGCGTTTCGCGCGCATCGACATTGCACGCATGCGCCGCGACGCCGAACACAATGCCCGCCGCCTGGCATGGAAACGGGAAGGCCGGGCGGAAGTCCGCCTGGACGAGATTTACGCCTTGTTCGGCACCCTGCTGGATGTCGATGCCAACGTGCTGGACCGGCTGATGCGGCTGGAAATGCAGATCGAGCGAGCGCAGAGCGTCCGCAATCCGTTCGTTGCCGGTCTCCACGAGACTGCCTTGCGTGCCGGCAAGCGTACGGGTTTCCTTTCCGACATGTACCTCGATCATTCGGTGATCCGCCAGATGCTCGAACGGGCCGGCTACACGGAATTCGAGTTTCTGCGCGTTTCCTCGACTGCGTTCCAGACCAAGGCGCGTGGCTCCCTGTATCGCCGCCTCCTCGGCGATTGCGGCGATTCGCCCGCGCGTTGGCTGCACATCGGCGACAACCCCGACAGCGACCTGCGCATTCCGCGCGAGTTGGGCATACGTACCCTGCATTACGAGAAGGTCGCTACGCGATTGCAGGCCGACCCCGTCGCCGCCCGCCGGCTTCTGGCCTGGCGGCCCGCGCCGCGTGCCGGCATCGAGTCACGGCTGTTTCATTCGATCTGCGCAGGCCTTGTGGCGAGTCGGCAGTACTGCGGTCCGGACTCCGCCGATTCCGATGCGGAGGCAGGCTTCTGGGCTGAATGGGGATACCGGCACTGCGGACCGCTGCTTGCCGGGTTCGGTACATGGCTGGTGGACCGCCTGCGGCGCCTGGACGCGTCCCGGACATACTTTCTCGCACGGGACGGTTTCCTGACGAAGCGCGCGGTCGATCGGATTCTTGCCAGCGGTTCAGCCGCGAGCGGCGACATCTCGACGGCGTACCTGTTCGCATCCCGCCGTTCGTACAACTTCGCTGCAATCACGCAGGTCGACGACGATAGCCTCGCGTTCCTGACAGCGGGCACCAGCGCGTTGAGTGTGCGTCAGTTCCTCGCGCGCATCGACATCGACGCCGATCGGCATTCTGCGGAAGTGCAGCGGGCCGGCTTCTCGTCTCCCGAGGAACTGGTGCGCAACGCACGCCAAATGCGCTCACTACGCAAGTTGCTGAAGTCGCTAGAATCGAGGATTGTCGATCGGGCGCAGGCCGAATTCGCCACGCTGAAGCGCTACTTCATTGAGCAGGGACTGCTCGATCGAAACCTGATTGCAGTGATCGACCTTGGTTGGCACGGGAGTCTTCAGCGCGCCCTCGAGACGTTGCTCCGGCGTATGGGATCGAAGGCCCGCATTGTGGGGCTGTACCTCGGCACCTTCGCGCCAGCACGGCGGCATACGGCGCTCGGCCTGAGCATGGCCGGCTATTTGTGCGAGAACGGCCTGCCGCCAAGAATGGAGCGAACAGTCAAACTGTCGGTGGAGATCATCGAATGGATGTTCTCCGCGCCCCACGGAAGCCTTCGCCGATTCGTGGAGACGCCCAATGGCGTCGCGCCGCAGCTGGCGGAGTTCGAGTTCGAGAACCTCCGCTGGGACCGAGCCCAGTCCGTTCAACACGGCGCCCTGGAATTTCTGGACGACTACCTTGCCCGATGGCACAGGCTCAGCCTGCCCAACGTAACGCCCCGGGCCGCCGTGAGTGCCCTTGGACAGGCGCTGGAACGACCGACACTCGAGGAGGCCATCGCACTGGGCGACATGAAGCATGTCGAAGGCTTCGGACACGTCGCCATCGAGCGATACGTAGCCCGTCCGCCGGGCAGCCTGCGCGATCCGCTCAGCTATCCGCGGCTGCTGAAGGGCTACCGCGATTCGTTCTGGCGAGCAGGCTATTCGCGGCGCATGCTATCGGCCGCATTTCCGCAGTAGTCGCCGGCGAGACGCTACTGGTCGATCGCCGGTTGGAGATGGCACTCCTCGTTACCCGGGCTCCGTCGATTCTGCCGCCCGCTTGTCGCTTTGCCCGCCGTCCAGCGAGAGGCGCGCCAATTGGCCGACGACAGGGATTCGGTTCAAGAAGCGCAACCATCCGTTCGCATCGATCCATCTTGCGTAACTTGCGTATTCCGGGTCGCGCATCAAGTGGCGCTCTTCGGTCTTCGCCCGCAAGTAGTAGATGCCGTTGACCATCAACAGCAGCAGGCACTGTTTCAGACTGGTGGCGGCAGATTCGGTCACCACGAACGGGACCGCAATCAGCCACCAGGTGATGTTCTTCGAAATGTACGCAGGATGCTTGGTATATCTGTAGGGGCCGCTGGTGATGATCCCGCGGTTGGTCAGGTTGGAAAAGCGCCCACCGAAAATGACTGTCGCCCAGACGTACACTGCAGTGAGAACGAGAATGGCGGTTCCCCAGACGCCGTACATCAGCGGCTCGTTCGACAGCCAGCTTCCCCAACTGAGACTGCTGCCGTAGTGCAGGTACTGCCGGCCGATCAGTGTCCAGAACGGTTCGTAGCAAACCACTGCGACTATCCAGCCCAGCATGGTCGGCTCCGACGACCGGATGTGAGTGTCCATCAGACGCAGCGACATGATGTAGCCCATCGTTCCGAACACGACGTCCACATAGAACAGAAAGAAGTAGAGAAACTCCCAGATCGGCCTGAAACTCAGCAGCGAACTGAAATCGTAGTTGTACAGACGCACGATGTCCGAGCACATGTACCCGAACATCAACGGGAGAAAGAATCCCTTGATCATCCACCCCAGCAATTGCTGCCCGACCGCGCGGCTATCTATGCCGTCCCACTGAAACAACACGAACCGGCCAAGGTGCCAAAGGTTGTCCTCCGGTTGTTCCATGCGTCGATCGATGAGATACAGATAGGGCACTGCCAGCGCAAGCATCACCGGCACCAGAACCTTGATCAGCGCCCAGAAATGCTGATAGAAGGGCGATTTGGTCGTGTATTCCGGAAAGAGCCAGTACAACAGGCCGATGAACGCCATGCTGGCGGTCAGCCCGGCAAACTTCGTGATCGTTCTGTCCCAGGATCCCTGCGCCGGCGTGCGAGTCAGCCCAGCCGACCCATTGCGCCAGACCTTCTGCCAGAGGAAATCAGGCGCAAATACCCCGACCGCAACGCATCCGATCACGAACATCGCGTCATGAGCGACCACTTGAAAAGGTCTCAACCAGTAAACCAGGGTTGTCCCGACACAGAACGCGATCAGGCCCGACAGCGCGACCAGCGGATGGGTTTTCGACGGCGGGCACCGTTTGTCGAGTTCGCCGACAGCCGGCTTGCCCTTAGGCTGGTGCGTGGGTCGCCGTGATTGGGGCGCGCGCTGTCTATTCTTCATCCGGATTCGCCCTCGGTCGGGGCGCTTCGCCAAACCAGCTTGCAAGAATCCCGGCGACGCCTTCCATCGCGTCGACAGGGATCCGGCGGATCCCGCTTGCCAAGTCGTCGTCGGCGGGCAAAGACATATCCGAGGAAGAGAGCACGAGCAATTTGATCCCGGACTCGATTAGCGCCAGGTACGGCACCGCCGACGCCCCATCATCCAACAGCAGCACGTCGGCGCCGGCGACTGCCCCAGCCGCATCGACGCTGTCGGGCAGGACGAGAATCCGACGCGTCGCCAGAAGCAGTGCCGAGTCGATGTCCTCGACAGAACTTCCGACGACTGCGTTCGCACCGAGAAGAAAGACGAAGTCATTTCTTGATTCCAAAACATGCTGTGCCAGCGCCGTGACTGCCCGACTCGAAGCCGCGCTCCCGAGCGCGTTCGGCACGAATACCGCCCTGGATGCAGCGGGAACGCTGATTTGCGCGCGCAGCAAGCGCCCCGCGCCTGTGCGATCGAGGGGCGGTGCGCTGACGCCAATGGCAATGCTCTGCGCAGTTTGCCGGGAAGCTTGTTCGTTGACTGGCGCAATGCGCGGTGCCGACCCTTTGCTCGCCAGTACCCGCGTCAGCGGGCGCACCCGACTCGACAGACCACGCAGTGGCGAGGACCAGCGCCATGATCGCGAGCGATAAAATGCTGCCCGCTCCGCGTCGAGCTGAGAAACCTGCTGCTCCAGATGCGCACAGCGAGAGCGTGACGCGGACAGTTCCAACTCGAGAGTCGAGAGACGAACTGCTTGCTGATCGATCTGTTCCTGCAGTTGCCGATTGGCCGCTCCGAGCGCCTGTCGCTCGCGCGCCCCGCTCGACAGCCAGTTACCCACCGTGACAGCTTGCCGGGCCCGCTCCGCTCGCGACTCCCGACTTGCTTCTTGCAATGGCAACAACGTATGATAGTCCTGGATCATGTCGACGGCATTTCGCACGGCCAATTGTTCGACCTGTTTGCGCATCCCGCAAAGCGTCTCCGGGTGAGCAGCCAAACTGCCGACAAGTTTCAACAGCGATTCGGCATTTGGCTCGAAAAGCAACCCGCTTTTGCCCTCCACGATGCGCTCGGCAAATGCGCCGAGATTGGTCGCAAGCACCGGCAAGCCGAGTGCAAACATCTCGCTCAATGTGTAGCTGAAGGACTCGGGCACCGTCGACAGCATCAGTGCGGCATGCGGACGAAAGGCGGCGACATGCTCTGTCAATTCCCCCCGGGAGTAGGTCTGTACGATCTCGACACCGGGCATACTCTCGAACGGGACGCCAAACCGTCCGCAGCCGAGCAGGAGAATGTCCGCATGCGCGAGCAGCCCCGGCAGAGCCTGGGAAAGAAGCTTCAACCCCTTGTGCGGCAGCAGGCGACCGGGAACGACGAGCCGGAGTCTTTCGACCCGCGCAGGATTGCCAGTCGATTTCGCTCCACAGGCCTCAACCGTTTCGAAGTCAATTCCATGCGGAATGATGCGGCAAGGATGGTTGACGATCGGCGGAAATAGGGTTGTCCAACGCCCCAACACGCTCTGCGAAGGGGCTGCAAGGCGCACATGCTCTAGTGCAAGACGTTGTGCATAAGCCAGTCGAAAACTGACCCAGTGCTCGGCCGACGTGTTGTGCCAGAAGGCGTTGAGCGGGTTGCGTCGCATGCATGAATTCAGCACGTCGGGTCCGCAGTCGGTACACGGGGCCTCGAAACAGGCGAACAGCGCGGGGCAGAACGGATACATGTCGTGCAGGACAATAACCGTCGGCAACTCGACGTCGAACACGTCGAGTGAATGGCCGATAAGGGACGAGATCAGCAAGGCCTGAACATCGAACAAGTCGACGATCTGATCCACGATCGACTGATACTCGGGGTGATGGATGTCCGTCGCGCACACCGGTCGCTTCAGATCCCATGTGAGCAAGGGCGCTTCGCAGGTCGCCGGGTCAAGCAACTCTAGCCGCCAGCCGGCAACATTTGCATTGCTGATAGAACGAAGCACGAGGTTTCTTCTCGCACCGTCGCATCTGCAAAAGTCGGAAATCCATCGGTTCGTCCCGCCATCCCAGCTATGCGTGAAATGCAATTGCGTCGGCTTGCCGGTTTCGCGCCGCCACGCTTGCGCGCGTTCCTGCTTGACTTGCCGCCGCTCTTCCACGCCTGTCGCCATTCGAGCGAGATCAATCGCGTCCCGGAAGGGTCGGATCGGATCGCGCGCACTAAACTCGCCGAGTCGTTCAAGGTAGCCCGGATGCAAGTCCAGCAGAGTTTTCATCGCCCCTGCCTGCAGCAGCGTACGCTCGTCGCCAAAGCTGATGCTTCCTGCGTGAAAGACGAAGACGTCCGCGGCCAGCACGCTTCTCCAGCCAGCGGTTGCCGCACGCAACGAGAAGTCGTTCTCCTCGCCATAGCCTCGACCGAACCGTTGTTCATCGAACAATCCGATGCGTTCGATGCATGCGCGACGGATGAACATGCAGAATCCCACTGCCGTCGGAAGATCGACCAGGCGTTCATGGTTCGCGACAGAACAGAGCGCATCGAGCGCCGTGAGTCCCAGCGTTCCGGGGACGCCACCCTGCCAGCCGTCGAACGGATACGAACAGATCGTTGCGTTGTTCGAGAACGGGGTGACGATGCCGATATCCTGCTGGCGGTACGCGCACCGGTACAATCGATCGAGCCAATCGTTGGCCACTTCGGTATCGCTGTTGAGCAGGACGACATCGCGCTCCGGATGCAGGGACATGCCGCGATTGACGGACCGGACAAATCCGAGGTTTCGATCATTGCGCAGGAGAAGGACCAGCGAGCGACGCGCCAGATCGTCGAGATAGTCAGCGAGTTCAGGATCCGGCGCGGCGTCATCGATCACCACCACCTCGTGTGGGATCGATTGCGGCGTCCGCAGTACGCTTTCGATGCAACGCTCGGTTTCGGCCCTTCCGCGAAAGACTGGAATGATTACGTTGAGCGTCATGCTACTAGCCCCGAACCAGCAGGCGCAGCCGCAAAAATGGCCGCTCGACCAAGAAGTAGGAAATCGAGGCGACTGCAAGCGTCGCCGGCAATCCGACCAGCAGCAAAACGGCAAGACCATAGTCGCCAACTGACTGCATGAATGGCTGCGATCTCATCCAGACAAGAATCGGGTAGTGCCACAGATACACGCTGTAACTGACCAGGCCGGCGTAGACCATGATTCGATTCGCAAACAATAGTCGGGCAATCAGCCCGCCGCTCGCCCCGGCAAGAACGATCGCCGAGATCCCGAGACTCAGTGCCGGCGTCCAAAGATAGAAGATAGGCGTGTTGGTCCAATAGCCGGTTCCACCATAGTGCAACCAATAGATGGCGCCAACCACCACCGTGATGCCGAGCAGCGTTGCAAGATCCAGGTAGGCCGTGCGTCTCAGCCGAACCAGCATCGCTTTCCGATTCACATGGAGCACCGAAGCAAGCATGCCGAATCCAAACGAGTCCATCGAACCCGGCAGTTGGTAGGCCGCGGAAACGCGGGCCTGGATCGAAGAGTCGGCAAGCCATGTCACTGTAAAGTAGCGCCAGGCGACCATCGACACAATCGAAAACGCGAAAAGCCACACCCAGCGATCCGATCGCAAGAGCAACGCAATCAGGGGCAACGCGATATAGAACGAAAACTCGATTGGCAAGGTCCACCATACCCCGTTTCTTGGTTCCATACCCAATGGTGGCGGCATGAATAGCATGAGCAGATGTCGGGACATGTCGGCAGCGTTCGGAACTGCCGACCAGCCTAGCTCAATGGCTGAAACGAGGATCAAGACTGCGAGCTGGGCGTAATAGGCTGGGAAAACGCGCACAACGCGGCGCATCAAGTATGCGCCCGTCGCTGGCTTGTCCCGCAGCCCTGCCTGCCAGGCCGCGAACGGTAGCGACAGGAGAAACCCCGAGAGCACGAAGAAGACCGTTACTCCTGCACCGCCCATGCGGAAGAAGGGCGTGACATCCAACCCGAAGGCGTCGCCACCCAGGATGATCGGCTTCGAGCCAGACTGCCCCCACGCATGGTACAGGAGCACCCATATCGCAGCCCAGCCTCGAATGCCAGTCAACACCGGCATTTGTTGGTCCTGTCCGACAACATGGCCAAACGTTTTTCTCTTCATGCCAATCAAGTAGCACAATCCATGTCATCGCTCGGGCTTACGCGGCGACAGTTCTGCAGCCAATGTCCGGAGACCGCGAGATGCGCACGCCGCATCATAAAGCGGTCTTGCGATTGCCAAATTCGAACAAGTGAGCCGCCATGACGAATGCGGCTACTCCCACCCAGAACAGCTGCGGTAGATTCGGCTTGAGCGCATCCGCCGGCAACAGGTACGCCGCAAAGACTTCGAGCAACACGTAGTGAACTGGATACAGACAGTATGGCGAAACGCCGAGCCGGCTCATTATCGAAACACGACTGACACCCATTCTTCTCAGCACATCGGCGAAAGCCACCAAGGAAGACGCCGCGTCTCGATCGCGCTTTGGATCAATTGCGTCGCCCCATGCCGGATCAGATCCTCCGGCGCGAGCCCCATCTCGTTTGCACTGACGTTGCCGTTACCCGCATCCTTACCCATGGCGCATCTCAGTAGTTGCTGACTTCAGATCTCGAACAATCCGAATTCGGCTCGGCCTGCCTCCTCATCGTCTTGTCACCATCCGCTTGTACACCTGTTCGGACAATTGCTCGGGCCGCCGCATGATGGTACCGGTCCTGGATTCGGCCTGGGCGTTGTCGTTGCTGTGGCGGGGAGGCAATTGGGCTTGCTCTCCAGTGAGCAACTTGTGCCTGCGCTGCCGAACGGCCCACTCGGAGCCCCACGACGCGCCGCTCGGCTGGCTGATCAGCGAAACCTGCGTGTTCCGCCGTGCGTGCGCGGCGATGCTGTTGCAAACCTGATCCAACACCGCATGGCCTGCGCACCGCACCGGCCGGGCTTCTGCGGCGTGCCTGCCCTGGGAGCCGCATATTCAGGCGGTCGTGGCTTTGCATGCCTGAACATCGCCTATCCATGCGGCCCTCAGGCCAGTGATAGTGGCGATTACCTGGGGAAATTCGACCCCGCCCCGTTGCGGGCAGTTTCCCTTCGGCATGTTTCCGTGGAATCGCAAGGACTTCCCAAGCGGGAACCACCTATCGACCCGGTTCGCCGACAAGACGGACGGCCTTCGTGACTGCATCCGACGCACTACACCCTTCAAAGCAATTCGAGTCTATTCCAGGTCCAAGGTACTCGGCGAAATGTCGCGATACAAGTGCCGCTTCCGAAGGCCCGCCCAGCCTCCAGCGCAGGTAGCTCACATCGTAGATGAGATCCATCGGAACCAGGTACGCAAACAGGTAGTATGCCAATCGCGATACGATCTCGCGCTCGGATTCTGCGTGCGAAATATACGCGTACGAGCAATCCCCTAGCACGGTTACTGGCGCGCCCTGCAGGATGGCCTCCAATCCGACGCTCGAGTTCACCGTAACAACCTGCTCGCACTTCATGATGAAATCGATGCTGCTGGACGAGCGATCCACCTTGACCCCGCTCTCCTTCAGATCGAACAGACTTCCAGGATGCGGGCGCGCCAGCAATTTCCCGGCAGCAAAATGCAATTGCGCATACGCGATCAACGACTGGTTGTCGAACCCATTCCCGAACGCAATCAGGTTGGAATCGTCTTCCACCTGAAGGGCCAAACCAATCGCATCTTTTCGCAAGCCCCTGGGACGGTCCTCCTCCAGAATGAAGAAGCGGCGCAACTCATCACGCGAACCATCGAACGAGAAAGATGATGCCAGGTAGCGTTCCTCGGCTTCCGTGTTGCCATTGACGCCCTTGAAGTCCAAGTATGCAGTCTGGCGATAGGCCGGCCAGCGCAGCGGCCCCAATTCGAGATTCACGACGGGTATTCCACGGGATCGTGCAGCCGCATTGAGCGAGGGACAGTTCGACCAAGTAGCGAGCGCCTCGATCTCCCCTTCGGCAAATTCATCCAACCACTTGGAGAATCGCTCTTCCAGTTGCGGAATCCGATCAAGCAGCAGTCGCCTGAAGACGGCTACCGGGTTCCCTCCGCTAGTATCGAGCAACGTCCGAAACAGGCTGCGGTCAAAGAAGCGGTAATGATGGCTCTGCATGACTTCGCGCGTCGGCACCGCGTAACCCAGCCTGCACTGATTGTGCTCTTCAAGCTCCCACCTCGTCTGCTTCGACCAAGTCTCCGGAGCGGTCAGATAGTCGTCGCTGACAAAGAAAACCGCAGGCTCAGACAGGCTGGTGAGAAACCGATAGTAGATGAACAAATGGGGGGCCAGGTAGCCGCGTATCGGATAGGGAAGCAGAAATACGCCTAACATAGTTCACGGTTCCGGCAAAGAACGACTTCAATCGGCGCGAATACCACCCCGACCTGCGCTCGCTGCGACCATGCGATCAGCTTTGCGACGGGGCGTCGCTGATCGAGTTCCTCGCGCTTCCCGGCGGCCAAACAGGCGAGGCCACAATGCAAAAGGTATTCGCCAGCACTGATTGGCAGTCGGGCGCGATACACAATGTCCGTCTCCCCCGGCTGCAGATCGATTTGCACTCCTGCGCTGAGGTTGTTGTCGCCCCATATGTCGCCGCCTTGCGTCCGCGACAGCGAAACTCCCAGCACGACTTCATTCATTGCCTCGGCGCTGACGATCCGGAATCTGAACTCGATCTCGTCTCCCGATCGGATCACGCAGCGCTGTTCTTCTACTCCGCCGGTCGATATCGCGACCGATTCGATGACCGCCCTCGCCGTTCCGAATCGTTTCTCGCCCAGGTCCGCATTGCGTGTGTTCGCCTGTAGGTCCATGAGTTGTTCAATCGTGAGTCGGCCTGTGCGATGTCCGACGACATTGCGTCGCACAGGCTGATGAGCAGACAACATATCCTTTTCGTAGGCGAGAACGGCCCTCAGCACGTCTGTGGAATCATCCAGTATGCGTCCCGACTCGAGGACGATACATCTATCGGCGTACTCCAGAATGCTCGAAGTCGCGTGGGTGACCATCAGGATCGTCGTGCCGCTCGCGCGCAGTTGCTCCATCCGGCGGAAACACTTGTATTGAAACCCGATGTCGCCGACCGAAAGCGCCTCGTCGACAATCAATACTTCGGGATTCAGGCAGGCTTGCACGGCGAACGCGAGTCTGACGTACATTCCGCTCGAGTAGGTCTTCACCGGCTGATCGAGAAACTGGCCGATATCGGCGAATGCGGCGATGTCGTCGAATCGATCCTCGGTTTCACCGGCGGTCATGCCGAGCACCGCGCCATTCAAGAAAATGTTTTCACGCCCTGTAAATTCGGGGTTGAAACCGGCTCCCAGTTCGAGCAGCGCAGCCACTCTTCCGCGGCTCTCGATCGTTCCCTCCGTCGGCGCGAGCGTTCCGCAAATGATCTGCAGCAGCGTTGACTTCCCGGCACCATTTCTGCCTACGATTCCCACCGTCTGGCCCTTTGCCACTTCGAAGGAAACGTCTCGCAGTGCCCAGAACTCGCGGTGATAGGGGTTCGATGGCTGCCGCGCAAGTCGCTGGATACGGGGCATCACGAATTGCTTCAGGCGGTCGCTGGGGCGATCGAAAATGTGAAAGCACTTGGAAATGCTTCTGACCGAAATTGCTGGTGACTGCAGCCGGACATCCGGCGTTGTGGGTAGCCCAACGAAACTCCGCCCGGACTCGATGCCGGGTTGATCAAAGGACATCCGCAAATCCTTTTCGAGTCTTCTGAAACCAGAAGAACCCCGCCCACGCGACCGCGATCGATACGATGCAGTAGACGACCCATCCCCACCAGTCGGGCAGTCTGCCCCAGACCAACACCTCGCGTAGCTGCTCGATAACAAAAGTGATTGGATTGAGCATTATCCAGGGCCGCAACGACTCCGGCAGCGCCGATATCGGATAGAACACCGGTGCCAGAAACATCATGATCGAGGTGAGGATTCCGATTGTTTGTCCTACGTCCCTCACGAAAACGCCGAGCGACGCAAGGAACCAGGCTGCTCCCAAAGCCATGACTATCAGTGGAGCGAGGACCAAGGGCGTGCAGACCGCGGTCCAGGGAAGGCTTCCGTTGACGAGCAGCAGGGCAAAAAGCAAAACGAAAATGCTGATCACGGCGTGGAACACGGCGGCGCCTGTCGCGATGACCGGGAGGATCTCGAGCGGAAAGACGACCTTCTTGACGTAATTGGCATTACCGAGCACCAATCCCGGCGAGCGGTTCAGTACGTCGGCAAACAAGCTGTTCACCACCATGCCGACAAAAAGTATCAGCGCGAACTGTGCGTGCGCTGCATCGGAATTCTCGTTTCCTGCCCAGCGCGCTTTGAACACCCCTGAAAACACGAACGTATAAACACCCAACATCAACAGGGGATTGAAGAACGACCACGCCAAGCCGAGCAACGATCCGCGGTAACGGCCAAGTACGTCCCGCCAGGTCATTTGTCGGATTAGACTCCGGTTCTTCCAGAAGCTGCGGATCATCGCAACGATCGAGATCGGCGGTGCCTTATGCGGATTCATGGGGTCGAGGATCAATGGGCCGCAGGGCCAGAATCGAAGCAAGTATCAAGTTGTCGCTTCAGCTCGCGCAGATCGAAAGCCTTCGCGCGCGCAAGTGAATGATCGATGTAAGCATCTACGTTGTTTTCGGTCAGACGATGTTCCTTGCTGGCAATCGCATGCAGAATTTGCGAGTCGAATGCCGGCCCATAGTGGCCCAGATCCTTGTAGTTCGCGATGTCGTCTAGAAACGCCGCATCCTCGAATCCGTACACCTCCATATTATCGAGTTCGCTGGAGAGATGGGCAAAGTGTCGGATCACGGCCAAGTGGATGGCCGAGTGCATCGGCCGCGCCTGATGCCAGATTGCGTAGGTCGCTCGAAAATACGGTGGAAAGATGAAAACGAAGCGCACGTCCCGATGTTCCCGGACATGGCGGACTACGTTGTCGTCTACGTATTGGATGGCATGCATCACCTTGGCGTCGCGCTCTGCCTTTGGCGCAGTCTTGGCGCCGTCAGTCGAGATCTCCTCGACCGCTGTTTGAAGCAGTTTGCGGACGTCTCGAATTTGGTAGTCGTCTTTCGATTCGCACCACCTGTCAATTCCGCCAAACCGTCTGACATAGTCTGGCTGGGCATACCAGGCGTTGGGGCGATCCAATCCGACGGCGCTGCCGATGCAGTCGGGATCGTGCGACCAGCGCAGCAGGCATGCTCCGAAATGTGCATTAAGGTAAGCACGAACGTCGTTGAAGGGATTCCTGTCATACAGGAAGTCAAAGGTCGGAAGCGGAAAGTGCGGATAGCCTTTGCGCGAGTTGATGTAAATGTGATCGACCGTATAGAGAATCTGTTTGGGGCTCTTGCCACGGAACAGGTAATCGAGTACCAGCGCCCGCTCGTAGAAATCTGCCGCCGTTAGCGACAGATTGACGAAAAGCCCCCCCAGCAGCGCGCTCGCCTCATCGGCTGAAGAATTCTCGGTCATGCTGGTGCCGAGGATCACCGAGTCGAAGTTGCGATGACGTATCACACCCGCCGCCTGCAAGCGCATGTTGCTGTGCAAGGTCAAGGGGCGTCCCCATGGCAAATGGTAGATCTGCAGTGGGTCGTAGGCCAACAGCGCAGCGAATCCGACAACCAGAGGCGCGATCGTGGCTATCAGAAAGCAAGCTGTCACCCGCTTTGCCTTGCGATGCATTTCAGAAATTGAAGTAGATGAACTCGCTGTAGGTGGAAGCGAGGATTGAAACCAGCGACACGGAACCGAGAACCGCGCAGAGAAGCGCCCAACGGTATTGCAGCAGAGGCGCATTCGCCGAAGGTGCTGCAAGTTGGCTGGTGTTCCGAAATCCCAGGACTAGGATGAACGCGCCGATCAACATGAGCACGGTACGATAGTCTGCGCCGATCCCGGCTATCCATGGACCGAATGCCAGTCCGGACTTGCCGAGTTGCGGTAGATACAACGTCAGCTGATGGGGCAGAACCAGGCCGTCGAGGCCCGCCATTCCGCGCAGCACCTTGACTGCATCCTTCATCTCCTTCGCGCGAAAGAACACCCAGGTTAGGTTGATGAAGTTGAACGTAACGAACCAAGCAAGGATCTTGGGCATCCGTAATCCGATAGCCGACCAGGCTCTGTGCAATACCATCGCCACGCCGTGCAACGCTCCCCAGATCACGAACATCCAGCTCGCTCCATGCCAAAGCCCGCCGAGGACAAAAGTTACGAGCAAAGCAACGTACATCCTTGCTGCGCCTGCGCCACTGCCGCCGAGAGGAATGTAGACGTAGTCGCGCAGGAAGCGGCTCAACGTCATGTGCCACCGGCGCCAGAAATCGCGAACGTTCAGGGCTCGATAGGGTGAGTTGAAATTGATTGGAAGGCGAATGTTGAACAAGAGGGCGGACCCGATCGCCATGTCGGTATAGCCGCAGAAGTCGAAATAGAGTTGAAACGTGTACGACAGACTGGAGACCCATGCCTCGAAGAAATTCAGGGTCGCTGCCTGATCGAATCCTGCGGTTGCCCACTGCGCAAAGCCATCCGCAATGATCGCCTTCTTGAACAGCCCGAGGCTTATCAGCATCAGACCTAACGCGATGTTCGGGTATCGAACCGGAAGTGTCCATCTGGACGCGAACTGCGGCATCATTTCCTTGTGGTGCAGGATGGGTCCTGCCACCAGATGCGGAAAAAACGTGACGAACAGAAAGTAGTTCAGAAGGCTGTATTCCCGGGCTATTCCTTTGTGACTATCGACCAGATAGGCGATCTGCGTGAACGTGAAGAAGCTGACCGCGAGGGGCAACACGATTGAGGGCAGCGCCAACTGCGCGCCCGACAGCGCGTTGAGGTTGCCAACAAGGAAGCTCGCATACTTGAAGTAGCCGAGCACGCCGAGATTGACAAGGACGCCGAACGCAAGCAGGGAAGTCCTTGGTTGGAATCCGCGGACTCTGGCCCGGGCAAGACGTGATCCGATGGCGAAGTTGAATAGGATCGACGCCACCATCAGTGGCAAGTAGACCGGATTCCACCACCCGTAGAAGAACAGGCTCGCCGCAACAAGCCAAGCCTTGCCAAATACTGCCAAGCGACTGGCGTTCAGCCAGAAGTATGCAAAGAAGCAAATCGGAAGAAAGGCGAGTACGTAATCTGCAGAGTTGAATAGCATCAGAGCAGGATTTGGTCTCGGCAACGCCCCACCTCGGCGCTGGCCGCCTCGTCACGCTTCATCGGCCCGGCAACAGTAGCCGGCCCGTTCACCTGGACTTCAGTGTTTCGAATACCTCGTCTGTTATCTCGACTGGCTGCGAAGCAATGAACGGCTTCAGGACGGCGTCGCGCCGCAGGGCCAAATACTCGGCACGCAGCTTCTCGACAATTTGAGCCTCGACCTCCGAAAATGATTGCTGCGACTCCTTGCGGTGCTCCAGTTTCCGAACGATGTGAAATCCGAATCGAGTACGAACCAAGCCGCTGGTTTCTCCGGTTTGAAGCGCGAACGCCGCCTTCTCGAACGGTGGAACGAGCTTCCCTCGCTCCACCCAGCCCTTCAATTCGCCACCGCTTGACGACGATCCACGGTCCCCGGAAAACTGCTTGGCGAGCGTCGAAAAGTCTGCGCCGTTCCTGATTTGTGCAAGAACATCCTCGGCTTTCGCTCGCACCCTGTCCTCTGCAAATCGCTCATCTTCGACGTCTACGGCGAATAGGATATGAGCAAGCCGAACCGCCTCTGGTTTCACATAGCGCTTCGGATTCACGTCGAACTGCTCGCGGGCAAGCGTCCGAAAGTCGACGCCCTTTGTGGAGATTTGGGCTAGTTGGTCATCGATATACTGACCAACCAGGACATCGCGGCGAGCCTTGTCCATCATTGCCCGGATCCGCGGCCGATCAGCATATCCGCTTGCCGTTGCGGCGGCCGCAATGCGCTGCTCCTGCATGTACGTGCCAAAAAATCGCGAGAGTGCCCCCCTGTCCGACGCAACGGTCTTCGCGATGTCCTGCGGAACTGCATCCAATGCGGTCTTCATTTCCTCCACTGAAAGCGTACTAAGGCCATCAGTCGCACTAGAAGCTGCTATCGATGGCGTTGCGGTGACGATTACAAACAGGCCGAAAGCGGCCACAAAGCGATACTTCATAAGGCATCCAAGATCAGAAGACGGGGCAAATCAGATCACGCACTCGTTGCGCCGACGGTGATTCGGCCTCAACAATGCCACATGCCCGACCGCGAGTGCGATCGGGCATGCAGTGGCCTAGCCAGTCGCCTGGCTCGCCGAACAACTGGATTCTAGCTAGTTGGCGATGCTCAACGGCTCGTTCACCTTGAACACGCAACCTGTCCCGGTGCAGGCGGTTGTTCCAGAAGTCTTCATGTTCAAGTAATACGTCTTGTTGAGATTGACAATCTCGCACTGCCCAGCCAGGGTACCCAAGGTAATTCGGCCAGTTGACAGCCTAGGCAAGCTCTTGCGGCAATCCGGATCAGCAGTTGGCAACGAGGGATCTTGGGGTGCTTCCGTAAAAGACACTTCAAGCGGATAGCTGATTCCTGAACCGCCACCGCTGTTGAACTGAAAGTACTCACCTTGCGTTGGAGGGGTTGCCCCAACGCGATAGCGCACGCTTACTATATTGCCCAACGCCAATGTGATTGAGCCCCCACCCGGCAGGCCGTAGGCATACTTGCCGCCACACGTTGAAATTCCTTCACCCGTGTTATTGACGCACCCAGGCACGTACGTTGTATTCGATTGAATCGGTGCTCCCGATTGATCCACCACCCAAGTGTTGGTTGTACCTGGCGGAACCCATGTTTTGGTACCGATGCCGGGATCCCCTGTGACACCGCTCGTGGTCCCGCTCGTGGTCCCGCTCGTGGTGCCGCTAGTCGTCCCGCTAGTCGTCCCACTCGTGGTGCCGCTCGTCGTGCCGCTAGTCGTGCCGCTGGTCGTCCCAGCGTTGCACCCGGTAAAGTTGCCATTGCCCTGGACATCCAGCGTACCGTCGGTACAGGTGTAGGTCATAGGAGACTGGCCATTGATCGTGATGGTGGCCGCCAATACCGAGGCAGCCAGCGACCCTGCCACGGCAATGCCGAAGAGGGCGCGGAAAACAGTCTTTGAAGCGGTCATGGAATGCACCTCCGTTGAAAAGCGAGCCGTTTAGGCACAGGCACTTGCTGCGATTAGTTAACGTCTAGTCTAATCCCCAAGTTGAGCCCTTGCGGCGAAAAAATTGTGACAGACCTGACCTATTGTGATTTTGTTGCAGTTTCCCGAAACTGAATGCCCCGCTAGTTACGGCTACGTCCCGGAGCTGGTGGAAATACCATGAAAAAACAACGGCCCGCGAACGGGCCATTGAGCAGCACCACTCGAGGCGACATTCCTCGCCGCCTCGAGTCCGTTGTACCGCCTATTACGGGGCGGCGACGACGATCGTGCGAGCGTGCGTCTGGCCCGAGCCGTAGTTGCGGTTGTTCCCCGCATCCACACTGTTGTTCCGTTCGATCGCATTGAAGCCGATCGCCGGAAGTCCAGTCAGCCCAGTTGCCGTCCAGCTGGTTGGCAGCGGGGACGGACGCAAGTTGAGGCTTGCCCAACCACTGGATCCCACGGTGGCCGTATTCACGTTGAGCGGCACGCTGCTGCCGAACACATTGAGCGGCGAAGCCGAGTTGGTGAAGTTCATCACGTTCACTTCGTTGCACAGCGAGACCCCGCCCGGGCCTGAAGGCGGCGGCGAGAACTGTGTCTGGTTCAACGTGACCGTTGTCTTCTCTTCGCGGTCGTACAACGATAGCGAGATCGGATCGCACGACTGGCCCGTCGGCTGGAACGCCTGATTGAACGGCGGTTGCACATCCAATTGGGTGAATGTGGCGAACGGATCATCCGTGTAGTAGTGCTTGGTCGGGAAGGTCACCACCCAATCGGTTCGCGCACCACTCGTTTCGGTGCCGCCGCTGGCGTACTCGTTGATTACGCTGTTCGCAGTAATCAGCGCCGAAACGACTTCGACAGACGCCGCCACAACCACCGGGGTCGGAGTCACTGCGGCTGCCGCACCATCCACAAAGAAATTAGCGACCGTCGCATCCCCGTCCGTCAGGTTCGGCTGCAAATCGCCCGGTTCGAAGATAATCGTACCAACATCGCGGAAGCTTTGAATCGCTGTCGGTGAAGCATCGAACGCCTTGCCGCTTCCGACGTTGATCAGCGTGGAGCTACCGATCAGCACGTTGGCCGGCGCAGTGAACGACACCCAACGCGGATCCGCCAAATTCAGCGGCGCAAACGACTGGTCGAAGGCAGCGCAATTGCGCGGCACACCCGCTACGTGCTGCGTGGCGTACTCGATCGTGTTGGCCGAGGTAATCGACGATTCTGGCACCGTCGAGTATGCCATTTCAATGATCTCGAAGTAGCCCTCTTGCACACGACTCAGGTTTCTGCCGCCGTTGTCATAGACATACCGCGCATCGGATCCATCATAACCGAGCGAGGTGAAGCCAACTTGACCGGAGCCATTCGGGCCGGCGGGGAGAATCGGCGAGGTGCAGGACTTGTCGAACGTACGAACTAGCGCGCCTTCGCCGTCGGCAGTTACGCCTGCCGTCCAGATGTCGTGCGGCGAAAGCGCAACGTTAAAGTCGCGCACTTCGCGGCTATTTTTGGCTTCGCGGAAACGAATCTTAAACAGGACCGTCCTGTCAGAAGTATTCGTGACAGAGAGAATCGTATCGAACCCGTTCTTGACGGTGTAGTACGGGAAGAGCAACACCTCGCCCTTACCGTCCTGGGCCACGTTTGCAGCCAGAGCAGGCGCCGACATCGCTGCGACGCCGACGAACGCCGAGGCGACCGCCAGACTCACAACTTTCTTGCGCGTGTTTTTGAGCAGCTTCATATTTATCCAACTCCTTGCAAGGTCAAAAAAATTCGACGCCAGGCGCCTGGGCCGACACTAAATCCAGAAGAACCGGAAATCGCGAAGATCTCAATTCTACTGGGCTGTGTACCACCACACCCCATCTTTGTAAAGCCACTTCTCCTGCATCTGCCTTACCGATTCGACTGCTTTTCCGCCACTTCCCGGCGGCACAAATCGATAGGTCACTGCAACCGAGACGGCCGCTACAGTGGGCAAATCATACCGAATGTCATCTACTTTCGCCACCAGCCACTGCACCACCCCGCCTATTGACCGCTTGTACTGTTGTAAAGAAACAACAGAACGCTGAGCAGGGCTAAGGAATCCATATGCCAGATCGTAGTCGCCTGTGATCAGAGCGTTCCAGCGGGACTCCGCACGCTGTTTGACCACCGCTTGCTGTGACGTGCGCCACGCCTCACTGTCCTCCGGCGCTACTGATGCACACCCAACGACCAAAGACGCAATTGCCGCCAAGTAAGCAAATCTGGCAATCCGTGTCCCACGGTTCAAAGTACGGCAACTTGCCAGCAATCTTTAGCTCCTGAGTCCAATAAAAAGCACTCGCAATGTTACCGGTCCCGAAACAAAGGCGGCGCGAACGTTAGCAAGCGATACTACGTTCGTCAAGAAACGCCCGAACGATCAACGTGCAAAAGCTCGCTGCTGGAGCAATCCCGCATTGCAACATGAACCGAATCCTGTCTTGTCCAGGCAAGTGCGCTAAGCAAATTTCACGCCTTAGTTAAGCACGCAGCCAAAACCTGGAACTGGCCGGCGCGATCAATCAGAGTAGGTGGTTCGACGTGGCACGCCCCCGCCTGAGGCCGGCCCGCAAAAGCCGGCTGAAGCGCCACGCATGCCGTGCAGCGTATAAATAACTGGCAGCAAGAGCACAAAACGTAAGAAGCATGACGTTCTCGGGCACGTCGGTCTTCCATCCAACGATCCCGATCAAGGCCAGGACGCAATTCACGGCCATCAACCAGAAAACGATTCGACGATCCGACAAGCCCACCCGTAGCAACACATGGTGCAGGTGAGTTCTGTCCGGCAAAAGCGGGTTGCGCCGTTTGGCCAATCTGCGCAACGTCACAGCAAACATGTCGATCAGGGGCAAGCCCACCACCCAGAGCATCACGACCGGGGGCAACACATCGCCCGAAGCGCCGCCACGCTGGGTCAGTTCGATTGAAAACCACACAACCGCGAACCCGATAGTCATACTGCCGGCGTCGCCGAGAAAGACCGCGGCCCGATGCCGCCACGGATGCCGCAAATTGAAAAACAGGAATCCGCTCAGGCATCCGATCATCACCACGATGAGGCGCACGGCGGATTCCGCACCGATTTCATTGGCGATATAAGCCATTGCCCCGAAAGCGATCAGCCCCCACCCGCCCGCGAGTCCGTCAATGCCGTCGCTCATGTTGTACGCGTTGATGACCGAAATTGCCGCAAACAGCGTCAGCGGAATTCCCCAATCAAAAAGCAGAACAGCGCCAGCTCCGAACAGATCACCTAAATCTCGCAGATACAGCCCGCCCCAGGATGTCATCAAGACGACCGCTAGAAACTGGTGCAACAACTTGTTCTTAGGGGCGAGGTTGCGCAAGTCGTCCAGCACTCCGACTACCAGGAGTATGCCCATGCCGACAATCAGCGCCTTGTAAGGCGAGACCATGCCGAGGAACAGCACGGAGCACAGCCAGAACGCGAACATGATCGCGATCCCGCCAACCAATGGCACTGCATCAGCGTGGCGTTTGCGGCCACCCGGCGAGTCGACCAATCCCACCCGCACAGCTGCCGGCCGCAAAAAATCGACCAGAACGGCGGTGAGCAACAACGGCAGCAAAAGGTTAAGGATCGGCAACAAAGAAAATTCCTCGACTACTCGAGCATCCACATTGAATACGAACATCGCGACTTTCAAGGCCCGAGGCAAGAAATTCAGGCCCCACGGCTAGCCGTGAAAGACGCCTCGTCCGAGAAAACGCCTGTAGCTCGATGAGCGCCATAGCCTCAACAAGCTCGCCAGATGCCAACGAAAGTGGGCGTCATTGTACCTGCTGGCGCGTCTGGCCGCGTGAACCACTCCGGAACTCGGTGCGCAAACAACTTTGTAGCCGGCAAGCCAGGTTCGCAAGCACACGTCAACATCCTCGCAGTACAGCCGGAAACCGGGGTCGAACCCGCGGATTTCCTCGAAAACGCGCCGTCGAAAGATCATGAACATGCCAGCCACCCAATCGGGCCGGCACGGGCGAGTCGCATCCGGATAATCCAACTCTCCTCCGCCGGGCAGCAGATGCCGACGCAGCAGACTTGCCGGCGTGACAACGCGCCGGGCATTGTCCTCGACCTGTCCGGCAATGGAATGGACTCGCGGTGCAACGATGCCCACCGAAGGGTCATCGAAGTAGGGGAGCAGACTGCTGAAAGCGTCAGTCGGCAATCGCAGGTCGGGATTCAATACGGCAACGAACTCCGCCTTGCCCATCGCCGCCAGTCGATTGTGATTCTCGGCGAATCCCAACGAATTGGCGTTGCGAACGATCTCGACGTCTGCGCGCTTAGCGAACGAAAGATCGGCATCCGCGAGGTTCTCCAGAACGAAGATCCGATACCCGGGAAGCCCGATGTCCTCCAGCAAAGTCTGGACGCAGCTGCTGTGGCCATGCGAAACGATCTGTATGTCAATGTGCCCAACCATCGCCCGGTCCATACAACGGCCAATGCCGGTCGTCGCGGGTCTCCGGGCTGCCGACCGCCGCCCGCCGCAGCCGATCGACAATCGCCCGCCAGGGCTCGCTGCCCGGCGGCTCCTCGACCACAATCATTCGGGCACCCGTGGCATCGACGTCGCGCATAGCGGCATAGAGATCGTGCGCGTAGCCGGCCGGTTCGTCGGGCATGGTCCGCCACAGATGCTGCGAATGCGCCGGATTTGGCTGCGAGTACGCCAGCACCGCACAGCGATTTCCAGCCTGCCACTGCGCATCCAGAAAGTCACGCAGTACCTCGGTTTTCACGATCCGCAGCGGCGTGGCCGGCGCGTAATGGGCAGCATGCGAACCCGGCACGCGCGGCGCAGGCGAGGAATCAGGCGCGCCCGGCATGGCCGGATCCTGCCCACATACGCGGGCGATCTGATCGGCCCCGATTCGGCCCGGCCGAAGCAACACCGGCAAGCCTCGCGACAGATCGACTATCGTTGATTCGATGCCGACCGCGCAGGCGCCACCGTCCAGCACCATCGAGACACGGCTTCCCAGTTCGTCGCGCACATGCGCCGCAGTAGTCGGGCTGATCCGTCCAAAGCGGTTCGCCGACGGCGCGGCGATACCACTACCGAAAGCAGCGAGCAACGCCTGAGCGACCGGGTGATCGGGTACGCGCAACCCGACCGTGGCTTGTCCGCCGGTAACCGCGCCGGACACGCTTGGTGCTCGCTTCAGGATCAGCGTCAGCGGCCCCGGCCAGAAAGCTTTGGCCAAGGCCAAGGCGCTCTCCGGAATTTCCTGCGCCCATTCGTTCAAGTGTCGAATATCGTGCAGATGGACAATCAACGGATGGTTAGCCGGCCGGCCCTTGGCCGCGAAGACCCTGGCCAGTGCCGCGGGATTCCGCGCGTCCGCACCCAGCCCGTAGACCGTCTCGGTCGGAAACGCAACGAGTTCACCTACGCGAAGCAATCCGACCGCCCGGGCGATTTCGCTGGAAACCGAAGAACTCAATCGCCAATCCCTATGCGCCCGCGTGCAGCCAGCGCGAGATCGACCGCCCTATCGACGTCCGGGTCGAGCGCAGTGAAATGTCCCATCTTGCGGCCAGGGCGTGCATGGTGCTTACCGTACAGATGGAGCTTGAGGCGCGGCTGGGCAAACAACTCGTTCCAGCGCGGCTCGCCGGCATGCCACACGTCGCCGAGCAGGTTGACCATTGCGGCCGGAGTATGCAGCCGGACATCGCCGAGCGGCAGGCCGCACAACGCCCGCACCTGTTGCTCGAACTGGTTGGTAGCGCACGCATCGATCGTGTAGTGGCCGCTGTTGTGCGGGCGCGGCGCGATCTCGTTGATCAGTAGATGTCGATTGCTGACGAAGAATTCGACACCAAGGACGCCGACATAACCCAGCTGGCTCGCGAGGGCGAGCGCAAGCGCCTCGGCTTCGCCTCGCAGACTTTCCGCCACCCGAGCCGGCGCGATGCTGACGTCCAGGATGCCGTGGCGATGCCGGTTCTCGGCCGCTGTAAAGCAACACGACTGACCGTCGTGGCCACGAGCGAGCACCACCGACATTTCAAGGTCGAGCGGTAAGAAACGCTCGAGCACGCAGGTCTCGCCCTTGAAATGGTGGAAGGCTTGGCGAACATCGTCGCGCGTTGCAACGCGCGCCTGCCCCTTGCCGTCGTAGCCGAATCGCGCAATCTTCAGCACGCCGGGAAGGAGGTCGTCACTCGCAACATCGATATCCGATTCACGGCGAATCAGGCCGAACGGCCCGACCGGAAAACCATTGTCGCGCAGAAACGTCTTCTCCCGTTCTCGATTCTGCGCAATCGCAACGCAGTGGGCCGACGGGCGCACCGGCAGATACTTCGACAGGTATGCCATGCTGTCCGCCGGCACGTTCTCGAATTCCGTTGTCACTGCGGCGCAGCTCGCGCCGATGCGGTCGAGCGCATCGGCATCGTCGTAGGCGGCCAACAGATGCTCGTCGGCAATGCGACCGGCAGGACTATGCGGATCGGGATCGACCACCAGCGCGCGGTAACCCATTTCATGCGCGGCAATAACGAAGAAGCGGCCCAACTGGCCGCCTCCGAGCATGCCAAGCGTTGCGGGAGGCAGAATCATTCGTGGTCCGAAAGTTTCATTTCCAGCACCGAACGCGCCTGTTGTGCACGGAACTCGGCGAGCTTGGCGGCAAGATCCTCGTCCTCGTTGGCGAGCATTGCAATCGCATAGAGAGCCGCATTGGCGGCGCCCGCTTCGCCGATCGCGAAGGTCGCCACCGGCACGCCCTTGGGCATTTGCACGATGGACAGCAGCGAATCGAGCCCTGACAGCGCCTTGGATTGCACCGGAACGCCGAGGACCGGCAGCGTGGTCTTGGCTGCCACCATTCCAGGCAGGTGAGCGGCGCCGCCGGCACCGGCAATGATCGCCCGCAATCCGCGCGCCCGCGCGGCTGCGGCGTATTCAAAGAGCAAATCCGGCGTGCGATGCGCAGACACCACGCGGGACTCGTGCGGCACCGCAAAATCCGAAAGAATCCGCGCCGCGACCTTCATCGTGCTCCAGTCCGAACTGGAGCCCATGACGATGCCGATCAGCGGATCGACGGGTTTTGCATTCATTCGGATCCCCAGGCGGAAAACCGCCCGGCAAATCGCTCGGCAGATTTGAGCGTATTGGCAAGCAGCATGGTGATGGTCATCGGCCCGACGCCACCGGGCACCGGCGTAATCAGCGCGGCGATTCGCCTCGCAGACTCGAAATCCACGTCGCCGCAGAGCTTGCCACCCTGTTCCGCCGGCAGACGATTGATCCCGACATCGATCACCACGCCACCAGGCTTGATCATGTCGCCAGTGATCATGCGGGGGCGCCCGATCGCGGCGACCAGAATGTCGGTCCGCCGCGTATGAAACGCCAGATCACGCGTTTGCGAATGGCACACGGTAACCGTCGCCCCGGCCTGCAACAGCAAACGCGCCATCGGCTTGCCGACGATGTTGCTGCGACCGACGACCACCGCCTCGGCACCCTTGATGGCGACGCTCTCCGATTCGAGCATCTTCATCACACCATACGGCGTGCACGGCACGAAGGCGGGCGTGCCCTGCGCCAGCAGGCCGACATTTTGCGCATGGAAGCCATCCACATCCTTGTCCGGCGAAACGGCATCAAGCACGGCTTCGGAGTTGAACTGCGGCGGCAGGGGCAATTGCACCAGAATGCCGTGCACTGAGGGATCGGCATTGAGCGCGGCAACCTGGGACAGCACTACCGCCGGCTCCACGGCAGCCGGATAGTCGAAGCGCAGCGAGCGTATTCCGGCCTTTTCGCATGCGGCAACCTTGTTGCGCACGTAGACCGCCGACGCGGGATTTTCACCCACGAGGATCACCGCCAGCCCAGGTCGAACACCCCGTTCCGCAAGCAGGCGGGCACGGTCCGCGAAATCGGCACGCAACTTCAGCGACAGCGCGTTGCCGTCGATCAGCCGCGCCCCAACGCCATTTTGACCGGTCATACCCTAAGTCCCGGAAAAAGGCTGGATTCTACCATTTGCCGGTTCGGCCCCCCAGGTGCCGGAGGCGACCTGTATTGCGGGATGCCGGTTCCGAAGGGAAAATTGTCGGCATATGCCGACAGATAGGGAAATTCTCTATTACTTTTGTCTTGAGCCGGGAGGCTTTATTATCTACAATCCAAGCATTGAACGCCTTGAAGGTGTTCGGCACCGGCTGACCTCCTCCTTGCTACGCAAGGGGTTCCAGCCGCCCTCGCGAAAGCTTGGGCGGCTTTTTTCTTGCTGCTCGGTCAGATCTCTTCCGGCACCATCTTGATCGCACCGCACGGGCATTCGGAAACGCAGATCCCGCAGCCCTTGCAGTAGTCGTAGTTGAACTCGAACCGCTTGCCCGGACCCAGTTTGATCACCGAGTTGTCCGGACATACGCCATAGCAGTTGTCGCACTCGAAGCAATTGCCGCACGACAGGCAGCGCCGCGCCTCGAACAGGGCGTTAGATTCGTCGAGCCCGCCCTGCACTTCGTCGAAGGTCGATTGCCTGCGGATGATGTCGAGCATCGGCCGCACGGTCTTCGGCGCGTCGGCGTAGTACCAGGTATTGAGCCGCTCGAAAGTCGCCAGCTCATGTTTCGGCGCCGGCACGTGGGTGGCGCCCTTTAGCCATGCATCGATGTTGCGCGCGGCCTTCTTGCCATGTCCGATTGCAACCGTGACGTTGCGATCGGCCGGCACCATGTCACCACCGGCGAATATGCCGGGGTGTCCGGTCATCATGTTGGCGCCGACCTTGACCACGCCGTCGCTGACCTCCAGCCCGGGCACGCCCTCGAGCAGACCCAGATCGACGTCCTGGCCCAACGCCAGCACGACGGAGTCGGCGTCCATGGTCTCGAACTCGCCGGTCGGTTGCGGGAAGCCTTTTTCGTCGAGCGCCATCTTTTCGATCGTGATCGAGCTTTCGCCGGCCTGCTTGATGGTCGACAGCCACTTGACCATGACACCTTCCTGGAGCGCCTCCTCGATCTCGAAATCGTGCGCCGGCGCCTTTTCGCGCGTGCGGCGATAAACGATTATCGGATCGGCGCCCATGCGCTTGGCGGTACGGGCGACGTCGATCGCGGTATTGCCGCCGCCGTAGACCACCACCCGGCGGCCGAGCATCGGCTTGTCTTCGCCTTCCATGCTGCGCAGTACCGAAATTGCATCGACGATCTTGGCAGTATCGCCGGCCGGAATGAACGCCCGCTTGCCGATGTGCGCACCGACGGCGAGAAAAGCGGCATCGAAGTTGCCCGCTTTCATGCTGTCGAGAATGTTCTCGACCTTGGAGTTCAGCTTGACCTCAACGCCGAGATCGACGACTCGCTGCATTTCCGCGTCCAGCACCTCGCGCGGCAGGCGGTACTTCGGGATGCCGAAGCGCATCATGCCGCCCATGAACGGGCCGGCGTCATGGACGGTGACGCGGTGACCCATTCGACGCAAATGATAGGCCGCCGACATGCCGGAGGGGCCGGCGCCGACAACCAGTATGTGCTTGCCCGTCTCGGCGGCGGGCGGCGCAAGCTTCCAACCCAGTTTGATCGCTTCATCGCCGAGGAAGCGCTCGACGGAATTGATGCCGACCGCGGAATCGAGCTTGGCGCGATTGCAGACGTCTTCGCAACTGTGGTAGCACACCCGACCCATCGTCGCGGGGAACGGGTTGTCCTTCGTCAGGTGACGCCACGCGCTCTCGTAATCGCCCGATTCGGCGTGAAACAGCCAGCCCTGGATGTCTTCGCCGGCCGGGCACTGGTTGTTGCAGGGCGGCAGCCGGTCCAGGTACACCGGCCGCGCCGTCCGCCATGAGCCGGTGCGGTTGGCGAGCGAGGAGCCGACGTCGAGTGTGATTGCAAACGGCTTGTCCATTATTGGGCTCCCTCCTCGAGAAGATTGAACTTGCGGATGTTGCGATCCGCCGTGGCCTGGATCTTGGCGATCACCTCATAGCTCGGTTGCTTGCCGAAGAGGTGCGCGAAGCGCCGCTGCGACTTGAGGTAATCCTCGACCGGCAACCTTTTGCGAATCTTCGACACGCTCACGACCTCGCCGTGCTCCGCCTCGAACACCGGGAACATGCCGGTGTCTTTGGCCAGACGGGCGATCTTGATCGTCTCGTTGGAGGCCGTGCCCCAGCCCAGGGGACAAGGAACGAAGATGTGGATATAACGCGCCCCACGGAACTCCATCGCGCGCTTGACCTTGTACTCCAGATCGCGCAACTCGGAGACGATCGCGGTGGCAACGTAGGGTATGTTGTGCGCCATCGCGATCAGCGGCAGACTCTTGCCCTGCCCGAACACGTTGCCCGGCTCCGGGCCGACCGGCATCGTGGTCGCCGTTCGAGCTGCCGCTGGCGTGGCCGATGAGCGCTGCACGCCGGTATTCATGTAGGCCTCGTTGTCGTAACAGATGTAGAGCACGTCATCGTTACGCTCGAACATGCCGGACAGACAGCCAAAGCCGATGTCTGTGGTGCCGCCGTCGCCGCCCTGGGCGACCACCCTCACGTCGTTGCGGCCCTTTACCTTGAGTGCCGCGGCAATTCCGGTCGCCACCGCGGCGGTATTGCCGAACAGCGAATGAATCCACGGAATCTGCCACGAGGTCTCGGGATAGGGCGTGGAAAACACCTCAAGGCAACCGGTCGCGTTAACGGCAACCAACTGGTTGTTGGAGACGTTCATCGCCGCGTCGATCGCGTAGCGCGCGCCGAGCGCCTCGCCGCAGCCCTGGCAGGCACGATGGCCGGAATTGAGCGAGTTGGTTCGCTGCATGTTGGCCTGCACGCTGCGCTTGTCCTGGTCGAGCAGGCGGTTGCCGACTGTGAAGGTGCCGGTCTGGTAGAACTTTACGGACTGTTCCATCTTGGTGTCGCTCCTCAAAGACTCGCCGCGACCACGCCGATATCGCGCAGTATGGCTTCGGCAATCGGACCCGAACGGCGCTTCTGCCGGTCGCGCTCGAGCTGCTTGTTGACGATCTTCCAGTCCAGATCGAGGAAGGTCAGTGGCTCCAGCTTGTCGGCCATCGCCTCGAGCAGCATCTTGCGCAGCGAACCCATGGTCACCGCGCGTCCGCCCAGGCCGGCGACCACCGTGAGCACTGGTTGCGGGCGATTGCGCAGAGCCATCCGCACATCGCGCGAGACGATGCCGCCGATGCCCACCGCGAAGCACTTCTCCACCACCACCACGCGCTGCGTCTTCTCCAGCGCGTCGCGGATGTCCGGTATCGGGAACGGGCGGAACGAGTTGATCCCGAGCACGCCGATCTTGTGGCCTTCGGCGCGCAACTGGTCGACCGTATCCTTGATCGTGCCCAGCAGCGAACCGAGCGCCACCACCACGGTTTCGGCGTCCTCGATGCGATAGGTGCGCACCAGACCGCCGGAATCGCGGCCGAATATCTGCTTGAACTCGGCGGCGATCTGCGGGATCAGTTCGAGCGCCTGCATCTGTTTGGCATGGGCGAGGTAGCGCACCTCGGTGAATGCCTCCGGCCCCACCATGGCACCGATCGACACCGGGTCGCTCGGATCGAGCACCTGGCGCGGTTCATACGGCGGCAGGAAGGCATCGACCTGCGCCTGGGTCGGAATATCCACCCGTTCGTAAGCGTGGGTGAGGATGAAGCCGTCCATGCACACCATCACTGGCAGCGACAGTTCTTCACCCAGCTTGAAGGCCTGAATGTGCAGGTCGAGCGCTTCCTGATTGGTTTCGGCGAACAACTGGATCCAGCCGGCATCCCGCATCGACATGCTGTCGGAATGATCGTTCCAGATGTTGATCGGCGCACCGATGGCCCGGTTGGCAACCGTCATGACGATCGGCAGCCCCAAACCGGAGGCGTTGTACACCGCCTCGGCCATGAACAGCAGTCCTTGCGAGGCAGTGGCGGTATAAGAGCGTGCGCCGGCCGCCGAGGACCCGATCGCCACGCTCATCGCGGCGAATTCCGATTCGACGTTGATGAACTCGCAGTTGCTCACTTCACCCGCTTTCACCAGCTCGCCCAGCCCTTCGACGATATGCGTCTGCGGGCTGATCGGGTAGGCACAGATCACTTCCGGGCGGCACAGAGCCACCGCCTCGGCGACGGCACGGGAGCCTTCAGTTTGCTTTAGCATGGCGCGCAGCCTCCTCTTTCTCTTCGACCACGAACTGATACGCCGCGTCTGCGGCCGCGATATTGCCCTGGGCCACCTTTCCACCGAACTTCTGGTTGATGGCAGCGTGCACTGCATCGAGACTGACCAGACCGCCGAGCGCCGCAAAGGCGCCGAGCAGCGGCACGTTGGGCACCGGTCGGCCGACGTGCTTCATGGCAATCTCGGTCGCCGGGACGATCAGCAGGCGATCGTGGTGGAAATCCTTCACGAAATCGCCCAGGCCCATCTCGGCGAAACTGCGGTTGGTGTTGATCAGGATGTATCCCTCCTTGCTCAGGCCGGCGAACACGTCGACCTGATGCAGTAGCGTCGGATCCTGGATGATCAGCGCGTCGGGATGCATGATCGGTTCGCGTAGCCGAATTTCCTTGTCGTCCATGCGACAAAAAGCCACGACCGGCGCACCGGTACGCTCGGAACCGAAACTGGGAAACGCCTGCGCATGCTTGCCGCCGAGAAAGGCGGCGATCGAGAGCATCTCGGCACCAGTCACTACACCCTGGCCGCCTCTCCCGTGTATCCGAACCTGAAACATGAATCCTCCCCTCGCTGTGGATCGCCGCAGCCTTGCTTGACGCAACGCGCTCGGCGCGAAACCGGATTTGTTGGGCGAATCGATGACCCGCTTCGGACGCGAGTTCTTGTTTGAGGGGTGGATGTTATTCCAAGCGCGCCGAATTGAACACTCCGGGCACGCTCCCCGGGAAAAAAATCTGCCTGCCCCGCGAGCCAGTATCCATGCGGCTCTTCAGCCGTGCATGCCGAAGATCAAGCATCCATGCGGCTCTCCGGGCCTCGATCAGGGTTTCCCTCAAGGGGGAAAGCCCCAACAGACTTGCAGGCGGTCGCGTCGTATCGTCACAGGCAAGCGAAGTTGCGCCTGCAGGCCGGCCGCAAGGGCCGGCGCCTCTGGGGAGGAGCCAGCATGTTCGAGCAACCGTTTTTCCGTCCGGTCGGCCGCAGGCTGCGCCGCCCGAACGGTTTGGTCCATCGCGATCCGAGGCGTTAGCGCGTCATGCCCGTCCGTCCCGCCAAAGTCTATTTCTTCGGCACCTGCCTGATCGACTTGTGTTACCCGCAAGCCGGCATGGCCGGCATCGAACTGCTGCAGCGCGAGGGCATCGAGGTCGTCTATCCGCAGCGCCAAACCTGCTGCGGCCAGCCGGCCTACAACGCGGGTTTTCCCGAGCAGGCGCGACAAGTCGCCAGACAGCAGCTTGCGGCATTCGCCGAGGATTACCCTGTCATTGTGCCGTCCGGCTCGTGCGGCGGCATGCTCAAACACCACTATCCGAAACTGTTCGCCGACGATCCGCAGGCCGCCGACGCGCAGCACTTGTCCGCACGCGTCTTCGAGTTGACCGAATTTCTGGTCACCGTGCTGCAGGTCCGGCTGGAAGACCGCGGCGATCCGCTCAAGGTCGCCTGGCATTCCTCATGCAGCGCGCTGCGCGAGATGGGGGTGATCGAGTATTCCAAATCGCTGGTCCGCCAGTTGAAGAACGTCGAGCTGATCGAACTGCAGCGGGAGCGCGAATGCTGCGGCTTCGGTGGTTCGTTTTCCGTCAAGCAGGCCGACCTGTCCTCGGCGATGGTGGCCGACAAGGTGGCGGATGTGGAGCAAACCGGCGCCGCCCTGCTGCTCTCGGGCGATTGCGGCTGCCTGATGCATATCGGCGGCGCGCTGCAAAAACGCGGAAGCCCCATCCCGGTCAAACACGTCGCGCAATTCATCCTGGAGCGCACCGGTGGCTGATCCCGTGGTCGTCGACTTTCCCCGCAACTTCGCCAAGGCGCTAAAAGACGGGCAGTTGCGGCGCAATCTTCGTGCGGCGATGGATACGCTGGGGATGCGGCGCCGCACGCTCTTTTCCGATCCGGCTGCCTTCGAGCAACTGCGCAGCCGCGGCGACGCCATCCGCCAGCGCGCCTTGCGCAAGCTGCCGGATTTGCTCGAACAGCTGGAACGCAAGTGCACCAAAAACGGCATTCAGGTGCATTGGGCCGAGACCCCGGCGCAAGCCAACGGGATTTGCCTCGAGATCATCGGGCGCCACAACGCCACCCGCGTGATCAAGGGCAAGTCGATGGTGTCCGAGGAAATGCACCTCAACCATTTTCTCGAGGAACGCGGCATCGAGGCGCTGGAAACCGATCTTGGCGAATACATCATCCAGCTCGATCACGAAACGCCGTCGCACATCATCGTTCCCGCCATCCACAAGAACCGCGACCAGATCGCGCGGCTGTTCCACGAGAAGATCCCCGACACCCCGTACACCGAAGTGGTCGAGGAACTCAATGCCATCGCGCGCAAGATACTGCGGCAGAAGTTCTTTGCCGGCCAAGTCGGCGTCAGCGGCGTGAATTTCGCAGTGGCCGAAACCGGCACGCTGTGTTTGGTGGAAAACGAAGGCAACGGCCGCATGTGCACCACGGCACCGCCGGTGCATATCGCCGTCATGGGCATCGAGAAAGTGCTGGAACGGCTGGAGGACGTGCCGCCGCTGTTGCGCCTGCTCACCGGCTCGGCGACCGGACAGTTGATCACCACCTATTTCAACATGATCACCTCGCCGCGCAAGCCCGGCGAGAAGGACGGCCCGAAGGAAGTCCATCTGGTCCTGCTGGACAACGGCCGCTCGAAGATTTGGGCCGACCCCGACCTGCGGCCGACCCTCAAGTGCATCCGCTGCGGCACCTGCCTGAATCACTGCCCGGTCTACACGCGGCTCGGCGGGCATGCCTACGGCTATGTCTATCCCGGCCCGATCGGTTCGATTCTGACGCCGCAGATCGAAGGCCTGGACCATGCCGGCGCCATGGCGACCGCCTCCACCTTCTGCGGCGCCTGCGAAGAAGTGTGTCCGGTCAAGATTCCGATCACCGACATCCTGCGCCGCCTGCGCAGCGAGTCCTACGACAAGGGCGATTCCCCGCATGCCGTGAAGGGCCATGGCTACAAGGCCAACCTGCTGGAAAGCCTGACCTGGAAGGGCTGGGAAATGAGCAACGTGGCGCCGTGGATGAACGCGCTCAACGCCAGGCTGTTGGGCCTGGTCGGCCCGCAACTGCCTCGGCTCAGTTCGCTGGAAATCGTCAAGAACTGGACGCAGTCGCGTGACTTGCCGTCCTTCGCCACCAAGAGTCTCCATGTGCTGGCAAAGGAGAAGGGCATCCGCGATGAGTAGCGCGCGCGACAACATTCTTGCCAGGCTGCGGGCGAGCGCACCGCAGGGCGCCGTCGAGATGGCCGACCCTGCCGGGCCGCCGGTGGCCGAGCTGAGCCGCGACGAGCGGGTGGCAAAGCTCAAGCGGCTGATGGAGGCGATGCACGCCGAGGTGGTGGTCAGCGACCCGGGCAACTGGACAACCGCGCTCAAGCGAATCCTGCGCAAGCGCGCACTCAATGGCCTGCTCTACGCGCCCGGAACCGCGCTCGGCGATGCGCTGGAGGCGGCCTGGGAGAGCGACCTGCCGCCGCTGGTCGGTTATGTGGAGGATGTCGAGCAGTACAAGGAGCGCCTGTTCGCGATCGACGCCGGCATCACCTTGACCAAGGGGGGCCTGGCCGACGTGGGCGCCCTGGTCCTCTGGCCCGACGCCAACGAACCCCGACTGATGTCGCTGGTGCCGGCAATTCATATCGCGGTGCTCGAGGCGCGCAACATCCATGATTCGCTGGCCGAGGCTATGCGCCGCGAAGGCTGGGCGCAGAACATGCCGACCAACGCCCTGCTGATTTCCGGCCCGTCCAAGACCGCCGATATCGAACTCGTTTTGACCTTCGGCGTGCACGGGCCGAAGGAATTGATCGTGCTGATCGTGGACGACTCCGCCGTCCCGCCAGCCCCGTAGTCCCACCCTCGACCCCAACAATTGACTGCAAGAAACAGAACGGCGCGAACGGTCACACAAGCAGTCCGCGCGCCACGCCGGCCACCGTGGCCGCCACAAGAAGAAGGAGGAGTAGCCGCAAATGCTGCCGACGGCCCATGACGATCTTCGCCGCGACCTGCAAGCGTTCATACCGGAAACGCGACTGATCAGCGACCCGCTGCGCACGCTCGCCTACGGCACCGACGCCAGCCTGTATCGGCTGATTCCCAAGCTGGTGGTGCGGGTGGACAGTGAGGACGAGATGCGGCGCATTTTGCGCCTCGCCCACACCCACGCCACGCCGGTGACGTTTCGCGCCGCGGGCACCAGCCTTTCCGGGCAGGCGGTGACCGATTCGGTTTTGCTGCAGATGGGCGATGGCTGGCGCAACTGGCGCATCGGTGACGGCGCCGCGACGATCAGCCTGCAGCCGGGCATCGTCGGCGGCCACGCCAACCGCTATCTCGCCCCCTACCAGCGCAAGATCGGGCCGGACCCGGCGTCGATCAACACCTGCCATGTCGGCGGAATTGCCGCCAATAACGCCAGTGGCATGTGTTGCGGTACCGCCCAGAACAGCTACAAGACGCTGCAGAGCATGCGCGTAATGCTGGCCGACGGCACCCTGCTCGATACCGGCGAGGCCGCCAGCCGCGAAGCGTTCGGCGCCAGCCACGGCGCCCTGCTGGGGCAGATCGCCGAACTGGGACGCCGCACGCGGGCCGACGCGGTGCTTGCCGAACGCATCCGCAACAAGTTCAAGATCAAGAACACCTGCGGTTACAGCCTCAACGCGCTGGTCGATTTCGAGGACCCGTTCGAGATTCTCCAGCACCTGATGATCGGCTCCGAAGGCACTTTGGGCTTCATCGCCGAGATCACCTACCGGACGGTCGAGGAACACACGCACAAGGCCACCGCGCTGATGATCTTCCCCGACATCAAGACCGCCTGCGAGGCCGTGGCGGCTCTGAAGAGCCAACCGGTGGCGGCAGTGGAACTGATGGATCGTGCGTCGCTGCGTTCGGTGGAAATGAAGCCCGGCATGCCCGATTACTTCAAGACGTTGCCGGAAGCCGCCGCCGCCCTGCTGGTGGAAACCCGCGCGATGGATTCGGCCGCACTTGCCGCCCAAGTCGGCGCGATCTCCGGCGCGATCGCCGCCATGCCGATGCTGTTTCCGTTTCAGTTCACCGACCGGCCGGAGGAATTCACCCGGCTGTGGGCAATCCGCCAGGGCCTGTTCCCATCGGTCGGTTCTGCGCGGGCGACCGGCACCACCGTCATCATCGAGGATGTCGCGGTCCCGGTGCCCAAACTCGCGGCGATGACGCTGGACCTGCAGCGCCTGTTCGACAAGCACGGTTATGCCGGTTCGATCGTCTTCGGTCATGCGCTGGAAGGCAACCTGCACTTTGTCATCACACCCGATTTTTCCAAGCCGGACGAGACCGAGCGCTACAAGCGCTTCATGGACGACGTGTGCGAGATGATCGTGCAGCAGTACGACGGCTCGCTCAAGGCCGAGCACGGCACTGGACGCAACATCGCGCCGTTCGTCGAACTCGAATGGGGCAAACAGGCCTATCAACTGATGCGGGAGATCAAGGCGCTGTTCGATCCGCACGGCCTGCTCAATCCCGGCGTCATCCTCAACGACGATCCGGAAGCGCACCTCAAGAACATCAAACCGATGGCCGCGGTCGATCCGCTGGTCGACAAGTGCATCGAGTGCGGCTTCTGCGAGCCCAATTGTCCTTCACGCGCGCTCACCCTGTCGCCGCGCCAGCGCATCGTCGGCTTGCGCGAAATGGCGCGCCTGCGGTCTGGCGGCGACGATGGCGCCCGGTTGCAGGCGATCGAGGCATCCTATCGCTACCAGGGCATCGAAACCTGCGCCGCCGACAGCTTGTGTTCGCTGACCTGTCCGGTCGGCATCAACACCGGCACCATGATGCTCAAACTGCGCGGCCAGACGCGCGGCAACACCGCGCAATGGGTGGGTGGCATGGTGGCCCGGCATTTCGGCGGCGTGACGGCCGCCACCCGCCTGAGCCTGACCGCCGCCCGTTTGAGCCAGGGTTTGCTCGGCAATGCGCTGCAGGGCAGCGTCAGCCGCGGCATTCGCTCGATCTCCGGCGAGCGCCTGCCATTGTGGAATCCTTGCCTGCCGGGTGCGTCGGCAATGCCGGCACCGGAGAGGAACGGGCCGCCCGATCGGCCGCGCGTCGTCTATTTTCCCAGTTGCGCCAGCCGCACGATGGGGCCGGCCCGCGGCGATCCCGAAGCGGATTCGCTGCCGGTAAAGACCGCCGGGTTGTTGCGCAAGGCCGGCTTCGAGGTGGTGCTGCCCGATGCGGCCGCCGCGCTATGCTGCGGCCAACCCTTCGACAGCAAGGGTCTGCCGGAACAAGCCGACGCCAAGCGGCGGGAAGTCCTACAGGCCCTGCTCGCGGCCAGCCGCAACGGACAGGATCCGATCGTGTTCGACACCACGCCATGCGCGTTTCGGGTCAAGAAGGCCGAGGAACAGGCCTCGCTCAAGCTCTACGACATCACCGAGTTTCTCCATGACGTCGTGCTGGCGCGACTGACTATCCGCAAGCAGGCGGAAACGGTTGCGGTTCATCCCACCTGCAGCAGCATCAACATGGGCCTGCAGGCCAAGCTCAAGGCCATTGCCGAGGCCTGCGTCGATAAGGTCATCGTTCCCGACCGGGTTTCATGTTGCGGCTGGGCCGGCGACAAGGGTTTCACTCATCCTGAATTGAACGCCAGCGCGCTGCGCGATCTCAAGGCAGCCCTGCCGGACGATTGCCGGTCCGGCTATTCGACCAGCCGAACCTGCGAAATCGGCCTGTCGCTGCACAGCGGGCGGTACTACCGTTCCATCGTCTATTTGCTCGATCGCTGCTCGGTGGCAAGGAGCGAATGATGTCCGACACGACCGCGTCCGTTTTGACTCCGCCAGCGCAAGTGCTCGACGGCCCCTCCCCGGCCGAGCCGGCTCGCCGGGTTCGGGCGCGGAACGCACGCAACTGAGTACCGGAACCCACCAACAAATCACCACTACTCAAGGGAGTTTCACTATGCAGTCCTGGACCCAAGTCTATGCGCCGCTCGCCGACAGTTTGTGGCTGTCTGCGCTGGTCGCCGCCATCCCTATCGTCTTCTTCTTTGTCGCCCTGGCGGTCTGGCGAATGAAGGGCTATATCGCCGCATTGATCACCGTGGCGCTTGCCATCGCGGTTGCGGTCATCGTGTACCAGATGCCGGTTTCGATGGCGCTGGCGGCCACCGGCTACGGCTTCCTTTATGGGCTGTGGCCGATTTCGTGGATCATCGTGGCCGCCGTGTTCCTGTACAAGCTTACGGTCAAGACCGGTCAGTTCGACGTGATCCGCTCGTCGGTGCTCACCATTACCGGCGACCAGCGCTTGCAGATGGTGCTGGTCGGATTCTGCTTCGGCGCCTTTCTCGAAGGCGCGGCTGGGTTCGGCGCACCCGTAGCGATTACCGCCGCGCTGCTGGTCGGGCTGGGTTTCAATCCGCTTTATGCCGCTGGCCTGTGCCTGATCGCCAACACTGCGCCGGTGGCGTTCGGCGCGCTGGGCATTCCGATCACGGTTGCCGGAAAGGTTACCGGCACCGATCCATTCCTGATCGGCCAGATGGCCGGACGGCAACTGCCGCTGCTGTCGCTCTTCGTACCGTTCTGGCTGGTGTTCATCATGGACGGCTGGCGCGGTGTCAAGGAAACCTGGCCGGCGATCTTCGTCGCTGGGTTCGCTTTCGCGGTGACCCAGTATTTCACGTCCAACCACTGGGCGTACGAACTGCCGGACATCACGTCCGCGCTGGTGAGCCTGGTCGTGCTGTCGCTGTTCCTGCGCTACGTATGGCAGCCGAAACACGCCTTTTCGTTTCAGGGTGCCGGCACGGGAACGACCCCCTCGGCCTCCCTGCCACGGTCGCAATTCACGATGGGCCAGATACTGAAGGCCTGGTCGCCGTTCATCGTGCTCACCGTCATGGTGACGATCTGGACGCTGCCGGCCTTCAAGGGCCTGTTCGCCAAGGGCGCACCGCTGGAGGCGTGGATATTCAGTTTCCATATCCCCGGTCTGGACAAGCTGGTGATGAAGTCCGTTCCGATCGTCAAGGCGCTGACACCCTATGATGCGGTCTACAAGTTCGATGTGCTGTCGGCAACCGGCACCTCGATCCTGCTGGCGGCGATCATCAGCGCCGTAATACTGGGCGTTAACATCAAGACCTTCTTTTCCACGTTGTGGGAAACGCTGGTCGAACTGAGCACACCGATTTTCACCATTGGACTGGTGCTCGGCTTTGCATTCATTGCCAACTACTCGGGGGTTTCCTCGACGCTCGGGCTGGCATTTGCGGCGACGGGCGCACTGTTCCCGTTCTTCTCGCCGTTCCTCGGCTGGCTCGGCGTGTTCCTGACCGGTTCGGATACGTCCAGCAACGCGCTGTTCGCCAATCTGCAGCAGGTCACCGCGCAGCAGATCGGGGTCGATCCGATATTGACGATCGCCGCCAACACCACCGGCGGGGTTACCGGGAAGATGATCTCGCCGCAGTCGATCGCTGTGGCCTGCGCCGCCGCCGGGCTGGTCGGCAAGGAATCGGATCTGTTCCGCTTTACCCTCAAGCACAGTCTGTTCTTTGCAGTGATCATCGGCATCATCACCTACGTGCAGGCTTACTACCTGCAGTGGATGATTCCGGTAGCGGTACAGGCAGCCCACTAGAACCGCGCGACCAAACGGTCCAGATGGCAGAAGGCCGGGCGACGCCCGGCCTCCTTTCATTTCGCGTAGCCCGGCGGCGGAGGTGGCGGGTAATACGTCGGCCGCGGCCGCTCGGGGGTGTAGCTGCCGCTTACCGGCACGCGGTGGCCGCGCGCGTACATGCACTGGATGTAGCCGTTGTCGTAACGCCGTTGCGCGCCATAGCCCGACGCGTTGGCGGCCTCGGCTCCCGCCGCGCTGCCGAACAACAAGCCCGCCCCAGCGCCCACGCCGGCGCCGCGTCCGCCGTTGATCGCTGCACCCGCGGCAGCACCGATCAGCGCACCCACGGCCGCACTCTTGACGCCGCTATCGACCGCGGCCTGACCGGGCGTCACGCCGGACACCTGTTCCTGTGCATACTGGCGGCACAGGGATTCGTCGGCGCGAAAATCCTCGAAGCTGCGACCGGTCCCGGGCAGAACCAGCATGCTCGGGCCAGTCGGGATGGTGGTACAGCCGGCGAGCAGCAGCGCACCGAACAGAGCGGAAAGTGAACGCATGATGGGCGCTTTCATGGTCATTGGGGTGGCGTCGGGACAACCTTTTGCCAGCCGCCCGGGCATTCCTTGACGTAGGGGTAATAGCCCTCGGGTCGCTTGCAGTGGTACCAGTAATTCGCATCCTCGTCCGGCGCGGCAGGCGCCGCATCGCGTTCGATATAGACCGGCGGTGCGGAATGCACCACGACCGGCGGGTTGTACCAGTAGGGCGGCGGGTAATAAAACCCCCACGGCGCGCCGATGAACACGCCCCAGTGTCCGCCGCCGTGGCCGTGCCCATGGCCGCCACGAGCGAATGCTGCGCCGGGGGCGAGGCCCGCGAGCACCAGACACAGGGCAGCAGCGATCGATTTCGATTTCATGACTCTCTCCGTACCAAAGTAAGCCACACTCGGCGCTGAACCTTCTATGCACACATGCGCCGGACACACCTTGGCATCATCTTGATTCAGCACTCGGCGTTACTCGGTACTATAGTCCTCGCGCCGATCGGGCAAATGGTCGGCAATCTTTGCTTACACTTTGCCGGCCACGCGCCGTCCTCCATGAACTACCTCGCGCACGCGTTTCTCGCCGGCCCGCAGCCGGCCAGCCGGCTCGGCGGATTGCTCGGCGATTTCGTCAAGGGACCGATCGAGTCGATTGCCCGGCACTACCCGCACGCAGTCGTCAGCGGCATCGCGCTGCACCGGCGCATCGACAGCTACGCCGACCGGCATCCGGCGTTCCGCCGCAGCCGACAACGGGTCAGCGTGCTGCGCCGGCGTTTTTCGGGCGTGATGGTGGACCTGTTCTATGACCACTTCCTCGCTCGCCACTGGTCCGTCTACTGCGCCCAGCCGCTGGAAGCGTTCACCGCGGAGTTCTATGCGCTGCTGACGGGCAACCAGACGCTGCTCCCGCCAAGGCTGGCGCAAGCCCTGCCGGGGATGCGCCGCGACGACTGGCTAGCATCCTATCGCAGCATCGACGCCATCGGCACCGCGCTCGACCGGATGTCGCGATACCGGCTTAGGCGCGCCAATCCGCTGGCCGGCGCCGCGGAAGAGTTGCAGACCGGTTACACAGGCTACGAAGCGGATTTCCGGATTTTCTTCGCCGATACCGTGGCGTTTTGCGAGGCGCGCCGCGCGCGGCGCGAATCGACCCTGCCTCTGCGACAATTTGCTATGACTTAGGTCAAGATCGCGTCACGAAGCGGGGCGCAAACTGGCCGCGGCAGCGGTTACAGTCTGTTTAGTTCCCATGTGGCATTCAAATCGTCGCGCAGCGGGTGGCGCGGGCGGGGAGCCTGTCGCGCAGCAGGGGATGCAGGCGTGGCTGCGCGACGGCCGGACCCAGAACTCGCCGGTCAGTCCCGCGCGAGCCGCGCAACGGCGAGCCAGCGGCTGACCTTCACACCGGTCACCGGAACGACCAGATCGAATTCAGGGAGAAGAGCACGCATGTCGCACCCAGACAAGAAGAACATCTCGGCACTCGTACTCGGCGCCATCGGCGTCGTCTATGGCGACATCGGCACCAGTCCGCTCTATGCGATGAAAGAGACTTTTGCCGGCCATCACCCGCTGGCGGTCGTGGAGGGCAATATCCTCGGCGTGCTTTCGGTGATGTTCTGGACCATCATGGTGCTGGTATCGGTGAAGTACGTTGCGGTGATCATGCGCGCCGACAATCGCGGCGAAGGCGGATCGCTGGCACTCCTCGCCCTGGTATCGGAACTGACGCGCAGCAACAAGCGCCTGCGCTGGGTCATTACGCTGCTAGGCGTATTTGCGGCCGCGCTGTTTTACGGCGACAGCATGATCACGCCGGCGATCTCCGTCCTCTCTGCGGTCGAGGGGCTGAACGTCGTCGCCCCCGAACTCGGCAAATTCGTCATGCCGATCTCTGCCGTGGTGTTGACCGGGCTGTTCTTCATCCAGAAACACGGAACCGGGGTAGTCGGGATGGCCTTCGGACCGATCATGGTCGCCTGGTTCGGCATACTTGCCGTGCTGGGCGTCCAGTCGATCGTCCACACGCCGCATGTGCTTGCGGCGCTCAATCCGGCATACGCATTCCATTTCATCACGGCCGATTTCCAGAGAGCCTTTTTCGCGCTCGGTTCGGTGGTGCTGGCGGTCACCGGCGGCGAGGCGCTCTACACCGACATGGGTCACTTCGGCAGGTTCCCGATCCGCCTTACCTGGTTCGGTTTCGTGCTTCCTGCCCTGGTGCTCAACTATTTCGGCCAGGGCGCGCTGCTGCTGCAGGAGCCGAAGGCGATCGAGAACCCGTTCTTCCTGCTGGCGCCCGAGTGGGGACAGATGCCGATGGTGATTCTCGCCACCGCCGCGACGGTGATCGCCTCCCAGGCCGTGATATCCGGCGCTTTCTCGGTGGCACGCCAGTCGGTGCAAATGGGCTTTCTGCCGCGCATGGAGATCAAGCAGACCTCGGATCGCGAGCAGGGCCAGATTTACGTGCCATTCACCAACTGGACCCTCTATCTGGCAGTAATGGGGCTGGTGATCGGATTCGGCAGTTCGAGCAACCTGGCGGCGGCATACGGCATCGCGGTGACCGGCACCATGACCATCGACACCGTGCTGATCGCGTTCGTCATTGTGCTGAAATGGCGCTGGGCGCTACCGCTGGCCGTATTGACAGTCGGCGGTTTCCTGATCGTCGATCTCGCCTATTTCCTCGCAAACGCAATCAAGATTCCGCAGGGTGGCTGGTTCCCGGTGGTGATGGGGATTCTGTCATTCACCGTGCTGACCACCTGGCGGCGCGGACGCCGGTTGCTGACGACCGAGATGGCGCGGCAGAAAGTGCCGCTGGAAGCGCTGATCGAAGGCTGCGAGGACGTCCCCAACCGGGCCTTCGGCACCGCAGTATTCATGACCAGCGTCGGCGAAGGCGCCCCCTCTTCGATGCTGCACAACCTCAAGCACAACCAGGTGATGCACGAGCGCAACATCCTGCTCACCGTGATCACCGAAGACCGACCTTACGTGCCGGCCGCCGAACGCGTCACGGTGGTCGATCTGGGGAAGAAATTCTTCCGGGTCACCGTCAAGTACGGTTTTATGCAGGAGCCGAACGTCCCGGCGGCGCTGGAAATGTGCGCCCCTTGTGGCCTGACCTTCGACATGATGAGCACGTCGTTTTTCGTCTCGCGCGAGACGGTTATCCCGAGCCTCAAGCCGGGAATGGCCCTGTGGCGCGAACGGCTGTTCTGCGCGATGTCGCGCAACGCCATGAGCGCGACCGACTTCTTCAAGATTCCGACCAACCGCGTGGTCGAGATGGGCACCCAGGTCGAGATCTGACGATCTCGCTTCAGTCCTTGTCGACCGCCAGCACCCGCTGCACCAGTTCGGCCAGCGTGCGCGCCTCCATTTTCTCCATCACGCGCGCGCGGTGGACTTCCACCGTCTTGATGCTGATCGACAGAATGTCGGCGATCTGCTTGTTGAGTTTGCCGGCGATGATGAGGTCGAGCACTTCGCGTTCGCGCTGGGTCAGCAGGCCGATCATCCGCCTCAGTTCGGCGGTGTGCAGGCGCTTTTCCCGCTGTTCGCGGTCGAGCGCCAGGCAGGTTTCGATCAGCCGCAGCATGTCTTTGTCGTTGAACGGCTTCTCGATGAAGTCGACCGCACCCTTCTTCAGCGCGGCGACCGCCATCGGCACATCGCCGTGGCCGGTGATGAAGATCACCGGCAGCGTCGACTGCATGTCTGTCAGACGCTCGTAGAGTTCCAGCCCGCTCATGCCAGGCATGCGCACGTCGAGTATCAGACACCCGCTCATCCTCGGCGACCAGGCCGCCAGAAACGCCTCGGCCGATTCGTAGGCGGCAACCCGAAATCCCTGCGATTCGACCAGCCATACCAGCGAATCGCGCAGCGCTTCGTCATCATCGACCAGGTGAACGCATTGCTGGTCGTGTGCCGGTTTGACAGGTGTGGCCACCATGCTCATTCCTCCGCGTAGACCGGCAGTGTCAGGCGGAACACGCTGCCACCGCCGGGCCGGCTTTCCGCCCACAGGCGGCCGTCATGAAACTCGACAATCGAGCGGCAAATGTTGAGGCCCATTCCCATACCCTGGCTCTTGGTCGTGTAGAACGGGGCGAACAGTTTGTCGTTGGCATCCTGGGGCAGACCGTGGCCGTGGTCGCTCACCGCCAGCTCGACCTGGCGCGTGTCGGCCAGATGCGCCGTGACGCGCAATTCGCGCCGCTCGGGCAGCGTCTCCTGCATCGCCTCGATACCGTTTTTGACCAGATTGAGCACCACCTGTTCGATCATGATGCGATCGACGTAGAGCGGCGGCAAGTCATCCGGCACATCGTTGCCGATGCGCACCGCCGCCTTGCGGGCATCGATCTCGGCGAAACCGATCGCGTCCTCGACGATCTCCGCCAGCCGCGCCGGTGCGCGGTTCGGTTCGCTCTTCTTCACGAATTCGCGCACACGGCGGATGATCTTGCCGGCGCGTTCGGCCTGATGACTCGACTTCTGCATCGCCGCAAGCACGTCGTCGACACGATAGGCGCCCGATTGCAGCCGATTGACGCAGCCCATGTTGTAGTTGGCAATCGCCGACAGCGGCTGGTTCAGCTCGTGGGCCAGGCTGGATGCCATCTCGCCCATGGTGATCAGGCGCGAGGTCTGCTGCAGCCGTTGCTGCTGCTGCAGATTGATCTCCTCGATCTGCCTGCGCTCGGTGATGTCGGTAGCGATCGCCATGCGCACCACGCGGCCATCGACCCAGCGCGTCGCCCGCTCGCGCAGGTGGTACCAGCGGCCGGACAGCGGATTTTGCACTTCGCCATCGTACAGATCGCGCGGCAGATCGTCGGCCGCGAGCAGGCGCGGATCGGTGGCGTATTGCGGCGGCTGCGGAGCCAGGCCGGGCGCCACTTGCTCGGCGCGGCGGCCGACCACCTCGAAGCCGTAGATCGCCTTGAAGGCGCGGTTGGCGAACAGCACCTCGTCGCTGCGCGCGTCGGCCACGAACACCGCGGCGTCGAGTCCGTCGAGCACCGCGATGAAGCGCTCCTGCGAAGCCTCGAGCGCCGCCCGGGCACGTCGCGGTTCGCTGATGTCGTTGATCGCCGCCATCCAACCCGACTGGCGCCCGCTGCTGTCGATCAGCGGCGAGACGTAGAAGCGCGCATGGAAGCGCTCGCCGTCCTTGCGCATGACGCGTATCTCGAAGCCGCCAGCGGGGATCTGACCCGACAGGGTCAGCGTCAGGTTGCGCTGGCACTGCTCGAGATCTTCCGGTGGCCAGTACGGAAACGGCGGCGCAATGCCGATCAGCTCGGCCTGGGAGAACCCGAGCATGCGGCAGAACGCCGGGTTGGCGTAGATGATGCGCCCTTCCATGTCGATGGCGCGCAGGCCGGCCACCAGCGATTCGTCCATCGCCTTGCGGAAGGCCGTCTCCGCGCGCAACGCCTCCTCGTTGGCGCGGCGTTGGGTCACGTCGTGGGCGACGGCATAGATCAGCCGCTCCTCGGGCACCGGATTGGCGCTCCATGACAGCCAGCGATAGCGGCCATCGATGGTGCGCAGGCGGTTGTCGAACGCGCATGGCGTGCCGCCGGCCAGCGCCTCCAGTTGTTCGACGGTATGCGCAAGATCCTCCGGGTGCACCAGATCGAGCAGGGGCGTGCCGCTGAGCGTATCCGGCGGATAGCCGAGTATGCGTTCGAACGCCGGGTTGATGCGGCGGAACGAACCGTCCAGCCCGACAATGCACAGGATGTCCAGCGACAGGTTGAACAGGCGGTCGCGTTCTTTTTCCACTTGTACGCGACGGCGCAGGTGAGTGCTCAGCGCCCACAGCGCGCCGACGATCACCAGCGACAGGCCGACGATCAGCGTGGCCGGCACGCTGCGCGACAGATCCGAAGCAGTGCGGTAGCCGACGGTGCGCAGCTTGACATCATGGCCGATCGGCTCGATCGGCGTCACGTATACCAGCGCATCGTCCACCGGACGGGTGGCGCTGCTGGCGGCAATCACGTTGTCTTCGCCGATCACCAGCGACAGTTGATACTTGTCGGTGAACCATGCCGGCACCAGATGGCGCAGCATCGCGTCCACCGAATACACGCCGACCGTGGCGCCCAGATGGCGGCGCCCGTCGAATACCGGCACATAGATTTCCACCTGCTTCTTGCCGCGGTCGTCGACATAAGGCTCGCCGTAGGTCGGCCGGCCCGCATCGCGGGCGTTGGCAAAGGCCAACGCCTGGTGGGCGTTCAGGGTTTGGCCGGCGAGCCAGTCGGTGGTGTCGAACGGTGCCGCCCAGTGGATCTTCTCGTCGGGATCGACCCAGGCGACGTTGGCCAGTTCAGGGTTGTTCGCAATGTGCTGGCTCGCCCGCACCTGGAACTCCTCGGCGTTGAGCCCGCGCTGGGCCAGCTCGCGGGCCAGTTGCAGCAGGAACTCCTGGTTGGCCTGCAGGTGCAGCCGCATGGTTTGTTCGGCCCACTGCACGTCGCGCGCCAGCGTGTTGCGTTCGAGATCGAGTTCGCGCTTCTGCAGCACCCACACCAGCGCGAGCATGACGAACGCGAACACGCCGACCGCCAGGTAAGGCGCGTTCCACAGCCACTCGCGCGCCAGCGGCGCGCGTGCCGGCGGCGGGCTGACTGCGGCGGGCGAGGCTGGCAGCAGATTCGATTGCATCGGGATCACGATAACCCGCGCCGGATCGGCGCGCAAAAGGCGGCCTGGCCTGCGCGACGGCAAGCGGCGCGCCACTCGACCTATCGGGCTTTATCCGCCTGACCGGGCGCGCTGGCCATTGGGGAACACCCGTATTCCCGGGCGACGATCGACTGCTATGCTCGGAGCGGAAAGCCTCCGGCGCGCGCCGATCGGGGCCAGCGGCATCACGGGAGAATCGGCCTTGTCACGTGCGTTCATGCTTGCGGTGTTGCTGCTGGCTCTGTGGTCGGGAGCGCTGCCGCTGGCCGCGCAGACCCCGCCGCGCGAACCGATCCGCATCGGCGTTTCCGGGCCGTTTACAGGCGGCTCGGCGCCGATGGGCTTGTCGATGCGCAGCGGCATCCGGCTGGCGGCCGAGGCGATCAACGCGCAGGGCGGCATCGGCGGGCGCCAGATCCTGCTGATCGAGCGCGACGACGAGGCGCGGCCGGAACGCGGCCTGGCGATCGCCAACAGCTTCGTGCGCAACGAGCGCGTTGTCGCGGTGGTCGGCGTGGTCAATACCGGAGTGGCGCTGGCCAGCCAGCGGGTGTTTCAGGACGCGCGCATTCCGGTGCTGACCGCGGTGGCCACCGGCAGCCTGGTCACCCAGCAGTTCAAGTCGCCGCAGCAGGCCGACAACTACGTTTTTCGCGCGGCGGCCAACGACACCATCCAGGCGGAGATGATCGTCGAGGAAGCGGTGACGCGGCTGCACGCCAGGCGGGTCGCGATACTCGCCGACTCGACCAACTACGGCCAGCTGGGGCGCGAAGATTTGCAGCGCGCCCTGGAACGCAAAGGGGTACGCGCGACCGTGGTCGAGCGCTTCAATGTCGGCGACGTCGACCTGTCGGGCCAAGTCGGGCGGGCGCGCAGTGCCGGAGTCGAAGCGGTGCTCACCTACGGCATCGGACCGGAACTGGCGCAGATCGCCAACGAGATGGCGCGGCAGAACTGGCACGTGCCGCTGATCGGCAGCTGGACCCTGGCGATGGCCAATTTCATCGACCGCGCCGGCCCCAACGCCGAGGGCGCGCGGATGCCGCAGACCTTCATCGCCGAACCGACCAACCCGCGCCATGCGGCGTTTCTCGAGGCCTACCGCATGAGCGGTGCCGGCGAGCGGATTCCCATTCCGCCGGCGGCCGCCCAGGGTTATGACGCGATGCTGCTGCTGGCCGCCGCGCTGCGCCAGGCCGGATCGACGGACGGCCCGCGCCTGCGCGAGGCGCTCGAGGATCTGCGCCTGCCGGTGGAGGGCGTGATCGCGCGCTACGAGCGGCCGTACTCGCGCACCGATCACGAGGCCATCGACAACCCGCAGTCGGCGGTGATCGGCGAAGTGCGCAAGGGCCGCGTGGTGTTCGCCTATGACGAAGATAGAAAGCGCCTGGCGCGCCGCTGAACGGTTGGCCGCGGCGGCACCAGGTTGTGTTCACAATGCCGGCATCGCCAGAAGCCGCATGGATTGGACTTCTCCGCCCATCGATGCTCGTAGATCGCCATTTCATGCGGTTCTCCGGGGATGCCGCTGGCTAGATGCCGGCCGGCCGGGCCGTCCGGCAATTGCAATCTGCAAAACGGCGTTTTATAATGCGCAACGCTCACCGTCGGGGCCGGGTTCGTAGTACGCTGCTCCGACCCTCCATAAAAACCGC